>Ga0268359_11288_pt1 | contig 29118 bp, 38 predicted proteins | sample BioMet11_FD_194416 | JGI IMG/M metagenome (GOLD analysis project Ga0268359, IMG submission 194416) | Sewage microbial communities from Oakland, California, United States - Biofuel 11 (PacBio Assembly) | ecosystem: Engineered > Wastewater > Sewage > Unclassified | place: USA: California | collected...
TATGTGTGGTGCGACAGAAATACATGTCAGCAATGTTATCAGCGGTAAACGTAATATTACGGTGTCTTTTGCTAAAAGTTGGAATATGCTTTCGGTATAGAGGCTGGATTTTGGCTTAATTTGCAAAACTTGTATGATGAGGAGTTACTTAGTTATGAGGAAAGGCAATAAAGAACAGGCAATTCGATAGAAATATATCGAATTGCCTGTTTTTTATTGTAGATTTTGCTTAAGCGATGGATTTCGGGAACGAAGTGGACGAAATCAATAAACCACCGGCTATGCCGGTGAGATTGAACAGCTTATAGCGAAAAAAAACCTCCCATGTTAAAATGATGATGGTCCGTCAAAACCACATCGAATAACAAGGGAGGCATCCAATTGGATAGTCAAAGTTTATCACACACATATTGGAACTGCAAATACCATATTGTTTTTACACCTAAGTACAGGAGGCGGGAGATATATGGAAGCCTGAGGGTAGATATCGGCAAATACTGCGTATGTTATGCCAACGGAAAGAAGTAGAGATAATAGAAGCAGAATGCTGTATTGACCACGTACATATGCTAGTCAAGATTCCACCCAAGTACAGCGTATCACAAATAATGGGATTTCTGAAAGGCAAAAGCTCACTTATAATCTTCGACCGACATGCCAATTTAAAATATAAATATGGCAACAGGCACTTCTGGTGCAGGGGATACTATGTAGATACAGTTGGCAAAAACAGCAAACGGATTGAAGAGTATGTCAGGAATCAGTTGCAAGAAGATATCACAGAAGACAGTATAAATTCTAAAGAATATGTTGATCCGTTTGCCAAGGATCAGAAACCAAGAAATAAAAAAGGCCCGTGAGGGCCTAGTTGAAAAGTGGTGCAAATGACGGATTTTAATTCGGCACGGCTTAAGCCGTGGCCGGTAAGAGCCCCTTCTAGGGGCGGACCAAACCGCCGGTTCTACCGGCGGTTATGATTTATTAGATATGCACGCTGTTGCATACATTAATGAAAGATCGTGGAGCAAAACAATCAAATATAGTTCAGTATGGTTCTGGTTTTCTAATTGTACTTAACCCCGTTTCTTTTAAATAATGAATAGAATATTGGCAATTATTTATTGCGGTTGATTGAAATAGAAATATCAGTAGAAATATCAGTAGAAATTCTAATATTATTATGCCAAAAATTGAAATTATCTAATTCATGCGTAACATCATCATAAACATTAACGCTGTGTTCTGGGTCTCTAATTGTAATAATCAGGCAGAAATCTTGGCTAGGTGTTGTCCGTTCAATTCTTGCTTTTTGCTCTGTATGTTCCCTAAACAGACCGCATAAATATAAGTACCATTGTTTGTCAGATGTAGTAAAGTTTTGTTTATTTGCTTCTGACAATTCAGCTAGATCAACAGCATATTTTTTTACAGGATAGTATTTATCTGCGTATTGTATTAGCAATCTTTCTTTTAATGCAAATTCATTTACATTATCTTTCATTAATCTTTTGCTATACAATTCTTCAAGAAATAGATTTTTTGCTCCATTTCGTCCGACTGGGTTTAAAATATTGCGTTTATTTACATCACGTTCCTTTTTGTTGTCATATGAACCGAACTTAATATCAATGTTAGATTGACAATATTCAATACCTTGAGACGGGTCAAGAATAGGATCATACACAAGTGTAGCAATAATTTGCCCTTTGTAGTAGCCGTCTTTTATCAAATCTTTTGGCATGGGAAAATCCATAATATCAATTTTTTCGCCCTTTGAAAGCGTATCACGTAAAATTAGAGTGGCTTCATATGGGCTATTATAAATAATTTGTGAAATGTTTTTAGGCATACCAAAGCCAAGTTGATTTGTTCTTTCAGACAGAGGTATTTGAAGGTTATCAGGATATGTAGATGAATGAATTATTAGACATTTTAGTAATAATGGGTCGAAAGCTTCTTCTAAATTTTGTTGTAAGCCAGTAGCTAGAGAAGCTATTCGTGGGGTTGAAAAGCTTGTCCCAACGCTAGTGGACAAGGAACCATCTTTTGAGAACGATTTTATTCCGGTTGTAACGAGCTGCCCATTTCGGTCAAGACCTGCATTTCCACCGTAATGCACAACTTCTGGTTTAATAATATACTCAGGACCAGGACCGATTCTAGAAAATGGTGAAGGATTATTTATTTCGGAAAAATCACATGGACCCTTTGCTTGTGCGATGGAACCGACAACTAATGACTTAATGGAATCTGCTCCCTCAAGAATTCTGCCTTTAGGTTGATTGTACATGAAATTTTCACAATTGCCGGCAGACTTACAAATTAGAATATTGTATTTTGTTTGTAGATTATCAAGCGCAATTGCAAGGTCTGAAAAATTTATTATCACTTATGGGGCGACAGACACTTAGCGAAAGATTCCATATTTTTACTTTTGTGTAGTTTGCTTTAACAGCTTCCTGAATATTTGCAATAAGCTCATCTTCCTCAAGAGTTTCTTTATTGCTTGGAAATACAACTGCATCAAATAGCTTTATGCCTTCGTGACCAATCCATTCTTTCTTTTCAAAATGATCGCCATATAATGCCACGCCAGCAACAAAAGTACCATGCGTAGGATCAATTAATGATTCTGGATATACAGACCATTTTTTGAGGACAGCCAAGGCAATAAATGGGGTATAGGTGCAATTCCATTGTCTAAAATTCCAAGTGTTTCATAATGTTTTCCTTCGGTTGGCTTTATTATTTTTATGGTTGTTTCTTCTTTTAAAGAATCTAGCGAAATACGATATTTCGGCATTGGCTCAATAGAAAATAGTACATCATATATATCATTGTTATGCAGTACATCAAGAACAGCCTTAGCACCAATATTAATTTTGTATACGGGAAGTTGATCAGTATAATTTGTCTTATTATAAATGATTTGGTTGGTGTCTAAGGTACTTTCAAATAAACGTTGAACAACTTTGTTGATCTCATAGTCTTGAAAATCAATTAGCTTAATTTTATACGTATGCTCTGCCTCTTCTGTTTTGATGGCAGGAGAAAAGCTCTTAATTGTTTCTAGGCAAGAAATAGCGAAACTGTTACGCTGAAAGTCTTGCAACTTGTCAGATATATCATTCATTTGGTCAATAGAATCTATTTTAACAATTAATTCATCTGAATTAGTAAGCCCAATTAAATTTGTCTTATTTCCATTTTGAAATAATGATGAAATGTATATACGCCGCGATTTAGATGTTGAATCATCACACATCTTTGCAATAAAGACGAAGGGAACAGCTAATTTTTTATTGATTTGCTTTGTTATATCGTTTGATAAATTGCTAAATGCTAAACATAGTTCTGTTGCTCGTTGTTCTAGCGCTGCTCCTTTTAATACCCAATTTGGAATATCGGGACTACCACCTGCTTCTATCCTTTGCTCATCAACTTCTCTAGTTGCAAAAAACATTATTGGAAGTTTGTCGTTGTCCATGGTTTACACTTCCTTTCTGTTTACATATTTTGAAATAGTTTGTATTTTTCTAAGTGGTATATTCATATATTCGTTTATTTCTTTGTGCGTTATACCATTTTCCATCAAATATTCTATTAGCTCATCTTCAAATTCAATGGAATGATTTTTATGAAAGTAAATTTCTTTTAAAACATCATAGTTTGTTAATAGGTTTCTGTTTGCTAAAATAACACTACGCATTGCGTTATATATGATTGATTTAATATCTGAATGACTCAAACCGACTAATGCGTTTTCAATAAAATCTAATTTTTTTTGTGCATTCAGAAAATTTGTTGTTTTTCCTTTAAGTAGTATTTGTAGTAACAGATGTATATCTTCCTTGAGTGGCTTTTCTAGAGCCATAACTGTAGTAAAACGACGCCATATTGCAGAATCAAGCAACTCATGGTGATTCGTTGCTGCAACTAATATACTATCTTCGTTAAATGTATCTATATTTTGAATTAGACTATTTACGACACGCTTTAATTCTCCAAGTTCGTTTTTATCATCTCGTAACTTAGCAATGACATCAAATTCATCAAGGAATAAGACGCATTCTCGTTTTGAGGCATAATCAAATATTTTACGAATATTTTTGGCTGTGCTACCAAGTAAAGAGGACACAAGTCCATCCAGTCTCGCGGTTACTAGTGGAAGGCCGGTGATGCTAGATATAAATTGTGCTATGGTAGTTTTGCCACATCCTGGAGGACCATACAATAATAAAGAATTTGATGTGTCAAAACCAGCTTTCAGTAAAAGGTCCCTGTGGTTATAGCAATTAATAAAATTATGTATTACAGCTTGGGAATATTTACTAAGAACTATTTGAGAAGAATCTATCTGTGGAGAGGAAATGTCAATAATATCCATTCTACTTTCTGCATCAACAGGTTTTGTTGCAAAACTATCCAATGATGTAATAGTTCCTTTCTTTTGGCTTAATGTAGTTTTGATTTTTTTTGCTAAAGCATATTCTCCTTGATTTTCTAGGTTATTTGCTAAGACAGTTGCATAATTTATTACTTTTTCTTTGTCATTAACAAGGCCGGCTTCAATAATTTTCACAATTTCAGTATATATAATAAATCACCTCTCTTATCAGTTACTAGTATAAATGTTTACTGTTTTTAAGTCAACGAAAATGTTTGCTTAAATAGTAAATTTGTTGTTAATATGCTAAATATCGTTATTAAATAATCAAATTGTGTAGTAAAGTAATCCGAAAACGACGTTTTTGCTCTTTGAATCTTATGCTTAAATGGTTGTTCGGATATCTAGACTTGTGAGCTTTTCTGCCTCAGAAAGTGGGACAGCGGACGCGTCCCCGCGTCCCACTCTTTATGCCAGACTATTTATGCCGGCTTCACGGGAATGATAGATATTTTTCTTTTGTCCTTGTTGATAGGCGGATTGGCCAGACTTGTTAATAGGGCGGGTGGCATTGAGTACCTGCTTAAACTTGCTCATAAGTTTATTTCAGGTAAGCGCTCAGCTGAGCTTGGGATTGCTGCCATAGTATCGGTTACTGATATTGCTGTTGCCAATAATACGGTGGCCATCTTAATTAATGGCGAAGTGGCAAAGAGCTTGTGCCATAGTTTTAAGGTAGACCCACGAAGAAGTGCAGCCTTATTAAGCACCTTTTCATCTATCTTTCAGGGACTTATTCCCTACGGGGCGCAAATGCTTATACTTACCGGTTTTACCACAGGTAAAGTTTCACCTTTGGAGATTTTGCCCTATACTTGGTTCCTATATCTATTAGCATTGTCAGCCATTGTGTCTATTTTCGTTCCCTTTTCGGATGGTCTTATTCGTAGAGATCCTTGGAATTATGAATTTGACAAACCGGAAAGTCAAATCTAGAGGCAAAAAAAACAGGATGACAGCGGATGTGTCCGCTGTCATCCTGTTTTGGTGTTGGGCAGTTAGGGGATGGGGGAAAGTGGTAGGTATAATATGAAACTGAAAACTATTTTGTCATAAAATAAATAAAACGAGCTATTATTTTATGACAAAATATTGTATAATAAAATCAAAGATAAATATTAAATGAGAGATAAGAGAGATTATTAGGGGGAAAATATTATGCTGAACATGGTACAAGTAGGCGCACGCTTAAAAGATCTGCGTAAAAAAAGCCGCTTGACCCAAGAACAGGTAGCGGCCTATTTGAAAGTTGACCAAAGTCTGGTATCTAAAATTGAAGATGGTGAAAGGACTGCGAGCTCTGTGGTTTTGACAAAACTGGCTGTTTTATTTTGCTGCCCAGTTTCTGATTTGGTTTCTGAAAAGGATTATAAACCCGTACTTCATGTGGCTTTTCGAGCAGATGAATTAACCGATGAGGATTTAAAAAACATGGTATTTATCAACAAAATAGTTATGAATCAGATGCAAATGGATAAAATGCTTGAAAGGATTAATCATGATTGATAAATTTAATTTATCAGCTAAATCAGCATATGTTCGCAAACGATTAGGGGAGGATGTTGATTCTCCCATAGATATTTTTGCCTTGGCACAAGGAATATCTAGATTAACACTGGTATTGTATCATTTAGGCGAAAATATTAGCGGTGCTTGTATTAAATATGGTAATTCAGCAGTTATTGCAATTAACGTGGACAAAACACTTGGCAGGCAGCGTTTTTCCTTAGCTCACGAGTTATATCATTATTATTTTGATGATGCAACAACAACTGTAATTTGCCCAACTAAAATAGGCTCAAATAATAAAAAGGAAAGAGAAGCAGATATTTTCGCATCGTATCTATTATTCCCACCTTCGGCTTTCCTTAGAGTTATTGGAAGTTTACCTGCTGGCAAGGATAAGATTACCTTGGCACAAGTTGTGTCGTTGGAGCAGGCCTTTGGCATGAGCCGGCAAGCAATTTTGTTTAGGCTACAGCAGGAAGATATTATTACTGCTGCTTTTGCTGAAAAGATGCGTAAAAATGTTATCATAGGTGCGGCAAAATTAGGCTATGATACTGCTTTATATAAAAGAACGCCTGAATTGCAACAAAAGGGTGCTTTCGGGTATTATGTAGGGATGGCAAATGAACTTTTACAGAAGGGCCTTATTTCACAGGGAAAATATGAAGAATTACTCCTAGATGCCAGTAGAGATGATATCGTTTATGGCACAGGAGAAGAGGAGGCAGTGATTGACTAAGCCTTTGTTTTTTGATACAGACTGCCTGTCGTCCTTTCTATGGATAGATGAACAAGCACTTTTGCCTAAACTATTTTCCCAAAGAATTATTATTCCGTCTGATGTCTATGCGGAAATAGATAAACCATGTATTTCTCATCTTAAAGGAAGAGTCGATTTTCTTTTGAAGGCTGGCGAGGTGCAGTTAGCTGACATCTTAATAGGGTCTCGGGAATATGAATTATTTTTTCAAATGACGGAAGTAGATCAACCGTTAATTGGTAGGGAAGAAGCTTCTGCCTTAGCATTAGCTAAATTTCAGGGAGGGATAGTTGCCAGTAATAACCTGCGAGATGTTAGAAGATACGTACAAGGGTTAAACTTGGAGCTTATGACTACTGGCGACATTTTGGCTTTGGCTTATGAACAGAAGATTATTACTAAAGTACAAGGAAACCAAATGTGGCGGGAAATGTTAAGTCACAAACGCAAGCTGGGAGCAAATAGTTTTTCAGAGTTTTTAAAAAGAAAGAGTTAAACAAAGATGAAAGTGGGATGAAATTTACAACTAGGGATAGGAAAAGGAAGCCAATTGGCTCACGCATCCGCTGTCCCACTCTCACACCCAATTGCCCTCGCAGAAACAACCTCATCAACGCCTTCATTTGTGGTGACAACCATTTGTCCTGATGCACGGCGACGATGACGTCTACAGGAAGAGGCGAAGTCGCTTATCTTGACCACCTTCAACTTTTTCTCCTTGAGGGCATCTTTGGCTACATAGCTGGGCAGGCAGGAGACACAGTTGCCGTAGATGAGCATGTTCACGATGGCCCAGGTGCTTTCTACTTTGAAGTGCTGCTTCATGGTTAAGCCTTTTGCTCGGAACGCTTTTAATAAGGATTGATGATAACGCTGTTTTCTTCCGTCAAGATAAACTCTTCGTTGGCTATTTGGGCCAGCGAAGTTTTTTTATTTTTAGGGATAGTAATGGAATTGCTGGCTAGGAAGGTCATGGGGATTTCTTTAGAAAAAATAATTTTGCAATTACTGGGCGGTACTTCCGGGCACAGGCAGCAGATTATATCCAGCCTATTCTTTTGCAGTTCGTCAAAGAGCTCCAAAGAGGGGCGGGTTTTCAAGTCAAGGGAAACATTAGGGAACATGGTACGAAACTTGGGGAAGAGGGTGACCAGCTTGGAGAAGAAGAGAGATTCCACCATGCCAATGCGAATCGTACCTACCACGTCCTTATAGTTTTTACTAATGGTATTCATTTCATCAGACAGGTTCAGCATTTCCTTGGCTAGTGGTAGGAAGCTTTCGCCATAACTGGTCAGGCTTATTTTTTTGCCTATTCTTTCAAAGAGGGCATAGCCCAATTCTTCCTCCATCTGTTGTATTTGAAAGGTAACTGTGGATTGGGCGTAGCCTAGGTAATTAGCGGCTTGCGAGAAGCTTCCGCATTCGGCAATTTTTAAAAGCTCTTAATGTTGCGTAATTCCATAGCGTCCTCCGTTCGAAAATACTGATTAAACATATTTAATCTATCAATTTTACAAGGGAATTTTACCATGTTACATTGGCCTTGTAAACGAAAGGAGATGCTCATATGGGAAAAATGGACTATTTGAAGAAGCTGCCCATTGCCGTCTTGGGTGGCGGCGCAGTTGGCAAAACCTGTGCTGCTGACATAAAGCTGGCGGGCAGGGCAGTACGGCTGTACGATATTATGCCCTATGCTAAAACGTCTCTCCGCAATCTTGCTAAAACAGGTATTTTGTTAGATGGCGTGCAAAGAAATCGTGATTGTTTTGAGCGTTCCGGTAGGGCGTATCTTGATTTGGTGACCACTGACATGGCTGCAGCAGTGCGGGGCGCCGGTCTTATTGTAGTGGCTTGTGGCTCCTGGGGACATGAGGCAATCTTTAGGGAACTGATTCCACAGCTGGAGGATGGCATGGTGATCAATATCTTCACGGACAACTTTGCCTGTTTGCTCTTGCGCAAATTAATGGGCGAAATGGGTTGTACCAAGCGGGTTATCGTAGGAGGCTGGTCGTCTGCTCCTTATGGCACCAGGATAGAGAGTATTGGCAAGTTCCAGTTCCCTCATGTTGGCGCTAAGTACCGTGCCATTACTTTGCGGGGCGCAGCGTTACCCATGACAGACACAGATGATTTTCTGACGGCTGCCCAATATTTGCCTTGTCTGGATGCTGTGACTAAGGGCGATGGACCGCAGAAGGGGCATACTATTCTTGATATAGATTTTGCTAATGTAAATCCTGTCATCCATGTGCCGGCCACCATTCTGGGCGTATCTACCATGGAGAATTGGGGCGTTATTTTCGGCGGTCATGACAAAACTACCTATTCCATGTATTCTCATGGGTTGTGTCCTTCCATCTGCGAGGTGCAATACCAGTTCTACAATGAAGAGATAGCCTTGGCTCAGGACCCTTGGCGTGGGTTGTCCTTACTATAAAAAAGAGATGTTCTTTTCCCGGAGGAGTGTTTTAACTCAGGAATATATGGGACTGGATGAGCAAGGTAATGATAATGTGGTTTTCCCGCTGGATGAGCCGTCCACGGAAGGCAATACCGGGCCTAACAATATTCAGCATAGATATTTGACGGAGGATGTTCCTATTGGTTGCAAGATTTATCACGATTTGGGCCAGCAGTACCATGTGCCTACGCCTATTATTGATGCCATGATTACCTTGGCCGGAGCCATGCATAACGAGAATTTTTTCACAGAGAGCAGGTATGACTTGGCTTATCTGGGCATTGCTAATCTGAGCAAGGCTGAATTGCTGGATTACTTAAATGAAGGAAAGTTAACTGCCAAGCAAGCTAATTAATAAATAATTCTGTAAGGTGACTATTATGGTCACTCTACTTGGTACGAAGGAGCTGTGCCCATGAAATATGCATTTAATACGGACTACACGATTGAAAAATTTATTTTGCAAACAAAGTGGGAAGATTTGCCTGCCCAGATACAAGCACGAGCGATTGTTTGTGGCATAGATTTAATGCTGGCGCTTTTGCTGGGGAGCACAGGGAGGCAATTTGCCAGTGGGCTCAAGCTGGCAGCAAGTAATTTTAAAGAGGGAAAGATACCGGTGGTAGGGAGTAAGCAGACCTTTGGTCTCTTAGGTGCAACAGTTGCCATGTCCCATGCTGCCAATTCTTTTGACATTGATGATGGACACAATTTGCTTAAAGGCCATCCAGGCGCTTCTTTTGTGGCAGGGGTTTTGGCCGCGGCGTTGCAAGAAAATATTTCCTACAAAGAATATCTCACTACGCTGGTGGTTTGCTATGAGGTAACCATCCGATGCGGGTTGGCCCTGCAGGACCATTACAAATATTTACATAGTACAGGCGCCTACGGGGCCTATGGTACGGCAGCGGGGATGGGCCGCATTCTGGGTTTCTCCGAGAGGCAATTGAATAATGCTTTGTCCATAGCAGAGTTCCACGGACCACTTACGCCGATGATGCGTTCTGTGCAGTATCCTTCTATGAATAAAGACGGAGTACCATTTGGTGCCTTGGTTGGTGCCACAGCTGTGCTGGAAACGCTGGAAGGTGTTACCGGCTATGGGCAAATTTTAGAATTGCCGGAATATAGATATCTGGTGGAAAGCTTGGGCAAAGAATTTGAAATAATGAATTTATACTTTAAGCCCTTTACCTGTTGTCGCTGGGCACATCAGCCTATTCAAGCATGCCTTGCTCTGGCCAAAGAATATAAATACACACCTGCTGATATAGAAGCTGTGAAGGTTCATACTTTTGAGGCAGCCACTCAACTAAGCAAGACCATACCTATTAATACTGACGAAGCTCAGTACAATATTGCCTGGCCCGTTGCAGCAGTCTTGGTCTATGGCGATGTGGGCATCGAGCAAGTGCGGGGGATGGCCTTAGGTAATGAAAAGATATTGTATATGATGAACAAATTATCTTTTGAAGTTGATCAGGATTTGGAGGCGCAGTTCCCACAGAAGAGACTGGCCTGGGTAGAAATAGTTTTGAAGAATGGCCAAATTTTGCAGTCGCAAATTTATGCTGCGCCCGGTGAGGCTACGGATAACGTAGATCTGGAATGGATATCGAATAAGTTTCTACTACGAACTGCGCCTATCTTCGATCAGCATAAGCAAAAAGAAATACTGCAAGTGCTGAGCAATTGCCTGGACGAAGGGGTGGTAGACGTGGTTAGAAAAGTGGGACAGAGGGACGCGTCCGCTGTCCCCGGTGGTAAATCTCTGTCCCAAGCCACTGTCCTTCAATTTTAAAAAACAAACTCTTCGTTGGCTATTTTGCCAGCGAAGTTTTTTTATGATAAGAAGTCCAGTTTTCTTGTTTTTGTAAGTGTTGTGACCGTTGTGTTTTATGCTGTCATAATGTAAAATTAATTCGCTTAAAGAAAGGAGCTTAATATGATTTGCTTAAAAGAATTTGAATTTGATGCAGCCCATTTTTTACCTAAATATAATGGTAAATGTGAGAAATTGCACGGTCATACGTATAAATTAGTAGTTAGGGTAGAGGGCAGTCAGGACGCCGAAGGAATGGTTCTGGATTTTTTAAAACTGAAAAAGACAGTGCAAGAGTTGGTGCTTAGTAAGTTGGATCACAGCTGTCTCAATGATCTTTTGCCTCAGCCCTCCGCTGAGAATATTGCTGTCTGGGTTTGGCAGCAGTTGGTTGAAGCATTGCAGGGGCCTAACTATAAATTGGAAGAAGTGCAGGTGTGGGAAACTAAAACTAGCGGGATTATTTACAGGGGGTAACTCATGTTAAAAGACGTGCAAGGTGAAAAAGACCTAAGAAATATTCCTCTGCGACAGGTAGGCATTAAGAATCTGCGCTGGCCTCTTGTTGTGCGCAACAGGGAGAATGGCGTGCAGCACACGGTGGCTGATGTTGCTATGGCCGTGGCTTTGCCTCATGACATGCGAGGTACGCATATGAGTCGCTTTGTTGAGTGCCTGAAAAATTTGGGAACAGTAAATCCTGCTGATTTGGAGCAGATTCTTGATGAAATGAAGGAAAAATTGCAAGCAGAGCGTGCTATGCTGGAATTGCAATTTCCTTATTTTATCAAGAAAAAAGCGCCTGTTTCCGGTGCAGAAGCTTTATTGGATTTAAAATGCAACTACCGGGCTGAGAAGGGTGAGACCTTTGAACTCAATGTTTGTGTGGAGGTACCCATTCAAACTCTTTGTCCTTGCTCTAAGGAAATCAGCAAATACGGTGCTCATAACCAGCGGGCCATTGCCAAGCTGGAAATACGCTCCCACGAGCTGGTTTGGTTGGAGGAACTGGTAGCCATCGCAGAAGCTGCGGCGTCGTCACCTATTTATCCACTTTTAAAGAGGCCGGATGAGAAGGCGGTTACGGAGCATGCCTACGAAAATCCTCGCTTTGTAGAGGATGCAGTGCGGGAAATTGCTTTGCGCCTGAGAGCAGATACCAGGATTAAGTGGTATCGGGCTACGGTAGAAAGTATGGAGAGCATCCATAACCACAATGCCTTTGCGTGTGTGGAAATGGCTGAAAGCTAAGGAGAAAATATGTTTAGAAAAATTGCGTTAACTTTAATAGAAAAAGAAATGCAGACCATGGATGTTCATCCGGGTGGCGTTGCCATCATGAGTCAAAAGGCTCAGTTGGAGCCACTGAAGCTGCTCCATGTTAAAGCTCCGGCGGCCAACATCCTGAAGCAGGAAATGCTGGCGTTAGGTGGCGAATGTGCTACCCCGGCTGTGGCTATTAAGTGCGGGAGTGAATATGTAGATGTACTGCTCTTGGGCTCGGCACGCCAATATGGTCTGTTGCTCAATAAACTGGCACCTATGGCAGATTGGTTTGCTTTACAAGAAGTTATTGCTGATGTTAAGGCTTACTTGCAGGCGAAGACCCAGCCCTTAGTGACGAAATTGGCAGATGGCAGAGAGCTTACCTATGACAGAGTGCAGGTAATGGGTATTTTGAATGCTACGCCGGATTCTTTCTATGATGGTTCAAGAGTTAGCGGTATTGATGCCATGCTGCATAAGGCTGAGCAAATGCTTAGCGAAGGGGCGGCCATCTTGGATGTCGGCGGCGAATCTACCAGGCCTGGTGCTATGCCGGTCAGTCTGGAAGAGGAGCAGCTGCGGGTAGTTCCTGCCATTAAGCAATTGCGGGACAAGTTTCCCCACAGCGTTATTTCCATAGATACTTATCATAGTGCTACGGCGCGACAGGCCTTAGAAGCAGGAGCTAATATTATTAATGATATTTCTGCCGGTGAAGATGATGCAGGGATGCTGGCTGTCGCCAAGCAATATCAGGCACCTATCATTCTGATGCATAAGAGGGGCACCCCTCAGACTATGCAGCAGCTGGTCAAATATGACCATGTGGTAGAAGAAGTGACTAGTTACTTGTTAACTAGGGCAGAGTGCTGTTTGCAGCAGGGCCTGAACAAGAACCAATTAATTTTGGATCCGGGCATTGGTTTTGCTAAAGATATGGCAGGTAATCTAGCACTGCTCCAAGGCATAGGCAGTTTGACAGGGCACGGTTTGCCTGTTTTGGTGGCAGCTTCCCGCAAGGGCTTTATTGGGAAAATATTAGATAACATTCCTGCTCAAGAACGTTTAACCGGCACCTTGGCTACTACTTGTCAGGCTGTTTATGGTGGCGCTCAAATCGTAAGAGTGCATGATGTGCTGCAACATGTGCAGCTTATTAGGATGCTGGAGGCTATCTTACAATGTCAGTAGCATTTATTGGCTTAGGTAGTAATATGGGAAATCGGCAGGCCAATTTGGAGCAGGCCTTAACACTACTTCAAAAGGCTGGCGTAGCCGTGACGGCAGTATCGGCCTGGCGGGAAACCAAGCCATATGGCGTACTTGACCAGCCAGATTTTTTAAATGGCGTGGTAGAAATTACTTGGCAGGGTACAGCGCAAGAACTCTTGTTGACTTGTCAGCGAATCGAACAACAGATGGGTAGAGTACGCAAGCGACATTGGGGCGAGCGTAATATCGATCTGGACATCTTGTTCTTTGACCAACAAATAATAAACACACCGAATTTGGTAGTACCACATCCGGATATTGCCAATAGACTATTTGTGTTGGAGCCATTAAATGAACTGGCACCAAACTTGCTTCACCCTGTTTTGCATAAGACAATACGAGAGCTTTATGAAAAACTGTGATAGTGGGACAGAGGGACGCTGTGCTGTCCCATTTTTCTTTTCTATTTTAACAACACCATATCCCAAGTATTATCCAATTTATTGTCAGTGCCTTCCTCGTTATAATTATCTTAGACTCATATGACCCAATTTAAAAATTTAAAGGAGGCCATAGCAATGAACATTGGAACAGTAAAAGAAATCAAGAACAACGAATTTAGGGTAGGTTTAACACCGGCAGGATGTCACGCGCTTTGCACGGCAGGACACAAGGTGCTGGTAGAGAAGGGTGCCGGGTTGGGAAGCGGTTTTTCTGATGAAGATTATGTGGCGGCAGGAGCAGCACTAATGGATGAAGCCAGAAGTGTTTTTGCTCATGCTGATATGATTGTCAAGGTGAAGGAGCCCTTGGCTCAGGAATATGCTTACTTTCGGCCTGAGCAAATTATTTTTACTTATTTGCATTTAGCCCCTGAGCCGGAGCTTACCAGAGCACTACTTGATAATAAAGTAGTGGGAATTGCTTTTGAGACAGTGCGAGACAGCAGAGGCGGTTTGCCTTTATTGTCTCCTATGAGCCGGGTGGCAGGGCGGATGAGCGTACAGCTTGGTGCCCAATATTTGGAGAAGCAATATGGTGGCAAGGGTATGGTGCTAGGCGGCGTGCCGGGCGTTGCACCGGGACAGGTGGTAATCATCGGCGGTGGCACGGTAGGACTGAATGCTGCTAAGATGGCACTTGGTTTAGGTGCTAAAGTTGCGGTACTGGATATTAATCCGGAGCGCTTGGCCTATGTAGATGATCTCTTTGGTGGGGCAGTGGAAACCATAGTGTCCAATCCCTACGTTATTGCACAATGGGTGAAGAAAGCAGATCTCTTGATCAGCTGCGTGCTGATTCCAGGGGCGATGGCGCCCAAGGTGGTCAGCGAGACTATGGTAAAAACTATGCAGCCCGGTTCTGTGATTGTGGATGTGGCCATTGATCAGGGTGGCGGAGTAGAGACCATTGACAGGATAACTACCCATGCAGATCCTATCTATATTAAGCATGGTGTTATTCATTACGCTGTGGCCAATATTCCAGGCGCCGCACCAATGACATCTACGCAGGCACTGGCTAATTCTACTTTGCCATATGTGCTAAGTCTTGCCAATAAGGGTTGGCAACAAGCCATGCGTGACGACAAAGGTTTGGCAGCAGGACTAAACACCGCAGCCGGAAAGCTCTGCTGTCCGGCTGTGGCGCAGGCCAGAGGTGTAGCGTGTACGTCGGTGGATGAGTTGTTGTGACAATAGGACAGTGGGACAGAGGGACGCGTCCGCTGTCCCACTAAAACAATGTGGTACAGCAGACGCGTCCCCCATGTCCCACTGAGCAAATTGGCTCATTTGCTAAATTTGTGTTATCATAAAGAACAGCATGTGAAGTGTTTACTTGGCACCCACTTCTAAAAATAAAATCAAGGGAGAAACAAGTTTCATGTTTACAACGAAGGACTTAATCAGAAATGCCATCATCGCTGCTCTTTATGCTGTACTTACCATTGGACTGGCGCCGCTTAGCTACGGTCCTATCCAGATACGTATTTCGGAATTCATGACGCTGCTGGCTTATACCAATCGCAAATTTATTCCGGGACTGGTGGTGGGGTGTATTCTGGCTAACCTTGGCAGCCCTTATGGACCGCTGGATATAGTAGTTGGCACTTTTGCCACCTTTTTGGCTTTGTATACTATGCGGTTTTGCACCACGCTTTTTATGGCGTCACTCATGCCAGTGATTTTTAATGGTGTGATCATAGGCGTGGAACTAGCGTATTTGGCGGCCTTGCCTAAAGGTATTTCTTTACTGGCTGCCATCTTCTACATTGGCTTGGGAGAATTTTTGTCAGTGTCCGTGTTTGGTGTTTTTTTAGCAAAGCTGGTTTTAAAAAACGAAGCAATAAAAAAGTATATAAAAGAATAGGATTTAGCAGTTTTGAGCCAATGGGGCGTGTCCCTGTTGGCTCTTTTAATTTTAGAAGTATTATGGAATTTAATGTAAGATAATGGTCTCATATAATGAAAATAGGATAATAATACCCTAGTGGGGGAAATATAGAAAGGGATGATAATATGAAAGGCTTTGCAATGCTCAAAATTGGTGCAACGGGTTGGATTACCAAGGACGCTCCTGAATGCGGGCCCTTGGATGCTATTTGTAAGCCGCTGGCGCTGGCACCTTGCTCTTCTGATGTGCATACGGTGTGGGCCGGTGCTTTGGGTGACAGGCACAACATGATTCTGGGGCATGAGGCAGTTGGCGAAGTGGTGCATGTAGGCAATTTGGTCAAAGATTTTAAAGTAGGGGATAAGGTACTGGTTTCTGCCATTACGCCGGACTGGAATTCCTTGGAAGCTCAGGCAGGTTATCCCATGCATTCCGGTGGGATGTTGGCTGGCTGGAAATTCTCGAATTTTAAAGACGGTGTGTTTGCCGAATTCTTTCATGTTAATGACGCGGATGGCAATTTGGCCCTGCTGCCGGAAGACATGGATTTGGGCGCTGCCTGCATGATCAGCGATATGGTTCCTACTGGTTTTCATGCGGTGGAGTTGGCAGACGTGCAGTTCGGCGATAATGTGGCAGTCATTGGCATTGGACCGGTAGGATTGATGGCAGTGGCGGCAGCAGCTTTGCGTGGTGCAGCGAATATTTATGCGGTAGGTTCTCGTCAGGATTGTGCTAACTTGGCCAAAGAATTTGGAGCAACGGACATTATCAACTACAAAGTAGCGGATATTGTAGAGCAAATACTGGATAAGACCCATGGCAAGGGCGTGGACAGAGTGGTTATTGCCGGCGGTAATAACGATACCTTTGCCCAGGCTGTGAACATGGTTAAGGCTGGTGGCAAGATTGGCAACGTGAACTATCTGGGCGAAGGTGATACTATTGGTATTCCTCGAGTAGCCTGGGGCTGCGGTATGGGTCACAAGCAGATTAACGGTGGCTTGATGCCGGGTGGCAGACTGCGTAGCGAGAAGCTGGCCAGACTGATTGAAACCAATCGCATCCATCCGGAGAAACTCATCACCCATGTGTTCCACGGGTTGGACAAGGTAGAACCGGCTCTTATGCTGATGAAGCACAAACCGGCAGACTTGATTAAACCTTTGGTGCTTATAGATTAGAGGGGTGGGGAAGTGGGGATAGTTCCCATTGACTCAAGAAAGCCAAAACAGGCAATTCGATACAAAATGTATCGAATTGCCTGTTTATTTTTAATATAAAAATGCAGAAATTGTTGACTGCCATAATTTTATATGTTAGAATTAAATTAACCAAAATGGTAAGTTTTTGGAGGAAATATGCAGATAAGATTTAAAACAAAAGAAATTAAAGAACTGTTTGAAGATTTCGCCAAGATGAAGAAAATAATTGGTGATAAGCGAACTAGGCTAATAAAAAAACAGTTCGATAGGATTAGAGCTGCGAGAAATATGGGAGAGTTTTTCAAGCTAGGATTAGGTAAGCCTCACAGATTGAGCGGTAATTATGATGGGTGCTATGGAGTACATGTTGATGCCAATTTTCGCCTGATTATTAGACCGTTGTTGGAAGGTAATCAAGAGGTTATTGTATGTGAGATTGTGCGTGTTGAAAAAATGGAGGATTATCATGGCTAATAAAAGAACATTGGATAGAGACTTAATCATCCATCCTGGAGAAACTCTTGAAGAGTTGTTGGTGGATAGAGGAATGTCTCAACGTGATTTGGCAAACAGGTGTGGAGTTACTGAGAAACACATCAGTTCGGTAATTGCGGGAAAGAGTAATATAACAGCTTCTTTTGCTAAGAAGTTGGAATATGTTTTCGGTGTTGAAGCTCGCTTTTGGCTTAATTTACAAAACATATATGATGAAGAATTGTTAGATTTTGAAGAAAGTAATAACATCTTGCCAAAGGAAATAGAGATTAGCAAAAATTTAAAGAAGTTTGTACTTTTGCGGGAAAATACGAATTGTTTCCGCCTTGTAGTAATGAAGTTGATACTGTTATTGCTTTGCGAAAGTTTCTTGGAGTTACAGATTTGCTAAAGGTGCCGGAAGTTAGTTACAATGCAGCTTACAGAGCTGATACTAGTACTACTATAGATGAATATGTACTTTTTGGTTGGCAGATGTTTTGCGAAAGGTTAATGGAAAAAAGAGAAGTAAATAACAACTTAAATTTAGACAGATTACAGGCTGAAATACCTTTCATTAAATCCTTAATGAAAGAAAATGCGGAAGTAATGCGTAATAAATTAAGAGAAGTCTTAGCCTCCTGCGGCATAGCCTTTGAAATAGTGCCATACTTTAAAAAGGCACCAGTGCAAGGCTTTATTAAGCAGGGAAAAGAAAAAATTGTTTTATGTATGACTATTAGACGTCAATATGTTGATATTTTTTGGTTCACATTTTTTCATGAAATTGGGCATTTGTTAAGCGACGATATTAAGAGGCAATTTATTGATTTTGAAACGAAAGAAAATGAACGGGAAAGAAAAGCCGACAGATTTGCAGCTGACACGCTTATTAATAGAAAAGCATATAAAATTTTTACCGAAAAAAGAGACTACTCTGCTAGGGCTATTAACTCTTTCGCTAAAGATAATAATGTCATTGCCGATATTGTTTATGGGCGTTTGGCTAAAGATGGCTATTTAGAATGGAAAGATGTTGCGCGAAGGGAAAGGTTTTCCTGGAGATAAAGTGTGTTTCTTTAAAGCAAAGCGCTGTATCTACAAAAGAACACAAACTAATATGTTCGACTGCAGAAGATAAAAAAATAAAAGCGAGCAACAATGAAACAAAAAAATGCATGGAATTGATAAGAGAGATGCAAAGATGTACAATCAAAAAAGGAGTGATATTGAATGGGAACTTTTAACTTCAATTTTCGGGTTACTAAAAGTGGTGCGCCATATGTTACCTTAAGCTCTTTTGGCATAGCATTTAATGATTTAAGTCAGGAAAAGCTGAAACGACCGGAAGAAATAATTATAGGGTTTGACGAGGATAAGCATGCGATAGGAATTAAAGCATATTCTGGTGAAAAAGATGTTCCAACATTTACGTTTGCTTCTAAGGTAAGACATAACTGGGTTAGAATTGGTTGCAAAGATTTTATGCGCTACGTTGCATCTTTAGTTAAAGATCAAGGAATAGACTTCTTAACCCGGGGCAAGTCTTTTATTGCAGATTTTGATGACGATACTCAAACTTTAATTATAGTTTTAGATAAAGAGCATATGAAGACTTTGCCTAAAGGTGATAATAGTACCATAGTATAGATATAAAAATTCAGTATAAAAGAAAAAGCCCTCTTGCAGGAGGGCTTCAGGAATGTCACAACCACCATGGATGTAACACCACTTCGTTTTATTATATCCATTATTGATTGTGAAAGCAAGAACTTTTCTGATGAATTATCCCTCGAAGGAGAGAAAATTTAAGTAGAACGGGACATTTTCTTTTTTGCTGTGTAACAATAGATACTTTCATTTCGAGGTGACTAAGATAATGGATTATGTTTCTAATTTATTAGGTATTCGTAGAAAGAGTCATAATAGCATAGCTTTTCTCGATGTTCCGGTTAATACTGATGTTGAGTTCTTTATTGATCCAACGCTTATTGAAAGATTACCGTATGATTGGTGTAAGAGCGCACAAGCTAAGATAGATGACTTTTTTCAGAATTTAAGGCAAGCCGCTCGTGTCGATGATAATGAACGGTTAAGATATTTATTGTCATGTGGACAGGAAATTAATGCCTTACGTTTGGGGTATTCCCAAAATAAGCCGTGTGGTCGTGGCGCTTCACCACAAAGTTTATTTGATATTTTTGTACAGGCAAAAAGTATTGAAATATTAAAGCTTGATCTTGCCACTCGTTTACAAGACCACGTTATATTTATTGAAAACTTTGACAAAGATAGACTTTCAGATTTGCTTAGTCATATTATATTATCTGATATTGCTTCTTTTACTTATAAGCAATGCAAGAAATATAAATATGACACTAGTGAGGAGGTTATTTTAGGAAAAGGGTGGGATGCTATAAAGCATTCTTGGATGAATATAAAGGGCTATCCGATATGGTATGGCGAATCAAAAATTCTTTTATTACCGAAGTTTATAATATGTAAGAATATGGTTGTATCTGTACATAATTATATTTGGAAGCAGATATTAAAAGAAATACAAGATGACAGTTTTACAAAATATCCAGATTTATGTCGTAAGGTACAGGATAAGAGAGGAAGAAGCAAATTTAAAGAGCCAAGGAAAAAAGATCTCTATGATCATTTTATTCGCAAACAAGGCATGTCAGAAAAAGATTTTGCTACTTCGTATACTATGAAGCATAAGGACTCTCTTGAAAAATTTGGAGCAAAGCATATTACAGATAAAGAGATAGATAAAACTGTTTTATCGGATGCTGATTTAGATGAAATCGTTTTTGGTAATGTTAGACACAAACATTAGAAGTAGCACAATTTACAAAATATGGTATCCAAAGGGTTTTGGATACCATATTTTATATTCAAAAAAACTGTATTCATGCTATAATTTATAATGAAGAAGATTATAATTACGAGGTGACCACACATGAAAGTCGTTGTTTCGGCCTGTTTATTAGGCCATAATTGCAAATATAATGGTAAGAACAATCGAAATGAGGTTTTATTGGACTTTTTAAAGGACAAAGAGGTAATTCCGGTTTGCCCGGAGGCGGTTTTGCCCAGGCCTCGCAGGCCGGTAGAGTGGCTACTGGGTAGAGCAGTGACAGATGATGGAGTGGATGTGACGGCGGAATTTACCAGAGGAGCAACCATTGCCTTGCAATCCGTGCTGAAAAATCAGCCTGATTTGGTGATCTTGCAGGCTAGAAGTCCCAGCTGTGGAGTAAATTATATCTATGATGGAACTTTTACTAAGCACCTTATTCCTGGGCAAGGGGATTTTGCGGAGCAAGTTTTGGACAATGGCTACCAGGTCAGTGCCACTCAAATGGATAAAGAATTCTTTGTTTTAGAGAAAAAATGAACTTTATATAATTACATAATATCAACTGATATTGCTAATAAAATATAGTTATGTTAGAATAAAGTAACTAAAGTAATGAATATTTCTGGCAGTTTATCTAATTAATCATATTAGACGCTTTGCAGGCCTTGTAGGCGAGGTGATATTATGCTAAAACGTAGACGCAGAAACGGTTTTACTCTAATTGAACTGGTAGTTGTTATCGCTATCCTGGGAATTTTGGCAGGGCTTGGTATTATGCGTCTGCTTGATGCCAATAAGGAAGCTAAACGCAATACTTGTCTAGCCAACAGGACTACTCTAAGCCATGAGCTATCTTATCAAGAGGCGCAGGGCGTGGATCCGGCTACCTATTTTGCTTCAGTATATTCAACGGCAGAAAATGCATTGAACAGGTTCCGTTGTCCTTCCGGTGGTACTTATACGCTTAATGCTACTACCTTGGAGGTAAGCTGTTCTGATGAAGACCACACCGAAAGCAGTATTGGTGCGGCTAAGTCCAGTAGTGCAGTAGATATGAGCAAGCTGAATGTAACCGCTTGGAAGACTACTGTAGAAGCAGCACAAGGAGTAAGTGGCGGTTTTCAATTACAATTGGGTACGGTGTATACTGATACAACAGGAACTTATTTTGTCTATAGTGCCACTGGTTTATCACAAAAATATGCTAATACTAACCCTACTTTGGAGGCTGCGATGGCTGCAGGTGCCGGTATTGCTAAGCTAAATACGGCTACTCTTTTGACTCAGATCAAACAAGGTAACAAGACAGTTTGGTCAGCAACGCCTAAGCGTGGCGATGTATATTATGATGGTACTAATTACTATGCTTTCTGCACGACAAGTGGTTACCAAAATACACAGTTGGATGTTGCACACAGTAATCAATGGACCAAGATCAGCAAATAATGCTTTAAAAATTCTCAAGAAAGGATGGCAATATGGTCATGATGCCCAAGGAACGCAAACCCAATGGTTTTACTTTAATTGAATTAGTTGTTGCAATAGCAGTCTTGAGTATTTTGGCTGGTATTGCTATAATGCGTTATATAGATGCCACTACTGAGGCTAAGCGTAATACTTGCTTGGCTAACAGAACAATTTCAGTAGAGAAATTGCTTATCAGGAAGCAGAGGGCACAGACCCTCAGACTTTCTTCGATCAGCTTTATACTAATGCGCTGTCTTCCAACAAGAGATATCGTTGTCCTAAGAACGGCACCTATACCTTTAATGCTACTACTTTGGCTGTCAGCTGCTCTGATCCGGATCACACCGGTAGCAGTATCGGCGGCGACAGTACCGGTACAGGCGGTGGCGGTAGTGGTGGGCGGTGGAACAGGTAGCACTGTAACTGCTAGTACTTTAGGTGCTACTAATTGGTCGGATAAACTTACTTCTGCAGCAGATTCTTCTGGCGGAGTTTCTTTGACAAGAGGTTCAGTGTTTACAGATAGCACAGGTGTATTCTTTGTGGCGTGGGGCAGTTGGCTTAATAAAGAGACTGGTGTTGCTAAGCCTACTTTGGCAGAGGCAGCAGCGTCTGGTTTGGGTCTTGTGAAGGTTGATACAGCTAATATTTGGACATCCGCCAATACTACTACGACTTCTAACGGGCAGACCGTCTGGACAACTTTGCCGCAGGCAGGTGCAGTGTATTCCGATGGCACAAACTATTATATTCATTCTCAATCTAGTGGAAATGAATATACGGATGTAAACCCGCCTACTAACGGTAACTGGGTTAAGGTAACAAATAATTAATAGTCAGGTTATGGAGTATCGCTAAATATGTTTTTTATTTTCGGTGTTAATCAAAAAGAAGAACAACTACCTTTTGATCAGGTAGTTATTTGTGATAACTGTGGTAAGTACGGTCATATGACCGTGTGGGTGACCTATTCTTATTTAATGCTTTTTTTCATTCCATTTTAAAATGGGGAAGAAGGTATTTTGTGAGAATGGGTTGTTGTGGTGCCTTCTGCGAGATTAGCAAGGAGATGGGCGAGAAGATTGCTAATGGAGAGATAAAGAGCTTATCCTCCGACGACTTGCCCTTTAAGGAAATGTCTGAGCTAAGGCATAAGTGTCCGTTCTGCGGTTATAGCACGGACGAGGATTTCCAATTTTGTCCCAAGTGCGGTACCAAGTTAGTTTACCGTGGCAGCGATACTGACGAGAACACACAAGAGAATACGCAAAAACAGGATTAACAGTGAAACTGTTAATCCTGTTTTTTTTTGTTAGGTCTATATTCCTAGGAGAGCGGTAATGAGAAAGGGAACTATCAGTGTAATGATTAAACCGTTGATGAAGCCTACGATAGCTATTTGAGTATTGGTATACTTGAGAATTACCGGAAGAGTGGAGTCCATAGAACTGGCACCACCAATAGAGACACAAGGCAGGTCAGTGAACTTGGCAGCTAGAGGAACCAAGAGAAAGGAGAGCATTTCTCTCATCACATTGGCAATAAAGGACATAGTGCCTACTTCTGTACTATACATGGCGCTGATTACTACTGAAGAAAAGCTGTACCAGCCCATACCGGCACTTACAAGGAGAGAGTCTTTGATAGGAACGCTTAGTATGGTACCTACGATGGTACCGCCTAGTATACTGCCCAGAAAATTGGCAGTTGGTACAGCAGCCATTAGACTGAGAGTTTTAGGAGTAAGCATTTTTTTGATAATTTCCTTATTACTGCCGATTTCCACACCACCGGTGAAGACGATGATGTTTAAGGCATTTATCAAAATTACATCCAGTATTTCCTTGTGAGCAACTTCCAAGCAAAAGTAACCGAAGAGAGAGCCGGTTAAGAGGGCAGAGATGATTAAATAAATCATTGTTTCTTGCCTTCTTCCAGTAGCTCGTCAATAGTGCGGGCAAAGAGATGACGCACAATGGTCACGCTCAGAAAAGCACCGCCGATGATACCCACCACCATCAGCATGGAACGCTTTCCCAGTGTACCCAGATTTTGCAGAAGCTCTTTGTCGCAACCGACCTTGGCAGCTAAGCAAAAAATCATGACAAAGAGGGCTAGCCTGGAGATCCAGGTCAGTTTTCTTTATGTTTGTAGCTAATTATATTTAAACAAACCGATTATGATTCCTACAATTATTACTCCGATTATGATGCCCATATTGCTCTCTTTTCTTCTAACGTTTGCTGTTCTTTATGCTATACTATTTCACTTTCTTAGTCAATTAAAAATAAATAAGATAACCCAAGAAAAATATACCCAAGGAAGCGGTATAAAATGGTATAATGGATTAAAGAAAATTAATATTCAGGCAAGGAGCTGAGACCATGAAAAAATTTAGTGCTTTGGTATTTTTATTGATCCTAATGCTAGCTTTACCTGTTAACGCTGAGAAGATTAAATTCAAGGCCAAGGACGCCGACTTCAACAACTACTCTAACATTCAGCTGATGGGCATAACCTCTGTGCAAATAGACCATACGGATTTTGAGGTTGATCCGACCGCTGAGAGCAAGGTAAAGATGTCTCTCTTGTCTGCTTTTAGCAAAAGAAAATTAATGTAGACTTAGAAAACAAAGCTGGGGATGTTACTCCCAAGTATGGTTTTGATGTGAAGATTTTTGTCTTTGGTAACGATAAGATTTTGGCATGATGCCTGGATGGAGACTGTTTCCTCCTACAAGACGATTTATGTGGATGACTATGATAAGCATGGTCATCGTTATTCCAAGTCCATTTCTATTCCGTACACCGAGCAGCGTTATCATCCTGCCGGCTACTATTATACGGCTCGTGTAGATTTGGAAATCAACGTGAACGATTTGCGCAATAACAAGCTGATTTATTCTATCCGTGATACCAGAGCCAGAGGTGGCGAAACTGATACCGCCGGCATGCTGAAACAAATTTGTGAGGATTTCGCAGATGATATTACTCGTAATGGCTAATAATATTAGCCTAAAATAGCACAACGTGGTGCTAAAAATAGGAGGAGATTTAATGCAAGAAATCATTGACACACTAATCGCGCAAAACAAACTACTAACTGACAAAGGTGTGGTGGCCAGCTACATACCGGAGCTGGATAAGGCCAACAAAAATGCTTTGGGTGTCTATGTGTTGGACGAGGCTCGCAAGGCCTATTTTGCAGGGGATTATCAGACTAAGTTTACCATGCAAAGTATTTCCAAGCTGGTTAGCTTGATGCTGGCTATTTTGGATAATGGCGAGGATTATATTTTCCAAAGGTTGGCATGGAGCCTACCGGCGATCCCTTCAACTCCATTATGAAGCTGGAAACTTCCCATACCAAGCGGCCCTACAATCCTATGATTAATGCAGGAGCCATCGCTATTTCTTCCTTTATCAAGGGGCATGACGAAAGAGAAAAATTTAACAGGCTGCTGGATTTCATGCGTCTCATCATGGAAGACAGCACTTTGGATGTGAACTACAAGATCTATGTAGGCGAGTCTGAGACAGGCAATAGAAATAGGTCTATGGGATATTTCCTCAAGAGCGAGGGTGTTATTGAGGGAAATGTAGAGGAAGCCTTGGATGTTTATTTCAAGCAGTGTTCTGTAGAGGTTGATGCCAAGAATTTGGCTACCCTGGGTTTATTTTTGGCTAACAATGGCACGCTTGCCAATGGTAAGAAAATCATCAGTACCAGAGAGGCTAAGATTGTTAAGACCTTGATGGTCACCTGTGGTATGTATGATGCTTCCGGTGCTTTTGCTATTCGGGTGGGGCTGCCTTCCAAGAGTGGCGTAGGTGGCGGCATAGTTTCTGTGGTGCCAGGCAGGATGGGAATAGGTGTGTACGGACCGGCCTTGGACAGCAAGGGCAACTCCCTGGCAGGCTGTTCTTTCCTGGAGGATTTTAGCCGTGAGCTGGGTCTTAGTATTTTCTAAAAAAAACATCTATCTTTTTGGTGGTACTGTGCTATAATACAGACGCTTGATAATAAAATACAGGGGGGATGTGCTAATGAAAAAAACTGTTGGCATATTTATGCTGGCTGCTATGCTGTTGGTAACAGGCTGTGGTGGCAGTAGCAGCAACAATGGCAAGGCTGAAAACAAGGGAGATAAACAAGTCCTCAATATTTATAGCTGGACGGACTATTATGCTCCGGAGGTTTTGGCGCAATTTGAGAAAGAAAACAACTGCAAAATTAATTATGATGTATTTTCCAATAACGAGGAGTTGTTGGCGAAGATGCAAGCCGGCGGTTCTCAGTACGATATCATTCAACCTTCCGACTACATGGTTACTACCATGCTAAAGCTAGGTATGCTGGAGAAGCTGGATGTGTCCAAGATTCCTAACTGGGAAAAGATGGACAAGGCGCTGCGCAAACCTGCTTTTGATCCGGAGGGTGTGTATAGCCCTGTGTTTACCTATGGCATTACAGGTATTGTTTACAATAAGAAATATATTAAAAATCCTCCCAAGGATTGGAACGATTTGTGGAATCCTGAGTACAAGGGCCATGTTATTCTTTTGAATGACTGCCGTGAAGTATTCAGCGTTGCTTTAAAGAAAAATGGCAAGTCCAACAACAGCAAGAATCAAGCTGAAGTGGAGAAGGCTTTCCAAGACTTGAAAGAATTGAACAAAAATGTTCTGGCTTATGATACCGAGAACATTAAGCAAAAGTTTATTTCTGAAGAAGGCTGGATTGGCATGATGTGGTCCGGCGATGCTGCTTTTAGTCATAGAGAGAATCCGGATATCGGTTTCATGGTTCCGCCGCAAGGCTCTTTAATCTGGGCTGATACCATTGCTATTCCTAAAGGCTGCAAGAACAAAGAACTTGCTGAGAAATTCATCAACTACATGATGGATCCTAAGGTGAGTGCCAAGAATACCAACGTTATCATGTTGCCTAATCCGATTCCCGAAGCTGTGAAGCTGATGGATGACAAGTATAAGAATGATCCTATCTTGAAGATTGGCGCAGATAGCAGCAAGCTAGGGGAATGGTTGGTAGATATTGGCGATGCCATTACTATGTATGATAAGTACTGGACTGAACTAAAAGCTTCTAAATAGGTATTAACATTGATGATGGGGAAAATGAATTACTGGGGACGGGCCTTTTGAGCCATGGGGACATGTCCGCCGTCCCACTTTTTTCGAAAAAGTGGGACAGCGGACACGTCCCCGTGACGCACTAAAGGGCACCGTCCTTTTGCTTAGACGTAGAAGGCGATGCAGATGACATTCGAAGACCGATTCATAAAAACTATCCAGCAGGATATTAAGATTTTCATTTTCTTTAATATCTTGTCTACCTTATTTCGCATTATCTTCCTGGTATATTTCCGTGAGCAATTAGTCAATGTGACTCCAGGCGATATTGTGCTTTGTTTGTGGTATGGTTTTTTGCTGAGCCGTAAATTATCCGGCTGTATCATGGCCGTAAGTTTCTCTTTTGTTCCTTACCTTATATCGTTAAGCCTAAGTGGCCTGAAAAGCTGCTCCACCAATGGTGGGGCAGCTATGCTATTTTTATTTTGACGTTGTTGTTTGTAGCCAGAATTCCTTATTACAAGATTTTTAATTCCGGCTACAACATTATGCTGTTAAACGGTTTGGAGGATGACTGGCATGCTATTTTCCAGACTGCTGTGGCAGAATATCATTTGTGGGCTAATTTGGCTATTGTGGTAGTGGCAACGCTGGTCCTGTGTTTTCTTCTAATTAAGGTTTTGCAGTTGCCTGTCTATCAGCCTACCTGTGGCAAAGCCAAGAAGGCTCTGACCATTGCCCTTTTGATAGCAGCACCTATTTTCTTTATCTTGGTTAGATTTGGCGGTGGCTACAGCTACGACACCGGTATTAACTGGGAACAGGCAGCTTTGTTTAGGTCACATTTGCTGAACGAAGCAGTGCTAGACGACGGGCAGGGACTTATGCGGGCTGATACAGCTTGGGCGCGGTTAAATACCTTGACTGTTGATTTAAATGAGAAGGATTTACGCAATAGTATTAAGCTCTTAGGTGGCAATCCTGAGGCTGCTACCCTAGAGGATGCTTTTAGCAAAGAGAACAAACGCCAGGGCCAGACGCTCCAGGCTAAGCAGGTAGTGCTTATTGTGGGAGAGAGTCATGCCCATTGGCCCTTTATGGAGCGCTACAAGGATATGCATTTGGTAGATAAGGAGAAGGCTCGTTTTCAAAAAAATGCTACTCAGCTTGCCTTTATGATACCGGGTGGTGATGGCACTATGCGGTCTCTGAATGTTTTAATCGACGGGTTACCTGACAATGGCATGTACGAGAATTATGCCGCTGAATCTTTCCGTTCTCAATATGCCACCGGTATTGCCAATACCATGCAGAAGCTAGGCTATAAGACTATTTTCTGGTATGGCGGCATCGGCTCCTGGCAGGATGTGGCAAGCTTACCTTGGCTCAGGGTTTCACGGAATTCCACAGCGGGGCAGATGGCAAGATTAGCCACCAAGGTGTGTGGGGAATCCCGGATGCAGAACTATTTGCTTTGGTTAATAAATATATTGAGGAGCATAAAATGAAAAAACCTTCCATTGTATTTTAACCACTAGCAATCATCCACCCTATGCCATAGATGTGGGCGCATTAGGCTATGATAAGCAGCTGGTAGCCAGGAATGCGCCAAGCACCATTCCAACGGACGACAATCACTTAAACCAGCTGGGCCATATCTGGTATGCTGATTTAACCATAGATGATTTCATTGGCAAAGCTCAGCAGCAGGATCCCTCGGCACTGTTCGTGGTAACAGGGGACCATGCGGAGCGCTTTTCCTTTAAAGAGCAGGAAGACGAGGAGGCAATTTTTACTGTACCTTGTATTTTCTACGGGCGGGATGTGGACCCTGCCTGGTTCGAGTCCGATGGGGTAGGCGCCCATGGCCAGATTACGCCAACCTTGGTAGAACTGCTTAGTCCTACCGGCTATAAGTACACCAGCATTTACCCAAGTCTGCTGACTCAGGAAGAATATGCTTTCAATAAGAAAGTCTGGGCCACCAATGGTGACATCGGTACTTTCCAAGACTTGGCAGATGATGAGTTGTCCTTTGACTTTACCGATAAGCTGATTGCAGAAGAAAGGCTGCGAAATTGTGACGGCTTGGAGAGTGGTCAAAGGAAAAGATAAGTGAAGTGAAGTGA
>Ga0268359_10574_pt1 | contig 28973 bp, 42 predicted proteins | sample BioMet11_FD_194416 | JGI IMG/M metagenome (GOLD analysis project Ga0268359, IMG submission 194416) | Sewage microbial communities from Oakland, California, United States - Biofuel 11 (PacBio Assembly) | ecosystem: Engineered > Wastewater > Sewage > Unclassified | place: USA: California | collected...
TGCATCAATTTCAAAAATATTTTATCCCCCGCCCCAAATGGGTAAATCAACTATTCTTTCAATGGGAACCCACTGCAAAACACCTTCATCACATTCCCGCAATTCTCCAGAAAAAGAATCAGAGCTATACAAATGCATGAATTCCGTTTCATATTCATCACAAATAAACGTAATAATACCGCAATATCGCCAAGATACCAATGTCAAGCCCGTTTCTTCGTAGACTTCACGCAATACGCAGTCTTCCGGACTTTCACGCTCTTCAAATTTTCCACCAATACCGATCCACTTATCATGATTAATATCATTCTTTTTTTTAATGCGATGCAGCATTAAATAAGAATTATTTTTTTCTATATAACACAATGTAGTATTCAACATATATATTCACTCTTTTCTCTTTATGCATTTTACTTATGATTATACCATAATGTATTTTTTCCGGCTAATATATTCTCCGTTTACCGCGCCCCACACAAAAAAACACCGCAGAAAATTCGAACTTATTTGCAGTGTTTTTTGTATGGTTTTATTATTCATTAATATATTAAATGCCTTTATCGGTTATATACAGATAATTGAACATACTCTGGTCCAAAAAATAAAAATTCGCCATGCCCTATTTATATGCAGATGAAATCCCGTCCCCTTGAACGGGAACAACAGGAACTTTATCCATGCCATAGCTTCTTCATAAGCGGTCGGCATTGCTGCCGCTCCTAACCCGGATTTATCAAAATGCATCGTACTATCTTTATATAAACGAATACCTACTACTATATTGCTTTTAAAAATGATAGCAAATTTATTGGTTCCATATTCCCACCGTTCTGTCCCCACTTTCGGCAATAACATTTACCGGACGCGTATAGTGCTGCAATACATCTTCCTGTGTCATACCCAAATAGATTCCGCCGACAGATTCATTATATTCAGGATGGATAGAGCGTCGCAACACCATTTTATCATCAATAATAAGATATTGATGTACATTATTCCCAAATAAATCCATTTTAATATTACGATTGCCTGCCGCTTCAGCAACGCAAAAAGTACCCTCTTGCGGATAATCATAGGTGCAAGACTGTGCTCCAAGAATTTTACAATTATTAATATAATCTCCTTGGATCGTCATCGTCAAATTTCCTTTAGTGCTGTACCAATCCCCTTCCGCTGGTTCCAGCCATTGTAAAATATTTTCCTGGCTTTCCGTTCCTTCTTCTTGTGCAAAAACAACTCATCGATACTGCCATAAAAAAAACAAAACATACCGCAACTATAGATAATAACTTTTTCAAAATCGGTCTCTCCCTTATACTGGTTTCTTTCCAAACGAACATTATACGCTCATTCATGTAAGAAAACAATATATATTCCTCCCCGCAATCGGATATCTATACTATACATCTCTCTTATTCAAAATATGTAAAGGAAATACCGCTCCGTTCTAATACTATTCCCGCTGCAATAGCTGCTGCAATATTAACTACTCCTTCCAAAAAAAGTCCCGGTGCAGAAGTCAACCCAACCGCGATTCCTCCATATAGAATACTTCCGAATATAGTATAACCAATAAACCATCCATCCCCCCGATAAACAGAGTCCACAAAAAGCATAGGCAGACAAAATATGAATATCTGCTTCATGTTTCTTTACAATATGCCAAAGGATTACCGCCATACTATATTTTATGAGGATCGTCGGCAGAATCCATATAGGAAACCCTCCTAAAAAATCGGCAAATGCAGAACCAAGACTAGCTGCTACAGCGCCCTCACGATGTCCCGCATACAAAACCGCCAGAAAAATGGCAGCATCACCTAAATGAGCATACCCCAATGGGATCGGAATGCGCGGAACGATTGTCATTATGCATATAAACGCCGCCATAACAGCTGTTATGCAGATACGTCGCGATGCTGACATAGGTTTTCTTTTATTGTACTTCATCATGGCACACACTCCTATTAATCATGATATTCATATCTAATTTTCTTCATACGCTCGTATACGCAGTGTTAACCCTCGTTGGGCACATAGTGTTTGACAGGCTTTAATTTCATCATCACTTTCCACTTTATCTACAATCGTCATTACCACATTCGGAATGTATTTCTTGCAATGGCCTGCAAATGTAAGCATCGCTTCAAAAGATTGTATGCCAAACGTATTTCTCGTAAGTGATAAATATCGTTCTGCGTTCGAAGCGTTCAGACTAATAGATATAGTATCTAAAATATGATGGTCAAAGACAGAAGATGTATCATAGCCATATTCCAAATCGGATAAGCCATTTGTGTTAATCCGTGTTTGTACATCAGGGTGCTTATGTTTTATATAGGTTAACAGTTGAACTACATCAGATAATCTCATCGTGGGTTCACCAAATCCACAAAATACAACTTCATTTATAACCGGCCAAGGTGCTATATCCAATATCTGCTGTATCTCTTCTGCAGAAGGTTCTGTTTCCAGCCAAAGTGTTGCTGTTTTATCCATTTTTTTGAGATTGCGCAAACAGAACGTACATGAACAATTACAGCGATTTGTCATATTAATATAAACACTTCTCCTCCCTTGCGGCTGCCGTTTTAAACTTTCCTCCAGACTTAAATAACGCCCTTTGTCATATGTATAGATAATCATATGCCCGTCCTCCTCATTTCAATTCTGTTAAATATTCTTCAAACGCCAATCCATAATTCCAAGGCAATCCTAGTTTTTCAGTATATACCAATGTTTTTACAATAAAATCCACTGCTTTTCTTACAGAAGGTATTAATGGTTCTCCTTTTACTAAGCAGGCAGAAATGATTGCGGTAAAAATATCTCCCGTACCAGACCGGTTGCCGCCTATTTTCAACGTGCGGATAATTTGAGAGTCTTTTCCTCTTTCATATACATAATTGCTGATTGTATTATTTCCTCCCAGACCGGTAATAATAACACGGGAAGGACCTTTAGAAGATAAATCTTCCGCCATCTTAAGCAATGCTTTTTTCTGTAATTATGCCTCTATCCGGATATGGCAGGCAAAGCAATTCACAAGCTTCCGTAAGATTCGGCGTTATCGTATCAGCATACGTTAAGAGCCTTCGCATTTCATTGCAAATATCGGGAGTGTAGGATGCATATAATGTACCATAATCTCCCATTACCGGGTCAAAAATAACTTGTGTATGTGAATGTTTAAAGTTTTTTATAAACTCAATAACAATGTCAATTTGTTTGACAGAACTAAGAAATCCGGTACAAATCCCATCAAATTGCAATTGATTGTCCTTCCAGTTACGTATATACGGCCGCATATTTTCACTGTAATCACTCATATAATGAGCAGAAAAACCCGTATGAACGGAAAGTATGGCTGTCGGCAACGGACATGCCTGTACTTTTAAAGCGGAAATAATCGGCAATTCCACAGCAATCGAGCATCTTCCGAATCCAGTCAAATCATTAATTAAGGCAATCCTTTTTTGTCTCATTGTCTGTTATCATCCTTATCGCCTGTATATTTTAGATCTTTCACATCAGGAAAATCTAAAATTAAGTATACATCAAATGTGTATTCATTAAAATATACAAAAATTAAATATTTTAGTGGTACAGATTGACAAAAAAAACAGCAGAGATACCTTCATAAAAGTATCTCTGCTGTTTAACAGACATCTAATTCATTACTTTATAATATGAGAAAGAATATAAGCCATATAGGGATGTCTTTGACTTTCTTCCCAGCTTTTCACCGGTAAATTTGCAAATTGCAGTGTATTATATACCCATAATGACGTAGCTAAACAAACGCAAAGAGGAAACAAATACGCAGGAGAAAATCGCGATAATTCCAATAAAAACACAACAGCTGTAACCGGCATTTTTTGTGCCAATCCCAAGAATATAGCAGCTCCAACGAAGGCAATAACAGCAACGGATACTGAAATACCTGGAAACAGCATATTCCAAAAAATTGCTGAAATCAGACCTATCATTCCTCCCAGCATCATCGAAGGGGTAATCCGGCCGCCGTAAGCACCTGCGGCTGTTGCCAATATAACTGCCAGCCATTTAGTAGATAAAAGTCCCAAACCATATTGCCAACTGATCCTATCTGTGAAACTAAGTTGATTACCCGCTTTCCCATTACCTAGAATTTCCGGATAATACATAGATAACACCCCGATGAGAAAAAAAGATATGATAGCTGCCACTATTATTTTAGGATTATTTCTGGAGATACAAGGAAACGGCTTCAAGCTCTTTTCAAAAATAATAACGGCAATCGCTATAAAAGGTCCTATAAGTGCTGCAAATAAAACGGTCGATTCACCAAACGCAACTTGTGGCAGAGGATATTGAACCAAATCACCCAATCCTTGACGTACAACATAAACAGCAGTACCGCTGCATAGAAAGGCTGCACTGACAGATCGGTAATCCCAGCGCATTAATAATGTTTCCAACGAAAATATGGCAGCCGCCAAAGGAACATTATACACCGCTGCTAAACCCGCACCCGATGCACAAGCTAATAATAATTTTCGTGTTTCTGTATCAACATGAAAAACCTGAGATAATTTTGTTGCAAAGCTGCACTCATTTCTCTTGGGGCAACTTCCCTTCCCAGAGGTGAACCTAATGCAACTGTTATAATTTGAAGAACAGCATGAACAACCGTTGTTTTCACCGGCATCTCCCGTGTCGGATCATCAACGGTTTGCTTGATAGAAACAAGCGGCGGACAAATTCGATGAATAACAAACCAAGCTCCTCCCACTAACACACCGCAACCTGTCAGCACAATAAGCCGGCGTAAAGGGGATGCATATTCTACAACCTCCCGAAAAGATACTTCGCCGTGAAAACCATATCCAAAAGCATAGTGCTGTATCGTATGCATAAGTATAGTCAAAATAATACCTATAGATCCGGCCGCTGCGCCTATAATAAGCAAATAAAATATAACTTTTATATGTAATGATTTCATGTAGAACACTCCTGTTAGTAAATTCGCCCTGTTTTATTTTTTCAACAATGGTATTTGGTATACCATTGTTGAAAAAATAAAATGACTTGTATGTATAAAAATACCATGTATTAATAAAAATGTCAACATCTATCTAAAATAGTATCGTAAGATACACTACCTGTAATTTTATATATGCAGCCGTTTTATATCTGGGAAAAGAAGCTATGTCTTTACCATTACTTTTTCAAATTATTACGGGAAATACAGCACCTCGTACTTATTTTACAGATTGACAATATGTAAAAATTAAAGTACGCTTAGAACATCAAACATAAAGGAGGAAGATATATATGAAACCTATTACAGCTTTTTATCTGACACATTGCCCCTATTGCCGTAATGCAAAGGCTGCCATTGAAGAATTAATAACAGAAAACCAGGTCTATGGAACGATCCCCATTACTTGGTATGAAGAAAGTGAAAATCCCGATGCAGTGAAGGGGCATACCTATTACTATGTACCTTCCCTGTTTATCGGGCATGAAAATTATACGAAGCACAGCCAGGGCAAACCTATGAAGAAATCAAAAAACACGTAAAGGCAGCCCTTGATAAGGCGCTTACCATGTAAAAAAAACTCCTTGAAAACACGAGTAACAGTCAGTGTTTTCAAGGAGTTTTAAATTTAAAAACGCAGTTTTTATTATAACAATATAAAAAACACCATATGCTACAATGTATTGCTTTCCTTAATTAATCCTTTCCGTTTTTTATTTAGATAAATAAAGTAGAACGGAAGAACTACTATGCATCCTCCAAATCCCCATATCAATTGTGAAGTTTGAGCCTGAGACAACATCCACAGACTGACAACGATAGCAATAACAGGAATAGTAACACCAAACGGAATCGTATACGGCCTTTCTTTATCTGCCCATTTCTTTCGGAAAATAATAACAGAAATACAAGTTGGCAAATATTGGGTAAAACGTGACACCGCACTAATCGCTGCCAAAGTTGCAAAACTTCCGGTCCAAGTCAACAGGATGCTGAAAAAAGCAGTTACAATAGCTGCCACATACGGAGTATTCCATGGTGTACGTTTAGAAAGTACTGCCGGCAGCATTCCATCCTCTGATAAGGATGTGCAGACACGCGGACCAAAAAAAGATTGCGCCATATTAATACCGCCCATAGAGAGCAACGTCCCTGCTAAAACAAAATATGCACCTGCCGGTCCAAGAATCATACCGAAGGCATCTTGAATCGGTGCCTGTGTACGTGCTAAATCAGTTCCCATAATACCGATGCTGATACCTAAAATAAGCATATATAAAATAGAAACAATAATCATCGTCATAATAATAGCCCGAGGCAGATTTTTTTTGGGATTTTCCATATCTTCTGCGGCTACTGCAATAGCTTCAAATCCGGTATAGGCAAAAAACAATAAAATAGCAGCACTGGCAAAGGTTCCTTCCTGATACTCTCCGCCTGGAAATACAGGGGTGAAGTGAGAGCCATTGACAAAAAAAATGCCAATCACAATAAAAGCAATAAGCGGAACCAGCTTAGATACTGTAATAAGATTACTCAAAATTTTTGTCGTATTGACACCGATGATATTGATAATAGTCAGTACTAAAATAATAACAGAAGCAATAATATTTTTCATCATTTCACCGGATAAAAATGGAAAGGCAGCACCTAATGCCGTAGCAAATCCTACAGCCATAGTAGCCCATGCAATCATAACAACAATCCACTTCAAAACCCCAACTTCATAGCCAAAAAAATTTCCCAATGAATATTTCGCATATAAATAAGGACCCGCCGTTACGCGTAAAAAAGCCAGCAACTTCCGCAAAACAAAGAGCCATACAGCCAGCTAAAGCGCATCAAAAAAAAGAACGCCCAAACTAGCCGAACCAATCAACGAATAGGCTTTATTGGGCAAAAGAAATATTCCCGTACCGACAATACTGTTAATTCCCAGGAGGACAATACTCCAAAAGCCGAATTTTCCCGATTTCTTATCCATTATTTTTCTTCCCTCCTGCCGCTTGAATAAAATCATCAAATAAACATCTTGCCTCTCTATTATTTACAGTCATCATTTCGGGATGAAATTGATACGTTTGTAAATACGGATATACCGTTCCCTCCATTGCTTCAATAGTACCGTCTTTAGCACGTGCGACAATACGCAATCCCTCTCCCGTCCTTTTTATCGTTTGATGGTGATGGGAATTGGTAATCCATTCTGTGCGCTTAATAATACCCGCCAATCGTGAATCCGCTTCCACAATAACGGTATGCGTCGCGGTTGCTGGATCTTGATTCTGAGAATGTTTAATATAGCATGCCGTGTCATACGTTAAATCCTGATACAAAGACCCTCCATGATACACGTTGACAATCTGATGTCCCCGGCAAATAGCCATAATGGGGATATTCTGCTTCTCCGCCCTTTCCAATAATAAAAAGTCAAAATGGTCCCGTTCCGGCCAAACCGGGCCAATCTCCTGCATAGGTTCTTCATCATAATACAACGGATATACATCGTGCCCGCCTGATAATAACAAGCCGTCAACGTGATTCATTGTTTCCATGACAATCTCATCATTACTGGTAAAAGGCAATATAACAGGAATTCCTCCTGCCTCTGCCACAGATCGAACATAATCATCATTAACATAGGCACGGCGATATCCGGCAAAAGCACCATGATCATCGACCAAATGAGATCCTGAAATACCAATTACGGGTTTATTCATGTCTTGCTCCCCTCCCTAAAAGATTACTTTCTGTCATAAAATCGGAAAAAGCCATGCTTTATCCATATGCTCCATTTTATAATACATAAAACACTACGTCAATAAAATTATTTTCTATACAAAAAGACCTTAGACAAAATCAGTCCAAGGCCCTTCTAATTGCTATATCATTATATCATTTAAAAAACAAATTCTTTTTTTCCAGAATTGCCGCCGCTGCGGTACAAGCAGGACAGTCACAATACTGTGCTCCGGCAGATTTAATTTGTTTGGCATGTGTCAAAACAGCGGCTGCCTTTTCTGTTCCAAAAACTTCAATTCCCTTAGCAGATTCCGCAAAGGCGATCAACATATCAATCGGCATAATGTCCGCTTCCAATTCAAGCAGATATTTTTTTGTTTCTTCAATTTCCTGTTCTGATCCAACGGCCTTCAACCAATGCTGTGCTGCTTCTTTTGCTTCCCGGCTGCAGGACGGAGCACTCATTAATTCCTGCGTTTTCTCAACGATAAATTTCCGCGTTTTGTTTTCCATAAATACCCTCCTCGCTTTCTTCTATTACTGCTCGTATTCTAACACAATATGTAACTACGTGCAATGACTTCAACAGTACCATGTATTATATATAAGCCCCTTAATTATTACCCACAGCAAACGGATCGCAATTTTTATTTTCCTGCCAATTATATTCTATGCTTTGAGCAATTTCCACAGCCTTATTTCTTCCATACCTGTCGCAAATAAATCCTAATGTCATATCTATACCCGCGGATATACCGGATGATGTATAAAATTTTCCATCAACAACCCATCGGGCTTTACCTTGCCACAAAACAGCAGGACGAGTAGTTTTAACCCAAAAAAAGGCTTTCTTATTGGATGTGGCCTTTCGCCCGTCCAGCCTTCCCGTTTGTGCAAGAAGTACAGACCCCGTACACACAGTAAGGCAATAGGCGGACATATCAATAATCGGAACCAGAGTCTTCAAAAAAGCTGTATCGGTTACCAGCGGCCGCGTTCCCATTCCTCCGGGAATAAGAACAACTCCTCCATCGTTTACACTATCTAATCTTTCGGTTATCACCGGAATGCCCTGCCGGCTAATCACTGTACCACCTACATATGACACAAAATGCAGATGATATTCTCTAATGCGGCCCAAAATCTCCACGGGTCCAAACGCATCCAATGTCTCAAAATCATGAAATAGTATAATATAAATTTCCACTATATCCATCTCCCGTTTTTTTATTTCTTTTATTACATCTGATAATTCTTTTAATACGGGTACCGGAAACGCAATAATACCAAGATGGGTATTGCCATTTTGGTTAACACCCTCTGTTTCAACAATTTCCGGCATGGTTTTTTCCCCTAATGGGATCCCCTGAATCGCTGCTGTATTGGCAATGAGGCCTAATGGCAATGTTTCATCAATACTCATAACACCTTTTTTATATTATAATTTTTTTTCCATATAAATGGTAGATGCAACGGGTGAATCGTAGTATTTAGGTATTTCATAAAAGCCGTACTTTTCATACATTTTAATAGCTTCTTTAAGAAAAGGCAGCGTATCAAGAAGAAAAATCTTATAGCCAATTTCTTTGGCTTCCTTCATAATTTTTTCCATAAGCAGTGTTGCAATGTGCTGCCCGCGATATTGCGGACGCACATAAAGGCGCTTTCCCTCGCAGCGAACAGCATCATAACGATGAAACGCTGCACAACCAGCAGGAATCCCTTCCACATAGGCAATATAAAGTCTTCCATCCGGCATTCCATATTTGTCATGTAAATGCTCTATTTCTTCTTCATATTTTTGCATTTTTAGAGAAGCCGCAAAAGTTGCATCGTTTGCAACAAGCATATCCGTATATTCTGTAAATAATTTTTTTAAATCATTTTTTTTATCATATCCTAATACAATATCTGCTGCCATATATATCATCCCCTCATAACCCATATTTTTAAAACACTCCGGCATATGTACAATACTACATCATATGCTTCTATTTCAATATCCTATCAATTAGTGTTTCCCTATGTATCTCCATCGCATCTAATACCGGAATCGGCAAATTCGTCAACTGGAGGAGCAGCGGTATTTTTCGATAATACGGTATAGTCAACTCGGGTCCTATCCCGCCAATCAATCCCAATAGTTTTCATTTTATGCACTCCTTTCCATTAAACAATATGGTAAGCAGATACTCTCGCATCTATCTCTTTAATTCTCAACCTTACCCGTCACCTAGCTGATATAATCTGCTGCTGTTCTACCACTGCCTCCGGATAAACCATTTTAACATAAGTATACATATCCGTCAGATGATTATGAATCATACTATCAGAAATACCCGGTGGCGCATAAATAACAAATAATGCAGTCTTCGTTTCAGGTACAATACGCGTCCGTTGGTCTGGTCCATAGATAATACTGGAAATAACACCACATTGATCACATAGTATCATATCCTCATTCTTCGGTTGCTGTATATTGCGGCTCATCAACGTATATGACTCCGTTCCCTGTGCCGTATCCAGATACAGCGGTAGTTTTAATGCATCATAATCATGGCCGGCTGTCAACAAACCATTCTTGAGTTCAGCCATAAACATAGCTTCCACTATGGGAATAGATTGCGGAATTGATTTTCCCTTAAAAGCAACCGACTCTTGCTGCTTTAAAACATGGTAGGTTTTCTTAAAATGCTTATAATATTTTACATAGGCAGCAATCGCGGGTTGTCCTTTTAATGAAGTACTATCTGCAAAAGAATTTCTAAGTAGTTGTTCTACTTTTTCCTTTTCTGCATCCAAAATTTCTGTCCCCATGCCATACATGAGCTGATCCATTACCATAAAACCCATTTTGGCATCTGGATGTCTTTCCTTCCATTTTTCTGTTGCTTGTATCATATGCTCTCGCCTCCTAAAATAATATCGCAGAAGATTACAGCGATTTACTTTATTTTAGCTTTTCTCCCTGCTATTTCTTGTATACTATTGCTGTATTTTTTAGGTGTAATTCCGGTAATTTGTTTAAATTGCTTTGTCAAATGACTTTGATCTGTAAAACCTGTTTCTTGAGCTGCCGATAACAAAGAGTATCCTTTTCCCAATAAATCCTTCACTCTATGTATTCGAACCTGCTTCAAATACATATGCGGCGGCACACCCATACATTCATGAAACATACGAATTAAGTAATACGGACTTAAGTGGCATACATCGGATAATTCTCGAATAGAAATATTTCTCATATAATTTTCTTCTATAAAAGACACGGCTGACCTAACCATTTTTTTCTCTTTTTCTATCCGTCTTACACAAGGTTTTTCTTCTGCATATCGAGAAATAAATACAGTCAGCATTGTCAGCAATAAGGATTCTTGTTCTATCAGGGATATGCCCTGTGGTTCTGATAACGCTATGTGCAGATTTCGAATGTATGCCGCCAAAAATTTATTCTGTATCACTCCGGCTTTAAAATATGGCAATTGGTGTATTCGATCTGACATATAATACATTACTTTTTCCATCATTTCAGGGTAAATATAAAACATGCGGTATGTCCATCCATTCTGTGAAGCGGCATACCCATCATGTGCCTCTCCTGGAACGACTAAATTAATGCTTCCGGGATAAGAAACAAGCCGTTCTCCATGATAAGAAAAACCAAGTGCTCCCCGTTCCACCACTCCAATCGCATAATTTTCATGAATATGTTTGCTAAAAGTATAATTTCCATAAGCAGCATGAAGTAATTCAAGATTATGCAGCTGAGGAATTATTGTAAATTTAATTTGTTCCTTATTCACCTCAAGAAATCCTCCTTATCCCCAGTTGCTACTATACATCACATAATAAGTTATTCATTATAAAACACTAAAATTAGTCAAAAAGCATCTGCAATGATTTAAAAATTATAATTGCAGATGTTTTCCCTTTTAGAAAAATAGATTGCTTTATGTATTAAGTGCATTTTCAACGGCTTTTTCCAAAACAATACTTGAATTAGTTGCCCCTGATACAGCATCTACTTTGATTTTTTGCTCCTTAATTATGTTATCCAAAACAGCTTCTGCCGGTTTACCGCGTCCATTTTTTATGCTGCAGAATATGGATCTTCGTAATTTTTCCATTATAAACCGTAACTTCAACCGTTGCAGAAATAAGGTCCGCATCACAAGTTCCGATATATACCCCATCCGCTTTTGCTGAAATATCCACATTATGAATAACAATATGCTGTACTTTTTCTTGATAATTCATAACTTTTTTCATATATATCGCTCCACCGGCCAAAAGAATAATTAAAATTATGATTCCGGCCTGTATCCATTTTTTCTTATTTCTTATCATATCATTTCTCCGTTTGCCATGCTGTAATTGAACCTTTTTAATTCTATGCTTCTATAACACCATCGATAAATTTATCAATGTACTGCCATCCTTTATTTGCTTGTTCTTTATCATACCTCTCGCTATACCTATCAAAAAATCCATGCGCAGCAGGAAGTATGATAGATTGTACGCTTTTTTTTGAAGACACGGCTCGATGTACTGTTGTCACAGAAAAAGAATCCTTTTCCGCAAAAAGCAACAGGGAATCACATCGCGGTTCTACCTCCAGATACTCTCGAATACGGGAACCGTAACAAGCAACAATTCCGTCAACGTGTCCTCGTCCACTGCACCGCCAAGCTAATGTTGCTCCGACGCTAAAACCTAATATAATAACTTTTTCATAAGAAGCTTGTAACTCTTCCATTAAATAGTCAATATCTTTATATGCCCCAAACCCGATATGACTTTGAAAAAACAGATATGCTTCTTCCCGTTCCGTATAAGGAAAATAAGGACGCAATAATAAATTGGGAGAAAAAACACAAAAACCTAAATCCTGATATTTTTTCTTTACTTCTTCAATAAATGGATTAATACCATAAATTTCTGGTAAGATGACCAGTGCCACTTTTTTTAACATTTTTCCCCTTCTATTCCACATACTCTATTTTATACCTGACTGATGCGGACCGCGAACAGTTACAAAATCAGATATATCTATGTGTTTTATTGTATGCACAAAAAATATTCTTGTCAATCGTTCACCGAAACGGGTACCCTCCCGAGGTACGTTATCACACTTCATAATAAAAATCATTTGTATATTACCCACTTTCATGATATGAAAAAGACGCCAAACGGCGTCTTTTTATAACATTTTTCTACATGTCATGTTAGTATATCTATTCTTGTAACGTTTTCAATAGACGGGACCATATTAGTTTATTATTTTCAAAATATGTATATTGTTTATCAATAGTATTATCATATTTTTTTAATTCCCGCAACACCATCATAAACATGTCTGATTTAAAATATCGGCAAATAAACGGTAATGTTTTTTCCAGGCTTTCAGTCATTTCTGCAATTCGGCTGCGATAATGTTCTCTATCCGTAATATAAATATACAACGGTTTATATCGTATCCAGCCTATGCAGGCTGTATAAAAACGTTTCAACACACGTGAGGAATCAGCTCGTATCATTTTCATTCGTACAGGCAAAACACCTGCCAACATGTAACGATACGCACCAAATCCATCATGAAAAGTATAGCAGGGAATCTGCAGTACCTTGCGTTCCGTTAAACAGGTACTTAAAAAAGTATCTTCTCCACGCGCCCCTGGCGGATTGTAAAAAGGAAATACGCGTTTTGGATTTTGTAAATTAATGCAAAGATTGGAACCAGAAATAAATTTAGCTCCGTTGATATCCTGTACTGTTTTTACTTCCTTACGCAATAAAATCTGCTTATCGGCATACGTTACCCCGCCGTTTTTCATTACACTGCGGATAGTATCCCAATTTATAATATCATTACTTAACGATTGAATAAATTTCTTAAATATATCTTCGGGAAAAGCGTGCGAAAATTCCACATAGGGAATCGGTGATATATAACCGCAATGATGTCCGCAAGTAATATCCGCATCCTTAATATATTTGAGATGTGATTGAATGACACGCTGCCCGCCCCATAAATCAGTTTCAATACTTTTGTCAAAGCTACAGGATATTCATCATCGTCGAGAAAAAGTAAGCAATCCATATGGTTTTCAATGGCCTTATACAAAATAATATTCCGTTGCAGCGCATACCCGCGCCGAAAAATAACTTTAGCTTCTGCTTCCGTAATAATACCGCGTTTCAACATATTTTTCTTTTCAATCAACATCTCTGATTTGCCAATAAAATGTACACTATCCAGTAATTTCGAAATTTCCGGATTGATTGCAACAAAATCAGCTTTGCTGGTATGACGATACTCCAAATCATATGCAACAAACAAATTTAATCCTACATCTTTATTATCCAGCAGGCCTGATTCTAAACAATTTAATACATAACTTCGCAGGATACGATAAAAATTTTTTCTTCCTGTTGCAAAACCGATAGCAACATTCCATTTCTTTTGACTCATGTATCATCACCTCCTTTTTCATAATAAGTATGAGAGATTGATGTCTAAATCTTAAAAACACCAATCTCTGCTATACTCCCAGTTAACTACATTAGCTATAATACATGATGCCCGCTGTCAGTCCACAGCTTATCCGCAGTCCGGTGCCAGTCCTTTGCATATTTTTTGCATTTTGCACATAAATGTTCTGCCGATTCAGGAGACTGTAAATCAGTGGAAGGAGCTTTAGATTCACGAATAATTTCCGGCAGTATAGATGGATTTTCCAGCATAGGACAAGGCTGCAGTAAATTTTTATTAAACGGCTGTCGTGTATGATATGCCATAAATAAGGGGTTTTCAAGAGCTTGCATTAATGTACCTGTATGAATATTGGTATCCGAATAATGAATGAACACGCAGGGTTCAATATCTCCGTTGGCATTAATATGCAGATAAGCTCGTCCGCCGGCAATACAACCATCAATAAATTCTCCATCATTTTGAAAATCAATGGCAAAGAATAGTTTATCACACTGTTCTGAACGAATTTCCCGTACACGATGATACATATAGGTGCGTTCATCAGGAGATAACAGTAAATCAGGAACCGCTTCATTTCCTACCGGCATATAATGAAAATACCACGCATATTTGCATCCTTTTTCAATAACCATATCCAAAAACTCATCTGATGTCACATCTTTATAGTTCAATTTTGTGTAACAAACGGAAATACCGAATAACAGGCGATTCCGGTGCAAAATATCCATAGCCTTCATAATACGTCGAAAACTTCCCTTTCCTCGTCTTTTATCATTGGCCTGTTCAAACCCTTCTATGCTTAACGAAAAAGACAGATTACCGGCAGCTGCTGCCGCTTGGGAAAATTCATCCGTAATCAAGGATCCATTCGTAAAAACATGAAATTCACTTGTGGGATGTTTTCGCGCTAAGGTGATAATGTCATTTTTTCTCATCAGCGGTTCCCCGCCTGTAAGTAAGTAAAAGTGACACCCTATCTTTTCTCCCTGTTCTACAATAGTGTCCATATCTTCATTGCTCAAATTCAGCATATGCCCATACTCCGCCGCCCAACATCCCGTACAGTGCATATTACACATAGAAGTCGGATCAAATAAAATCGCCCACGGTATACTGCACGACTTTTCTTTCATTAATTGATGTCGCAGGTTATTACCTTGGTATCCAGATTCATATCCTACATTCAAAATAAACATCTTTATTACATTCTTATCTACATCCCGCAGCAAATTTTCCGCATAGCGCCACCATTTTGATTGCGGATTCTCTAGATACTGCTTGATATACGAAAATGTATTCTGCCCTTCTTGATTCTGATCATATGGCGTAGGCTTTAAATATTTATCTACTAAAGTTACTACATCCTGCATACCGGCTGCCGGATCTTTTTCCATATGATGTATGGCCAAATCCAAGCCTTCCTTTAACACCATTCGTGTCATTTTGTTTTTAATCGTACTCATATTGAATCACTCCTACTCACTTACAAAAAACATGTTTTCATTTCAAAAATGAAATGATGACATTATACGGCATTCCTTATATGCCTTTTTCTTCAATAAATCCCCGGGTAAGGATTTTTGACAAGGATACAACCGCGTCATAATAGGTCATATTATTCTCCACGAGAAAAGTATGATCGAACAAATCATTCATGGAAAAAAAGACCAATTGTTTCAATACACTAAAATTAATAGGCTTTATTTTCTGGGAAGAAACTCCTTTTTCAAGTAATGTAATTAATCTGTCCAACCGCTGCTGCCGAAAATTTTCCACATTACGCCATTGTTCCGGATATGTCGTTTGCAAGTCACAATAAATACTGTCACTGCTGGGCCCCACTAATGCCGGACTAACGGACATCACTGCTTGAAATTTATCTTCAATGCTGCGTTCCGAATCATTGTAAATAGCTTCTTCCTGCCGCTGCACATCTTCCTGCACCATTTTTATAACGGCAGCTACTAATGCATTTTTTGAAGGAAAATATCCATATAATGATGTCTTGCTTATATGCAGTCTTGCTGTTACATCATTCATAGTAAATTTAAATCCATGCATCTTAATTTCTGCGGCAGCTGCCATGATAATTTGTAATTGAATAATATTGCTCATCCTCCTCAGTACCCAATAATACAAATTCAGTATCCTCGTTATCATCATTATACTCTTTTTGTCAGCAGATAACAATACAGGACACTGCCATTAAAATAAAAAGACACCATACCAGGTTAATACGCACCTCGTATGATGTCTACGGATATTTTTAAATAAAATTTGTAGGTTTGTCAAACATATGTTACACAGTAGCAAGAAAAGAACGAAGGACTTCGTTAGGAGATTTCCAAGCCAGAGGACGCATAGGAAAATTATTGTATTCTCTACTACGTACTGCTAACTGTTTTTTGAAATCTGCAAAAGAATAAAAACGATGCTCCGCATAGAAGTACTCGTTGTCTTTTCGATGAGAGCGCTCTACCTTTCCGTTATGCCGCGGCGTATACGGCCGTATTTTTTGATGGATAATGTGATAGGCTGCCAATTGTCGTTCAAACAGCGTGAGTTCCGCTGTCTTACTTCGACCAAATCGGTTGGTGAATTCAAAGCCATTGTCGGTTTGGATTTTACAAATGGGAAACGAGAATCTTCGTACCAAGTGTTGGAGAAATATCGTGGAAGAATAGGTGCTCTGTTCTTGGAATGCTTCCAAATACCGAACGCGCGTACATTCATCGATAGCCGTGTATTGGTACATTCTTTCACCCAGCGCATGTGCCTGCCCCACGATGCAAGCAGAAGGAACTACTTTGACATCTACCTGCACTTTTTCTCCAGGGAACAGTGCTTGTTGATAGGGCTTGGGGATGTACTTTGGGTTCGGTACGGATTCCCGTGTGAGTCCGATACGCTTTAAACAGCGATATAGGCCAGTGATGGATCGTGTATATCCCCGTTTTCTTAGCTTGATCCAAAACACGACCAGCCCGGCATGCGGATTTCGTCGTCGCATATTCTGAATAAACGTTATCTCTTGAGACGTGTGCTGATTGGGATGATGGTGAGGGCGTCTGGATCGGGGCTGTAACGATGCCGGGGTCCCATCATAGCGCCATTGCAAGCGATAGATAAACTGGCGATTCGTACGATATTTTATAGCAGCAATAGTCACACCATATTTTCTGGCGTAAGAAAGAATAGATAGACGATACTTTACATCTTGTGTTATGCTGTTCATGAGAGGACTCCCTTTCTGTTATGGTTTTGCGTAGTAACTTAAGCATAACACAAAAAGGTGTTCTCTCTTTTCTGTTTTTGTAACATATCTATGGTAAACCTACAGTCTACGGATATTTTTAAATAAAATTATACTTGACAAGTGATACTTTTTACTTGTGATATAAATTACAGGCAAAATAATCTCGATCTTCTTCCAAAATAAGATGAGCTTTCGTATCCAATGCCGTAATTTTTCGATATGGGCGGCACGGATTTCCAAAGGCCAAATATCCTTCTGGAATATCTTTTGTTACAACACTTCCCGCCCCGATAACAACATTATTGCCAACGTGTACGCCACCCAAAACAACCACATTACAAGCCAGCCAAACATTATCTCCAATATGAATAGAATCGGCATATTCGGCCATCGTCATAGTGCCATCTTTATTCAATCCCAAACGTTCTTGTGCGATAAGCGGGTGGTTTGTCGCCATGAGAGAGACATTAGGTCCAAAACAAACATTATCGCCGATATAAATACACCCATCATCCATAATTGTTAAATTAAAATTAGCAAAGAAGTTTTCTCCGATGAATGTATGGCAACCATAATTAAATTGCATAGGTCCTTGAAAATAGTACGTGTTCCCAATATCTCCAATAAATTCTTTTACAACAGCCGACCGAAGCGGATCAGATTCATCCATCGCATTATATCTTTTACAAGCATCATGCGCTTTATGTTTAATATCCACAAGTTCTTTAGTCCGGTTGTTGAATATATATCCTGCAAAAATTTTTTCTTCTTCCTTCACAAGATCCCCTCCTATCCCACTTACGATAATACATTTTATTGCAAGCAAGATAAACTCCCTATTATTTTCCTGTCTGCAGCGTTAATGTTTATTACCGAAAGGTATGCCTATTTCTCTTTTCAGAGATTCATACAGTCCCCCATCTTCATTCAGACTGCCCCACGATAACTCTTTTACCTCTATTAAATTACCCCATCCACTCGACAACTTCCTCTATTTTCTTTCTTGGCCGCGGTTTCGGCTGCTCCTCGGGATACCCTAAAGCAATCGCTGCCAGCAATTCTCCATCATGATCCAGCCATTTACATAATTCCTGATAAGCAAAATAAATATCACATATCCAAAGACTGCCGATTTTCCTTTCTGTAGCTGCTAACAACATATTTTGTATAGCCGCACTAACGGATTGAATATTGCACACCTCAAACACTCTATCCTCATCTGTCATAGAAGAAAACATGTTTTTCCCCATCGTATTTAGAACAAAAATAATAACCGGAGCTTGTTTCATTATTTCTATAGTATACCGTGCGCCTGAAATAAATTGTACACTTCCGGGCAAACACGCCGTCCCATTTTCCTCACGCTGTACGCCGTTATAAAAAGCCTGCAGCATTTTTTCTTTCGCATTCCCCTGAACAACTATAAACTTCCACGGCTGTCTGTTTTTAGCTGATGGTGCTTTTGTCCCGCTTTCTATAATATGCAAAATATCTATTTTATCTATTGGCTGGGAAGAAAATTTTCGAATACTCCTTCTTTCCATAATTTCTTTAATCATTTGGCAGCCATTCCTTTCTCAATTATATTCCAATTAAACCGTATTCTGCAGTAGTCATATTGCCTTTTGATATAGAGTTACTCTACATTATATAGTTGGATTATACCAAATAAAAAGGAGTGATTCAAATGAATACCGGAAAGAAGAGTAAATTTCTTCAACCCTTCCTCCAGAACAGTTAATACATTATACTGTTCCGTTGAAATTCATCTATTGTTTTATCAACAATGACAGGAAGATTAACAATACCGAGCATGATTTTAACAAGTCTACCAGTCTCAACCTCGATGAAAATCCCATAATCATTTCCGACCCAGCCAAATACATCAACAAAAACACTAAACGCCATCATCTCAAAATCTTTAGATAATAAAAGCAATATTTTTATAATCGTTCTTTCTTGTCTTCAAAATAAATGGTTCGTTACCTATCTTTGAGAGTAAATTCATGTCCGGCAATATCCGCTGCCGATGCTTTATATAATTCATCTAAAAAAATCATCTGAAAATATCCCGGTCCCTCTGCTTTTTTCGCAGCGCGCTCACCTGCCAGGTTATATATAGCCGCACCCGTAAGCGCCGCAATAAAGGGAGACGCCACAGCTGAATACACTGCCATAACACCCCCAAGAGAACATCCGGCTCCCGTTATTTTTTCCATAAATAGGGAACCTCCATAAGAATATACACCCAGACTGCCATCTGTGATAAAATCAACTTCTCCCGACACAGCAACTGCTCCAGACGTCCAGCGTGCCAACGCTGCTGCGGCTTCTTCTGCATCACACACCATATCCGTCGAATCTACACCGCGCACGCTTGACTTACCAGTGCCGCCTTCCAAATTCCACAGCCCCGCCAACGCAATAATTTCCGACGCATTCCCGCGTATAATTGAAGGTTTATATTCTTTAAACCGCAGCAGCATATTCGTGCGCATTTCACCTATACCAATTGCCGCCGGATCCAATACCCATGGTTTTTTATTTTCATATAACGTTCTGGCTGTCAGCGGCAAACTTTCTTCATATAACGGGAACATAGTCCCCACGTTAATATACATAGCACTTCCCGCTTTAGCCATAGCAACCCCTTCATCTGGTAAATACACCATAGCAGCTGATCCTCCAACAGCTAATTGTGCATTAGCAACAAAATTAATAGTCACTGTATTGGTAATAGAACCCGCCATCGGTTTGATTCTTTTAACTGTTTCTACGGTTTCCATCATTTGTGTACGAATATCTTCTTGTATATTCATTAAAATTCTCCTCATCTGCCTGTACTTAAATTTATATTTTTTACTCACAGTATAATCAAATACTTTCCAGTGATCATCTCCTATACATATCATTATCCCTCATATACCTTTACTTACTATCTGTATCAGGTTTATTATCATCTCCCCACTGCGACATAAGCTGCAAAATAGGAATAAGCGAGGTCCCTTTTTCAGTCAATGCATACTCTACTTTAGGAGGAATCTGGTGATATTCATTACGTGAAATTAATTTTTCTAATTCTAATTCTTTAAGCTGTTGACTCAACATCTTATGAGTAATATGAGGAATACTTTTCTTTAATTCTCCATAACGCTGAATTCCGTTATTCCATAATTTGTAAATAATCAGCCATTTCCATTTACCGCCCACAACGGCTAATGTATACGCCACGGAGCAATCACATTTATCCGGATTCCATTTCATAATACCTCTCCTTTTATATAGTATCTACCTAAAAAGTGCATACTTTTATTTTTTTAAAGTAATTATATAATGATAAAAAAATAAACTGTTGTCAATAAGGCCCTATATGTATGCATCGTTATCATACAGTTTGGTATATTGAAAATTTAATTTCAGAAGGAGGAATAGACATGAAGTATCTAGCTTTTAACGGCAGTCCAAGAAAGGGTTGGAATACGGAAACAGTATTGAAATACTCAATGAAAGGTGCTGCATCACAGGGGTTTAGTACCGAACTTATTCATTTATATGACTATGATTATAAAGGATGTCGAAGCTGTTTTGCATGCAAACTAAAGGACGGAAAAAGCTATGGCCGATGTGCAATAAAAGATAATTTAACCGCTATTCTCAACAAAATCGAAACAGCAGATGCCATAGTTATTGGCTCTCCTATATATTTTGGCGATGTAACAGGAACCGTGCGAGCTTTTATGGAACGACTGTTATTTCCCTATTTAGTATATGACAATATGTATTCTACTCTTTTCCCCAAAAAATTACCTGTTGGTTTGATATATACAATGAATGTAACGCAGGAAAAATTGAAAGCCGTTGGATACAAACCTCATTTAACACGTATGGAACAACTATTTGAAAGAATTTTAGGTCCATCAAAATCATTGTATGTTACTGACACATACCAATTTACCAGTTATTCCAATTATGTTGTGACAAGTTTTAACGAAAAAGAAAAAGCAAAAAGAAAAAAAGAAGAGTTTCCAAAAGACTGTCAAAAAGCATTTGATCTGGGAGTGAGCCTTGCCGTCCAGGCATATACCTGACAAAAATGTATTATTGGCAATTATATATTGCTTTTAATATTTTTACGGATTCTATCTCTATGAAATAAGAACGAAAAATATACTCCTTTTTACGCAACGGTTGAAGTGCCGAAACAGTTTGCGTAGAAGGAGTATATTTTATGTCAGAAAATATTGCCGCACACTGCTTTTGCTTCCTATATAGGAAGCACCTGTACATCTTTAGCATATTCTTTAATTAATGTAAGCATATCTTCGAAATAGAGAAAAATAGTCTTTGTGTTATCAAGAGGGTGTACTCCTATTATTTGACCTTGCAAAGAAGCATCAAATATCATAGTAATATTTTTCTCTTGATTATTTAACACGCCAAAGGGCGTTACATCCCCTTTTTCCAGACGCATCATTTCATACAGCGTTATCTCACTGGCAAAACTGAGTCTTCTGCTGGAAATCTTTTCGCTCAATATTTTTAGATCGATTTTTTTATATCCTGGCAGTGCCACTAAATAATAGTTTTTCTTTTTATCATCACGCAAAAAAAGATTTTTTACAATCCGTTCTTTATGCGGAATTTCTAAATTTGATAAATCATCAATAGTATACGCTGCCGGATGTTGATGAATTTCAAATGGAATATGTTGTTCATGCAAAAGATGTATAATATCCTCCGATTTTAAAAAAATACATCGAATGTCCATGCGAATTCCCTCCTAAATAACTTGTCTATATAAACGCAGCCATCATCGCACAAGTGCAGATAAAGTGCGTACATCAACCCCTTCTGCTGCAAGCAATCGTTGTTTTTTTTCTATGCCGCCGGCATATCCGGTGAGACTCCCCTTAGCCCCGACCACTCTATGGCACGGAATAATAATAGAAATCGGATTATGCCCCACAGCTCCGCCGATTGCCTGTGCCGACATGGTTTTTATTCCATTATATGCCGCCACTTCCGCAGCAATATCACCATACGTGCGAACGTGTCCATACGGGATATCACACAAAATTCGCCAGACGATTTGCCTAAATGTACTTCCCGCAGGGGCAAGAAGTAATTCATCTATTTTCGGATTTTCCCCCGAAAAATACCGTTGCAGCCAAGATACAGTTTGAGTAAATATAGGTATATGCTGATTATATATGATATCATTACCTATACCAGCAGCGTAATATTTTTGCCCTGCAAACCATACGCCTGTAAGATAACTTCCATCACTCGCCAGCAAGACTTTCCCCAGAGGTGTTTGCGCTTTTGCTGCATACTTCATAATCAATGCCCCTTTTCCGATAAAAAATCCCACAAATTCATCACGGCGTAACTTCGCCACGGCCGCCATTTTTCCGCTTGTTGCAGCATTTCTTTTGCAGTCATAGGTTCCATTGCCTTTTTTATTCCATAATCCGTCTCTAAAAAAATATCGGTACATCCCATTGCCCGCATCGCTATATATCCAGCCGTCCACACACCGACCCCGGGAATTGCCAGCAATTTTTTTATTTCTTTTTCTGGATCTGCATATACTTGACAGTAATTATCCTCCTGATAAAATAACTGCGCCAAGGCCTTAATTGTCCTTGCCCGTGTCGAAATAATTCCCAATGATGCTATTTTATTTTCCCCAGTTGTCCCAAGACCCACAATTTTTTCGGCAGTTGGAAACACATAGGATAATCCTTGTATCGTTGTTTCTATCGGTGTCCCAAAAGTTTCTGCAAATCTTCCCGCCAGCGTTGTTGCAGCCTTTACCGTAATTTGCTGCCCAAGTACGGCACGTACGGCCAGTTCAAAGGGATTTATACAACCGGGTACACGTGTCCCTTTTACACATAATCCTGATTTTATCGTATTCATGGGCAGCAATGCCGTATATATGACTTCCGGATCACAATATACATCAAATAAACGCTTAATTCGGCCCAAAATCTGTGGAATAACAGTAATCAAGGTATCACTCAGCGTGACTAACAGCATACTTCTCACCGGATCATTTTTTACTTTTATCCATCCTGATCGATAGATTCCCTGCCTGTCAACCTGACTTATTGTACGCATGTAGCAGTCATTTTGCACAACTTCTACCCCCGGTATCGCCCGCAAAGCAAGAAAGTCAAGCATCTTTTTCCATTCATAAGGCGGATGGTAGCCTATACCAACGGTAAGTACTTCGTTTTTTTCTTTTCTCTTTTTAATCCGTTACGAAGGACTGTTGGTGCCAAATGATACTGTTTTTAAATAATTCATTACAGCGCCTTAGGCTTCCAAATCCCGCTGCCATAGCAATTTCAAGTATAGATAGATTAGTATCTGTAAGCAGACTTTTTGCCAAAAGAAGACGCAGGTCTGCAAATATGCAACAGGAGTTACATGATACGCTGCCGCAAAGACACGCCGCAGATGACGGTCTGTACACGCCAGCTGCTTAGCCAAGACCGTTATGCTGACACCACTTCCGCAATGTTCTTCTAATAACCTGGCAGCTTGAATTGCAATTTCTTCTCCTTTTGCCGTGAATGATTTTTCAGGTGCAAGCTCCGGCCGGCACAACAGACAAGGACGAAATCCGGCTTGTTCTGCTTCTGCCGCTGTCTTAAAATAACGGCAGTTTTCTTCTTTCGGAAGTCTTGCTCTGCATATAGGACGACAGTAGATGCCAGTAGAAGAAATTCCAACAAAGAACTGTCCGTCAAACCGCCTATCTTTAGATCTAAACGCCGCATAATATACTCTTCGTTCTTTTTCTTCCATAAGCAACTCCTCCCATAATGATATTATATCATGTCCTCCATAAAACACTGGCTGTTTCGGACATATATACGACAAAAAAGGAAGCATCTATTAATTTACATGCTTCCCACTCTATCTCAAAATTCAAATGAAATTTTTTTTATATTTTATCAGATGTATCTAAAATTTCCTGTACTCTCCCAATAATACCCGTATCAAGACGTACCTTTATACCTCTAGGGTGTACTGCACTACGAGTCAAAATATCCTTTACAATACCTTCTGTCAATTGCCCTGTTTTTTGATGTTGCTTTTGTACTATTTTTACACTAATGCCCGGCCTGATATTCTTTCGTTCTGTACCATTCATTTTTATGTCTCCCCACATATTCATTATATACAACTACGTTAACTAACTTCAAGTAAATAGGTTCTTTTATGCAAAATGCCTGTTCTTCAATATAACCTGTCAGGCACTCCCCAATGGCATCTCCTGTGAAAGATATAATGTCAGCTATGCTTATTTCTACGTTTCAAGCATCATACTAGCAGTTGCTTCTGCTGCTACCGTACCATCCTTTTTCCAAATCTTCCCTTCCATCATTCGTAACCTGCCATGCCGACTTACCACTTTTCCTTCTACTTTTATAGTTTCACCGATCGGCACAGGTTGTCGAAAGCGAATTTCTATTTTTGCAGTATATGCTTTACGATGTTCTACTTGATATACATAATTTCCCATAACTTCATCCAGCAATGTGCTGATAAGTCCGCCATGCATATTTCCATCATAACTTTGATGTTCTTTTTGCGGTGTAAAATAAGCAGTACAGCATTCCCCCTGTATGCTCATTTTCAGCTTAAGGCCTATTGGATTTTCTTCGCCGCAAGCAAAACACCATGAATTATCGTTTCTCACCCGTTGATCCCGTTCCATTTCACACCGCCGTCCTCTCTCCCATACTATGCTGTTAACTACCATATCATACATTAGCAAAAATCACAATGATACACTATGACAGGTAGTTTTAACTAATTCATTTGCACCTTATCAACTACCGCTAAGCGATATATCAGCTTTACCACTTCAGATAAGAAAATAACGCTGGCTGAAACCACCATAATCTTCAGCCACATCATACCATCCAGGGGAACAGTACCAAAAAAAGCACCGGCAAACTGAATAATTAAAATCTGCAGCACAAACGTAAGAAAAACGACACCTAACATAAGTTTATTTTTGAGGAAATGTTTAAAATACTTACCGCATGAAGTTCCCGGCAATTAAAAGCGTTAAACAGCTGAAATAACGTAAACATAGTAAAGAGGACCGTTATCATCTGTTCCTGTCCGGCATGTAAAAAATCAAACGCATATTGGCACAAAAATACAATGGAGATATATATGCCTGTTGAAACAATTCTCAATACCATTGGCATAGAAACAATGCTCTCGTTTCTCTTGGTCGGCGGATGTACCATCAAATCACTGTAAATCGGTTCCAAGCCCAATGTCAATGCCGGGGGACCATCCATAATAAGATTGATCCACAATAGTTGAAGTGCCGTAAAAGGCGCTTTAAAACCAAGAATAATAGAAACCAGAACTACCGTAACAGAAGCAACATTAACGGTCAATTGAAATTGGATAAAATGCTTGAAATTTTCATAAATTCCACGTCCCCAAGCAATCGCCTTTACAATTGTTGAAAAAGAATCATCCAGCAAAACAATGTCACTTGCTTCTTTTGAAACATCCGTTCCCGAAATTCCCATAGCAATACCAACATCAGCATTTTTCAAAGCCGGAGCATCATTAATGCCATCTCCTGTAACAGCCACCACATTCCCCTGACTTTTCAGCAATTTTACTATTCTCATTTTAATCGCAGGCGTACTGCGGGCAATCACACTGATACGAGGAAGAAGCTGCAGTAATTTTTCATCGTCCTTATCAAAAATATCCTTAGCTTCCACTGCAATTTGGCCATTTTCCAAAATATGAAGTTCTTTGGCAATTGCCGTTGCCGTAATAATATTATCCCCCGTCAGGATTTTTAAATCGATACCTGCCCGGCGGCAGTTTTTCACCGCCTCGTATACATCTTCCCTTAATGGATCGGAAATAGCAACAAAGCCATCAAAAATCATGTTCGTTTCCATCTTAGCATGCAATTGTTCATTTCTATAATCCTGCATGGATTCCAATTCCTTATGAGCAAAAGCAATCACACGCATAGCTTTTTCCTGAACCGTCATAATATGCCGATTAATTTCCCGGTACTGCGAATCGGGAAAAGGAACACACATTGAAAATATAGCTTCCGGACTTCCTTTTACATAAGAAATAATTTTGCCATCGACATTACTGACCGTTGTCATATGCTTTAAATCCGATGAAAAAGGAAATGCCATTAGCACATCATGTGCAGCACGTTCATCCTTATATGATTTTCCGCTTTTTTTTCGGGCTTCTGATCCTTCATAAAAATTTAACATGGCACATTCTGTCGGGTTGCCGATAAAATTGCCTTCCTGAGACACATCTGCAGTAGAATTAAGACAGACATTGTGAGCGATCCATTCTGATGACAAGGTTTCCGGGTGCGAATGAAAAACATTGTCAAAGAAAGCGGAAACTGTCATCTTATTTTCTGTAAGTGTCCCCGTCTTGTCCGAACAGATTACGTTAATACACCCTACGGTCTCTGATGCGATCATTTTCTTAACCAGTGCATTCTGCCCCGCCAGTTTGATAATATTAATAGAAAGTGATACGGCTACAATTGTCGGCAACCCTTCCGGCACAGCAGCAACAATAAGAACAATACTGGTAACAAAGGCTTCCATAATATTTCCCAGGTTTACTTCGCCAGCTTGTACAAAAGAAAAAACTTCTACAGCAAATACAATAATTGCCGCCATAACACCCAACAGGGTGATAATTTTTCCGAGACGTGCCAGTTTTTCCTGCAACGGGGTAGAGGTGCGTCCCATATCCGTCAATTCCTGTGCAATTTTACCAAACTCCGTATGATCACCCACTGCAGTAACTACCATTTTTCCATATCCGTTGGTAACGTAGTTTCCCGAATAAAGCATATTACTGCGCTCTGCAAGAGGCGTTTTTTCATCTGTAAAAGTAATTTCCGAATTTTTTCTTACAGGGACACTTTCTCCTGTAAGAGCAGATTCGTCGGATTCTAAATCAACGCCTTCCAAAAATCTTCCGTCTGCCGGAATTTTATCTCCTATTGCAAGCAAAACGATATCTCCGACAACGAGTTCATTTTGAACTATCATTTCCGTTTCCCCATTCCGAAGAACTTTCACAGAATTATCTTCATTAATTTTGGAAAGGGTATCAAATGCTTTTGCACTTCTTCCCTCCATTACCACCGTGATGACAACGGAAAGAAAAATTGCCACAAAAATTCCCGCACATTCTAAAAAATCCGCTTCACCGCCGGTAGCCGTACGAATTACATTGACAGCCACATCGATCAGGCCCGCCATGATCAGCATCAAAATCATCGGTTCGATAGATGCTTCAAAAATTCTGCGAGCTAATGATTTAGGCTTTTTTCGAGATAGAGAATTATTTCCATATTGATTTCGATTTTGTATAATTTGATCAGATAACAATCCATCAGACAAGCTAGTATGAAACTGCACCAGCACTTCGTCCTGATTCATCATAAATTCTTTCATCGACATGTTCCTCCTTGCTCAAGTTTTGTATATATCACTCACACGTGTTTGCTTATAAAAAACGAGACCCGCGCATGGCAATAAAGCCATACGTGAGTCTCGTTTTTTAAGACAAGCCAGACCAATTGGTCAGTGTGTTGACTTGGCACACAATACCTGTGCAAACTACTCCCTCACGGAGCATTAAATTATTTTTACACCATATCATGTTCACACCGATTTGTCAAGAATTCAATATTTTGATTATCTAAAATGAATACGATTCATTCCCTGATTCTCAGCTGCCAAAAGGCTACTGCACTCGCCGCTGCTACGTTAAGTGAATCCACATGATGAGACATAGGTATTTTCACCGCATAGTCACAGGAATCAATAATAGACTGTGACAATCCATAGCCCTCCGTACCGAACAGTAAAGCCAATTTCTTTTCTCCTGCCAATTTCTCGTCTGCTATACTTACAGCATTCGTGGATAACGCCATAGCCGCGGTCTTAAACCCCAGTGAATGCAATATGGAAATATCGGTTCCCATGTGTGTCCACGGTACTTGAAAAATAGTTCCCATACTGACACGCACGGAACGCCGACATAAGGGATCACAACAAGAAGGTGTAACAAGTACAGCATCTATATTCAAGCTGCCGCCGAACGAAATATAGCCCCCACATTCGTAGAATCTGTCATACCATCCAACACTGCTACTCTGCGGGCTTTCATGATTAAATCTTCTGCTGCCGGCAGTACCGGACGAGCCATAGCACACAAAATACCGCGGGTAAGTCTATATCCCGTCAAGTCCGCCAGCACTTCCCTATCTCCCGTGTACACCGGTATATCACCGCACCGTTCAATAATACAACCCGCTTGCCCTTTAATTCGTTTTCGTTCCATTAAAAGGGCCAGCGGCTTACAGCCATTTTTTAAGCTAACTGTATCACCTTGGGACTTTC
>Ga0268359_11822_pt1 | contig 28967 bp, 26 predicted proteins | sample BioMet11_FD_194416 | JGI IMG/M metagenome (GOLD analysis project Ga0268359, IMG submission 194416) | Sewage microbial communities from Oakland, California, United States - Biofuel 11 (PacBio Assembly) | ecosystem: Engineered > Wastewater > Sewage > Unclassified | place: USA: California | collected...
GGATTTTCTCAAGATGCATCCCGATTTCATGGCCATGTCGGCCGGTATCCGCCTGCCGCAGGTCCGGTTCGTCATCCGGGGCACGGCGGCGATCATGACGCCCTTGCCCGGCAGGCCCGGTCCCTCGGCCTGGAGGAACGCTGCGACATCGGCGGGCCGGTGAACGACGTGCGCGCCTTGTTCGAAGAAACCGACGTCCTCGGCTATCCGCTGTGTCCCCAAACCTACGCCACCAGCGAACTCGTCCTGCGCGAAGCGGCTTTTGCCGGCGTCCCGGCCGTGGTCCTGCCCTACGGCGGCGCCGCCCGCACCGTGATCCACGATTTCACCGGCTACGTCGTCCACGACGCGGCGGAATACGCCACAGCCATCGAGTCTCTTTTTTATCACCCGGAGGAGCGCGCCCGGCTGGGCCGAAACGCCCGGGAATACGCCCGCCAGCTCTTCGGGGCCGAACGCATCGCCGGCCAGACCGTCCCCGTCTATCGGGAACTTTTGGCCGAACCCAAACGCACCCGGCCGGCCCTGGGCGCCGCCACCGGGCCGGAAGTGGCGACCGAAGCCCTGCTGACCGACACCGGCTGCCTGGGCGCCTGGCGCTTTGTCGCCTCCCTGGGGGACACCGCCCCTCATTTTCTGGACAGCCTGACCGCCGATGCGCCCGAAACCGCCCTGGCCGCCGACGAGACCATTGCCCGGGAAAGCCCGGTGGTGGTGCGCAACGGTCTTTTTCCCTACCGCGACGCCTATCCCGACGACGGCGTTCTTCTCTACTGGACCGCTCTCACCCAGGGCGAGCGCGGGGACACCGAGGCCGCCCTGACCGGCTGTCTCCAGGCCGTGCGCCGAGGCTGCGATCATTGGCGCGCCTTCTGGGCCATCGCCCGCCTTGCCGAAGCCCTGGGCCAGACCGAACTGGCCCGGGAGGCCTTGGACCGGGTCCTGGCCGCCGCGCCGGGACTGACCCGGGCCCGGGAGATGTTCGACCGGCTGCTGGCCGCCCCGGACCGCCCCGAACCGTCCCTGGACGACCAGCGCCTGCGCCGCCACCTCCTCACCCAGGCCGGCGACCTGGCCCGGGCCGAGGAACAAGCCCGGGCCGTGCTGGCTCAAAACGCCGATGCCGGCGATTTCGAAGCTTTTTATCTACTGGGGGTGGAGTGGCACAAACGCGGGCAGTGCGACCGGGCCCGGGCCATCTATGACCGGCTGCTGGCCGATGGCCGCACGCCGGTCCATTTGCAGGCCTGGAGCCGGTTCAAGCTCGGGGAGCTGTTGCTTGACGACGGCCGCGAGGAGGACGCCAGGCAGGCTTTGGCCCTGGCCCTGGCCCTCAAGCCCGATCTGGCCAAAGCGCGTCTGTTGCTTGTCCCGGCCGGGGAGACGCTTCGGGTCCGTCTGGGCGACGCCGCCGACGATGCCGCCATCTCCGTGCCCATGGCGCCCCTCGACGCGGGGCTATGGGCCTATTACTTCACCCGCCGGCGGCCCGACCAAATCAGTCTGGAGCTTCCGGCCGGGGCCGGCCTCTTGGAATGGACGCGCCTGGGCCGGCTGCTCGCCGACTACCTGGCTCCGGGCGGTCAGGCCCGGCTAAAGGGGGCGGCTGACGAAGCTATTTCGGCTACCCTGGGCCGGTTCGGCCTGACCAGCATCCGAAGCGACGACGGGGTGCTCCTGCTTCGCGCACCGGACCCTGTCGCGTCCCGGTTCTAAATGGTCTCCTGGTGCACGGATTGCCCTGGGTTTTTCGAACCACCTGAAATTTTACGGACAGAGCGCCGGATTCAGGGCCGCCCGCCTGATGTCCCGTTCACTCGGAAAAAAAGAGGAATTCACGCACCTTCATGTACAGACGCTGTCCTGCGGCAGTGTAGAGGACATTGCGCGGCGGAATGCCGCTGGAGGTAATGATCCGGATCGTGTTTTGGCCCACAACTCGATCGAAGGAGAACGAGTCCTTCAATTTGTTGAGGATGTTCTTGTACGTGCGCACGGGGACGCCATTGACGCTGATGGTGACAGTCTGCCCCTCACCGGGGGTAGTGGCATCCTGCTGCCCCTCGCCGATACTTTCCAGTTCGAGCTGGCAGCGGGTTTTGCCGGCAAAAAGGGAATCGAACACGATGGCGGCTGTGTCGCTGGTGAGCATGCGATAGCGTTCGCCTGATCGCTTGTTATATTCCGGTGCGGAAAAACCGTAGACGTCCTTAAAGAGTTTGCTGTTGTTGTGATCGCTAAAGATGTCGAATGAAATGTTGCGCCTTTCATAGTCCTTGAAATAGCGGACAATTTCGTCAAAGGGATTTTCGTTGTTTTTGAGGTACAAGAGGGTCAGGGAGGACACGGACGTCACGGCCATCAGGACGAACAGAAGGACCAGCGGCCAGCGGACGAACAGGTTTTTTCCCAAAGTATTGGCCTCCACGTCGCAGCGAACCTTGCGACGCAGTTGGCGCTTGAGGGCGGCGACCCCGGCGGCCAGGCCGGTTTCGGTGAACAGGCGTCCGGAGCGCTCCGGGCCGACCGCGTCCAGGAGGGCGTCGAAATCCCGCTTGAGTTCGGGGTCAAGCCCGGACACGGGAGCGTCGCCCATGTCGGCAACGAGCCGTTGGACGCGTCGACCGAGGGCAGCATAAAGGGCGTCCAGTTCCTGGGTAAGTTCATTTTCACGTGCTATTTCAATAATATATACAATCTTGTCAATCTTGTGCAAATCGCGGCGGAGTGCATTCGATCGAATCGGCATATGGTCAGTTCCGTTCGGGTGCAGTGAATTTCATGTTAGGCGCAGCGGAACGTAGAATCGTTCGCCACGGCATGCCGAGGGCAAAAATTCATCCTTCCTCACGGTGGGCCGGTACCGCAGCCGCAACCAGTCGCTGCTTGAGGGCAAAAAATCGAGGGCGTCCCCGTAACACATACGCCTTGTGGGCAAAGACAAACAGCTCATAGAGGTTGAACGCAAAAATAACCAAGACCTCTATCGGCACGATCACGGGTAACTTGCCGGCATCCACCCTAATATCGAAATCCGAGAAAAAGGCGTACTGCCATGGTGTTATGATCAGGCAAAAAAAAGCCATAACGGCGATGTCAAAGCGGCCCCTTTCCCGAGAGTTGATGAAGGAAAAAATCGGAATAAAAAAATAAAGCAACCTGTAGACCGCTGACACTGGCGGCAACAAAATGATCGTAGCGGTCAGAACGAAGAGTTTTTTCCATTCCTGAGCCCTGGAAAACACCACGTAGGCGGCATTGATCAGGATCAATCCCAGGGAAAATAGCGTATAGTAGCGGTTAAGCATGGAAAAATTGACAAGGTTGACTAGGTCCAGTTTGATCAGCGTCACTTTAATCAAGGAAAACAGGGAATATGACTGATAAGTGAAATTGTTTTGCAGCATCATGGGACTCTGCGAAACGGCATTGTAAAAAAGCACCGTAACGAGGTTATCCATGAAGCCGCCCTTTAAAAAAAACAACGCACCGACCGTCAACAAGGCGGAGAAGACGATCGTCGAGACCACCGCTCGGTATTGCCGGCGGCTGACGGCGTAGAGCAGATAAATCACGCAGAAGGCCTTGCAGGCCACCGGCACCGCCAGGCACAGCCCGGCCAACACCTGACGATCCTTGTGCAGAAAGACGAAGAACAACACCGTCATGGCGAACAGGACGCCTTCGATGTTGCCCCGATCCATCACGAACAGCAGCGGATAGTTGCAGCAAGTCAGGATACCGGCGAACAGCAGCGGCATTTGGACGATCCGTCGGCAAAGGACGTAGCCGGCCGCCAGGGAAAACACCCCCAGCCCTCCCAGGTAGACGTAGAGCAGCGTTCGGACCTTGATCAGCTGCAGAACGTAGATGGCTACATTGGCGAAAGGCAAATACATACTCTTGTTGGCGCCGTTGAGATAGGGATTCCCATCGCTGGCGATGGTAATCACCTCGAAAAAATCCGTAAAAGACACGGCAGGATCAAAAAGGAATGTATTGTGCGGAAACTTCCAGTGAAGCAATAACCCTTGACAGTATGCCACAACGGTTGCAGCCACCACGCCAAAAAACATGATGACCGTCAGGAAGTAGAGTTTATTCGTTCGCGTCATGAAAACGTTCTTCAGGCTGCAGCCAGCGGAGAGACGCGCACTGATGTCTCCGCTTGGCGACGCCGTCGCAAAAATAATTTATACTGGCTCATCCTGTGAAGATTTTCTGCTCAAATTTGGATGGAAGCATTCGCTTCCAGGGAAAAAGATCGACTCCTATTCTTTTTCTCTGCGCTTATGGTCGACTCGTTACCAGCAACAACTCATTTTTTTGACCAATTCCTCACGATTAATCCTCTCGTCAATGGCCAAATCCAGCCACCTTCCGGCACTCCCCTCACTGCTCAAAGGGCGCTTTCACTCTTTTCCCGCGAAGTCGATACGATACCTTCCCCTTTCGCGAAGCTGTACAGTGACCGTGGGGGGAAAGCCTCCGGCGACCAATGGGTTTCACCCTTTGGAGCCCTCTCATCATGGCAGCTTGCTCAATGACCGTCTCACGACAACATCCCTGGGGTTGGCCATGCATAACGGTCTCGTTTGGTTCTGAGCTTTCGCTCCATCCGTTTCTTCAGGCTTGACTTCGGGAATGCGGCCTCCAAGAACTGCCCCCCCTGCCCTACTTACGATCCTTCTTCACGGCGAGAGAGTCTTCGGCGGTCGGCCCTCTTACGTAGTCCACCTCCGCCAGTCAATGCGGCCGGTCTGGTTTCCAGCAGTATGGTGGGCGTGTTGCCTCGGTTGCCGGCGAAACGCAAGGGTGTGGCCTCGAAAAGTTGGATCGCTGGCCATTGAAGCGACAGCGGGGTGTTCCTGCTTCGGGCGCCCGATTCGGTGCGCACACGTCTTCGCCGGCCGCCTCTCATGTCCGTTTAGGGTATACCATAAACAGACGTCAGGAAGTTGCAACTAAAACCGTCAAAATAGAATCATCTTTTCTATTTCTTGACATATGCCGAGGCACATTATAGAGGCTTTCCTGACACTTCGCTGCACGCTTGCCGGGCGATGGGTTGTCCCGGTGTGCGTGTTGCAAAATCGGATCCAGGCGGGCGACCATTTTTGGGATCCCAAAGGGCAAATCCCCTTGGACGCCGGAAACTTTTTCGCCGCGGCCTCGTTTCAGGAGATACCGCATGCTGGGACAACGCATCGGGTATGTTCGCGTCAGCAGCTTCGATCAGAATCCGGAGCGGCAGCTGGAGCATGTTCAGGTGGACAAGGTGTTCACGGACAAGGCTTCGGGTAAGGACACGCAACGGCCGCAACTGGATGCGTTGCTCGATTTCGTGCGCGAAGGCGATACGCTGGTGGTGCACAGCATGGACCGTCTGGCGCGCAATCTCGACGACCTGCGCCGCCTGGTGCAGCAGCTCACCCGACGCGGCGTACGCATTACCTTCGTCAAGGAAGGGTTGACCTTTACCGGCGAGGACTCACCGATGGCAAACCTGTTGCTGTCGGTGATGGGGGCCTTTGCCGAGTTCGAGCGCGCTCTGATCCGCGAGCGGCAGCGCGAGGGCATCGCCCTGGCCAAGCAGCGCGGCGTCTACCGTGGGCGCAAGAAGGCGCTGTCGCCGGGGCAAGCGGCCGAGTTGTGCCGGCGAGTTGCCTCCGGCGAGCGCAAGGCGAAGCTGGCCCGCGAGTTCGGCATCAGCCGAGAGACCCTTTATCAATATTTGAAAACTGACGGGCCATGTCCCGCCGGCGGGCCTGAGCTGGTCGCTTAAGCATAGATCAATTTTAAGGGCGTGACACTAGAGCTTAACTTCACCGCCAACCTGTCCAACCTACACGGACCACCTCAGTTTCCAGTCGATGAGGCGATCGATCTCGTCAAGGAAGCAATCCCTATGTTTGCGGTGAGCGGCAACATAGTCGGCAATGCCTGGCTTCTTGGAAGTGCGTTCGTTCATGGTCGCCTCCAGCGTTTTGGATGGAGAAAATATACTTCAACTATTTAAAATTAAAACCTATTATCCGCTGAGGCCGTGCATCGTCCTCATGTCGTCCAGGGACGCTTGCGCCTCCCCAAGGAACCCTTCGCGGGCATAACGGTCCGTTCGGTGACATGCCCCCAAACGCCTGCCCCCTGGTTTCTGCTTCGGTGCTTTCCCAATGCCATGCCGCTTATTTTTTGGGGGAATAGCCGGTCAAGGACAGATATTGTTGTCTCTTGAGATTCAGTGTCACCGCCACGGGGGGGACAAGGAGGTCTGCAAGTTCGTCCACGGGAAGTGTCGTTGAAAAGTTTGCTTTATAGTAATCCAACAATTCAAGTGCGCAGTCATTCAACATAAATATTTCATAAAGGCAGGCAAGCTTGAGCACTGTTTCATCATCCCAGGTAAAATTGGTCTCCCCTTGCTCCATTTCGTTGATCGGATCACGCAAAAATAAAACATCACCAGTGAGTATCTGACCTTGTATGGAATTGTCGCAACAGCCTTGATATATCGGCCCGTTTCCAAGAGATCGTCTGGCGTATCGCCTATATGAAATATCATACATTTGAAATGTGCTATCGTTAAAAAAAGAAAAGATACTGTTTAGATTGCCGTGCGGTAGATTTTCTTTAATCGGACCAAGCCAGAATTCTGTTTCAACCCCAAGCAGGTTGTACTCTTGAACTATTTTTCTGGAACCCTCCAGCACCTCATGCTCGGAACCTTCGGTATCTATCTTTATACAATCGACGGCATTTATTTTATGTTTGACGACCACCTCGTCAAGTGAATGCGTTTCCACGGGGGTGCTGCGGCTAACAGTCAGATGTTCCTCATGCTCTGGTGCAATTCTTGCTGTAAATTTTTGATTCCCCTTTATTAATCCACTGGAATACGGAAATTTCGTAATAAAAAATCACGAACTTCCTTTTTGCGCCCGATGATATACGGTAAAAATGTGGCCGATTTGAAGTTATATTTTTCGCGGTTCAGGCGTTCGCATTCGTTCGAGTCTTGGTCGAAGCCGATATAGGATATGATCGTTTCCAGCGGTTTCCAAAGACTGACCGGACCACCGCGAGCGCCAATGTCGATAATTGTAAAATTTTGAATCAGGCCAAGCTTCATTACCTGAAGCGTAAACGCAGGGTTGCTATTTCGGGAATGCCGTTTGAGATGGCCGTCTTCGCCAAAAAACGATTCAAAATTATGCACAATACACTTCTCCCGACAGGATAGTCCGGACATGGATCAAATATCCAGGGATATCGCCACTTCAACACTTTGGTTTATTGTAAAATTCCGCGTAAACTGTTCATTCTCCCGCCCGCTTGACGCAGGCGGCATCTCCCGTGCCTCAAGCCCGATTCCACCATTCGCAAGACCTTCGGTTAATTAAAAAAACTGTCGCATCGGAAGCGACAGAGCGAAAATATGGCAAGGCAGCGCATACGTTCCGTCAAGGGCGCAATAACACTTCGATATCGTCACATGTCAACAGGTGTGCCCACTGTTGATTCTTGATCAGAGCGTCTAGCGTCGTGGCCCGAGCCGCATCCTGGCCGACAAGGAGCGCCACACCGCCCGGGGCCAGCCACTTCCCGAAATCCAACACACCGGAAGCAAGGTTCTCTCCAAGCAGGGGCAAATACAACAGCATGAGATCAAAGCCACCCTGGGCCACTGGAATTCCCTGCAAATGATGCGGCATATCGGCAATATTTCCAGTAAGAAAGTGTAACAGGCCCTTGAACTCGACCTGCTGTAGGCTCATGGAAATATCATCCGGGTTGCATGGGGGCATATCCTGGCGATCCATCCAGTCATCGCAGGTGACGATATCCAACGTCGGATCCTGGAATTGCGGCGGCCATCGCCGCCCCACGGCGTCGTGTGCCTAAAATGAGGGCATTTTGTGGCGTATTGGCGATGACGACGCTTTCAACCAAGATCTGGAGGCCGGCTTCCCGCGGATTGTTGTAGGCACCCCTGCGCTCCTTGGCGGAGAGGGGAATGGCCAGGCGCTCCCGGAAGATTCGCAAGAGCTTCTGGGCTTTTTTCCGCAGCGAAGGCCCGGCCGCCTCAGTTGTTTTGGCTGGCGCTTGCGGGTCGGCGGGATACGATGGCACATCATAGGCGGCCAATCCCCAGTTTGCATCGTTGGCTGTGAAATCCAGCCGGACGGTATGGGGATTGAAACGCTGTATGCCCTCTTTACGCACATCCGGCCGCTGCGTCATGTCATACGCAAAGACGCCAAAGGGAAGCAGATCCACGACGGGATGGCGCTGGGCCGTCCGCAGACCAAGTTCAATGTCGGACCACCCCCAAAACGAGAGCTGCTCATCGATGCCCCCCAGTGCGGCATATAACCGCCGATGGAAAATGAGCTGGGTCGCACCGCCTGCCAAGCCGGGAAAATCATTGCTATAAGGGATTTGCCTCGTATGCAGCTGGAGATATCGGTCCCACTCCTCCAGGGACGGCTCGCGTTCGCATATCTGCCAGGGTATGCGTAACCTGCCGACCAGAAGCATGGCTTCGGTTATGTCGAAGCAGGTCGGGACATGTCCGGACAGGAGTTCGAGCAGTCCCATCAAGGGCATCTGGGCAAACAGGATATCCGCCGGGGAGATGGACAAAAATTGTCCTTTGGCCCGACGCGCCGCCGCGTTGACGGCCTTGGGGGCGGAAAGGGTCAAGCCCTCGGGGGTCTCGGCCCGGCAGATATCGGTATTCACTTCCAAAAAACGGGTGACGGCTGCGGCTTCCCGAGTAAGGGGCAAGACATGGCGAAGCGGCGTTTCACTGCCCCAATCGACCACCAGCAGTTCCAGATCGTCAAGACGTCCAAGGCGGGCTGCATTGCGGGCCACGTAGTTCAGGCTTGTCGCTATGCGGTATCGAAAGTTGCCGAGGTAATTGTCGTTTCGTCCCGACATCATGATGGACAGGAGAGGCTGACTTCCCATTTTCCACCTATTGGCGCGGCCACCGACTGTTGCGCGAACGCCGATGGCCGGGTTGCGTGGCCCGTACCACGTGTCCCACGTTTATCCCTGGCCTCCGGCGTTTTCCAAAGGACAACCGGTGTAGGGATGCGTGGCTGCGGGATGCCTGCTACGGGTTCGTACAATCGATAGGTTCCTCGGGAGCATAGAACACCACGTGAGAACCCAGGTGATCGAAGTCCACGGGAACCAGGAGAAAATTTTTCAGGGCCTTGCGAACCTGGGGTTGATTCTCGGGCGGCACGAAAAAGACGAGGAAGCCGCCCCCGCCGGCGCCGCAGACCTTTCCGCCCAGGGCGCCGGCGGCGATGGCATGCTCGTAGATTTCGTCGATTTCCCTGGTCGAGATCTTGTTGGTCAATTCCCGCTTGATCATCCAGGATTCGTGCAGGAGCTTGCCAAAAGCGTTCAGGGAGCGCTCGCTGCCGGAGAGCAGGGCCACGGCGTCGTCCACGAAGCTCCGCATTTCCATCAGCTCCCGCACCTTCTTGGGGGTTTCCCTGATCTGTGTCTCGGCGATTTCCGAGGCATAGCGGGAAAACCCGGTGAAGTAGAACATCAGGCACCGCTGGAGGTAGGCCAGATTTTCCTTTTTCACCGTCAGAGGATGGACGGTGATGGTGGAATTTTTTTCAAAAACGATCTTATTGAAGCCGCCAAAGGCGGCGGCAATCTGGTCCTGGGAGCCGACGCTTTCACCGATCCAATCCTGCTCCACGCTGATGGCGTCCATGCCGAGCTTGCGCTTGCTGGCCATGCGGCCTTGCAGGCCGTAGAACGCGTGGAGGAGGCCGACGGTGAAGGCCGAACTCGAACCGATCCCGGACAGGGCGGGGATGTCGCTGGTATGCACCATTTCTATACCGTGGTGCAGGCGGCAGAACTTGAGGCATTCCCGGACGGACGGGTGCTGAATGGCATCAATGCTGTTGGTGGTCTCCGTTTTCGTGTATCGCAATCGGTAGGTGTAGTTGAAAAACGGGGGCAGATACCGAACGGTAATGTAGCAGTATTTGTTGATCGTGGTGCTGAGGACCGCCCCGCCATGTTCCCGGTAGAACACCGGATAGTCCGTACCACCCCCGAAGAAGGATATCCGGAACGGCGTTCGCGTGGTGATCATGCTGCTCCCTCATGTATCGAAATTAGACGAAATGGCCCACTTCGTCCCGCCTGGAAGTGATCGGATCCTTTACCGGCCACCAGATGTCCAGGGCGGGATCGTTCCATAAATAGGTGAACTGCTTGGCCGGGTTGTACGTCGAGGTCTGCTTGTAATGGAACATGGCGCGTTCGCTCATGACCAGATGGGCGTTGCCGAATCCCGGCGGCACCAGGACCTGGAGACGGTTGGTATCCGACAGGACGAAGGACTGCCAGCGGCCAAATTCCGGGGAATCCTTGCGGCAGTCGACAACCACGAAATAGAAGCTCCCCCAAAGGCAGGAGATGAGCTTGTACGTCTCCGTGTCCCCATGGATGCCGCGCAGGACGTGGCGCGAGGACACGGAGATGTCGTCCTGGACGAAGTGGATGTCGATGCCCGCTTCTCGGTAGGCCTGTTCGTTATAGGTCTCCAGGTAATACCCGCGATGATCCTCGAACGCGCTGGTGCGCACGAGCAGGACGCCAGCCTGCTTGGTTTCCTCGATAATGGGCATGTTATTCCACCACCGTCTGGGATTCTGCGAAGTAGTTTTTCTTGTGAAGGTACTCGTCCCGGTGCGTCTGGAACCATTCCCATGTTTCCTTGAGTCCCTCGGCCAGGGGCGTGGAAGGGCGGTAGTCGATGCAACGCGCGGCCAGGGAGATGTCCATGACGCGCCTGGGGAAACCGGACGGCTTGGACGTGTCGAAAAAGGGCTTGAAATCGAGAAAGCTCCCCAATGCCGTCACCAGTTCCTTGATGGACTGCCCGCTGCCGCTGCCGAGATTCACGTACGCCTGGTCGCCAAGGCCGTGGAACAGGGCCAGGATGACGCCCTCGGCCACATCGCGGCTGTAGGCGAAGTCCCGGATGGCCGAGCCGTCGCCCCAGACCAGGACCGGATCGTCGCCCCGGGCGATGCGGTACATGAGGGTGGGGATGACCATGGCGTTGTCCGGATCGAAGTTGTCGCCCGGGCCGTAGACGTTGCAGGGACGCACCACGCCAAAGCCTGTCAGGCCGTACTGGATGCGATAGGTCTTGATCTGGAATTCGGCCATACGCTTGGCCCAACCCGCGTAGAAGTCCATGGGCGGGCCGTTTTCGTTATCGCCTTCCCGGAAAACCTCGGCGCTGGCATAGGCCCCGATGGAACTCGTGTACACGAGTTTGGCAACCTTGTTTCGCCGGGACGCCTCAAGCATGTTCGTATTGAACATGAGGGCCGGTACGAAGTGGCTGGCGGGCTTTTTGATGGTCACATCGATGGAGCCCTTGATGCCGGCCATGTGGAAGACATAGTCCATATCCCGGCTGACCTCCAAGCAAAGGCCGAGATCGGTCAGGTCGCCGTAGACGTGCTCCGCCTTGCCATGCACCGTGAGATGGTCCAGGGAGACGATGCGGACGTTGGCCCCGGCGTCGGCCAGCATCGCCACGACCTGACGGCCAATGAGACCGGTTCCGCCGGTGACGAGCACGTTTTTTCCGGCAAACGACCGGAGCACTGCATCCTTGATCATGTTTCCTCCTGCGCCCCGGCTACAAGGGACGCCAAATGATGATGGAATAGCCTTCGTGGAAGAGGCTTCCCAGGCGGACACGCTGTTCCTTCAGGATCGCGATGCGGCCTTCGTCCCGAAGTTTTCGCAACGCCGGTTGGAACCCTCTGAGGTAGTTGCGCTTTTCGTGGTAGCGTATGGCAAGGTAATCGAGAAGATCGCCTGGATCGTAGAGTTCCAGCAATGGCTCCGAGTTGATGCACAGGCCGGGGCGTTTTTCGAGGACGAAGTCCAGGAACGGATGGAAATCATCCCCAAGCTGCTCCATGGAATTCAAGGTGATCAGGGCCGTGTCGGGCCCCATCTCCAGATCCTCGTCGGGGTGAAAATAATCGAAACGCCGGCCGGTGAGCCGGGGCGCGTGGGCCTGGGCAATGGCCTGAACGAGGCGGATCGAGCTTTCGGCCCAGTCAAGGCCGGTCAGCTCCTTGTCCGGAAAGAGCCGGGCCATGATGGCCAGGTTGTAGCCCGTGCCGCACCCGAATTCGTCTATCCGGGGGAAATCGCGCAGCCAGGTCCGAAAAAGCCAATGGCGATAGATCGTATAAAAATCGAGCTCGAAGCGTGTGCTTGCGGGGCGGATGTAGTTCCCGAACAAGCGGCTGACCGGGTGCTTGGCGATATAGGGCGGCACCAGGGCGTCCAGGGAACAGCCGCTGGCGATAAAGCGCTCCAGGGTTTCCCCCCAGCCCCGTTCCCAGTCGCCCTTGCGTCCGGGGCCGGAGCGCGACAGCGCCACGCCGTCGATGGCCTTGAGGACCGAAAGGACCGTGGACCGGAACGCCTTGTCCGTCACTGTCGCATAGCGGAAATCGAAGCCTTGGATCAGTTCGCCGCAGCCTTGCTCGATGTCGCTCGGAGCCACATCGAGCAAGGCCGCAAAGTCCGTTGTGTTCAGTGCATCCATGCCTGTACCGTGCGCCACTGGTTCCTAGATGTCGCGGAGCGCCGTCCGTGCGCTCCCCATTTGCCGGCCGGCCCCGCGGGAGGGCCCAGGGTTCCGTCATTCCTTGATGATGTAGCCTCCGGGATTGGGGGCCCAATCGAGGCGCCGGATCTTCGCCTTGCCCTTGAAAAATTCGTCCACGGCGGCGCTTTCCCCCTCCCACGGCCGGATGCCGTATTCGTCGAAGAGCACCACGCCTCCGGGAACCACCAGGGGCCAGAACTGTTCCAGGGCAACCCGGGTGGGGGCGTACATATCGCAATCGAAATGGATGAGGCTGATGCGCAGGCCAGGGGTATCCTGCACGAACTTGGGCACGGTCTGCTCGATGTCGCCCTTCACCAGCACGATGCGCGGCTTGTAGGGGATGAAGCGGTCCTTGTCGTAAATGGAAATGGCGTCTTCCAGCATGGCTTCGAAGGCGCCGCCGTCGAAGCCCGACAGGGTTTTGCCGAGACTCGGGTCCACCTTGCCGTCCTTGGCATGAAGGGAGGTGAAGCCGGCAAAGTTGTCGAAGCCGAAGATCTGCTTCTGGCGGTCGCCCATGTTCCGGATTTCCATAAAATTCGCCCAGGACATGAGGCTTGCGCCCCGATAGACGCCCAGTTCCACGATATCGCCCGGGAGATCGACCACCAGGCGGAAGAATTCGTAGTGGGCCAGGAAGCGCTTGAGCACCGTCCGTCTCGAGTAGATGGAAAAGTTATTGCAAATCTCAACAGTTGAAACATTGAAACGCTCGAAGTGCTGGACAAGAAGATCCTCGATGGATTCATCCGCGGTGAATTTCGCCCTGCCATCGAACTTTCGTTCGTCCATTTTGTCGTTTCCCATGGGGCATCCTTTATCTTTTATTGAGAATGAGGGAGCGCACCCGCTGCCTGCCGAGTTCGCTGTCGTCGCTATTGAAGATGATGCCAGCCTTGGCGAGCACATCCTCGGCCACCGCGAGACGTTTGCGCATGGTGGCCGCGTCGACCTTGCCGGCAAGTTTGGCCGAGGGCGCGCCGAGCGACTCCATGTACTTGGAGAGAAGGACGAAGCGGGGCCGGTGTTCGAGGATGAAATCGAGGGTTTCCTGAAAATCCTCGTCGGTCTCGCCGGGAAAGCCGATGATGAGGTGCGTATCGTGGGCCGTGAACGCGAGGTCGGCCAGGAGCGTGTAGACGGCATGCAGATCCTGGCGCGTATAGGTGCGCCGCATCAACCCGAGGACCTTGTCCGAGGCGGACTGTATGGGAAGGTTCAAATGCCGGATGCGGTTGTTGCGGATGAGTCCTGCCAGGAAGTCGAGGTGTTCGACGAGACTTGCGGGGTTGAGGTTGTTTAACGCCAGCCCGATACGCGGGTCGATAGCGCACAGGGCGGTCAGCAGCCCCGGAAAGGTCTCGCCGGAGTCCTGGCCGTACTGCCCCAGGGAGTCAGCCAGCAGCATGATGTCGTACACGCCGGTCCGGGCCGTGATTTCGCGGACAGCCTGCACCAGACGTTCCTTGGGAAAGCTCGTGAAGGGCGGAAACGCCAGCTTTTCCGAGCAATAGGCACAGTTGAACAGGCATCCCTCGGAAATGACGAGCTTTATGAACTGATCATGAAAGGTGTAGTCGGCATCCGGATGTTCCAACCGGCATCTCGCCGTGTCGTCGCACAGCTTTTCCTCGACGAACACGGGATCGTATCCGGTCAGGGCCGGGCCCTCACCGAAAACCGCTTCCAGCGTGGAAACGTCGTCGCGCCAGGGCATGACCTGGCACCGCGGGTTCCGGGGCAGGCGTTCCGGGCATATGTCCGCCAGGCAGCCGGTGATCAGGACCCTGCCGGTCGTCGTGGCGAGGATGCGTTCCAGGGCCTGGAGGCTGGCATCCCGGAAATCCGCCCTGAAGCCGCAGGTCCACACCAGGGTGAGATCGGCCTCGCCTGGGGTTTCCACCAAGCGATGCCCGCGGTCCAGAATGAACTCGCGGTATTGCTGGAGTTTGTTCTTGCGCATGACGCAAGCGTTAAAAAAAACGAGGCAGACCCGGCTTGACGGCGATTCCATGGTCAGCGCGCTCCGAGGGACGCCTTGTACCAGGCCACGGTGTCCGCCAGTCCCTCCTCGAGGGGCACACGCGGCGTGAAGCCGAGCAGCTCTTTGGCCTTGGAGGTATCGACCATGCGGACCGGGATGGTGCTGGGCTTGGAGGCGTCGAAGGCGACCTTGGCGTCGGCGCGGCCCGCGGCAGCAAGGATGTGGCGGACAACGTCCTTGACGGCAATGGTCCGACCGTAGCCGATATTGACCGGATCGCAGGTGGCGTGTTTTTCCAGCAACAGCAGGCAGCCCCGGACCAGGTCCGTGACATGGAGGAAGTCCCGGATCTCCTCCCCCGTGCCCCAGACCACGTAGGGATTCTCCCCGGCTATGGCCCGGCGGATGAGGGCCGGGATCACGTGGCTTGTCCTGGGATCGAAGTCGTCATGACGACCGTAGACGGCGGTAGGGCGGCACAGGGCGATGCCCATGGAGGACTTGGAGGCCACGAACTCGCTGAGCCGTTCCAGGTAGCGGCGCATCCAGCCGTAGCCGAAATAAACGGGATGGGTCGGGCCGCTCCACATTTCCTCCTCGCGGACCGGATGGTCGTAGGCCGGGTAGGCGGTGGTGCCGCTGGAGAAGATAAGGGTGCGCGCCACGCCCCGGCTCCAGGCGGCCTCGAGGACCCGGACCGTGAGGATGAGGTTGGTGGCGATGGCGGACATGGGGTTGGAGACCGTAACGCCGGCGGCCGAAACCGCGCCGGCGGCGTGGAAGACAAAGTCCACGTCCTGACAAGCACGCAGACAGTCATCGGGATTGGTCAGATCGGCCTGGATAAGCTCGACCTGGGGATCGGTCTCGATCATGGGACGGTGGTGGACGGTGGCGCGGACCTTGGCCCCCTCGGCCAAAAGGGCCCGCACGAAATGGGTGCCTACGAAGCCTGCGCCGCCAGTGACGAGTACGGTTTTATCTTTATAAAACATGGAATCTCCGCGTTCAATCGTTGTTGTGACGTTCGAGTGAGGACGTGACGGCCGCCCGAATGCCTTGCGGGTCCAGACCAAGCCGGCTCCGGATGTCGCCCAGGGTGCCGTAGCAGTCGCAAAACGCGTCAGCCAGGCCATGCTGGCTGGTTCTGACGCCCGGGACCTCGGTGATCGCCTCCTGGAGGCCGTGGGCGTCCTGGACCACCAGGATGTCGGTCCGGGCGAACCGGGCGACCAGTTCCCGGTCAATGGGCTTTATGGTGTGAAAGTAGATCAGGTTGACGGGCAGGTCCGAGACGGCCTCCATGACGTTGCCGAGCAGGGGGCCGGCCGTGGCCACGGTGACGGGCGCCGCTGCGTCCCTGATGAGTACCCCTTTGCCAAAGGTCACGGGCAGATCGATGGCGTGGGGATGGTCCGAAAGGCGATAGTAGGTGGGATTGCCGCTTTTGTAGCGCTGGCGGAGCAACTGGTCGAGCTCCCGGCACGAACCGGGCTGCAAGACCTCCATGCCGGGCAAGAGCCGCAGAATGGCCAGATCGTTGTGGCAGTGGTGGGTGGCGCCGTCCCAGGCATAGTCGAACGTGGCACCGCAGGTCACGATATTGGCCGGGAACCTGTTATAGCAAAGGTCGAGCTTGATTTGTTCCAGGCACCGTTCCGTGAGAAAGGGCGCAATGGTGTGCACGAAGGGGGTGAACCCTTGGGAACTCAGGCCGGCGGCCACGCTGACCAGGGAGTTTTCGCAGATGCCCATATTGTAGAAACGCTTCGGGTAACGTTCCTGGAATTCCTTGAACAGATAGACACTCACGTCGCCGAACAACAGGACGATGGTTTCGTCGTTGCTGGCCAGGTCGAGGATGGTCTCCTTAAACTGCCTGCGCATCGAGTTCCTCCATGAGCATGGCCAGCTGGGCGGCGTCCGGGGAACGGCGGTGCCACTCGTATTGCCCTCGGATCAGCGTGGGGCAGCCATATCCCTTGACCGTGTTGGCCACCACCGCCTTGACCGTGTCCGAGCTTCGGAGGAGGGCCGCGCGCAGGGCCTCCAGGTCATGCCCAGGCACCTCCACGGCGTCGCAGCCAAACGCCTTGAGCTTATCGAGCGGGGCCTGTATCTGTAAACCTCTGGAATGCGAAAGATTGTTGTCGTAGATCACCGTCAGGTTGGCAAGCTTGAGGCTCTCGGCCACCAGCAAGGCCTCCCAGACGGTGCCCTCGTTGGATTCACCGTCGCCCACGATCACGAACACCTGCCTGGAGCTGCCCTTGAGACGCAAGCCCAGGCCGCCCCCACGGCAACGCCGATGCCGTGCCCCAGGGAAACCGGTCGAGACTTCCACGCCGGGGACCTTGGAGCGATCGGCATGACAGCCGAAGGTCGATTGGTAATGGCCGAAGGTGCGAACAGCCTCGGGGGGGAAGTAGCCGAGCCTGGCGAGGGTGCAGTAGTGGGCCAGGGCGGCGTGTCCCTTGCTGAGAATGAAGAGGTCCCGGTCTGCCATGCGGGGCTGGGCAGGGTCATGGCGCATGATGCCGTAGAGGGCCCAAAGAATTTCCACCACCGAGAAACACGACGGGATATGGCCGTGCCCGCTGTGGTAGGCCCACCTCCAGGATGTCCTGACGGATTTGTTTGCAGATGGGGTTCATTCGATCACCGCGTAGGAGATCCGGGCCGTGGTCGGCAGACGCCGGATGCGCAGGCCGCCAAGGCCGAACGTTTCCATGAGGGCAAGGGTTTCGCCGGGGAAAATGTCATCGCACAGCTCGTCGAAAACGAGGACGCTGCCTTTGAACAGCCGGGGTTTGACGGCCTCCATGGCGGCGCGGGTCGGCGTGTAGATGTCGAAGTCGAAAATGGCCAGGGAAACGATGCTTTCGGGGTGGACGCTCGAAGTAGTCCGGTATTGTCTGGCTGGCGTCACCTTTGACCAGCTCAAACTTCGTCAGGTGCGAAATGGGATTCAGCGCCTCCTGGACGGCCAGGATGCGGGCCAGCGTGGCCTCGTAGCCCGGACTGACCGAAAAGGAGCCGTCGGCGCACTTGCACCGGTCCCCGTCCTTTTCGTTGATGCCGCAAAAGCCGGCGAAGGTATCGAACCCGACAATCTTGCGGTGCCGGTTGAAGGGCTCGTAGATGCCCCGCAAGGCGGACAGGACCGATAACGTCTGGCCCCAGCGCACCCCGAATTCCATGATAATGCCATGGGTTTCGAGAATGAGCCCATAGAGGTGCTGAAAAAAAGCAACCGGGAAAGATTCTTGCTCGTCAGGAAAAGTCCGAGATTCGCCAACAGTTCGTCGTCGGGGAGAGGCGTTTCCTTGAGCAGACGCGTCAGCTCGTTGAGAACCTGCTTTTCACTGACGCTCGAAAGAACGATGGCGTCATGTTGTTGCGTCTTCATTTTCTCCACCAGTTCCTGTTCTCCATCCACCAACGGATGGTGCGCTTGACACCATCCTCCACCGTGAGCGCGGGTTTCCAGCCCACGGCTTCCTGGATGCGAGAGCAGTCCAGGAGCCGAAACGGAATCGTCGTGGGACCTGATTCGGTATACGTGATTTGCTTCGGCCGATGTCCGGCACCGGCCAGCACCCACTGGACCACCTGCCCCACGGTGGTCGGCTCGCCGGAACCGACGTTGAAGACCCCCCAGGGGAGCGCCTCGGCCGTCAGCAAGGCGCAAATCGCATCGGCGAAGTCGTCCACGTAGATCACGTCGCGGGTGACCGCCGGGTTTCCCCAGACTTCGAACGGCTCCATCTTGTCCACGGCCTTTCGCACCAGAGCCGGGATGAAGTTCGCCCGTTTGGGATCGAACCGGGCATACGGTCCAAAGATGTTGGCGGCCCGGGCGATGACCATGGCAAGGCCATACTTGGCATGCCAGAATTGTGCCAGCTTTTCCGCAGTCCGTTTGGCCCAACCGATTCCTTGGTGGGCGGCATGCGGCTCAAGGTTCATGTCAAGCTGATCCTCTGCAATGGCTCCTTCCATTTCCTGGTAAACGGTGGCGCTGGAAACGAACACGACACGTTTGATACCGGCATCGGCAATGGATTGGAACAACAGGGCGTCCATGACCACGTTGTCGGTCACCTGGGCGGCTGGATCATCACGGGCAACACCGGCTCCACCAGTATTGGCCGCCGCGAGAACGGCCATATCGCAACCAGCCACGGCCGTCGCACAATCTTCCCGCCTGGTAAGATCGGCCTTGATATATTCGAGTCGTGCGTCAGCCATGAACGGCTCGAGTCTGTTGCGCGTTCCGCGCACCCGCACTTCAGGATATCGTCGTAAAAGCCCACGGATCACTCCGGCTCCAGCGAGGCCGGTGGCCCCCGCGACGAATATTTTTTTTCCGTTCAAGTCCATGGAATCGTTCCCTCTTGTCCGTTTTCAGACCGAGGACGCATCCAGGCCGAGCAAATGACGGCCCAGGACCGCCATGGGCGCGGCGACGTAGATTTCGCCTTGATGCAGCAGCCGGGCCACCCGAGGGTAATCGAGCAGTTCCACGGCCTGGATTTCCTGGTCATGGGGCCCGCGTGTCAAAAAATCGTCAGGGGTCAGATCCACCCGAAAGATATGGAGGAGCAACGGGTTGCGGTCTGGCGAGCCCGCTACCGGGGGCTGGGGAAGAAACCGTTGCGGATCGTCGATCCGGATGCCCGTTTCCTCGGCCAGTTCCCGGGCCGCCGCCTGGTGGGGCGCTTCTCCGTCCGCAAAACCGCCGGCGGGCAACTCCAGGGGACAATCCGCGACCACCGGCCGGCGGACACGGACCATGACCACGGCCCTGTTATCGACCACCGGCAGGATGATGACCTGGGGAGGAGACTCCATCGTGAAGTACCCGCCCCGGTCCATAACCGTGAACCAGGGATTTTCATGGACCATGGCGGCGGGGCCGAGAGCTGGGCAGGACGGAGCGAGCAAGCGGGAATCCGTGATGCTTGGCATGTGTTTATCGCCTCGAGAACATCCTGCCCTGAGCGATCCGGGCGCGCCAGTACGCGAGCAGGTCGCCCATGGTCCGTTCGAACGGGATCTCGGGCTTCCAGCCGGTATGTTCGGTGAATTTCCGCGTGTCCGGCACCTGGAGATCGGCATCCAGGGGGCGCAGCCGGGTGGCCTCGGTCTCGACGCGGATGGTATCCTTCATGGGGGAGAGGGAAATGAGGTAGTGCAACATATCGCCCACGGTGCAGGAAAACGTGCCGCCGATGTTGTAGCTTTGCCCGGGGCAGGGATTGACGGTCACGAGCAGATAATAGGCCCGGACCGCGTCGCGAACGTCGGACCATGTGCGAAGCGAATCCAGGTTGCCGGTCCTGACCACGGGGTCAAGGAGGCCCGCTTCGATCATGGCGATCTGCTTGGCAAAGGAGGATTCCGCAAAAACGTCCCCCCGGCGCGGGCCCGTGTGGGTGAACATGCGGGTCGTCATCACTTTCTGCGAATAGGCTTCGGCGTGAAAGCGGCCGACCAGGTCAGTGCCCGCCTTGGAGATGGCATAGGGAGAGGCCGGATGAAACGGGCAGGATTCGTCGATGGGCAGGCGTTCCCTGGGCACCCGCCCGAAGACTTCCGAGGAAGAACAGACATGGATGACCGGATCGATGTCCGGGCAGCGCCGCAGGGCCTCGAGCAGGTTCTCCGTGCCGATAATATTGGTGGACAGCGTCAGGGCCGGGGAGGTGAAGCTGGTCTGCGGATAGCTTTGGGCGGCCAGATGAAATACGTAGTCCGGCTTGGCCCGCTCCACGACATTGACCAGGGAGACATAGTCGTTGAGATCGCCGTCATGGAAGAAGATCCGGTCCTGGCGGTTGGCCCGGTCCATGAGATGCTCCACGTTGTCCGTGGGGCTGCGCCAGCGGCACATGCCATGGATGTCCCAGTCCGTATTTTCCAGGAGAAAGTCGGCCAGATGTGATCCGACCATGCCGGTTATCCCTGTGATGAGCGCTTTCTTCGGACCAGGGGTCGCCTTTGAGGGAATGTTTGCCGTCATGGGGGCTGCCTTTCGCGTGTAGGGAAGTTTCTGTTTGTTGTTGGGAGGGCTAACGTCCTGTTTTAATGCAAATCGTATGCCGTAAAGGCCGTGTCACCTTCCGGTCAGCGACGCCCTCCCGGTGCGGCGTGGCCGGAGGGGGGCGGCGCGTTGTCCTGACCCGAACCGGAAGACGTGAGGCGCAGCAAGGCGGCCTCGGCCGTCGCGTAGGAATCCGGCGTCCCGATATCAAGAAACGTTCCGGCACTTGGCCAGCCCCAGAGGACGCCGCGCCGGACAAATTCCGGGAACAGCGCGTACTCCAGGGAGAATTGTCCGACCCAAGGCGTGGCGGCGATGGCTTCCCGACGCAGGAGATAGATACCGGCATTGATAAGCCCCGCCGAGGCGATTCCCTTTTCGAAAAATCCGACGATGCGGCCGTCAGGAGCGAGGTCGACGCCTCCGTAACGTTCCCGGTTCGTCACCCGGGCAAGGAGCATGGCGGCCAGGACCTGTCTGTCGGCAAACCAGGCCGCGAAACCGGAAAGATCCGCCTGGATGGAGGAATCGCCGTTGAGGACCCAAAACGGGTCCGATTCCACGAGGGGCAGGGCCCGGACCACGGCGCCCCCCGTGCCGAGCGGACTCGGTTCCCGCGAGTAGGCCAGGGGCATGCCCTGGTAGTCCCGGCCCAGGGTGTTTTCCACCTGGTCGCCCAGGTGTCCGGTGCACAGCACCACCTTGCCGCAACCCGCGCGTTTGAGTTGATCAAAAAGATAGACGACGAAGGGCTTGCCGGCCACCGGGGCCAGAACCTTGGGCTTGTCGGCCAGGACCGGCCGCAGCCGGGTGCCCAGGCCGCCGGCCAGGATCACGGCCGTGCGCCCGGAGGCGGAGCGGAGGGGTGCGGTCATGCGAGTGTCCACGAGCCATGGCCCTGGGAGGTTGGGGTTGCGCAGAAGCGGGAACGTTCGCTCCCGCTCGTTCTAAATGTTATTCGCTGCATGTCCATATTTTACGGAGGTGCGTAAGCGGGCAATCAGGCCCTTCTTGTGGACGCCACGGGCTGCGGGATAAGAGCCTGTTGAAAAAAGTGGATCGGCTCAGTCGGGGATATGAATGCGGGAGAGCGGCAGGATGAGGCAGGTGTTGACCAAAACGAAAGCGGCCTACATGGTCAACCACATAAGCCGCTGAAATAATTGGTCGGGGCGAGGTGATTTGAACACCCGGCATCCTGCTCCCAAAGCAGGCGCGCTACCAGTCTGCGCCACGCCCCGAATCGAAGAGTTGATTTGATTACTGCAAGCCGAGCGACCTGGCAAGGGCTGCGACGGTATCGGGGAGTGTCCCGAAAACTGTGTAAACGCCCCTGGTTGATGTTTCAGCGGAAGGAGTCCTTCAGCCTTTCCTGGAAGAAGACCGAGAGCTGGGCCATGATCTCCGACCAGTTCCTCGTTCTCACCGTCCATCGCTTCGAGGCCTCGGTGACTGCCAGATAGAGCGCCTTGAACAGGGCGATCTCCGTCGGAAAGACGCTTTTGCCCTTCACGGTCTTTCGCACACGGCTGTTGAGACTTTCAATGGGGTTGGTGGTGTAGATCAACCGCCGTAGTGCATCAGGATATTTGAAGAACGTAGCCAGGTCGTCCCAATTTCGCTTCCAGGACATGACCACGTGCGGGTATTTTCTGCCCCACGTTTCCTCGAATTGGGCCAGTGCCATGAGACCTGCTTCCTCCGTGGGAGCCGTGTAGATCGAGCGCAGGCATGTGGCAACCTCCTTGCGATCCTTCCAGGACATCTGGGCCAGCGAATTCCTGACCTGATGGACAAGGCAGCGTTGGATCTCGGCCTGGGGATACACGGCCCGGATGGCTTCCGGGAAGCCGGTTAGCCCATCCACAGCGAAAATCAGCACATCGTTCACTCCCCGGTTTTTGAACTCATTGAGCACGCCGAGCCAGTACTTGGCGGATTCGCTTTGGCCAAGCCAGATGCCCAGGCATTCCTTGCGTCCCTCCAGGTCGATGCCGACCATCAGGTAGGCGGCCACGTTCTTGACCCGGCCATCCGTACGAAGCTTGAGGAACAGCGCGTCCATGAACACAATGGCGTAAATCGGCTCCAGCGGCCGGTTCTGCCATTCCTTGGCCTTGTCGATGACGGCGTCGGTAATCCGGCTGACCGTTTCCGGCGAAATGTCGTGGTTGTAGATTTCCTTGACGTGGTGCTGGATATCGCGGGTACTCATCCCCTTGGCATACATGGAAAGGATGAGTTCCTCGAAACCGCAGATATCCTTCTGGCGTTTCTTGACGATGGCCGGGTCGAACTCGGATTTCCGGTCCCGAGGAACATCGATGACGATGGGGCCGACCTTCGAGGCCAACTCTTTCTGGCTGTAGCCGTTACGGCGATTGCCTGGATCGCTCTCCGGGGTTTGGTAGCGATCATAGCCGAGGAAGCCGGTCATCTCGGCTCCCATGGCCGTCTCGACCACGTCCTTGATCATCGAACGGAGAACGGCATTGAGGTCGTCCAGGCTGGTGATCTCTCCCTCGAGCACCTTCCTGGCCAGTTCATCACGGTTGATCAGCACGGAAACCTCCTGGGACTTTCGCCCCTTAGTGGAGGTTTACACAGTTTTCGTTACAGGCCCGAGCCGGGTCACCTCGATCTCCACCGGAAAACCCTACGGCCTGGCGCGTGTCTGCCGCGTCTGGGGTCTGCCGCGCTCCACTCTGTATTGGCAACGGCGCCAGCCAAAGATTCCGGACTGTCGTCGTGGACCGCAAGGATTTCACAGCGATGCCACACTGGCCGGCCACATCAACGCCGAGATGGCGTCTCGTCCGTTTCCCGGTGAAGGGTACCGGAAGATCTGGGCCGGCCTGCGCAACAAGGGTATCCGGACATCCCCGACCCGGACGTTGCGCCTGATGCGTGAAAACAACCGGCTCGCTCCCACGCGCATCGGCCATCCGCACGGCCCAAAGGCCCATGACGGGACGATCAAGACCTCCCGGGTGGATGAGATGTGGGGCACGGACATGACCACGACACTGACGACCAAGGAAGGCAAAGCAGCGATATTTTTCGCTATCGATCACTGCTCCCTGGAGGTGGTTGGCATCCACGCCGCCAAGCGGGGCACGCGTTTCGAGGCATTGGAACCGATCCTCCAGGGCGTCCGCCACAGTTTCGGAGCGTTCGGCAAGGACGTCGCCAAGGGACTGACCTTGCGGCATGATCACGGTAGCCAGTTCATCGCGGACGATTTTCAGAATGAAATCAAGTTATTAGGCATCAAGGATTCGGCGTCGTACGTGAGGGAGCCGCAAGGCAACGGCATCGCCGAGCGCTTTGTCCGCATCCTCAAGGAAAATCTTCTCTGGGTTCGCAGCTTCGATACAGTCGAGGAGCTTCGGTTAGCGCTCCTGACATTTAAGGAAATCTACAACCGCCAGTGGCGCATCGGCCGGCATGGCTATCGCTCACCGGCGCAGGTCAGGGAAAGGCAGAAGCTGGAGGTCGCCAACGCGGCCTAACTTTGGTCGCGAAACTGTCCAAGAAACCCTAGACCGCTACACCCGTCCGAAATGCCGAACCGTGGGTAGATCCAGGCAGACCGAAGTCGCGTGGCCGCTTTTGAAATTCGCTACCTGACCATGGAGGAAACAGCAAAGACACGACGTTCCGATCTGGCCGATCAGGCAGTGGCCGCTGCCTGATCGGTACGGCATCGCTCCCCTGCTGCGCCCAAAAATCACCCCTGTCGACACACCGTTACGCTCCCCCGAATCGTCTCGGATCGGCTCCCGATCGGCTCGCCATCTTCTCCAAAAAAAAGCTTGCTGGACAGGATATTTCGCCTATACCTTCTCCTCCAAGGGGAGGGCGTATGGGGTCCATCATTGCTATCGTCAATAACAAGGGCGGCGTCGGCAAAACGACGGTCACCGTCAACTTGGCACACGCCCTGGCCAACCGGGGCAAGCGCGTTCTGATCGTCGATAACGACGCACAATGCAACGCATCGAGTCTGCTCGTCGATTCCGACATCGTGTCCGATTCCATCTATGAACTCTACGAGGCCGACGACACGCCCATCGAACGCTGCATCTATCCGACGGCGTACGACGGTCTATCGATCATCCCCAACAGCGAGGAGACCGCCGCCCTGGAAATCTCGCTCAACCGGGGAATTCCCAAGACGTATCTCCGCCTGCGCGACCGGATCCGCGCCTACGTCAAACAGAATTTCGATTTTACCTTCATCGATACCCCACCGAACTGGGGCTATTTCGTTTTGGCCGCCCTGCATGCCGCCGACTGCGTCATCGTTCCCATTCTCTGTTCCAGCCGCTTTTCCATGGAAGGGCTGACCCGGGCGCTGTCCCTCATCGACGGGGTCAGGGAGCGGGAAAACCCGGATCTGCGACTGCTGCGCCTGGTCGTCAACAATGTGGACAAGCGCACGGCCATTTCCCGGGTCGTGGCCGACAAACTGCGCCGGCTCTTCGACGAGAACGTCCTTTTCAAGACGTCGATTCCGACCAATACCCAGTTTGCCCAGGCCGAAATGGAAGGAAAAAAGCATTATCCGTTTCTCGCCGCGTAGCGTCGGAGCCAAGTACTACCGCAGCCTTGCCACGGAATTTCTGGAGATCTTCGAACCGGGGTCCGCCGCGTAGCCGGAGGCTGCCATGGCCGCGAAAAAACGTCTGACCATGTTCGATGCCATGGACGGGGCTTTGTCCCGTATCGGTGGTCTGACGGAAGCCGCAGCCAAGGCCAATACCCTGCCGTTCCGCCTGAAGCCACACCACACCACTCCCGAAATCGTTCCCCTGCCGCAGCCGGCCGACGGCCCGACCTTCGACAACGGCTTGGGCAACGCCTTGGACAACGCGACAACGCCTGCGGCAACGCCTTCGACAGCCCATTGTCCTTCGACTTCGACAACGGTTTCGACAGCGACTTCGACAACGCCTTGGGCAGCGACTTCGACAACGCCAACCGATAAAACCGCCTTTATCTCCGGTCGCAAGGCCCAGACCCTGCGCGCCGTCCTGATCGGTCGCCCCGAAGACAAGGCCTGCGTCGTGCGCTATCCCGATCTGGCGGAAAAACTGAAAATTCCATATAAAACACTACGATGGGTTATGTCATCCCTGGAAAAAGACGGCTTTTTCAAGCGACGGGATTTCCGCAACGGCCGGTTCCAGGGCGTGGAACTCCTCTTTGACGAACGGCTCTGCCAACGTTTCCTCGAACGGCAGGGATTGGCCTCAAAATCTTCGACAACGCCTTGGGCAGCGCCTTCGACAACGACTTCGACTTCGACTTCGACTTCGACAACGCACACTCCATATAAGATAGAAAGAAAAAATCTTTCTCTCTCTTCTTCACGCCTGGCGGCTACCTGGCCCAGGCTGGCCCAGGCCGGCTTCGGCACCGAGCAACTCGACCAGATCGTCCGGGCGCTCGAAGAACTCGGCAAGGAAACCGACCGAATCGTGGTCAGTCTGGACCACGCCGAATGGGAACTGGCCCATGACGCCATGGTGGACCGGACGGGCCAGCCCGTGGTCGATCCGTGCGCCTGGGTTTTTCAATCCTTGGCCAGGACCGGCTATTATCGGCGGCCGGCCGGCTTCGTCTCCGCCCAGGAACAGGCGGTCAAGGACGCCGAGGCCGAGGCCAGGGCCCTTTTGGCGGCGCGACGGCAGGTGGAGGAGACCCAGTTCGCGGCTTGGCGGGCGTCGCTTGCCGGAGAGGCCCTGGAGGAGGTCATGGCTGGCTATCCCGGCGGTCCCAAGGAAATCTGGCTCAAGGCCCAGTGGGAAAAAAGGTTTCGGAAAGCATGAAGTGGCTGGAAAGGGGATTTGCGACGTGCGGGTGGGCTTGCTCCCGGTGCGGCAAGACCGTATAGGCCGCGGGGGACGCGTGACGAGCGGGGGGATTTCGCGCCAGGTGGCGTGGCGTCACGACCTGCCGGTTGCAGCGTGCCGGCGGGCGAAAAAGACGTGTAACGGTTACGGCCGCACAAACGACTTCTTCCGGAGTCGGCTTGTCGGACGCCGACGCCAAAGGGAGCGAGAGGGTGTGCCGATGACAGGCTGGGATGCCGGCGACCTGCCGCTCTACCAGGAAACGCTGTTCCGTTTTTTTCACGGAAAGCGACTTTTTTTTACCGGCGGCACGGGGTTTTTCGGCCAATGGCTGGTGCGGACCCTGCTCGAGATGATCCGGTGTTTCGGCCTGCGTCTGGCCATGACCTTGCTCACCCGTTCGCCCGAACGCCTGCGTGGAGCCTTGCCCGACATTGCCGGGCATCCGGACGTCACCGTGCTTGCGGGGGATGTCCGCTCCTTCGCCTTTCCCGAAGGGACGTTTTCCTGTGTCATTCACGCCGCCGCCGAGGCCAGCGCCGCCCTCAACCGCGAAGCGCCCCTTGCCATGTACGACACCATCGTGACGGGGCACGCGCCGCGTGCTGGAATTTTGCCGGCAGGCCGGCACCAAGCGGATGCTTTTCGTCAGTTCCGGGGCGGTCTACGGCAAACAGCCGGCCACAGTCCCCCATGTTCCGGAAACCTATGCCGGGAGCCCCGATCCTCTGGCACCAGGCAATGCCTACGCCGAAGGCAAGCGGGCAGGCGAGTTTCTCTGTGCCGCGTTTGCCGCCGCGAACGATCTGGAAATCCCCATCGCCCGGCCGTTCGCCTTTCTCGGGCCCGGATTGCCGCTCGAGAGGCATTTCGCGGCCGGGAATTTTCTGGCCGACGCCTTGGCCGGTCGGCCTCTCGCCGTCAACGGTGACGGGACGCCGTATCGGTCCTACATGTATCCCACGGATTTGACCGCCTGGCTGCTGACGATTTTGGCCAAGGGACAATCCGGCCGGGCCTACAACGTCGGTTCGGACGAAGCCGTCACCATCGGAGAACTGGGCCCGGCAGATTGCCGGCCAGGCCGGTGGCCTGCCGGTTGTCATCGCCAAAAAGCCCGACCCCGGACCGGCCGCCCGAGCGGTATGTGCCGTGCGTCGACCGGGCTCGGGACGAGCTTGGGCTTTGCCGGCATGTCGGCTTGTCGGAAGCTATTTCGCGCACCTTAACGGTCCTTCGGGGCCAAATGGACAGTACCGTATGCCGCTCGTGAGCGTCGTTACGCCGTGTTTTCGAGGAAGAAGCCAACGTCAGGTTGCTTTATGAACGCATCCGTGATGTGTTCGCGACGTATTTTCCCGATTTCGACTACGAACATATTTATATCGACAACGCCTCGAAAGACCGGACCGTCGCCCTGGTCAAGGAGTTGTGCGCTCAGGATTCGCGGGTCAAGCTCATCGTCAACGCCCGCAACTTCGGCCACATCCGTTCGCCGTTTTACGGCATGATGCAGGCCAGGGGGCGATGCGGTCATTTTGATGGCGTCCGACCTGCAGGATCCGCCGGAACTGATCCGGGACTTTATCACCAAGTGGCAGGAAGGGTATAAGCTGGTGCTCGGGGTGAAAAAGCAGGAGCTCAATTCCCCGATCATGGCATTGTCCGCAAAAAGTACTATCAGCTGCTGGCCATGCTGTCCGACGTCAAGATCGTCAAGGACTACACCGGATTCGGACTTTACGACCGGCAGGTGATGGAAGAATTGCGGCTTCTGCATGACTCGTATCCCTATTTGCGGGGCATTATTTCCGAACTCGGCCATGAGCCCGCCCTGGTCGAATTCGTCAAGCCGCCGCGCCATGGCGGCATTACCCATAATAATTTTTATACGCTTTACGACATGGCCCATGCTTGGCATAACCAACCATTCCAAGGTGCCGTTGCGGCTGGCGACGCTTTTGGGATTCGGCCTGTCCGTCATCATTTTTGCCGTGGGCCGTCGCCTATCTCATCTATAAACTGCTTTTTTGGAACGAATTCGCCCTGGGCGTTGCCCCGATGCTCCTGGGGTTGGTTTTTTTTCGGATCGGTGCAATTGTTTTTTCTCGCATCGTCGGGGAATACGTCGGCGCCATGCATACGCAGATATTGGCCCGGCCGCTGGTCATCGAAAAGGAACGGGTGAACTCGACGAGACGGCGCCGGCAGGGCAAGTGTTCGTTCCCGGTCTGCTCCGGGGGGACAGGACAGGGATTGCGGAAATGGCTAGGCGAAAGGCCTTGCGGGCGGCCGAGGGACGGCCGTCATTTAAAATCAGATAAAATTTTAAAGAGATATGCTCACATCGGCAAGACCCGCAACGGGCAAGGATAACGATGCAGC
>Ga0268359_11820_pt1 | contig 28916 bp, 29 predicted proteins | sample BioMet11_FD_194416 | JGI IMG/M metagenome (GOLD analysis project Ga0268359, IMG submission 194416) | Sewage microbial communities from Oakland, California, United States - Biofuel 11 (PacBio Assembly) | ecosystem: Engineered > Wastewater > Sewage > Unclassified | place: USA: California | collected...
TACTTATCATAAATGGCCAGACATACACGCTTATTCTTCTCCAGCCCGATGAACTTCTCTCCACCTTCAGAAAACATCCAGAATGCACTGTCATGATACGCATATTCAATCGGTGTGCATCTGATAAAGTCTCCTGTTCCTGTTGCGAGTGCACATGTATTGTTCTGCAGGATATAGTTCTCCATTGAGCGATGCAGTACATCTTCAGGCATATTTACATTGCTACGGTCTTTCACCTTCCAATGTTCCGCTGCTCTTCGATAATCCTCATGATCCATGAATCATCCCTTCTTCCAATTATTTTCTGCTGTAGGACAGGGACACAATATTTTCGACGTGCTTTGTCCATGGAAAGACATCCACTGGTACGATCTTCTCGATTTTATAATTTCTTAAAAAGCCAATATCCTCTGCCTGCGTTGCCGGATTGCAGGATACGTAAACGATCCTCTTTGGCTGCATTTTGGACAGTGATGTCATAAAGTGATATCCCATGCCGCTTCTTGGCGGATCCAGAAGGACTACATCCGGTGTATCCATCAGACGTTCCAGGAATGTCCTGGCATCATCACAGTAGAACCCGGCATTTTTGATGCCGTTCTTCTCAGCGTTATGTACAGCATCTCTGATTGAGGATTCATTGATTTCAACACCGACGACTTCCTTTGCCCGTTTCGCCGCAAATAAGGAGATGGTACCGATGCCGCAGCACGCATCCAGGACAGTCTTATTCTGATCCAGCTTGGCAAGTTCTATTGCCTTGGCATACAGCTTCTCAGTCTGCACGGGATTGACCTGATAAAAGGACTTTGCGGAAATACGGAAACGGATGCCTCCAATATCATCTTCTACAAATCCGCTGCCATAAATGACCTTATCTCTTTCACCTAAGATCATGCTTGTATTCTTGTCATTCCAGTTCAAAACAACAGAGCAGATCTCCGGATTTCCTTCAACTAATTCATGTACAAGCTCCTTCGATCCCGGAAGCTGCTTGGAACCGATGACGAGGACTACCAGTGCTTTCCCCGTCGCATGCGATACTCTGATATAAGCATGGCGCAGTGAACCGCGGCCGGTATCTTCGTCGTATGGCTCAATATGCATCTTTGCGGCAATGGCGGTCAAAGAGGCAACAATCTTGTTAGCTGTTTCATTCTGGATCAGACAGTCAGGAACAGTGACAATATCATGACTGTATTCTTCATACATGCCGGCAATCAGTTTCTCATTGCGGTCATACCCGAATGTTGCATATACCTTATTCCGATAGTGATACGGATCTTCCATCCCGATGACCATATCAACTTCATGTTCAGGGAACAGGGACTGTACATACTTTCTTTTTTCAAATAATGTTTCCGGATACGCAGTACCCATATACTGACATCCGCCGCAGACTTTATACGCATGACAGATTTTATTCTTCATATCAGTTCCACTTCTTTCAAGGTGTGCCTTACTTCAGCACCCGTCTCTTTCAATGTTTCATACGACTGATGGCCCTGGCCGATCAGGATGCAATGCTGGATGCCGATGGCATTGGCTGTTTCCAGATCATGCGTGGTATCGCCGAGATAAATGCACTCCGCTGGATCAACATCAGCATGATTCATCCAGTCCTTTGCCATCTGAACTTTACTGCCAGCCCAGCTGTTGTCGATGCCGAGGATCTCATCGAAGTAGCCGTCAATGCCAAGCTGTCTGCACTGCTGATTGAGCAGGTTATGCTCGCAGGCTGACAGGATCACATTTCGGCAGCCTCTGCTGATACTCTCCTTGATTTTCTCAATAAATCCATCACACAGACCGCACTCATCAAATTTCTGATCATAGAGATGATTGAATTCTTCTGCCATCTCTTCATAAGTTTCCGTCGTAAAAGTGTATCCAATCTTATAGTAATAATCAATAATTGGATAGCAGAATAAAGAGCGGTACTGTTCGAGCGTATACCCAGCTTTCAGATGCCTTTCCTCCAACATCTGATTCTCAATTGCAACTGATATCCTGACATCATCAATAATGGTTCCGTTGTAGTCCCAAATAACTGTATTCATAGAATGATTATAACAAAAAACATTCCGTTTTACCGGAATGTCTCATGCTTATGCTTTCTTAACAGAATCAATCCACAGTGATACCGATGCATCAGACGGCATCCGCCAGTCACCTCGAGGTGACAAGGTAACAGAACCGACCTTCGGGCCATCCGGCAGACAGGAGCGCTTGAACTGCTGATGGAAGAAACGATTATAGAAGCGGATCATTGCCTCCTTCATCGCAGCCTTCGTCACCTGCGGATATGCCTTCATGGCAAAGGCCATGACCTTCTGCGGTCCAAATCCATAACGCAGTGTATAGAACAGGAAGAAGTCATTCAGATCATACTTGCCAATCTTCTCTTCTGTCTTCTGGGCAATCTTGCCGCCTTTGCTTGGAGTCAATTCCGGCGAGATAGGTGTTTCAACAATACTGATCAGGATTTCAGCCAGTTCTGCATCCCCGCATGTCTCAGCATACGTTCTGCAGATATACTGCACCAAGGTCTTTGGCACGGACACATTGACACCGTACATTGACATATGATCGCCGTTGTATGTGCACCATCCTAATGCAAGCTCTGACAGATCACCGGTGCCGACGACAAGTCCATTTTCCATATTGGCAGCATCCATCAATATGTATGTGCGCATTCTAGCCTGCGCATTTTCATATGCGGTATCGCCTTCTCCTTTGTATTCATCGCCATGGCCAAGAGCCACAAGATGATCGTGGACAGGTTTTTCAATCGCAACTTCACGGATTTCAACATCCATCGACTTCATCAAATTGACCGCATTATTGTAGGTCAGTGATGTTGTATGTCCCTTGTTCGGCATCGTATAGCCGATGATATGAATCTGCGGCACGATCTTCTGTGCCTCATGACATACAATGAGTGCCAATGTACTGTCCAAGCCTCCGGAGATGCCAATGACAAGATTATAAATACCGGTTGCTCTGACTCTTGTCGCAAGTCCGTTTGCCTGGATCTGCAGGATCTTCTGACATCTTCTGCCTCTTTCTGCATCATCAGCAGGCACGAAAGGATTCGGTGCAATAAAATAATCTTCTTTTGTCAGCGCATTCTTCAGTTCGGTTACACTGATGTCATTCTTTCCTGCCAATGCCTTGCAGGATGTTTCAATATGACGGTAGATTCTGTTATTTTCCGTATCAAACGTATTCTGATGTGCGCGGTTGTAGGCAATGGTCTCTAAGTCAATGACGGCTGTTGCCGCAGATGTGCGCTGCGGATAAATGGAATCATGCAGGATCCTGCCGTTCTCAGCAATGATGCTGTGGCCGGAGAAGACCAGATCTGTGGATGATTCATCAACACCGGAAGAGACATATAAATATGCACAGTAGCAGCCAGCACTCTGCTGTGCGACCATGTTCCGGCGGTAATCCTGCTTGCCAATGATCTCATCAGAAGCAGAAAGATTGACAATGATGTTTGCTCCAGCCAGACATGCATGCGTGCTTGGCTTATCCGGTACCCATAAATCTTCGCAGATATCAGTGCCAATGACAGCAGTGCTCAAGGTATCTTCCAGAAGCAGGTCAATGCCAAACGGCACTTCCTGACCGGCAAACAGGATATCTGTATCCTTGATATCCTTTCCGCTCATGAACCATCTTGATTCATAGAATTCTGAATACGTAGGAAGATTGATTTTCGGCACCAGGGCGCACACTGTCCCTTCAGAAACAAAAGCAGCACAGTTGTACAGATTGTTTTGAAAACGCACCGGCAGACCGACCACCACAGTCAGACCCTCAATCTCTTCGGTCGCATCAGCAATCTCTGCCAGTCCTTCTTCCGATGCCTGCAGCAGTTCATCACTGCCGAACAGGTCAGCACAGGTATATCCGGTCAAACATAATTCTGGGAATACCAGAAGACCGCAGTCAGTGTGTTCCTTGACTGCATGGATAATCTCTTTGACATTGAAGGAGACATCAGCCACTTTCATTGCCGGTACAATATTTCCTACTTTGATCATGCGGTTCTTCATAAAAAGTCTCCTTCACTTATAATTCCGCAGTCCCTGCAGCTCTGCCGGGATCAGCTTTTCTATTTCATCATAAGCATGTTCCTGATAAAGGACTCTTACTTCACTGGAAGATACATTCTGCCATGTTTCCGGCGTATGTACAATTTCAATATGTGAACTGATTCCTTTTAGAAATGTATTCTGACTGATAATCTCTGCAACATCATCATTGGATCTTACCATGCACACCATGCCGAATTCTTCGGCAATCTCATGGATATACTTCCATCCCGTTTCCAGCTCTGTCAGCTTGTCAGATCCAAACAGCAGTGAACAGTCATAGCCCTGCTGCTTTAGATACTGCAGGGAATAATAGCTGCGCGGCTGTTCCTCAGCATGGATCTCATGATCAGAAACAACCATCCAGTCCCTCGTCGAAGCAATCTTCTGAAGCATCTGATATCGTGTTTCATCATCAAATGCAAAGGATTTGTGCTGATCGTTTTCAATGTATGTCATCTTGGAAGGCATGAAAACCACACAGTCTCTGTGTGTTTTTCTGCAGGCATATTCCGCCAGCTGGATGTGGGCATTGGTCGGCGGATTAAAAGCACCGCCGAACATTAATGCTTTTTTCAAATTCTGCCTCCATGAAGCTTTTCATACATTTCTTCACGCAGATTATACAGATTCTCGGTCAGATCTACATAATGTCTGTGCGGCATTTCAGGACGCAGTTCAGACTCCCATACTTTGTTTTCAATCTGATCCTTGATATATGCCTTCTTTTCCTGAATCGTCGGCATCTTTGTGACAAGTTCGCCGTTTTCCAGGAATGGCACCAAGATCTTTTCAACCTTAAGCGGTTTGATCTTTCTTGATTTATGGAATGCATCCGGGTTGAGATCATATATAACAATCTCCCTGCCGGCTTCGATATTCTCATTGTCGAGACCGATGATATCGCACTGGCCCTGTCCATCTTCATCAAAGACACGCCAAGCCATCAGCTTACCAGGGATAATTGCTTTAGAAGAAGAATCCGAAGTCTTCATGCGGGCAGAATATGTTCCATCTTTTTCTTTCACTGCCACCAGCTTATAAACACCGCCCATAACTGGATCAGAAGAACTTGTGATCAAATTTTCACCGACACCATAGGAATCAAAGCGTGCTCCTTCATATGTTTCCATATCGGCCATCTTCTTTTCATCCAATGCATTGGAAGCAACCAGTTTCACGTATGTCTTGCCGGCAGCGTCCAGAGCCTTTCTCAGCTTCTTATATCCACGTGCCAGGTCACCGGAATCAATCCGGGCAGACTTGACTCTCTTGTTTGGATCATTAGGATACTTGGCAATCAAATAATCATCCAGCTTCAAAAGATTCGGCAGACCGGATTCCAGAATATTGTAAGTATCCAGCAGCAGAGATACATTTTCCGGATAGGTTTCCGCATATGCCTTGAATGCTTCAAATTCATCGCCATAGAATTCAATAAAGGAATGTGCAATCGTACCGACCGCCTTGACGTCAGAACCATACTTCATCTCAGCCAGACAGTCAGCAGTACCGATGCATCCGCCAAGGATTGCAGCATAGGCTCCTTCATTGCCGGCAGATTCTCCCTGTGCTCTTCTGGTGCCGAATTCCATGACAGAACGCGGTGTATGCGTTGAAAGGCCGGAGATCTTTGTGGCCTTGGTCGCGATCAATGAATGGAAGTTCATTGTCTGCAGGAGATATGTCTCGATCAGGATAGCCCCGACCATGTCGCATTCAATTCTGACCATCGGCACCTGCGGATAGCAGATGGTGCCTTCTTTAAGTGCATAGACAGAACCTTTCCACTGATAGGTACGGAGATATTCGCAGAACTCCTCCGACATGCCCTTGGTCCGCAGATAGACAAGATCACGGTCTGTAAAATGGTACTCTCTCAGGAACTTGATCAGCTGATGCTGACCGCAGCTGATGGCATATCCCTGATTGTCAGGGTTCTCACGATAGAACATGTTAAAGACCATGACAGTATCTTTGTAGCCATGCATGAAAAGGCAGTTTGCCATTGTGAATTCATAGAAGTCTGTGACCATGGCAGGATTGTCATAATCTTCATCGGGAAGATACGGTTCTACTTTTAGTGTGCTCATATTTTTATCCTCTTTTCATTGAATCTCTATCTGACAGCTTGCCATGACCTGCAAAGCTGCCGAATGTTTCTCCGGCGTAACACCTGCACATGCATGCGAGATGACACGCATCGGTATCTCGTGGAAAGCCGCCCGCAGCATGAGTGCATTCGAAGCTACACAGATATCCGTACATAGACCAATCAATGTGATTTCATCCGGATGGACTGCATCGACTGCCTTTACCAGTGCTTCTGAGCCGAAAGTCGGCTTTTCAATGATTACAGCATTCTTTCCAGCCAGTGCTTCCTTCACCAGAGGATTCAGCTGCCATCCCTTGGTATCTTTGATACAGTGTTCCACCGGCAGATTCTTTCCTTCATATGTATCAAGGTAGTTGATCTGATGGGTATCCATTGTTGCAAAGATCTGATCGTAATGACCTTCCTCAATCTCACGGATGACCTGAGGTATGATCTGCACTGCTTCCTCCGTTCCTAAGGATCCATTGATAAAGTCATTCTGCATATCAACAACAATCAATACTCGGGTCATAGATTCTCCTCCAGATACGTGAACATCGGGTTGAACATATATAATGTCGCTGACTTGCCGGACACTTTCTTTTTCTTACCGGTATCAATCAGCATCTTCTTGATATCCCGGCGGAAGTTGCCGGTATCCGTATTATGGCCGATGACGGCTTCATACGCATTCTGGATCTCACGGAGCGTGCATTCCTTCGGCAGCAGGTTGAACAGGATGCCGGTAGAAGCAGCTCTGTTCTGCACCTGATCCATCGCCATATTAATTGCCTTGATATGATCTGCCGCCAGCTTGACATTGGAGCTCTTCAGCATAACGGATCTGGTCTCAACATAATTATGCATGGCCTTGTCATAGATCCTATATTCCATCCGGATCCCAGCCTGTTCATCCTCCAGGGTGAGCAGCGATGTCCTTCCCCGCTCATCTGTCTTTTCTGTGACTTTGGAGATTGTGAACCATGCAGTGTCTGCTGCATCGTCGCCAGCCTTGGCTTCCTTGATATTCTCTTCCGGCGTCAATGACAAATAGACCGTCGAGATGATCCGGGTACGGGGATCACGATCCGCATTGCCTAAGGTATACAGCTGGCGGAAATATGTATGTTTGGTAATATGTGTCTCTTCTGCTAATTCTCTTTCAACGGCATGATCCAGATTTTCATCAAAATTGACAAAGCCTCCTGGCAGTGCCCAGTCATGAATAAATGGATGATTTCCGCGCTTTACTAAAAGGAGCTTCAGTTTGCCTTCTGATACGGTCATCAGGATCATATCGACAGTATTGCTGGGACGCCTGTACTTTGTCTCATCGTAATGTTCAAGAAACTCTTCCAGGGTCTCTCCCTCAGCATTTACTTCACTCATAAGTCTCCTTATAGTCAAATTGACTATAATTAGTCTACCGTCAGTGACTCTCCTTGTCAATCTGGATAAAAAAAAGAATGAAGATTACTTTCTCTTCATTCTTGTATACTTGCGGCTCAGGTTCAGATTCATGAACTTCATGATGGCTTCTTTGTCATCCTTGGCAAATCAAGTTCCTTGGTCGTATAGTTGTCAGGCTTCTTCTCATTCTGTGAATCAATCTGGAAGTAGAAAGCCAGCACCTTGGCACGTTCTTCATAATCCCATGCCTTGACTTCTGTCCATGGGTACAGTTTTCCAGCGGAGATCATTCCTTCTTCGCCAACGCCGTCACGGCAGCTCATGTATGCAGTAACAGCAGCCAGTGTTGCGCCGATCCGCAGATAGTCATACAGCGTATTGGTACTCTGATTCACAAATAATGTGAAAAATGACAGAATGCCGAAAGCCAGAAAGACCATTCTCAGAGTCGACCACTGCTGATCCTGGATCATGACCTTTCCACGCAGTTTGCTCCAGCGGACAAGCATCATAACAGCCAGGATGGCAAACACAATTGTAATCGTTATATTCAGATAATCATTCATAAGTAAAACTCCTCTATCCCAAAAAGCTTTTCTATTATATCACAAGCTTGTATTTACTTGGCAATCCACTTACAATAGTTTTCATGATTAAACTCGTTGCATTAGATCTTGATGGTACTCTGCTCTCTTCTTTCGGTCTCCTTTCCCCTTTTGCTGCACAGACGCTGCGCGATTTGAGAAAAAAAGGGATCATTGTTGCAATTTCCTCCGGACGTCCTTTTTATTCTGTCCAGAACATTATCCCGGATGACTGCTATGACTATGCTTCCTGCATGAATGGGCAGGATATCTATATCTGTTCTTCAGGAAAGCACATCGTAAAGTCTGACCTCAGTGAAGAAGAAAAGAAGCATCTTGTTTCCTACCTCAAAAATATCGGATGCTGATGAACTGCGCCTATGACAATACAGGACATTACCTGGCCGATGAAAAGCACCGTTCCTTTGTGAATCTCTTTTCTTTCATGAATGCCCTGCGACATAAGCTCTCCCGGCAGAAATACTATCATCAGGATGCTGATTATGACCTGACTGTCATTGAAAACAAATCCATCGGCAAGTTCTGCTTCTGCGGCTATCCAGCAACGCTCCGCAGATTCTATCATGAACTGGACCACGACCATTATTCCTGTTTCTTTGTCAATTCCAGCTGGCTGGAGATCATGCACATCGGCATTTCAAAAGGGAAAGCGGTCCAGGAGATCATGTCACTGGAACATCTGCATCCAGAGGAATGTGCTGCCTTCGGAGATGGCGAAAATGATATTCCAATGTTCGAAGTATGCGGGACGCGCGTGGCTATGGGCAATGCCATGCATTCATTAAAGCGACATGCCACTGATATCGCCCGTTCTTACTATGAAGACGGCTGTGCCAAGTGGATGAAAAATCATCTATTATAAAAAAGAGAGCTCAATGATGGGCTTTCGTTTTATTTGTACCGGCTTTTTTTCTTTATATCTCTGCGCTGCTGAGACGAAATATGGTGCTCTGATTTCTTTTCTGCCTTCTCACGCTTTATGGTGCTGGCTTTCTTGACCGAATAACCGAACTTACCAATCCTCTTTCCCAGGGTGAAATATTCCCCATGGTTGTAGGCAATCAGATCAGCTTTCGCCAGGTCCAGTCTGCCTGCTTCATCCAGCAGGCTTTCATCGACATCGGTGCTGACGACTTCAGCGATGAACATATCATGCGAACCAAGCTCCAGGATCTGCTTGACTTTGCATTCCAGACATAATGGACTTTCAGCAATGCAGGGTGCTTTGATGACTTTGGATGGTTCGGCTGTGATATGCAGATCTCCCTTTAAGTTGAATTTGTCGATCTTGGCACCTGTCATGACGCCGACATAATCCGTCACCTTCGCCAGACGTTCATTGGTCAGATTGATCACGAACTCGCCAGTCCTTGCAATGATGTCATGGGAATATCTGTTCTTGCGTATGGAAACGGATACCATGACTGGATCTGAGCAGATGGTTCCTGTCCAGGCTGCTGTCATGACATTTGCTTTCCCATTTTCATCAGCACAGCTGATCATGACGGCCGGGACCGGATTCAGCAGATTGGAAGGACGCCAGTATTGTCTTGTCATATACACTCTCCTAATAAAAAGAATACAGATATTATTTTAGCATAACATCTGCATTCTTCTGTTTACTTTACAGATACGAGATATTTCTCATCATCCGCATCCACTTGAATTGTCTTGCCGGCAATGTCAGGTGTTTCCAGAATGACTTTTGCGACTTCTGTTTCAATTTCACGCTGGATGTGACGGCGCATTGGACGGGCACCGAACTGCGGATCCACACCGCATTCAATGATTCTGTCCTTTGCCTTCTCCGTGACTTCCAGAGTGATGTCTTTTTCAGCTAATCTTGCCTTCAAAAGATTCAGGAACTTATCCGCAATCTTCATCTGTACTTCCTTGCCTAAGGCATTGAAGACGATGATTTCATCAATTCGGTTGATCAGCTCCGGCTTGAAGAAGCGGTGAACCTCTTCCTCATAGTGCTTTGCACGAGTTTCAGGATCTTCATCAAAGGCGTATTGTGAACCGAGGTTGCTGGTCATGATGATGATAGTGTTCTTGAAATCTACAAGAACACCCTTGGAATCTGTGATCCGTCCGTCATCCAGAATCTGCAGCAGAATGTTGAAGACGTCTGGATGTGCTTTTTCAATTTCATCCAGAAGTACAATACTGTACGGATTCCTTCTGACCGCTTCAGTCAGCTGACCGCCTTCTTCATATCCGACATATCCTGGAGGGGCACCAATCAGTCTGGAGACACTGAATTTTTCCATGTATTCAGACATATCAATCCGTACGATCTTGGATTCATCATCAAATAACTGCTGTGCAAGGGCCTTGGCAACTTCCGTCTTGCCGACACCAGTCGGACCCAAGAACAAGAAGGAACCCAGCGGTCTGTTCTCATCCTGGATATTAGCTTTGGAGCGCATGATGGCATCGGTCACTAACTTTAATGCTTCATCCTGTCCCATGACACGCTGTGCCAGAACTTCCGGCAGGTGCAGGATCTTCTGACGCTCTGTGCTCTGCAGTCTGCTCACCTCAATATGCGTCCAGCGGGATACGATTTTGGCAATCATGTCCTGGTCAACGACCTGCTGGATCATATGAGACTGATTCTTATCTGCATCTTCAATCTGCTTCTGCAGAGCAGGAATCGTACCATACTGCAGCTTGGCAGCCTTTTCATAATCTGCCTGATTCTGTGCCTGTTCCAGATCAAGCTTCGCTCTTTCCAGCTTCTCCTTGGCTTCCTTGACAGAATCCATCTGTTTCTTTTCTGAATTCCACTGAGACATCTTTGACTCTTTCTGTTCTGTCAAAGTTGCCAGTTCTTTTTCAATCTCTGCAAGTCTGCCCTTTGCCTTGTCATCCTTCTCACCTTTTAAAGAAGTCTGTTCAATCTGCAGGGTCATGATCTTACGGTTGAGCTCATCCAGTTCGGTCGGCATAGAATCCATTTCCGTACGAATGCATGCACATGCCTCATCAACGAGGTCAATGGCCTTATCCGGCAGGAAACGGTCGGTAATGTAGCGGTCGGATAACGTCGCTGCCGCGATCAATGCTTCATCCTTTATCTGGACGCCATGGAAGGACTCAAATCTGTCCTTCAAACCTCTTAAGATGGCAATAGTATCTTCGACAGATGGTTCTGATACCTGGATCTTCTGGAATCTTCTCTCTAATGCTTTATCTTTTTCGATATATTTGCGGTATTCATCGAACGTAGTTGCACCAATGCACTTCAGTTCTCCGCGCGCCAGCATCGGCTTCAGCAGATTGGCCGCATCCATGCTGCCCTCTGTCTTGCCGGCACCGACTAAGTTATGGATCTCATCGATAAAGAGAATGATGTTGCCATCTGCCTTCTGGACAGATTTCAGGACACCCTTCAGTCTCTCTTCGAATTCACCTCTGTATTTTGCACCGGCAATCAAAGCACCGATATCAAGCTCAATGACACGCTTGTCTTTTAAGCCTAATGGGACATCGCCGCGCATGATACGCCATGCAAGTCCTTCCACGATTGCTGTCTTGCCGACACCCGGCTCACCGATCAGAACAGGATTATTCTTCGTCTTGCGGGAAAGGATCTCAATGACTCTTCTGATCTCATCATCTCTGCCGATGACTGGATCAATCTTTCCATCTTTGACTTCCTGTACCAGATCATGTCCGTATTTCTTTAAGGCATCAAGCTGGGCTTCATTATTCTGATCATCCATCTTCATACCTCCTCTTCTGTCCTCTTCCGCCTTGATCATTGATCTTGCATCGATGTGGAACTGTTCTTTACATGCACGAATGATTGGTGCATCGGTCTCGAACAGACCAATTAACAAAGCTGCGACAGACATATACTTATCGCCCTTTTTCTTCATGTAGTCAAGGGCATTCTGATAGGCGTTGGAAATGTACCTGCTTGGGGCAGGTTCACTGTTTCCTGAGACACTGGCAAGTTCTGACAATGCCTTCTCCACCATCGTTAATAATTCACTCTTCTGCACACCGAGCCGTTCCCAGATGCCATCCACACCATCATCTTCCAGAATTGCATCTAAAAGATGTTCCGGTGCAAACTCGCTGTTGTGGTTCTGCTGTGCTTTTGTCACTGCAGATGCAATGATCTGCTGCAGTGCCTCCGTCATAATATCAGGATTCATACTGCTACCTCCTTCAGTTCTCCCTCTGAAGTCGTGTATGACTTAATTCTTAAAGCTGTTTTTGAACTTCTGCCAGACCGTATCTCCCTGGCCGCTGTTCTGGATTTCCTGGAGCTTCTGATAAAGCTCCTTTTCCTGTTTGGTCAGACTGCTGTCAACTTTGATACGGACTGTGCAGATCTGATCGCCCTGCTTGCCGCCGCGGATATCCGCAACGCCCTGTCCCTTCAGACGCAGACGTGCACCATCCTGCGTACCGGCTGGAATCTTCATCGTTACATCACCATGAATGGTCGGTACATCTACACTGCAGCCAAGTGTTGCATCAACTGCAGAAACTGGAATCTCTAGTTCAATATCCTTGCCGACACGTTCAAACTGGTCATGTGCAAGGACATTGATTTCAATGAACAAGTCACCGTTAGGTCCACCGTTGGCACCGCGTTCACCTTTGCCGGCAACTCTGAGCTGCTGGCCAGTCGCAATTCCAGCTGGAATCTTGACATCAACAGAGACTCTCTTATGAAGATATCCTGCACCGCCGCATACATGGCAGGCTTTCTTTACCTTCTTGCCTGTGCCGCTGCAGGTTGGACATACTGACTGCTGCTGGATCACACCGAAGACAGATCTCTGCTGAGTGATTACCACACCGGAGCCATGGCAGGTAGGACATGTCTCAATATCGCTTGGTGACTCTGCACCTGAACCGTGACAGTGTTCGCATTGTTCATCTACACTGATGTTGATGGTCTCAGTCTTGCCAAAACATGCATCCATGAATGACACATTCATCCGCATGTATTTGTCCTGGCCGCGGCGCGGACTGTTGTCCCGTCTAGACTGACGGCCGCCATACCGCCCATGCCGCCCATGGAACCGCCGAAGAAAGAAGAGAAAATATCTCCTAAGTCATCGAAGCCGGCACTTGAGAAGCCGCCCATATCACCAAATCCGCCAGCTCCAGCTGCACTAGGATCAACTCCGGCAAACCCGAACTGATCATATTTCTGACGTTTCTGTGGATCAGATAGGACTTCATTTGCCTCGTTGATCTCTTTAAATTTTTCTGCCGCACCTGGTTCTTTATTTAGATCAGGATGATACTTCTTGGCAAGCCTGCGGTATGCACGCTTGATTTCGTCATCACTGGCTCCTTTGGATACACCCAGGACTTCATAGTAATCTCTCTTATCGGCCATCTTATTCCCTGCCTTCCGTTAAACACAGAATGCGGAAACACTGTCCCCGCATTCTGAAAACATTTTCTTAGTTCTTCTTTTCCTTGAAATCAGCATCCACAACATCATCACTGTTGTTTGGATTTGCTCCAGCTGCGCCGCCGTTATTCGGCTGGCCCTGTGCACCGGCAGCACCCTGCTGCTGATACATCTGCTGTGCCATTGTATTGGCAGCCTGCTCCAATGCATCCAGCTTTGTCTTCAGAGAAGCCATATCATCCTTATCAACTGCTTCCTGCAGTTCATCTCTCAGTTTCTTGACTTCATCCTTCTGCTGCTGTGTTACATTCGGGTTGTCGCTCTTCAATGTCTCATCGATCTGACTGATATAGGCAATTGCCTTGTTCTTGGTCTCGATGTCTTCCTTATGCTTGTCATCCTCAGCCTTGTGAGCTTCAGCTTCCTTGACCATGCGGTCAATCTCTGCATCAGAAAGTCCATTGGAGTTCTGAATTGTAATATGCTGTTCCTTGTTTGTTCCCTTATCCTTTGCGGATACCTTGACAATACCGTTGACGTCGATATCAAATGTGACTTCGATCTGCGGCACACCGCGTCTAGCCGGCGCAATACCGTCTAACTGGAAGTTGCCCAGTGTCTTGTTGTCATTTGCCATTGGACGTTCACCCTGCAGGACATGGATGTCAACTGCCGGCTGATTGTCAGCTGCGGTAGAGAATACCTGGCTCTTGGATGTAGGAATCGTTGTGTTGCGCGGAATCAGGACGGTCATGACGCCGCCTAATGTTTCAATACCTAAGCTCAGCGGAGTGACATCAAGCAGTAAGACATCCTTGACATCGCCGCCGATGACTGCACCCTGAATTGCGGCACCGATAGCGACGCATTCATCTGGGTTGACAGACTTGTTCGGTTCTTTATGAAGCTCATTCTTGACTGCTTCCTGAACAGCTGGGATTCTTGTAGAACCACCAACTAACAATACCTGATCAAGATCAGAAGCATTCAGCTTTGCATCAGCCAATGCATGTCTGACTGGTTCCATTGTCCGATCGACAAGATCTCTCGTCATGTTGTCAAACTGTGCTCTTGTCAGCGTTGTTTCAAGATGCAGCGGACCGGAAGCACCAGCGGAAATGAATGGTAAGGAAATCTGTGTCTGAACGACACCGGACAGATCCTTCTTTGCCTTTTCAGCTGCTTCCTTCAATCTCTGCAGAGCCATCTTGTCCTGCTTTAGATCAATGTTATTCTCTTTCTTGAAGTTATCTGCCAGCCAGTCAATGATCTTCTGATCGAAGTCATCGCCGCCTAAGTGTGTATCACCTGCAGTAGACAATACTTCGAAAGTACCGTCTGCGATATCCAGAATGGATACATCAAATGTGCCTCCGCCTAAGTCATAGACTAAGATCTTCTGTTCCTTGGACTGATCCTTGTCCAGACCGAATGCCAATGCAGATGCCGTTGGCTCATTGATGATTCTCTGAACATCAAGGCCAGCAATCTTGCCGGCATCCTTGGTAGCCTGACGCTGTGCATCATTGAAGTAAGCAGGAACAGTGATGACTGCCTTGTCTACCTTTTCTCCTAAATAGCCTTCTGCATAATCCTTCATATAGGAAAGGATCATTGCGGAAATCTCCTGCGGTGTATACTGCTTGCCTTCCAGAGTTACTTTCTGGTCAGTTCCCATTAATCTCTTAACAGAATAAACTGTATCCTTGTTTGTGATCAGCTGTCTTTTTGCAGCATCACCGACAATTCTCTCGCCATTTTTGAAAGCGACAACAGATGGTGTTGTACGGTTTCCTTCCGGGTTAGCGATGACCTTTACATCCTTGCCTTCCATGACAGCTACACAGCTGTTTGTTGTACCTAAGTCAATACCAATAATCTTACTCATATATTTAGCCTCCTGGTCAGTCGCTGACCTTTACCATAGCCGCTCTTACGATGCGGTCGTTCAATTTGTAGCCTTTCTGCAGAACCTCGATGACAATTCCAGGTTCTACACCGTCTTTATGTTCACTCATCAATGCCTGATGCCAGTTGCCGTCAAACGGTTTGCCTAAAGCATCAATTTCCGTAACGCCTTCTTTGTTCAGAGCTGTCTTCAGCTGACTGTAGATCATCTCGACACCTTTATGAAGTGCTGCATCAGATGTCTCGGCAGCCAATGCTCTTTCGCAGTTGTCCAGTACCGGCAGAACTTCTTTGGCGAAATCCTGCATATGATACTTTACGAAGGATTCATGTTCCTTGTTGAGCCGCTTGCGCATGTTCTCTGTATCCGCATATGCTTTTGCATATTCATTCTTTAATACAGCAACCTTTTCTTCGAGCTCCTTGTTCTTCTTTTCGAGCTCTTCCATCTTTGCATGTTCCTTGTCTGCTTTCTTATCGCATTTCTCTGGCTCATGCTTTTCTGTTTCTTTTTCCTTTTCAGGTTCCTGCTTTGTATCTTTCTCCGCTGTTTCTTCCGGAGCCTGTTTTGTTTCCTGATCCATTATTTGTCACCGCCTCCTTCGTTGTACATTTTCTCAATCATCTTGGCAGCGTATTCTACCATCGCCACAATCTTGTCGTAATTCATACGGCTAGGTCCGACGACCATGAATTCACCAGTTTCTTCATCATTCACATGGAACTTTGAACGAACGACTGCCAGATCATTGATCCATGTTAATTCCGCGCCTTTCGTAGTGACCGCGACTGCATTTGCATCGCTGGACATATTCTTCCAGACAGTGGAATCATCTAACATCGTCATCAGTTTCTTCAGCTTGTTAATATCTTCAAATTCCGGCTGATAGAGCATCTTGTCTTTGCCGGAGAAATAAACATTCTCACTGGCAAACTTGATAAATGCTTTAACAAATGCCGCAAACAGAAGATCGTGTCTTTCAACGACAGCACTCAATTCAGGCTTCAGTGTTTCCATTCGGTCGACCAGCTGATCAATCCTGACGTTCTTCAGTTTCTCGTTCAGGATATCCGTGCAGCTCTCAATATCCTGAACGGATACTGCTTCATCAAAATGGAAATTCTTCGTTTCTGTATGACCGCTGTTGGTAATAAAGACACAGATGGCATTTTTGTCATCCAGCGGGAACAGCTTGATGTGTTCCAGCCTTTGTTCAGAAGCATCCGGTCCAACTGCGCCTGTGGTCATGTTTGTCATCTCTGACAAGATTTCACAGCTGTGTCTGACCGCTTCCTCAACGTTCAAATTCTGGGCATCAAAGGCTTCTCTGATTGCAATTTCCATCTTCTGATCGATATGCGCATCATCGAGCAGATTCTCACAGTAGAACTTATATCCTGCTGTGCTAGGCACTCTGCCGGAAGAAGTATGTGTTTTCTCGAGATAACCCATTTCTTCCAGTTCCTGCATGTCATTTCGGATCGTTGCACTGGAGTACGGCAGATGATACTGCTGCTGCAGGGCTTTTGAACCAACCGGTTCCGCTGTCTTGATATATTCATCGACAATTGCCTTGAAGATTTCAATTCGTCTTGGCGTCAGCATCTTGTTTACCGCCTCCTTTAGCACTCTTCTCTGATGTCTGCTAGTATCTTACATCCCTGTTTTAGCACTGTCAAGATTTCAGTGCTAATTTGTTTCAGAAAGTCAAAAAAAGACCATTTCTGGTCTGTTTTCCTTATATAGAGCCTTCCATTTCCAGGAGTGATTTTTTTCGCCCGATACCGCCTGCATATCCGATCAAACTGCCGCTCTTTCCTAGCACTCTATGACATGGGATCAGGATGGAGATGGGATTATGCCCGACTGCCTGTCCGACCGCCTGTGCTGACATCTTATCTCTGCCCAGAAGACGGCTGACCTCCCTGCTGACTTCACCATAGGTCATAGTGCTCCCGTACGGGATCGTCTGCAGGACTTCCCAGACAGTTTTCTGAAATGAAGTGCCTTCTGCCAGCAGCGGCAGATCCATTTCGATATCCTCGCCTAAGAAGTAATGATCCAGCCAGCCCTGTGCCTGTTCCAGCACCGGTGTCAGTTGATCCTGCGTCTGCTGCTGCTTCAGAGAGGAAAGAAAGTACTTCTGGCCTTCAAACCATGCGCCGCAGATCTTTTCTTCTTTGGCTGCTATCGTGATTCTTCCCAAAGGTGAATCATAGTATGCAAGGCTGATCATTTGTCCTCGTCATTGAGCTTCGCATTGACCTGATCAATGATCTGCACCGGGACAAGATTCAGAATATCCCCGCGGTACATTGCAATTTCCTTTACGACCGAAGAAGAAAGGAAGGAATACTGCGGCTTAGCAATCAGGAAGATTGTCTCAATGTCATGACCGAGCATCATGTTGGCTGTTGCCTGCTGCAGCTCATATTCATAATCTGATACAGCACGGATACCGCGGATCATCGCTCCGCAGCCATGCAGTCTTGCCATATCAACAGTCAGGCCGCTGCCGATGAAGACTTTAACATTGGCTGGTGAATCGATGCTGACAAGCGAATCCTCAATCATCTTTTTTCTTTCTTCCGCGGAGAAAACACAGATCTTGCGCGGATTGACCATAATAAAGACATCCAGCTCCTCAAACATCTTAGAAGCCCGCTCAATAATATCCAGATGTCCATTGGTAATCGGATCAAACGTTCCAGGATAACATGCTTTCATACTCTATGCCTCGTATCTATAGTAAGTAATGCGTGTGATGCCGTACTCTTTGTCAAACAGATATTTCAAATGCGTATAATTTTCTGTAAAGCGGTCATTCCGGTCAGATTCAATGACCAGGACACCGCCTGCATCCATCATTTCATGTTCATCAATATAGCGGAGGATCTCCGGATTATGCTGCTTGGCATACGGCGGGTCCAGATAGACTGCCTTGAACTTTTTCTTCTGCTGTGACAGCAGTTCCAGAGCCCGGGTATCTTTCATGCAGTATACATCTGTCTCATTTTCGCAGCCAAGCGCCGCAATATTCTTTTTGATCATCTGCACCGCATCTTTGGCAAGATCCACAAAGACTGCATGTTCCATGCCGCGTGACAGTGCTTCCAATCCATTGGCACCGCTGCCGGCATACAGATCAAGGAAGGCACCGCCATCAAAGCTGCCGCCTAATGCGGAGAAGACTGCTTCCCTGACTTTGTCCAGCGTCGGCCGTGTTTCATTTGATGATCTTGTTTCAATCCGGCGGGACCGATATTTACCAGCTACAATCCTCACTGGATATACCCCCGCTTATAAGCAGATATAACTGCCTGACTGATGCCAAGCGCCATCATTGCACTGATTGTTGAAGATCCGCCTGATGAGATCAGAAGCAGCGGAATGCCAGTTAAAGGAAGCGATACGGTAACACCGCCGATGTTGAAGAAGATATGGATCATGAAGTACATCGCCACACCGACCAGAATGATCTTTGCCTTTTCTGTCTTGATCTTCTGCGCATATTTCAAAAGACGGAAGATAATGATGCCGAACAATATGATCATCACCAAGAAGCCGACAAAGCCAAGCTCTTCAACAATGATGGAAAGGATGGAGTCAGTACTTGCGGCTGGAAAGTCCGTGTATTTGCGGACACTGTTGCCAAGTCCCTTGCCAAACCAGCCGCCGCTGGCAAAAGCAATCAGACCATTGACCAGCTGATAGCCGGAATCATATTTATCTGCGAATGGATTGATAGCCGAAAGGAATCTGTTCTTCTGATAGCCGTCAGGCAGTGCATTGATCAGATTTTCACCGAATTTTGTGTAGACAATCAGGATAATGCCGCCAAACAGAAACACAATAACGACCCCTGCCAGAATCTTTGTTGTACGCAGCTGCGGGTTGGTCGGTATCATGACAATAATAAAAGTGATCAGGGCAATGACCATGGCTGAGCCAAAGTCTTTCTGAACAAGCAGGACAATCAGCACATATGCACCGATGCTCAGTACTGGTACTTTGATCAGATTAAAGATTTTGCGGTATGTCCGATGATTGTCACCAAAGTAAGCGGCTACCGTCAAGATTGAAGTGATCTTAGCAAATTCAGAAGGCTGTACACCATTTCAACGCCGGCAATCGTGATCTTCCACCATGCATGTGCACCACCGGTCGCGGGGAATGCAAGACAGGCAAAAAGAGCTGCGACGGTAATGATGATCAAAGAGCCAAAGTGTTCACTCTTCAAAAGCCCAGGGTGAATTTCTGGGCAAGAAAGGTCATGGCAAAATATCCCGTCAGGACGAACACAAGTTCCTTCACAATCGTTTTGACCAGGAAGGAAGGATTGGAAACCGCCTGCCCCATTGAAGCACTTGTGACCATGATGACACCGTAAAAGACAAGCATTACGGTCGCTGTATAGATCCAGCCGTCAAATTTCGGCGGCATTTTGATATTGAATATGGACTTTTTTCTTTTTACTGATATTTTGATTGGCTGTTAGTCATAGCATAGAAATTTTATCATATTATCCTCTCCTTTTCATAATTTTGAAGCGATTCCTTTGACATCTCACGCTGTTATCACTAAAATGATCCGAGGTAATACGAATGTGATTAATAATGAAACAATTATCACGGATACAAATCCTTTAATACGTGAAAAATCTGAACCTGTATCATTACCGCTCAGCAAGAAGATGAGCAGCTTTTAAGAGACCTGTTCCAATATGTGAAAGACAGTACCGATGAAGAGAAGGCAAAGGATCTCAACCTGCGCCCGGCAGTCGGCATCAGTGCAATTCAGGTCGGTGTCAAGAAACAGCTGACAGCAGTCATTGTGGATGACCATGACAAGAATGACCAGCCGGAGCATTTTGAATATATGCTGGTCAATCCGAAGATTGTTTCCTCTTCTCTGCAGAAAGCGTATCTAGGCGGCGGTGAAGGCTGCCTTTCTGTCGTTGAAGAACATGAAGGCTATGTTGTCAGAAGTGCCCGTTGTCACGATCAAGGCTTTTGACCTCATCCAGAATAAAGACATCACGATCCGTGCCAGAGGTTATTTGGCAATTGTCCTCCAGCATGAACTGGATCATTTCAAAGGAACTCTTTTCTACGACTATATCGATCCAAAGAATCCAGAAAAACCAGTGCCGGGTGCACTTGTAATTTAATTGCGTTTTTGTTCCAATTCTTTTTCATGTGGTATAATATGTAAGAAATAAGTAATACGAAGTAAATGTTTTGTAAGAAACGAGGTAAATATAATAATGGAAGAAACAACAAACGGAACACGGTCAAACCGTCCAGTCCGCTATTCTCGCATTCCTGAGCCTGATTTAATCGAACATGCGATTGATCATAAGAAGGATACGCTTGTCTATGCTTTAGGCGGATTAGGCGAGATTGGCAAGAATATGTACTGCATTGAACATGATGATGAAATCATCATCATTGACTGCGGTGTCCTATTCCCTGAAGATGATCTGCTCGGTGTCGACTACGTCATTCCGGATTATTCTTATTTGGTAAAAAATCAGCAGAAGATCAAGGCAATGGTCATCACCCATGGTCATGAAGACCATATCGGCGGTATCCCATTCTTTCTGCAGTCAATCCATCTAAAAGAAATTTATGCGCCTAGATTTGCTAAGGCACTGATTGAAAAGAAACTGGAAGAAAGAAGACTATCCCGTTCCTGCAAGATTGTTGAGATCAATGCAGATTCCCGGATCCGGACAAAGTATTTCAGCATCGGCTTCTTCGATACTGTCCACTCCATTCCTGATTCCTTAGGCATCCTGATCAATACACCGAACGGCAGAATCGTCGAGACTGGTGACTTCAAGTTCGATCTGACGCCAATCGGCAAGAATTCTGACTATCAGAAAATGGCTTACATTGGACAGGTCGGCGTCACGCTGTTAATGAGTGACTCCACCAACTCTGGTGTACCTGGATCCTCCATCTCTGAAAAGATGGTTGCTACCGCTATCATGGAACAGATGCGCAAAACACCGGGAAGATTATTAGTCTCGACCTTCGCGTCCAATGTCTACCGAATTGCCCAGATCCTTGAATGTGCAGTTGCATGCAACCGCAAGATTGCGGTCTTCGGCAGATCCATGGAAAATGTAGCTGAGATTGGGCGCAACTTGGGAATCATTAAGATTCCAGACAGCTCCTTTATCTCCGGCAATGAACTGAATACCCTGCCAGCCAACCGCATCTGCATTATCTGCACTGGTTCACAGGGTGAACCGATGGCAGCTCTGAGCAGAATTGCCAATGGCACACACCGCTTCATCAAGATCATTCCTGGTGATACGGTATTGTTCTCATCCAATCCAATTCCGGGCAACGGCGTTTCCGTTTCCGGTGTCATCAACCAGCTGACCAGAGTCGGTGCCAATGTTGTCACCAATTCCCCACTGACTTCCTTCCATACGACCGGTCACGCACCAGTGGAGGAACAGAAGCTGATGCTGAATCTGATCAAGCCGAAGTATTTCATGCCGAACCATGGTGAATACAAGATGCTTGTCCAGCATTCACATACAGCACAGGAAACAGGCGTTCCGAAAGAGAACTGTTTCATCTGCTCTAACGGTGATGTTCTTGTCTTAAGGAACGGTGAAGTATTTGAAGCGGATGAGCGCATCCAGACAGATGCCATCTACGTCGACGGCAACGATGCCTCCGGCTTGAGCACCTCAGTCATCAAGGATCGTAAGATCTTAGCTGAGAACGGCTTGGTCGCTATTATTGTTACGATTGATTCACGCTACAACAAGATCCTGTGCCGTCCAAGCATTGTTTCCCGCGGCTTTGTCTATATCAAGGATTCGCAGACACTGCTCAAGGAAGCTGAATTGGTCGTTTATGAAGCATTGAAGAAAAAGATGCAGCAGAGAACGACCTTCGGTGAACTGAAGAACTGCATCAAGACTTCTCTGGAACCATATTTGTTCAAGAAAACAAACCGCAATCCAATTGTGATTCCTGTCATCCTGAATCAGAAAGCAGCGATGGAAGAAATCAAGGCCAAGACTGCTTCACACAGTACTGCCCGCAAGCCAAGAGCGCCAAAGAAGACAGAAGAAAAAGCATAAGAAAAGACGGAAATTTCCGTCTTTTTTATTGGATTGGTTCCAGCGTGATGATTTCATCCGGTACATGCATCTCATCAAAGACAATGCGTTCCATCGGCAGCTGCTTCAGATCAGGGAAACTCTCTTTAACATGGTCAATGGTATCCAGTACATCATATCCATACGCACCCTTCCGGAAATGCATCAGGATATTGAGCTTTGCCCCGACTCGATCAATGATCTTCGAAGCCATTGTCGAATCAATCGTATAATATCCGCCGACCGGGATCATCAAGACATCTGCCCTCTGCAGTGCTTCATACTCTTCTTCATTTGGTTCACGTCCTATATCACTCATATGGACTACCGTGACCGTTCCGACTTTCAGGAAAGTCATATCACAGAAGCCGCGCATTCTCCCACCTTGATCATCATGGGGAACAGATGCTCTGAACAGCGGAAATGGATTGATGCCTGAAGTATGGATCAGGTGTTCAGCACTGTGATCAGCGTGATCATGGGAACAGTAAACAGCATCAGCTGTCATCCCTTCCGGCAGCTTCAGTCCTGGAACAGAATCATCTTCATATGGATCAAAGAGAATGCTGTTTCCTCGATAGCAGACCTTGAAGCAGGAGTGACCGTAATATGCAATTTCTATTTCTGACATAATGGATATACCTCACTTCTTTATTATATCGAAGAAACAGTCTCAATAATTAAAAAGATATGCCGAGACATATCTTTTCCTGTTTTATTTAACTTCGATGATCTTCATCATGTTGGCAGAACCTTCACCAGTTGGATAACCAGCAGAGATAATGATCAACTGCCCCTTCTTGACACCATAGTCCTTCGCAAACAAGGTTGCTAAGTCATCATCGTTTGTCATCTGGTTCTGTACATCAGAGACAATCGGCATAACACCCCAGTAGCTCTCCAGCTTGCGCTGTGTATCCTTTGTGAAGGTAACAGCAAGGATTGGAGCCTTTGGTCTGAACTTGGAGATACGGCGCGCTGTTGTGCCTCCCTGCGTGAAGACAACGATTGCACCGATATTGTCCAGTGTCAGTGTTGCATCAGAGATTGCAATAGATACTGCATCCTGAACTGTCTTGTTGGATGTTGTCTTGAGCCAGTCAAGTCTATCTCTGTATGGAAGGATCTTTTCAGCTTCTTCCGCAATCTCAGACATTGTCTCGCATGATTCTACTGGATAATCACCAGCAGCAGACTCTGCACTTAGCATGACACCGTCAGAACCATCTAATACTGCATTGCATACATCAGATGCTTCAGCACGTGTGCAGCGTGGGTTATGTGTCATGGAATCCAGCATATGTGTTGCCGTGATGACTGGCTTTCCATAGATGTTTGCCTGATGAATAATGTGCTTCTGATAAACTGGAACAAGCATTGTAGGAATTTCAACACCGAGGTCTCCACGGGCAACCATGACGCCGTCTGCAGCTTCCAGAATAGAATCGACGTTGTCATAGCCTTCCTGGTTCTCAATCTTGGCGATGATGTTGATTCTTGGTTTCCCTTCTTCAATGCAGATCTTACGGATCTGATTGATGTCCTGAGCTCTTCTTGTGAAAGAAGCAAAGATGAAATCTACATCTTGCTGACATCCAAAACGGATATCATCTTCATCCTTCTGAGAAAGGAACGGCATGGAAAGCTTTACACCTGGTACATTGCATCCCTTATGTGAAGAGATTGGTCCAGCAACTTCAACTCTGCACTTCATTTCCTTGCCATCATTCTCAAGGACTGTGAGTCTCATCTTGCCGTCATTGATCAGAATGCTGTTGCCCTGCTTTAAATCTTCGAATAATTCAGGTACCTGGATATGGAATCTCTCATGAGTTCCATCAATCTCTGCCTTTTCAAGATAAACAATTTCTCCGATCTGATAATTCTCAGTATCGTTCTTGAAATTGCCTAATCTGATTTCAGGTCCCTTTGTATCTAATGCCACTGCAAGATTAATGCCTGTCGACTCTGATACGTGACGGATCAGCTTGACACGCTTGCCGTGTTCTTCGTGTGTACCATGGCTGAAGTTCAAACGGGCAATATTCATGCCGGCTTCAGCGAGCTTTGTGAGAGTATCAGCATTTTCAGATGCAGGTCCGATTGTGCAGATAACCTTGGTTCTCTTGAATAAATGTGAATTGCTCATAAATACCTATCCTTCTCTTCTATCCTACGTTTATACTAAGCGGTCAAACAGTCTGTACAGCTGTTTGCGGCTCTGACGAGGTCTTTCCAGTGCTTCGTTGATCGGCATCGATGTGATTTCATTGTCAATGATACCGACACAGTGTCCGCCGATTCCTTCCATCAACAGATCAACTGCCTTTTCTCCCATGCGGGAAGCAAGCATTCTGTCGGTCGGAGTTGGTGATCCACCTCTCTGTATATGGCCTAATACGGTCGCTCTTCCACTGAAGTTTGTGTGTAAAGAGACCTTCTTTGCCAAGGCATCAACATCGCAGATCTTCTCTGAGATTATGACGATGGCATGGTTCTTCTTTACCGCATCGCTCAGATAACGTAACTTTTCCAGGACTTCCAGTTCATCATAGCCGGTCTCAGGTGAGATGACCATTTCGGCACCGCAGCTGATGGCAGTATATAAAGCCAGATCACCGCAGTGATTGCCCATGACTTCAACAATCGAGCAGCGATGATGAGAACTTGATGTATCTCTCAATTTATCGACGTTCTCTACACAGGTATGCAGAGCCGTATCAAAACCAATTGTAAAGTCCGTTCCCGGAATATCATTGTCAATTGTTCCAGGCAGGCCGATACAGTTGATTCCCTTCTTTGTCATGGCAAGTGCGCCGCGGTAGGAACCGTCGCCGCCAATCACGACCAAGGCATCAATGCCTGCATTCTTCAGATTGCTGATGCAGGTATTCTGAACATCTTCTTCTTTAAATTCTGGAAGACGTGCAGATCCAAGCTTTGTGCCGCCGCGGTCAAGAATGTCAGATACATCATGTTCTGGCTAACGGCTGGAAATTGCCATCCAGAAGACCCCTGTACCCATCATGTACACCCACAACTTCAACACCATTATTTAATGCGATTCTTGTGACTGAACGGATTGCCGCATTCATGCCAGGCGCATCACCACCGGACGTCAGAACACCAATTTTTCTAACCATATCACGCCTCCAAATTCAATCCTAATTTTAGCATTGTTAACGTTTCAATGAAAGCAGTATTCATAGTTATTTTCGCCTGTCTTCCCCTGTAAGCGTTTGAATTGCGCACATTGTCTGGATTCTCTCTAAAATACGCTCTGCTTTGAGCTCATCTTCCGCACCTTTGGCAGTAAAAGTGAAATGGATCTTGAGGGAGACCAGATCACAGTTCGATGTGAACCAGGTCGGCAGGCCTTCGTCATACCGGGCATTCAGCAGCGGCAGCAGGATTGAATCACGGTTCCACTCAGTCATATTTTCTGCACCGATATCATCAATGACCAGGAATTTTACATACTTCATGCGTTCTAATTCCTGTTTATATTCATTGGAAGCCACCATTCCTGCCATTTTCATGCAGAACGATGGATAGTGAATAAATGCAACTCTTTCTTTTCTTCTGGCATGGTCATTGCAGGCACCGGCTGCTAGATATGTTTTGCCTGTTCCCATATTGCCGTAGAGATAAATGCTCTGATCATTCTCACTGCATTTCATTGCAGCGGTCAATGCCTTGACATATTCACTGGATTCCTTCGTGATATCGATGTCAGCCAAAGACACCGTTCTCATATTCTTCGGCAGATCATCCGCAGTATACTGCTTCATATGTGCTTCTGATGCTTCCTTGACACGCATGAACTTACACGCCTGTTCATATTTCTGCATCATGCCGTCATAGCGTACTGCTGAGAAATATCCTTTTGTCTTCTGTCTGCAGAATGACAGTCCCCTGCATCCGATGCAAGGTTCAAATCCTTTCAGCCATTCATTCAGCTTCCATGGATACCGTTCAATGCAGGATGCATCGATATCTCCTCTTTCCAGCAATGAGCGGATCTGCAGATTGCCTTTCAGCTTTTTCAATTAATTCCTTTGTCTCCTTTTCCATCTGTATTCTTTTTTCAAGGAGACAGATTGATTGTAAAATCAGCCTTGTCCATTGCCGTGCCGCTCCTTCATCTTTCTCTGCATTTCCAGAGCTTCCTGGAATCTGTTCTTCACTGGCTTTCTTTGTTTCCGGAAGGCCTTCCTGCTTCTGCTTCTTCATGTATGCAGGCATGTCAATCTTGACATGTGTGCGGTTGTTCTTGACAGAAGCCAGCTGCTTCTTTGTTTCCTGCAGTGCCTGCTCTCTAGTCTTGACGCCGTCTCTAGCCCATTCGCCGGCGACCATATCCACAAACCGCGGATTCAGTCTGTTCTGCGAAACATGCAAAATATATTCCAGCATAATATTGATGACTTCATTAGAAAAATGCATATCTGTGCTCAGTCTGCCGACCATCTGACTGTCTGCAAATGATATCGGTGCACCATTCTGTTTAGAAGACAGAAAGAGATCCGGTGACATATCATAGATATCCTTGCCAGGTTTGACATCACCCTGTGCACGTGCTGCTTTGATTTTCAGCTTCTCTGTATCAAATTTCATTGTGCTCAGTGATACACAGTCCTTGACCAGGATGATCATTTTCTCGACCGAGATACCATGGACAACGGCAAGTCTGCCAATCAGATCCATGTTTTCACCAGAACGCAGTTCAGCAGGAAAAACAAGAGTAGAACACTTCATATCAAAAGAATGATAATCAAAATTCACTGATTCATCATCCGGGCTGAAAACAAACTTCGGCTTGATTTCAATGAATGGAACACTGCGCTCATAGTCATCAGTACGCACGTTTTTTATGACATGCGTGACATCTTTATACTCCTGCACTGGTATCGTACCGGCGACTGCCCTGGCGGCAGAAATCTCTGCCTGACCCTGTCCCATGACTTTCTGATAACGGGACATATAAAAAGCATTCTTGATAAAATCGTGGGCGCTCAACGGAAAGCTCAGGACGAATATATAACTGTTCTTAGTATCCGTTTCTTTCATATACGTGCGCATCAGCATGTATTCTTCCAGTCTTGCACAGGCCTTTTCGAAAGTATCGGCAGGAATTCCGGTCAAGGCAAACAGCCTCTGCATAGAATCCTGTCCATGCGGCGACTGTGCCTCCGCTGCCAAAGTCAAATAAATCAGGATTGAATCAGGACCGACCAGCGGCTGATACATTGTCATTAAAGAGCTTAATGCTTCTTCAGAAACACCATGGCGGCATTCACAGCGGTAGGTATCTTTAGCTTTCATTTCCATGACGTGTCTCCTTTCGCAGCTGAGCAACCCAGGTGTTTACCTGATGCTCTAATTCTTTTCTATCACCGTCATTGATCAGGATGTAATCAGCCATTGCTTTCTGTTTTTCCGGATCAATCTGTGATGCATATCTTCTTTCTGCTTCCTTCTTCGTATATCCACGATCCTTTCATCATGCGCTTCAAAGCTTCTTCCTTTGCACATGTGATAACGCATACCGCATCAAATTCCTTTTCCCAATGGGACTCAAACAGCAGCGGCACCTCCGCAAATACCAGCGGTCTGTCCGCATGGCTGGCAAAGAACTTCCGCATGCCTTCCTTGACAAAAGGATGAACCGCTTCATTGACCGCTCTCCGCTTTTCCTCATCATTGAAGATGATCTCTGCCATCTGATGAGGATCAATGTCCTGATTGTCATCAAGGACACTGCTGCCGAGAATCTCTATTAGACGTGCATAGCACTGACTTCCCTGATGCAGGGCAATCTTGCTGTAGTTGTCCGCATTGAAGACAGGCATTCCCCTGCGCTTCAATGAAATCGATACCGAAGTCTTGCCTGATGCGATTGTACCTGTGATACCGATTTTCTTCATGGATATTCCTTTCTTGATCAATGCTGACAATGCGGACAGTAGTAGCTGCTCCTGCCGCCGATATATTTCACTTGAATTGCGCTTCCGCAGCGCGGACATATCTTCTGCATATGTACGGTGCAGGAAGTCTGGAATCTGCCGGTCACTCCTAAGGATGAGGTATAGGAACGGATTGTCGTTCCGCCGGCTTTGATTGCTGCCTTGAGGATCTTTTTTGTATTGGCAGCGATAATTTCTTCATCTCTGCGGGTGATGCGTGCACAGGATCTGCCTGGACGAAGGCCGCAGGCTGCCAGGATCTCATCAGCGTAGATATTGCCGATGCCGGCAGTAAAGCTTGGTCAAGCAGAAT
>Ga0268359_11021_pt1 | contig 28865 bp, 25 predicted proteins | sample BioMet11_FD_194416 | JGI IMG/M metagenome (GOLD analysis project Ga0268359, IMG submission 194416) | Sewage microbial communities from Oakland, California, United States - Biofuel 11 (PacBio Assembly) | ecosystem: Engineered > Wastewater > Sewage > Unclassified | place: USA: California | collected...
GGTAAAACTTAACCCGAAGTACACAATTTACCTGCCGTTTTCCAGCTCATAGCTATCGTATTTTATAATATAATCATCGTTATTTCTCGAGTTTGTGATCAGTTCTCCTATCAGGCCAAGGGAAATAAACTGAGCTCCAGTGACTGTAAGTAAGATTCCTAGCATGAGAAGAGGCCTATCTCCTATTTTCAATCCCTGTTACCCATAAACCATTAAGTATACGGACATAATTACTCCGGATAAACCTAGAAGGATTCCTATACCTCCGAAAACATGTAGAGGCCTCTTGTTGTATATCATCAGAAATGTAACCGTTATAAGATCCAGAAATCCTTTCAATAGCCTTTCGACCCCATACTTTGAGTCTCCATGTATTCTCGGGTGATGTTCAACTTCAATCTCTCCTACGGTATAACCTTTCCAGTAAACAAGAGCCGGGATGTAACGATGAAGCTCTCCATACACAGTTATGTTTTTTACAACATAGCTATTGTATGCTTTATACCCGCAGTTGAAGTCGTGAATTTTAACCCCGGTTATGGACCGAGTTAACCGATTAAAGATTTTTGAAGGCAGAGTTTTCGAGATCGGATCCTGTCTTTTGTTTTTCCAGCCGGAAACCATATCATACTTTTTTAGTTTTTCTATGAACCTGGGGATTTCTTTCGGATCGTCCTGCAGATCCCCGTCCAGGGTGATGACAATATCTCCTTTTGACCTTTTGAATCCGCAAGACAGAGCTGCAGCTTTTCCATAATTTCTCTGAAATCTTACAACCTTAACTTTAGAGTTTTTTATTTTTTTTATTTCTTCAAAAGTACTATCTGTAGACCCATCGTCAATAAAAATTATTTCATATGTATTTTCAATTAGGTGAGGTAGTGAAAGGGTATTGTATATTTCCTCGTATAACTCCAGTATATTTTCCTTTTCATTATGGACTGGGATTATAATTGATAGATTGGGTTTACTAGACATGCATATCCTCTGGAATGGGCGGTGCACTCTGGAAAATACGCCGGAGTACGTGCTGTATAAACTGCTTCTGCCGTATAATTTTTCGATTTTTGAATTGATTTTTGAGATGTATATATTTAAGAGTTATATAAATGTCCATTTAAATTTTAATGCTTATAAAAAACACAACTATGTGTACTACTATCTATTACTTGCTTGGGAGTACTGTCCAGTCGTTCTAACCAGATGTCAAAATAGTCCAAACTGCCGGCACTCAAGCTACCGAGAAAGAGGCTACAACTTAACCCATTCTTACCTATCCCTACTAAATAATGTGAATAGGAGTTTAACTGCAAAGCAGTCCAAACTGTCGGTACTCAGACTACCGAGATGTGGGCCATAACTGTAACCCATTTTGACCTACCCCCACTAAATAATGTAAATAGGAATTTAACTACTTTTCTGACTCTTCGTAGTTTTTCTTAATTGTTTTATTTTGGTTGAAAATAATTGCCCAGTTGAAAGGTGAGAACCTTAAATAGATAAACATCGGTCTTGAGCATGAGTTTTTAGATAAAATAATTTCAAACGTTGCATATACTCAGGAGATGCCAAAATGACCTCTTCGAGATCTTGAGAAGCCACTTTTGAGGATCATATCAGGACCATTTTTCAGGATCAGAAACTTTACTGGTTGTTCATAACACCAAAATCACAGAAACAACTTTTGTTTTTTGGTCAGCTCAACATTAATATGCGGATTTGCAGACTGAGCAGGCACTTTCATGGATGCGGCTGAGGATATAGATCCACACTTTCTGCAGTAGTAAAACTCATTTGAGCCAAGTACCTGCTTTTTGAGAAGTGTACCACAACGGGTACACTCCAAAGAGAATTCAAACATATTATTGTCACTCCAAAGAAAATTCAAAAATATTATTATTAATCCAGGATTATTAATGGTTCAAGCCTTGCAGTATCTTTCCTTGTCCAGTACCCGCAAACAGAGCAATACTGAAAATCCCTGAATGTATCATTTTCAAGCTTGGAGCTACACTTTGGACATTTTTTTAATAACATTTAGTAATCTCCTGTTCTCCAAAGATATAGATAAGATGGATTTAGAACTTATCACGAAATTTAAATTTGTTAGGTGGTTCAGCCATCATGGATTTTTAATAGTCCATAGAGAAATTGTCTATGTATTCGACTGAACCTGAAATGGAGATAATTTGACATTCAACAGGTGCTATACAATCTAAGTGTCTATTTTTTGGGAGGTGGATTTTAGTTTGAAGGTGGATTTTGGTTTGAAGGTGGATTTTGGTTTGAAGGTGTGCGTTTTGGTTTGAAGGTGTGCGTTTTGGTTTGAAGGTGGATTTTGATTTGAAGGTGGATTTTGGTTTGAAGGTAGATTTTGGTTTGAAGGTAGATTTTGGTTTGAAGATGGATTTTAGTTTGAAGGTGTGTGTGTTTTGGTTTGAAGGTGGATTTTAGTTTGAAGGTGTGTGTGTTTTGGTTTGAAGGTGGATTTTAGTTTGAAGGTGTGTGTGTTTTGGTTTGAAGGTGGATTTTAGTTTGAAGGTGTGTGTTTTGGTTTAGTATTCATTTTTTTAGACATGTGGAAAAAAGATGGAAAGATGAATTTTAATATAATCCTTTTTTAACTTCCCGTCTCTTTTCCGTGTTAATTTCCCATCTCATTTTAATCAAGCTTTAAATCTGCCAAAGCTTAAGCTTCAGTGCTATTATCGGTGCTGTTTTCAGGCATTCTTCCGGGGCACATTGGGAAGTTCCCTCCATGCTGCATAGGATTTTGGTCGGGACACATTCCGTGATCCATTCCATGATCCATTCCATGACCCATTCCCGGCATTCCCTGTGAAGAGGACATAATCTCTTTAAGATCTTCAAGGGACTCAGCTGCGTTGATATTGTCCATTAGAGTGGTGAGTTCCGTGATTTTGTCTTTGAGTTCTGTGACATTTTCATCGCTATCATCGGTTTTGTTTTCACTTTCGCTCACTTTAGCTTGAATGTGTTCAATTTCTTTTTCAATTGAGTCAACAGCCTGAGTCTTCATATGAGTTAATACAACTTCTTGCAGTTCTGTTGCACTTGAAGCTGCACTCACGTTAGTGGATAAGTCTTCAAGATCAGTTATCTGCTCATTGATCATCTCAGTCCTGTTTTCATCAGTATTGTTTTCCAGCTGCTTGTTAAGCATCTCAGTCATATTTCCAATTGAACTGACAATATCGGTCTGGACATCAGTGTAATTGTCATCAGTTACGTTTGCGACCTGATCAAGATTAATAATCCAGGCATTCCACAGGGTCCCTGATTCATTCCCTCAGGTCCTCTGTGCTTCCCATCCGGTCCACATCCATTCGCTTGTGTCTGATTGAGCAGAACTTTCTGAAGCTCGGAGGCGTTGGATGTTTCACTTACATTAGTATAGAAACTTTGAAGGTTAGCAATTTGTTCACTGATAGAATCAAGTATATCGGCCTGAACGTCGGTGAAATTTTCTTCAGTTATGTTTTGTGCAGGAACAAATTTTGAACTGTTTTCTGCAGCATAGGCTCCTGAAGGGAGAATACATAACACCATTAGTACCGTTGCAAAACGGGAAATTGATTTTAATGATTTTGTCATCTTCATATTCTCATCCATTCTTGACTTATTCATTGTTCCATTTTTCTTGCAGGCTATCAACCTGCTGACAGCCTTGAAATTAGCTGGCTTAAATATAAGCTTACTTCTCACGATAAAGAGATTAAAGAGAATCGTTTTAGGAAAGAAGCTTTATTACCCCTTTAAACATAGAGTAAACCTTAAAAAGCAAAATTAAAACTTATCGGGGTTCTTAAAAACCGTACATAAAATGCATATTGATATTAATTTATTTTAAATGTTTTTTAGAGGGCGAATACGTTCTAAAACATAAATACTTTAAAATATAAGTAGGCAAAAATATAAATATATTAAAACAGAAATGTTTTGAAACAGAAATAGACTAAGTTTCTTTGAGCAACTCACTCGTGTTAGAAGTACCTGAATAAAGAAGTACCTGAATAGAGAAATACCTGAATAGAGAAATACCTGAATAGAGAAATACCTGAATAGAGAAATATCTGAATAGGAAATACTCATGCCTACACTTTAAACAGGGAATATCCAATCTTTTTATGCAGATAAACTCAGCGTTAATTTCGTTTTATACAAGCTTCAAACATTAATTGAACATTTTTAACTATTTCTTTCCAGTCATAGTTTTCAGCTTTCCGCAATGCGGCTTCTGAAGCTTTTTTGTTCCTGGAGGTCTTCCCAATAATTATTACCACGGCTTTTGCAATCTCCCTTTCCTCAAGCCCCACAATAAACCCGTCAACTCCATCTTCAACAAGCCCCTGTGCAGCATTATACTTTGCTCTAACCGTCACCACAGGCACTCCACAGGCAAAAGCCTCGATAACCACCATCCCAAATCCTTCCCGGCTTGAAGGCAGCACAAGCACCTTTGAAGCCTTGATTTTCCCGATCAATGCCCCGTAATCCTGAAAGCCTGCAAACTCGACATTCTCGCAAACCCCGCTTCTCTTTGCGAGTTCCACCAGTGCTGCCCTTTCAGGTCCATCCCCAACAATGCAGCACCTGAGATCTGGAAAATCGGCTTTAAGAAGAGCTACGGCTTTAATCAGCAGGTCAACGTTTTTTTCCTTTATAAGCCGGCCTGCAAAAATGATGTCATAAGCCTTATTTTCAGGGCCAACAGGGAATTTTCCCCAGTTGGCCTCAATCCCAGAGATTCGTTTAAGATCGATCCCGTTAGGGATAACCGCGATCTTTTCTCCAGGCACCCCGAGTCCCTCAAGTCTATCCTTTGTCCATTTCGAGACCGCAATATTATTTTCGGATAGCTTCGAGACCGCCTTCTCGACCAGCAATCCAAAAATTCCTGCCCTTCCTAAATATTCATACCAGTAATCATCCCATACCTCATGCCAGGTAAAAACTGAAGGTACTTTTTTCAGGATTGAAACCACTTTTACAGGAAAACAGGAAAAATATGGAAAGACACTCACATCTATAAGGTCAAAATTTTCTTTCCTGAGCTCAGGGAACAGTTTCGCAGCGAAGATTATTGCCTCGGAAATCGAGCGTCTACCATTGACATACAGGTTTCGAGCTCTACAGACGCCGTGAAGAGTCATGCCTTCATACTCAAAAGTATCTTCTCCTTCCCACCATTTGACTCCGAAAATGTGTACTTCGTATCCCCTGGCCGAGAGCCGCTTTCCCAGTTCATGAATGCGCATTTCTGCGCCGCCCTTGACCCATGGATAAACAGCATCGTACACAAAGGCGATTTTCATTGCACCACTTACCAGTCAGTGTCCACTTCAAGGAGCATTACGCTCAAGACAATTGCCGAAAAAATCATCTGAAGGCCGATAAAGGCAAAGACCATTGAAATAACTGCACTTTTCACTTCCGAGAGAGAACCATATCCTGAGCTAATCCAGGTGTATACTACTTTTAGCCCGAGCAGGAGGCCCGCAATCAGTATGATTGAACCTACAAACAGTTCTTTTTCAAGAGAATGGTAATTCAGCCATTTTGCGGTGTTTCCCTTATTATTGGGATACATGCCGCGGATAAGGCCATATGTTTTCAAATAACTGCCGGTAGAGAGCGTCTGTCCTCCAAGGATTAGAAGCATACAGCCTAAAATGAAGGAATGCAGCCTGTTTTCTGCCACATCTCCGGTAAGAAGGAGAGAACCGGTTATCAGGGCCCCAAGGACAAAAACCACAGCTCCAGGTAGAAAAGAAAAGGCAAAGGGCGATATAGCATCATAAACCTTATATGCCGCCAGCCGTCCTGAAATGAACGAAGTTTGGAGGGAGCCCGGCGCGAGTAATAGGTTATGGGAACTTCTTTTATTCTCAACCCGCATTTTGCGGCTTCAATTACCATCTCGGATGCAAGTTCCATGCCGTGAGTTTTAAGGTCCATTTTCTCAAGGGCTTCTTTTGTGAAAGCTCGCATCCCACAATGAGCATCCGAAATTTTCGTCCCGAAAAGAAGATTCAGCATTCCTGTCAGGAAAGGGTTACCTATATATTGATGCAGCCAGGGCATAGCTCCTTTTTTGATATCGCCTTTAAGCCTGGTACCCATTATAAAATCCGCTTCTCCTGCCATAAGAGGATCCAGGAACTTATCAAGCTCAAGCAGGTCATAGGTATTATCGGCATCGGCAATAGCAATATAGTCTCCTTTTGCTTCGGCCAGCCCTTTGAGATAAGCATTTCCGTAACCTTTTATCGGGCCTATTACCTTTGCACCCATTGACACTGCAATCTCTGCAGTCCTGTCTGATGAGTTGTCAGCAATTATTATCTCCCCTTCTATACCATATTTTTTGAATATAGACTGAGCTTTCTCTATGCAAATTCGGATGGTTTCTTCTTCATTCATGGAGGGCATTACGATAGAAAGAGAGGGCATGTCCAGCTTATAAAGCATTATAGCCTAATAACTATTTTGATACGTCTTATTTTTCAGGAATTTGTAGTCCTCTTTAATTCTCAAAGTACTCCCAACAGGACAAAAAAATAAAACAGGAAATCGGATCAGGAGATCACGAGTACAGAACCAGGGAGAAAACTCAACTCTTGCTAACAAGGTATATAAGGCATCAGAAAACTATTTTTAAGAAGGGATCCGGATTTTTCCGGGGATCATTAATCCATTTTGTGTATAGTTAGAACCGCTTTACTTACATTTCAATTGATTATAAAGGGGATTCGAATGGTTAAGGTAAACGTGATATTCCATAGTATTCATGGTCACATTTACAAAATGGCAGAAGCTATAGCTGAAGGAGCGAGAGAAGTCGAAGGAGCTGAAGTGGAGATTTATCAGGTGCCTGAAACCCTGCCTTACGAAGTTCTGGAAAAAATGGGGGCAATCGAAACAAAAAACCTTTTTGCTCATATTCCTGTCGTGACCAGAAGCATGTATGAAGATGTATTCGCAGGAGCAGATGCCCTAATTTTCGGGACACCTACACGTTATGGAAATATGTCAGCCCAGATGCGTACAGTTTTTGACGGCCTTGGAGGACTCTGGAGTAGAGACGCTCTTGTTGGAAAAGTAGGAAGTGTCTTTACCTCAAGTGGAACACAGCATGGAGGCCAGGAGTCTACAATCCTCACAACGCATGTTACCCTTCTTCATCTCGGAATGATCATTGTCGGGCTTCCGTATTCAGAAAGCCGTCAAAGAAGGATGGATGAAATTACAGGAGGTAGTCCATACGGAGCTTCAACGATTGCAGGAACTGACGAAAACCGCCAGCCTTCTGAAAATGAACTTGCAATGGCCCGCTATCAGGGGAGGCATGTAACCCAGATTGCAAAAAAACTCACTGGAAGATAAAAGGAAACGTAAAAATAAAAAGATTGGAAAACATTTCCCTTTTAAGGATGTTCTCCGCATTTTTTAATTTTTTTTCATCTTACAAATACTCAACCAAGACTCGGGAAAGTCATACCTCTGGATTCAACCTTACCCTGAGCTTTTATCAGACACTCCAGAGTACAGTAAGTTGCTTTTTCCTCAGCCTTTTTAAGGACAAAGAATTCTTTCCCACAAATAGGGCATGTTTTTTTTACGTAAGACATTGTAAACACGCATTCTCAGTAGTGAGTGATTTTTTTAATATTCGTTTTTAAGGTATTTACTAAGATAGCACAATAAAATATAAACTTTCTTATTAAGTGTATATATATCTTTGATAAGAAATTAAAGTCAATTTACTGGATGGGGGAAGTTATCTTTATCAAAATCATTATATAGATAATTAAAATTGTTATATAGAAAAGGCAATTTTCAATTAGGGTCTGTCTTAAAATTAAATAATCTTTAGAATCAGATCATAAATTCTGTACCAAGAAATAAACTGAGGATTGCAAATGACAGAGAACCAGAGCCATATGCAACAATTTTAGGCCAGCCCACCAAAACCATAGAAACTAAAGAAGTTCCTGAAAATAAGGAAAAAATAACCTTCAAATCTGACAAAATAAAGCGACTATGCTCTTTTTGCCAGATTTGGTTCTGTTCTACCTAAATATTTATACTTGGTTTATGGAAAGAAACAGAAGTATAGAGTTTTAGTAGAGTTGAATATATCCTCTTTGCTTTGTCTTTCCTTGCTCTAACCTGTGTTAATTCCTTGCTTAAATTTTTATGTAAGCCTTTACTCGATATAACTATATCATTTCGTACTTGGCTACAATTGACTATTTATTATCTTCTTCTACAGAGTGACACTCCAAGAAGTCCGATTACTCCATAAATCACTTCGAATCCAGGTGATTTTTTGCTTTCATTTCCAGAAGTATTTGTACTTTGTGTCTGCTCGGGCGTCTGTTCAGCATTTGCTGCTGCACTTTCATTATCCAGGCTCTGAGTGTCAGGTTCGGACTGTGTTTCATTTACAGTTTCTGTTACATTACTTTGAAGTTCAGGAGAAGCACTTACGTTATCGCTAACGTTTGTTACTGTACTATCATTTTGCTCAATACCAGTAGATTCAGACTCTGTTCCGTTCACACTTATTACTGCATTAGAAGTACTGACGCTACTGCTACCGATACTGCCACTACTACTACTGTGGTGGTGGTGGCTGCTGCTGTCACTGTCATCGTTAGCAATAGCAATAGCTTCTTCCGTTACGTTTACTACATTAACTTTTGAGAAAGATCCAGCTTCGTTGCTTGCCGTGAGTGTTACTGTATAGTTTCCTGCTGCGGAATAAGTATGTGTTGGGCTCTCATCGGTTGAAGTATCTCCGTCTCCAAAGTCCCAGTTCCATTCGGTTGCATTTTGGGATAAGTCTGTAAACTTCACAGAGCCACTGGAATTATCTGCCTCAAAATCAACTATAGGAAGACCATTTTGTACAGTTATATCTTGAGTTTTTGTGCTCCATCCATTCTTATTTTCTACCACCAGGAGAGCAGTATAGTCTCCTTCTGTAGAGTAATTGTGAGTTGGATTCTTCTCTTTGAAATATTTCCGTCTCCAAACTTCCAGAACCAGGAAGTGGCACCTGTACTGTTGTCAGTAAATGATACATTCAAGGGAGCATTTCCGGAGGTGGAAGATGCAGAGAAATCAGCAACTGGCAGGTTTGAACCGTCCCTATTGGCAGTTACATAGGCTACCTTTGTAAGTGTGTCATTTCCTTCAGGTCCCCATACTACTAGTGTAACATTATAAACACCAGGTTTTTTAATATTATGGTGAGTTGTTATGTTTTCACTATTGGTTCCACTGCTGAAAGTGGTAGCCCCTGTTTCTACGTTTTCAAATATCCATTTCCAGTTAGTGAAATTACCGGTGACGTCACCCGTAAACCTGGTAAGTAAAGTAACATTTCCACTTGTAACGTTAGAGGAAAAATCATTAATTGTTACGTTGCCTGCTGCTAAAGCTGTGGGCATTAGAAGTATAACCAGCACTAATAAAACCATAGGCAAGAAAATTTTTTTCATGTCGAGTTCTCCTCAGGACTAGTGCACTTGATGTGCAAAATAAAGCAAGAGCAAATTTACCCTGAACGTTAGGGTTCATGCAGCTTGAAGATTTATGCCACTTATTTTTAGCTCATTGCCTAAGTCCCATTTTTTTGATTGTCTACTGGCTATCCGCCGTTTGACAGTCCCAAAATTGACTGACTTATATATAAAGCTATTTTTCAGAGTCCTCAAAAAAGGATTTATTTTTTAGGGAATATTTTGCATTATTTAGAGGATTAGTTTATTATTATGAATTTTTCAATTAAAGTAAAATCGAAGATTTGTTTATTTATTTTTAATGGATTAATGAGAGTTTAATTTGAATTTAGAGTTATATTACCTTAAGTTTTAACAATAAACTTTATATAATAGAAAAAAACAGATTCAAGAGCCACAATTGTAAGAAAATTAAAATAAAAATATAAAACTTTAATTTACTTCAAATTTTATTTTAAAGCTTAATAGAGACTATTCTTTTAAAAATGGAATCTTACAGGTGTAATCTTAAGAGAAAAACTTTTGATATATATGTACTAATGAAATAAACAAAATATATCCCTATTTTAAATTATTAATTCAAAGGCCCCTGCAATTCTGTAAAAATTTAAATAAGTAACTCCCTAAAAAAAGATATATTTTATAAAAGTAAATCTTCCACCGACCCATGTTATGGCAGTTTATCGGAGACTAAACTTATTATTTGCAGACAGCAAAAAGACCAAAAATGGGTATAGACCAGAAAGGGGTATTTTTGACAATGTACCTTTTTGGTATTATCACAATATTTAGAACTGCGAATGAGCAAGACATTTTAAGGCTAAACGAGTAAAATGTGAACTGCCACTAAGCTAAAGACTTAGCTGCTTCCTACTTCATAGATTACCATCGGCATCTCCAAAGGCTTTAATTCCGGCTGAACCGTCCGTACTGAGTCTCGCTCATTCGTTCGTTTCGGCGTTACGTAGTTACAAGCTGGAGTCGAAGATTTTTCTACGACCTGCTGAGCCTGATGATAGACTCCTGGGAAAAGGTTGCCTGGTTTTCGCATGCCTTAATCTAATATCAAACTATCCGATGGTCTATATGAAGTTAAAGAATACTGAAAAGAAGAGGGAGAAGTTGACGCTTATATCCCTGAGATAAAGATACAGGGTTTACGCTTCGTAATATAAAACTAAAATCCGGTTCTTATTAAAAGATTCTGTACTAAACTATTTGAGGTAATACATTCATTTTTTATAATGGGTTCAAAAAAAGAGAATTCAACCGGGTTGAGTCACTATATTTTGGGAACCTGAGTTGAAGCTTAAATGTCCGAGTTGTATTATTTGTAGGGTCATGAAGATTTAAAAAAGCAGGGGGTATCCGGGATTAGGCCGCTGATTTTTGGAAATGGGAGAATCCTGATCTGTGAAGACGAAAAAGGAACTATAAGGGATATCTATTTTCCATATGTAGGACTAGAGAATCACGGAAACTCTATAAAGGTTGGCATATGCGATCTTGATTCCCTTTATTGCAGCTGGCTTGAAAACTGGAAGATTCAACAGAGATATAAATCCGAGTTTAAGGAGGAGTTCTGTAAGCGTATCCTTGAAACCTCAGGAGAGAACAGGGAAGGCATAAGAAGAAAAAACGAGATCCGGGAAGGCAACCAAGAAGTCCCTGAGGCCTGCATGGGAGTTGTCTCTAATATAGGGGAAACAGTGTTCGAAAATCCAGAAATCGGACTCCAAATCACTGTCTGGGAAGCTGTTCACCCCTCGGTAAATATATTTTACAGGACTTTTAAGGTCACTAATACCTCTAATAAACCCAAACATTTGCGCCTTTTCTCAAACCAGAATTATCGAATTCTTGAGACCAAAATCGGAGAAACAGCTGTAATCGATAAACATACGCTTATCCATTACAAACGCGACCGTTATTTTCTGCACGCAAGTGACCCTGCATTTGACCAGTATGCAGTTGGAACTGCTGAATGGAGAGGGCTTGAAGGCACCTGGAGAGATATGGAAAGTGACGCCTCCCTTAGTGGGAATCCTGTAGCGCACGGCTCGGTAGATTCCACACTTGGCTGGACACTCCCCGAACTGCAGCCAGGAGAATCGACAAGGTTACACTACTGGATAGTTCTCGGAAAAAAGTACTGCAGTGTGCTTCAGATTCATAAACAGGAAAAGGAAGCCGGAAGAAAAACCCTTTTCCATCATAGCTTCAATTTCTGGAACTCTTTTATTGAGAGAGTATCCGTCCTTCCGGAATTTTCCCGGATGCCTCAACTCCCGCAGAGTGTCTTAAAGTGCTTTTACAGGAGCCTCCTTGCAGTTGTCGCCCACATGGATATCACGGGCTCGATAATTGCATCCTGCGATTCGGATATAAAGCAATTCGGAGCAGATCTTTACACCTATTGCTGGCCAAGAGATGCAGCCTGGATCTGCCTTGCGCTCGACAGGGCGCGGTATCACCACCTGACTTTCGAAACTTTCGAATTTTTCTCAAAAAACCATTACCCCTAGAGGAAACTTCCTTCACAAGTACACGCCTGCCGGAGACTTCGGGAGCACATGGCATCCTGTCCCTATGATTCAAATCGACGAGACAGGGCTTCCTCTTTATGCCCTATATAACAACTGGGAAATTGCAAAGAGTGTCTGGACAACAGGCAGGTACTACAGAAGGCTTGTGATTCCCATAGCTAACTATCTTATAAAAGCCATTGACACGAAAACAGGCCTTCCAATTTCGAGTTTTGACCTCTGGGAAGAACGAAAAGGCATACACACCTACAGCGCATGTACTGTCTATGCCGGCCTCAACGGAGCCTATGAACTCTCCCGCTCTCTTGGTGATTATGACAATGCAAACATCTGGAAGGAAGCTGCAGACCTTATTAGGAAATCTATTCTGGAGAAACTTTACGATAACCGACTAAAACGTTTCCGCCGTTCGCTTGACGACCCTACTCTTGATTCCCTCGGTCTTTGCAGTCTGGTACTTCGGAATTCTCCCCCCAGATGACCCCAGGATCGTCCGGACAATGGAAGCTATCGAACGCGAACTTAAGCGCCCCTCAGGCGGTATCGCCAGGTATCTTCACGATACTTATTTTGGCTATATGAACAGCTGGATTATCTGCACTCTCTGGCTCTCACAGTGGCATTCCGCAGTTGGCAACCTTGACAAAGCTCTCGAACTCCTAAAATGGTGCGCAGCTCACGCCCACCCTGCCGGCCTCCTATCCGAACAGATCGATGACAGAGGTAAACCTGTATCCGTCCTTCCCCTTGCCTGGTCCCACTCAACCTATGTCCTCGCAGTCCTCGAATACCTGCAAGCCCTTGAGAAAAAAGAAGGTAGTTCATGTAATTATTCGGAAAAATAAAAACGATAAGCGATTTTCCTGAAAAAACTCTCTGATAACTTAAATATGTATTTTTGAAATTTTCCAAAATTTTTAGCCTTAAAATTTTTAGCTTTTTGCCTTATATTTGCCAATTAACATAACATCAATGTTATCATACCTTTGCTACAGTTGATATCAATCATACTGCTGCCAATCTTGCTATTTCTCAACATTAATCCCATCCCTTTGAACTGGATAAGCATCATTAGTTGACTTGGTATGTTCTCTGCCATTTTTACCCATAATAATAATGATAAATCTTTGGTTGCAGCATTGGTGTACCACCAAGTAATGGCAGACCAGTAGATGTGATTATAAGCTCCTTTCACAGGAGTTAAACTTTTTTGGTTTAGTTGTAAAAACCTAATTTTTCAGGATATTTTGGAATACGAACCCTTTTGACATAAAATATTCATACACTGCCTATACAAATCCAAATGTTACATCCTATCAGAGAATAAGCTTGTTTCCTTTAATAAACCCATCCAATATCAAAAAAGCATAAGAAACACTTAGACAGTTTTTTCCCAATGTATTTGGATGACAAAAAATACCATAGTTTATATTTTATAGGACTTACGCACTTGAGGAACAGAACCCATTAAGACAAAGCCTGCGGATCAAAGTCGTATTTTAACCAGCAAATGGTCTGATGCTATTGATCTTCAGTCCAACTGCGTAAGTCCTATTTTATAAAATAGATGTATAAAACTTACAAGAGTTTCAAAATGAAAGAATTTCCAAATAAGACAAGTGAAGATGTAGGCAAACAGTTTAAATAATATAGAACATTTACAGTACTTCCTTTTACTGTGATCTCACTTTAATAGGTGTTAGTACTATTGGTTTTCCTCTCAATGTCTTAACATAATATTAATAATTAAATGCAGTAGTTATTATCAAAATACTGTATTTTTCATATTATCTCAACAGACATTCACCGATACAAATTTTAGTCAAACAATAATAAAGTATTTTTATGAAAAACAACTGTATAATAATAAATGAAAGAAAAGTATCCGGTTTCAGGATTTACAAGGGACAAAGAAGCCATTTATGTAAATGGAATCCGTATCTTTGTTCCTGTAGAATATGATAAGTTTAAGGCAGGAATTCCAAAAAAGAGACATAAAACTCTTTTTGAGCTATCAACAATCACTGGTATGAGGTATGCTGAAATTCAAAGGCTATATGATCATCCTGAATGGTACTCTGAGAGCAGGAACCAAATTCGTCTTAATGAAGATGCACAGAAGAAAGTGAAACGAAAAGCGAAGGAGAGAACCATTGATTTGTTACCCTCAACTTTTCCCTATATTCTTGATCAATTTTTTAACTGGCCCGCTCCTCCAGATATTGACACCTGGAACCAAGACCTTAAAAGATGGGCTGTTAAAACTGATTTTAATCCATTTGGAATCTCAGCAAAAACTACAAGAAAAAGTATTGAATCTTGGATGCTAAGTTCAGGAGTACCGCCTTTTAAAGTTTACCAAAGACAGGGACACGATCCTCAGACATCTCTTTATCATTATCAAGGACTCAGCTTTACAGATATAGAGATGCACCAGATCAAAAAAAGATTAATGGAATGGGGTATTCTTAGAACAGATAGTTAAGATGAATAATAGTCTAGCTAGTCTAAAATCTTATAATATTTGCCCTTCAATAAACTGTATGAGTTATATTTGTAGGAATTGTTTTTAATTTTCTATAAATTCAAAGTCAAATTTTAGGTTTGGAATACATACGGAAAAAGGATACTAAATAAGATTTAAGAAGACAACAACTAAAGAAGTCATAGTTTGATGAGATGTGAGATTATAAAGTTGTTGTCTTACATAACTTAATCTACTTATCTGATATTGGTTTTGTATGATCTTGTAGATAAATGTAGTAGTTTTCCTATAAAACTACTGTATTTTCCCCCTTTATCTTAACATATATTTCTTAATAATAGTTTTATCCAACCAATAATGCAGTAGTTTTAAGTAAATAACTTTACGATAAACTATCTAAATTTATAAATTGAATTAAAATTTTTTGACTGATGGGGTAATTTAAATAGTCACAGTTCATGACTCCCATATTCGGCAAGTCGACATAAAAATCCATTTAATTTTTCTACTGATATCGTTTTTTTTCAAAATTTTTATAATTTTATTTAAATCAGAAATTACTAATTGTTAACTATAATATAATTAATATATATTTATCATAAATGGGAAAAATGACAAATAAAATTAGATGTATGATCTGCATGATATTGATTTAGAACTGAACCTACAAAAAAGAACAATCAAGAATATTTTAATGTTAAAATGTGCTTGTTGCCGAATGTAGGATTTTTAGAGATATCAAATATTTAAAGTAAAATTTAAATATAATATATTCTATACTGTTATGAAAGTTCTGTAAAATCACAAGTGGAACTAAACTGAGAAAATGCAGAAGGTTTCAATAAACCTCTATGTATACTCAAATATTCTTAAAATTACTGCTATAATTAGCATAAATAAGACTAAAGGGATGGATTTTAGGAAAATCGATGTAGAAAATTGTAATATGGTCTACGAAGTGGATCTGCAAACAGGCTACGCAGCATAATAAAATTTATTGTGCACTATAAAGAGACTAAATTCAAATGGTTTTAATACAGTTATTTTCTTACAATACTGTATTTTTACATTAATATATTTTATTTCAATGACAAAAATACCTAAAAATCTATAGAATAACCAGTAGTTTTATAGGAAAACTACTGTATTTCTAAGATTTTCATTTATGTCTAATATGGGTTGTGCGTTATTGGATGATTGATATTTTGTCTTAGAGCATCTTTGCTTTAGGACATAAGCAGTTGAACTGAAAAATGAATAGCATAAGACCTATTTGTTTAATTTCATTTGTTTTTAAGCTTGTCTACATACAGGAAAAATGAGTGTATATGAAAAAGAAATAGAGAGCGGAATGCGAATGTGTGTATCTTCTGGAAAATATCAACTGATTATTAGTAAACCACCAAATTTTAGAGAGTGCTCTAAAAGATTGGAACCCCAACCAAAAGATAAGATTGAAGTTCGAGGGCGCATATGTTTGACTTGGAAGAGATTATAGAACTGATTAATTACATAATTTTCACTATAGTGATCATACTCATTTTAACGAAACAGCTGCCGCTGGAGAGAATGGTCCGTAGGTCTAGAATCCTCATTTGGATCATATTAATCATCAATATCTTTTCAGCTCTCCTTCAATTTTTCGGCCTAATAAGCCCAGATTCAAATATATTGTACCAGTTAGTTGCCGATTGCCTGGGCATCATAGGACAGAGTATACTCCTGATAGGAATTGTGTGGATGAAATTGATAGTTGAACCTAGTCCAAAACCGAGGAAAATTTTGGTGCTTGGAGCCCATCCAGATGACATGGAGATCGCCTGTGGAGGATCTATCGCAAAGCTTTCCGATGAAGGGCACACTATAGCGGGCTTGATCGTAAGCAAAGGGGAACGTGGGGGTAATAGTTCATCTAGGCTTATAGAAGCAACGAAAAGCGCTGAATTCTTAGGTATAAATAAGGTAGAAATTATGGATTTTCCTGATACTAGACTGGATCAGTTCATCTTGGAGATTAGCAAACAAATCGAAATAATCGTAAACGAGTTGAAACCGGATATGGTATTTACACACTCAATTCACGATCTACATCAGGATCATAGAGCGGTTCACGATGCAACACTGCGTGCTTGCCGCAATCTGAACACTATATTATGCTATGAAAGCCCTTCTACTACCCAGGACTTCCAACCAAATGTTTTTATAAATATCGAACAGTACATAGATATTAAAATAGAAAGTATCCAGGAACATAAAGATCAAAACAAAAAGAGATATGTACAGCCAGAGCAGGTCTATGGAAAAGCCATATTCCGAGGTGCTCAAGCAAAATTGGGAGAAGCAGAAGGCTTTGAGGCAATTCGGATTAATTTACAAATTTAATTGTATATGTGATCACATGATATAAACAATCGTAAATTTGAAAGGACACATCATAAATTAGGCAAGAAGGATTATTTATGGTAAAAATTATGGTGACTGGCATTGGAGGCCCAGCCGGTCGTAATGTTGCATTACTCCTTTTAGAAAAAGGACATACCGTTATTGGCGTTGATATGCAAAGGATCTCGCTTCCAGGGGTCAAGGTGCATAGGATTCCTCCTGCTTCACACCCATCGTTCTTGGAAAAACTATATACTCTTACAGTCGAGGAGAGCATTCAACTGCTAATTCCAACTGTGAGTGAGGAATTGCCAATCTTAGCCTCAGAATGGAAAAAATGGAGTGACATACCGGCGGTCATTGGCCAACAGCAAGCGGTCTCCGATGCAGATGATAAATTTCTGACATATAAACGGCTTTCGAGCCATGGAGTATGTGTTCCCAGGTACTTACTACCTTCACAGGTCTCTTCGCCTGAGGAGATCTCGCTTAATTTGGGATGGCCATGCCTGAGTAAGCCGCGAGTAGGTAGAGGCGGTAGAGAGGTAGTTATCAGAAACATAAAGGATTGGCCTGCAATCTCCATGCTTGATGACAGATATATATTGCAGGAGTTTATCCCTGGAACGGATTACGCACCTGAGGTATATATTGGGAAAAAATCTGTTATCGTAGTTTTAGAAAAGACTAGGCTAAAAGAGGGAATCGTGGGCAACGCAGCTGAAGTGAAGCGCGTAAACGCTCCAGACGTGGCAGATATAGCTAGATCTGCAGCAAAGGCTATGAATCTGACCGGTCCAATGGACATAGATATTCGCCGTCGAAACGATCACAATCCTGTAGTTCTGGAGGTCAATGCCAGGTTTGGGGCAAATATTGCCCGAGCCAAAGAAGTACTGGATGCAGTTTTGGAAGATTTTGGAGTTTGCTAATGGAGCCGACTCAATACCAAAATCCAGTGATGAATGTAAAATCCAAAATCACTAGATTTTGTAATTGATCACAATCCTTATGATACAACTTAGGCTCCGTCACAGAATAACCTCTGCATATTACCGATTGGGCATTTTGATTTTCACTATCAGGGTCGCCAATTAAAGTTACAAGAAATTAAGAAATTATATGTTGCATAGGTTATTTTGTTGCGGGCACTTCGGGATTGAAGTCTTTAGATATCGAATATTGATTTTGACAAAAACTGGATTCTTCTTGCTAATTTAGATTTTCAATCAAGAAATGCAAAAATCACTGGATTTTGGAACAGAGTCATGGAGCCACTTCTTTTATTCTTCTATATTATAGGATTCACCTGCTTTTCTGTAGGTATTCTGACAATTCCATATTATCCACTATCTTTAGCTTTCGAAATGCGCAAAAACAAACAGAATATATTCAACAGCAAGAATCCCTTTGTCTCTATAGTGGTACCAGCCTATAATGAAGGAAAAGTGATAGGTCATTGTATAAAGTCCATTCTAGAATCAAATTATTCAGAATATGAGGTTATCCTAGTAGATGATGGTTCATCTGATAATACACTTGAAGAGATGCAGCATTATGAAACGAACTCTCATGTAATTGTGGTAACCAAGAAAAATGGAGGCAAAGCCTCAGCTCTTAACGTGGGACTAAAACTAGCCAAAGGAGAAGTAATATTCTTCGTCGATGCTGACGGCATCTTTGCTCCTGATACCATAAGCAAGATGCTCAGTGGTTTTATCAGCGAAGATGTAGGCGCAGTATGTGGCAACGATGCTCCCATTAACCTTGATAAGCTTCAGACACAACTGGCGAACTTGCTCACTCACGTAGGCACAGGCTTTGTGCGCCGAGCGCTATCTACTATCGATTGCCTTCCTGTCGTGTCTGGCAATATAGGCGCCTACCGATCTAGCACTCTTGAAAAGACTGGTCCCTTCTTAGAGGGATTTATAGGCGAAGATATGGAATTGACCTGGCGTGTGCACAAGGCAGGTTACAAAGTAGTGTTTCAACCTTGGGCCATAGTGTATGCAGAAGCACCCTCAACTATCACGGGCCTGTGGAAGCAGCGCGTGCGATGGGCGCGTGGGCTACTTAAGACCGCTTATATTCACCGAGATATGTTATTCAATCCAAAGTATGGCCTTTTTGCCTTTTATTTGCCTATTAACTTAACATCAATGATTATCATACCTTTGCTACAGTTGATATCAATCATACTGTTGCCAATCTTGCTATTTCGCAACATTAATCCCATCCCTTTGAACTGGATAGGCATCATGGGTTGGCTTGGTATGTTCTCTTCCATTTTTGCATTATTATTTTCTATTGCCCTTGACCGAGCTTGGTTCGATTTAAAATACTTCTACGTGATACCATTATGGGTACTATATTCCTTTATGATGGATGTAGTAATGCTATGGGCGATCATCGTTGAGCTGCGTAGAGAGGAAGCAAAATGGAACAAGCTAGATCGGACCGGCATTGTAAGCCGCTGAGAGATTCCAACGCAATAATATGCAGAATAACCTATTGCTTTATCATAATATTCATTAGTTCCATTGCAAAAAATCATGTTATTTTACAAAACAGTTAAAAAACTTCACAAATGATACATAAGGGTACCAATTATAGCCTAAAAGTACGTGACGAAAATTTTTGTAACAGATTAACTTTTGGTACACTACCAAAAGATTTACTGTTATAATGTATACCCTTAAATTTCTAGTTATTTCAATGCATTTATTTCATAATTTTTTTGTAATGAAACTGTTTTCTTTTTCATTAAAAACCTTAACTCTCCCTCGCGTAGGGAATAAACCAATTCAAGGATTGTGTCTTTTGATGCTGTTTTTTAACGGACTTTTGCATTTTTCCTCCTTATTGCTTTCAATTTTACCAGAAATTTTTTATACATTTAGTGCTATTTATTCTTTAGATATCAGAAATTTTGTATGAAATAAACTGAAAAATATGAAGAAAATTTATTCCCTATAGAGTATAAAAGGTACTTATTTTTAAATTCGAGATCTATAGGCCCAAACATCAAATTGTTATCTTTCTCTCCGCTGGAGATACACTGTAAAATTTGATAGTATGTTTTAATGATTCGGAGTGAAACATGATCAAAAGCATTGTTATTGAAAAAGATATTTCCTATTCGTAGCAGAGTTAAGGTAAAAAATAAGTTATTTCAGTGAAATTAAAATTTTATTGTTTGGCATGATTTTAAGTAAAAATACATAGGCCAGAAAATAAAAAAGTATCAAAATTTACTCATCTGATGTTAATAAAAACGATTTTTGATGTTATTTTACCTAAATCGAAAATTTAGAATCCTACTTTAATATTGATATATCATATATACGTTTTCATATATCAAGTATAGATTTACATTTCTATTGCTAGATTGTTTGTAATAGAGATTTTATAAAAAATAGAAAGGATTTATAATAATGGTGAAAACATGCGAAAATCGATATTCATATTAATTGGGATTATATTACTTATATCAAATGCAAGTGCACTTAGTCGGTCGGGAGATGATTTGACACATAAAAGTGATATAAAAGGTCCTGGATCAAATTATTGGAACCCAAATAACACATATGTAGATTCAGAGAAACTACAATCAAATGCAAGTGTACTTCGTTGGTCAGGATATGATTGGACACTTAAAAGTGGTATAAAAGGTCCTGGATCAAACTATTGGAACCCAAATAACACATATGTAGATTCAGATGGGAAACTACATCTTGAAATAAACTATAAAGATGGTCATTGGAATTGTGCTGAGCTGGATAGTGTTAAAAACTTTAAATATGGAAGATATACATGGGTAGTATCTTCACAATCATTAAATCTTGATAAAAATGTAGTACTTGGACTCTTCACATATACAGACGATGATCATGAGATTGATATTGAATCAGGTCAGTGGGGCAACTCAAGCTCAGACCATCTACATTTCACATGCCAACCAGACCAAACAGTAACATTTGTGTCACCTACTTCTAGTTATATAAACGCAACTGACGTGACTTATACATTCGACTGGCAACCAACTTACATATATTACACTGCTAGAGCGTCAAATGGTAAAATCATTGCTAATTGGTACTGTACAGATACTAAAGATATTCCCAAAGTAAAAGCAAAAGTAATGATGAACCTTTGGTTGCAGCATAGTGTACCACCAAGTAATGACAAATCAGTAGAAGTGATTATAAGCTCCTTTCACTGGTCATCGGTTAAGCATAAACTCCACATCCAGTAGACTCTGTTCCAAAATCCAGTAATTTTTGCATATTTGATAGAAAATCTGAATTAGCAAGAAAAATCCAGTTTTTATCAAAATCGATATTCGCTATCTAAAGACTTGAATCACTAAGTTGTATTACACGGATGATGACCATTTATAAAATCTAGTGATTTTGGATTTTACATTCATCACTAGATTTTGGTACTGAGTCTCATCAATCACCTTTCCAATATCAAGTTCATCATAAATACCAGAAAAGAGTTACGATCTGTTAAAAAAGTGTTACTATTATCATGTTTTACAGTAAACCTGAGTAACTCAAGATGCATAAATAATTGCAGTAGTCATGTTATGGCTAACTGATTCCTTAACCGAAGACGCACGAATCCGGATAAAGACAAGATATTTCGTATCTATCCAGCTATCTATATTTCTGATTTATTTTTCGTATAAACTCAACATTTACTTTTTTCATCATATTATTATAAAAATCGCTGTATTTTGGGAAGAGATTTATGAAGCGTGAAGAGATTCTTACTCTATGCCACTCGAACCCTGATTTTATTGCTTCATATATTGAGGATTTTGAACTCCGATGTAAGGATCTTGAATCTCAAAATATTGAATTTCGAGAACGAATACATGAATTAGAGTCTCAAGTCAAGTTTAAAGATGCTCGTATTGAGGCTCTTGAATCTCAAACAATTGAATTTCAAGCACGGATAAGTGAATTAGAATCTCTTTTGAATCAGAATATCCAAATCAACAAGAAACCTCCTTCTACTGGTACTTTCATCGAGAAGAAACCTAAAACTGGGAGTTCACGAGATGGAAATAATAACTGTCCTGGTGGTCAAAAAGGACATCCTGGTTCTACTTTGAATAAGGTTGAAGATCCTGATGAAATTATCTTTCATCAGCTACATAAATGTAAACATTGTGGGTCGTAACATAGAGGAATCTGAGGTCATAGGTTACAAGACAAGACAGGAATTTAACATAGTTGTAATGCGTAACGTGACCGAGCATCGTGCTGAGATCAAAAAATGTCCTTACTGTAACTGTAAAAACAAAGCTGATTTTCCAAAATCAATTACAAAACCTGTCCAATATGGCATTACAGTTTTAACAATTGCAATTTACCTACGAAACTACCAATTAATTCCCTATAATCGAATCAAGAATCTATATGAAGATATCTTTGGATTTAAGATAAGCTCTGATACAATAATTAAAGCAGAAAAGAAGTTGTATCACAAATTGAAAGGTGTTACAAACCACATCAAGAAGCAATTAATAAAGGAAGATGTAATTCATGGCGACGAAACTGGAATTAATGTTAATGGTCGAGGGGAACAATGCCATCTAATCTCTACAAAAAAATATACATATTATTTTCATCACAAGAGTAGAGGTTTTAAAGCAATGAATAAAATGGGAGTGTTGCCTAAGTATAGAGGAATACTAGTCCACGACTTTTGGAAATCTTATTTCAAATACAAATGTGAACATGCATTATGTAATGTCCATATTCAAAGGGAACTTGAGAATATCTATAAAAAATACAAGCAAGAGTGGGCTAAGGAGATGTCTGATCTCCTATATGAAATTAAAGAACAAGCTGATTGTGCCAGAAAACTGGGAACTAAAATAGGTGAAGATACGATCAAAACATTCATAGAAAAGTATCATTTAATACTCATGAAAGGATTTGAGGATAATCCTCCACCTGAAATATCAAAAGACGATGAGGCTAAAAGAGGAATACAAGCACAGAGTAAGGCAAGAAACCTTCTTGAGAGACTTGAAAAGTATGAAAAAGAGATCTTGAGGTTTGCTACGGATCTGAGAGTTCCTTTTAGCAACAACCAGGCAGAAAGAGATCTCAGGATGATAACAATTCAACAAAAAATATCGGGAGATTTTAGAAAACCAAATGGGGCGGATGTATTCTGTAGAATAAGGGGATACATATCTACACTAATAAAGAATAAAATGCCTGTTATTAGTTCACTTCATTCAGCGATTGAAGATGTACCTCCCTTACCCTGAATAGATACGATATTTCTAATACTAATATATTAATAGAAAAATAGATAAATTTATCAGGCACCTGCGGAAGGTCAGATTCAGCCCTCTTAAGCGAACAAAGTTAGCGAAAATGTCTCCATCCTCCCGAGACGGGACTCGGGTAATTCAGCCCTCTTGAGCGAACAAAGTTAGCGAAAATGTCTCCGTCCTTCCGAGAGGAGATTCGGGTGTTAAAAAATTTTTTCGAAATACAGGTACCCTGTCTCTTCTTTCTTGAAAGTAAAGCCGTGCTTGAGGTACATGTCTATCGCTTTCGTGAGGGTTGAATCGGTTTTAAGGAACACGCCTGAGCAGTTTTTCTCAGCAAAATCGAGAGCAGTCCTTAAGAGCTGTTTTCCGTTGCCTTTACCCCTGAAGGCTTTTTTAAGATAAATACGCCGGATTTCGCACCGGTTTCCGCTAAGTTTTCGGACGCCTGCGGTGCCTACGACTTTGCCGTCGACGATCCCTACGAAAAACGCGCCTCCGCTTCCAAAATAATAACCGTTTATGTCATTGAGGTCGGCATCTTTTAGCCTGTCGGGTTCAAAGCCGTGTTCCTTCAACACTCCAAGCACAACGTCATGGACTTCTTCCTTTCTGGAATCATCGTATCTCTGGATTATCATTTAACTCACTCTGCAAACCGTACAGTTCATTTCCTATTTACCTGTCGGTTTTCAGGCTCTTTCTTAAGGGTTCGGGGTTCAAATAACTCTGGGAACTGAGATATTTTTCCGGGTTTTTGAGAAAGTCCAGGGAAACAGTGTAAAATATCTCCGTGCCGGTAATAAGGATATCTTCATCAATATCAAACTTGCAAGAGTGATTGATTTCCACTATCTTTTTTTCCGGGTTTAAGTCACCCAGGGAAATGAAAATTCCTGGGACTTTCTGCAGGTAACTTGCAAAATCTTCGGCGGCAAAGGTTTTTTCGAGTTCAGGGTAGATTGTAAGTTTCGGGAAACTCTCCTGCAGCTTTGAATTTACAGCATTTGTGAACATGGGGTCATTCACAAGGACAGGATAGCCATGCAGTATATCAAGCTCATAGTCCGGAAAACCTGAAAATTCATCTCCCGGCTTTACGTATCTTTTTAATATCCCATCCAGGCACTCTTTCATTGTCCTATCAATGATATCAGTAGTCTCCCGGTCAAAGGATCGGTAACTTCCAAGAATCTCTACAGTATCAGGAATTCTGTTGAACTGGGCTCCTCCTCGAATCCTTCCGACTCCAATAATATACTTATCCGGTTCAAGCTGTTTTTCCAGGGCAGGATAAAGGTTACTTAGAAAATCCGTTGCTATTCGGACAGGATCAATGCAGCTTTTAGGCTTTGAGATATGGCCTCCCTTTCCTTTAATGATCACTTCAAACCGATTGGTGCTTGCCATGAAAGGCCCGGGACGGAAACCCACACTTCCGGATTCGTGATTGGTAAAAATGTGTATGCCCATAACTGCATCCACACCTTCAAGCCCTCCCTCTGCAATTACCCTTTCCGAACCACCTGGTGGAATTTCCTCGGCAGGCTGGAAGATAAGGCGAACTTCCCCTGGAAAATTCCTGTTCTCCTGAAAAAGCCGTGCAGCCCCAAAAAGCATTGCCATATGTCCGTCGTGTCCGCAGGCGTGCATTACTCCATCGTTTCTGGAGATATAATCGCTATTTCTGTCAGTCAACTCTTCCTGTACCTGCAGCCCGTCCGTATCTGATCGAAGGGCGATACAGGGCCCAGGCAACTTTCCCCGAATGCTTGCAAGTACGCCGGTATCTGCAATTTTTCTGGCTTCTATTCCCAGATCTCCAAGAATTTTCAGGATTTTCTTCTGGGTCTCGTATTCTTCAAAACTGAGTTCGGGGTATCTGTGAAATTCGCGCCTGAGCTGTATTATCCAGGGTTCAAGCGCTTTTACACTCGGATTTTCTCTCAAAAGTATTCCCTCGGATTTTCTGCATTTGCAGTCTATTCCGTTTACTGGTCCATAATATTTATCGTCTTTATATCGACTGGCCGTAATAGTAAGTATTTTTTTACTTCAGGATGTTCTATTTTAATATACTTTATTTGTGTCTATTTTATTCCTTCAGCATATTTCCTTTAAGTATCTGTAACTCCAGGTATATTATCCATTTTACTATGCCGTTTGTTCCAGAACATGCCGTTTGTTTGTTCCAGAACATGACATTTGTTTGTTCCAGAAATTTTCGCTAAAGCTTTTTTTCAAAAGGCTTTTTTAAAACACCTGATAATTATATACAACTTGATAATTATATACAACTTGATAATTATATACAGGAATATTACAATACATTTCCTATTATTTATTAAATTATTATAAAGCTCAGCCGTTAAGGTTCCTTAAACCCGAGTACTCTGAAGTACTCCTATAAGTTCCAGGGATGATGGTATAAATGCTAAAAACACGCTTGAGGGATTTTCTTGTCACGAAAGACAACTGGCTTTTTGCGGTTTCCGACTATTTCCGTAGGGATGGAATCCGCGCCACACTCCGCTACGTGCCCGATGAGAACGGGGAAAGGGAGTTAAACGGAATACGATATAAAAAATATGATTTTGGTCCGGCTTTTGAGTTCATGAGGAAGCACAGGCCTGAATGGGTGCAGGATGTTCATGTGGTGCCTGAATCTGAGGTAAAACAGGTGCTTCACCCCTCGGATGCGATTCCCAGGCTTGTAAATTCTGACAGCCGCGTAAGGGCAATCGTAAAAGCCCTTGACCTGGCAGGTATTCCCAGGACAAGCATGGGAGTTACTGGCTCGATGCTCGCAGGCCTCCAGAATGAGAGCTCGGATATCGACTTTGTTGTGTATGGCCCGGTATGGTTCAGGGCAAGGGACGCAATAACCACTGCAAAACAGCAGGAAGGGCCCATTGAAGAAATCAATGAGGAAATGTGGAAGAGAATCTATACTAAGAGAATTCCTGAGATTTCATTTGACGAGTTCATGCTGCACGAATCGAGAAAAGGTAACCGTGGCATGGTCGAAGGAACTTATTTTGACCTTCTTTTCGTAAGGGAATGGGACCAGATAAAAGAACCTCTTCTGCGCGGGAAGGATACCGTCAAAATGAAAATCGAAGCAAAAGTTACAAATGCCGACTTTGCTTTTGACAGCCCTGCGTATTACAAGGTCGAACACGATGAAATCGACCATGTGCTCTCGTATACCCATACCTATGCAGGCCAGGCGCTTCCCGGAGAGGTAATAGAAGCTCGCGGCATTGTCGAAGAAGTCGGAGACATCAAGCGGCTTGTGGTGGGCACTTCAAGGGAGCCAAAAGGGGAATGGATAAAGTCCCTTACCTGGCTTGAGAAGTGCGGGTATATCTAAAAGAGGTCTATTTGTGGGGATAAAATCTCAGAAAATTTCCCGAACGATGCCTGCCACCTTACAGGACCAATTCAATTATGTGGCTCGCCATGGGATTTCAAATTATACACTTCAAGCTGTGATACGTTTCGGAAATAGGCTGGATGAGGTGAAATTGGCTCGAGCCGTAAGATTGTCCACTGACGCCGAGCCTGTACTGGGCTGCTTGTTCGTCGAAAGGGACGACAGTCCCTTCTGGCAACGCCTTGCTTATCCCGAAAGGATTTCATGGTGCAGGCTGGAAGAAACGCAGGACAGGGAAGAATCAATTATGAAATTCCTGCTGGAGCCTTTAAGCATGGACCATGACCCACAGGTGCTGGCACTGCTGGTGCGATGTAGTCAGGAAGATACTCTATGTATCAAACTCAATCATGCCTGCTGCGACGGTCGGAGTGCCAAAGAATACCTTAAACTGCTGGCTGGTATATATACTCAGCTTTGTATAGATTCTTCTTTTGAACCTGAACCGAACGTACAAGGAAAAAGAGACCAGAGTGCTGTACTTGAGGCCCTTGGAATAACTGACCTCAAGTCTGCTTTCACTTCTGAAAGTGAAGAATCAGAGCCCACATGGGCTTTTCCCTGGCGACAATCTGTAGAGCCAGAATCGATACGGTTATCTATAAGCAGAATTTACCAACGAGATTTTCAAAGTATTTCAGCCTATGTAAAAACCCACGGGGCAACAATAAACGATATTATCCTGACAGCTTTCTTTCGGGCGTTATTTAACATGATAAAACCTGGATCTGATTCTCCTATGGAAGTACAGTTTACAGTGGACTTACGCCGTTATTTGCCGGAAGGAGAAAATATAGCTATTTCTAATTTATCTGGAATCGAAAGTTGAGACTGTCTGAAATCAAGTGTGAACCTTTTGTTGCCACTCTGGAAAGAGTTATATCCATCATGAAAAGCATTAAAACTCGCTTTCCAGGAATAAAAAGCGCTCTTGCCTGTGAATTAATGTCCAGTATGGGCTTTCGGGAAGTTCTTAAGATGAACAAAAAAGAATGGGAAAGATCTCTAACAAGTGGAAGGTCTTCTCCTATGCTCACTAATTTAGGAGTTATTAGTCCTTCCCCTCTTCTTTTTGGAGAAACAGTTATCAAGACGCTTACTTGGTAACTCCGGCTTTCCATGCCCCTGCTTTTATGCTTGGGATTTCAACCTACCAGGAAACACTTACTCTTACAGCAGGTTATTATAAACCTGCTATACGGAAAGAGAATGTAGATTGTTTGCTTGGCCTGGTTGCTGGTGAGCTGATTTCCTGCCATGACTCTTGAGAGTATGGCTGCCTTTATTACTTTCCTGGCCTCTTACTTTCCGACCTATTTCTTTTATTTTTGTTCCGTCCTGTTTCGATAATTACCTTTGCTTCCTCTTACTCAGGATCACATACGAAGACAGAAATCCGATAACAGTCAAGAAAACACCAGGGGTCGGAGCATCTTTCTTTTCGTTATCAAGCTCTAAGTTTATATTTGTTATATTTTCTTGTTTTTCTCCTTCAGACAGATCACTCTTATTATGAGCCTTATTTTCTTCATTTTAGTTTGAAGGAGTTCAATAGATCTGGTATTTATTTTCATACTTGAGATTGCAAAGGGAGAAAAGCCTGGAGTTTCTGCGGTAAAGTAAAAGTAAACTTCATCTTCTCTACTGAGGGTTGTGGGCAGCGAGTTCCATACCCCCCCACTGTAGCGGTACATGGTTACAGTATCTTTGCTGACTCCCTGTTCGGTAATCCAAGCCCTGCTAACTCTGAAATTTATTTGAGCATTTTCAAAATTTTCTTGGCTTGAAAAGCCACTATTCCCGATCCAGAGATTTACGTTCCTGTAGACAATTCCGGGTGCAGGTTCCTTAACAATTGAAGATGTATTTTTAGCATCTCTACAATAGCAGTTTTTTTTCCGAAATTCTTTTTCGGATCGAACTCTAAGGTGACGATTTCATTTGCTTCGCCTTTAAAAGTGAAACATGTATGGATGCCTTTGAAAACCTGTTCATTAGAAATTTCCTTCAGCTCGACATTCCTAGTTGATTCTGGAGAGCCTGCGCCTCCCCCGCCTCCTCCACTACTTCCTCCACTACTTCCTCCGCTACTTTCTTCACTTCCCACGTTTTCTCCAGAACTTATAGATTTTTCGGTCACAGTTATATATCCGCTTTTTCGGGT
>Ga0268359_10627_pt1 | contig 28645 bp, 34 predicted proteins | sample BioMet11_FD_194416 | JGI IMG/M metagenome (GOLD analysis project Ga0268359, IMG submission 194416) | Sewage microbial communities from Oakland, California, United States - Biofuel 11 (PacBio Assembly) | ecosystem: Engineered > Wastewater > Sewage > Unclassified | place: USA: California | collected...
GCCTTTTCGGACCATCTGAAACTTGAGAAGGTGGCTCTCGACGACGAAGAGGGAGCCATGAGAAAGGGACGATTTTCAGAAGAGCAGATGGTCGGCATTTGCGCGAGGCCGACAAGGATCCGGTGCCCAGGTCGCCAAGCGCCACGGCGTCAGCGAACAGACGATCTATGGCTGGCGGCAGCGTTTCCAGCGGCATGAACGCCGACGACGTCAAACGCCTGCGCCAGTTGGAGCAGGAGAACACCAGGCTCAAACGGCTCCTGGCCGAGCGAGACCTCGAGATCGAGGTCATGAAGGAAGTCGCCGCAAAAAATGGTAGGCGCACCCGCCAGACGCCAGCAGGTGGTGTTCGCGCAGCGACACGGACTGTCGCAGCGCAAGGCGTGTGCGCTGTTTTCCGTTTCCCGCTCGACGCTTGGCTATGCGTCGCGTCTCGAGGCCCGGGATGGTCCGCTCCTGGCGGCCATGAAACAGCTGTCGGACCAGTTTCCCCGGTTCGGCTATCGGCGGATATTGGTTTTCATGGAGCAACTGGGGTTCTCCATGGGACCGGACAAGGCGTTGCGTCTCTGGCAAAAGGCCGGATTGCAGGTTCCCCGAAAGCGGCTGCGCAAGCGTATGGCCCACTCACGGCCTCGGCCGCAATTGCCGTCAGGAGCCAATGAAGTCTGGGCCTACGACTTCATACACGATGCCTGCGCCAATGGGCAGCAGCTCAAATGCCTTACGATTATTGACGAATACACCAGGGAGTGCCTTGCCATTGACGTTGCCGGGAACATCCGGTCAAATCGGGTGATCGAAGTCCTGTCACGCTTGGTCAGCGAACGCGGGGCGCCGCATCACCTGCGTTCGGACAATGGCCCGGAGTTTGTGTCCAAGGCGCTTTTGCGCTGGGTGGCGAATCAAGGGCTCGAAGTCGCCCTGATCGATCCTGGCAAGCCCTGGCAAAACGGGATGGTTGAAAGCTTCAACGGCAAATTCCGGGACGAATGCCTCTCCATGGAGTGGTTTCGTTCCCGGACGGAAGCCAAGGTGGTTATTGAGGACTGGCGCAGAACCTACAACGAGGTGCGCCCGCATTCGAGCCTCGGTAAAATGACGCCGATGGCCTTTGCACAAATGGTCGGTAACAACTCAAACCCAGGAGTCACCCTCAAGAATTAACTGGTCCGAAGAATGCCGGCAGGTCAAAAGCATCACACGTTTCCAACTATTTACAATATTATTGATACCGCAGTATTTCTTGATGACATTGAAACACTTCGAGAAATAATCAAAGAACGAGAGTCCGCGATTATGAAATTTAAAGAAGACCTTAGAACCTTGGTTACCATTGATGCGCTTATGAAAAAATACAAGAGCAAACTGTAAAGTTATAATCTGAGGTTAAGACCACACAGACGAAGAAGGCGAGTTTCCTGTAGCCGAGGTCTCTCGCCTTCTCTTTAAATTGTCAAAGAACCATTTAAACCAAGAGGAAAAGTTATGGACAGGAGAATATGTTTATTATGTGGTGACCCCATTTGGTTGCAGCAAATACGTTGGTTATTTTTTATGCCCAACCTGCTACAGCCAACAATATGTCCCAAGAAAAGATGAATATACGCTGCAACAGTTTCGAGACTGCGTAGAAGACATCAAGGAAGAAGTCTACGGTGACAGTAATAGAATATTGTTCGGATAAAACACATTACAAGTATTATTAAGGATAATTATCATGAACAATTTAGTTGAAAGAAAATGTTCCATATGTGGCGACAGTTATTCAGTCCCAAAAAACGAAACATGGAAGATTCTCTGTCCGAAGCACACCGAGGAGTATTATATTCCATTACGTAGATGCAAGTCCTACAGAGAAATATGCAATCTTATAGAACTTGCCATTTTGATGAACGATCTGGACATCCTTCGCCGGAACTTCAGAAGACCATCGATGAGCAGTCCACCTGGAATAAGGGTTTCCAGAAGCTTGTCGGAACTGCTGCATATCAAAAGCTAAAAGTACAAAAATCGTCATAACCATTGCAAGCAAGGTGAACTTCCCCAACCTGGAGGTTCACCTTTTTTACCCAGGAGGACAACGGCAGGGCACCCGTGGTACACGATCACTACGGGTCGCGCCCACGAAGGCGCAATGCTAACCGGGATAGACATAACGGACTAGAGTTGGGTGTGGAAGCAAGAACGGAGTGTCCAATCACCTAAAATCCAAAGTCTAATGCTGCTCTGACAGGAATTTCTGGGGCTGTTGTCAGTGTTTAAGGGTAGATATGGCAGAACTATGCCACCCAACCGGAAGGAGTCGTCAAAAACGCGGGGACCCGCGTATTTCACTACAGGATATGGTCAGCTCCGCCCGATCTTGTCTTTTTTTGTTAAATTGATTCGACCAGATTAACTAAAAAAGAGAGGTCCCATGCTCACAGAAAGATTCAATCTATGGAAGCCGGAATATTCGCTCGACATAGATATCATTGACACGCAGCATAAAGGTTTTTTTGACATCTGTTCGGAATCTATTTATCTACACGAACGGGCTAAAATGGACGATATGCAACCTTCAGATATTATAATGATCTTATACAAATTCCGTTGTTACGCTTTTCAACATTTTTTTACCGAAGAATCGTTGATGATTAAGTACCATTACCCGAGCATATTCGCTCACAGTTCAGTACATGATATATTCCTCGAAAAATTACGAGGATTTACACAAGAACTCATGAAATTTCGACAAATAAAGTTGCAACAAAAGAATCACTTTGTCTTATCCTTGAGCATATAAATACCTATACACTAAGCTGGGGGAGTAATCACGTCCTTAGCCAGGACAAACAATACGTGCAATATTTTAAAACGTAACATATTTAGATGCTGCAATAAAAACGCCGGTGGTTACCGACTTCAATTGGTCGCGTTGTTGGTTTCAGTGACTGCGGTAGTTTTCCCATCATTCTTTCAATGACTTCCTTGAGGGTATCTATTTCAACCGGCTTAGAAATGTAGTCGTTCATCCCCGCAGCCAGGAACTTTTCCTTGTCTCCCGTCATGGCGAAAGCAGTCATTGCGATGATTGGGATGTTTGATTTTAATCCAATTGTTGTAGAATTTCTGATAGCCCTAGTAGCTTCAACTCCGTCCATGATGGGCATTTGGACGTCCATAAGGATAAAGTCGAATTCTTGATCAGCCAGAAGATTGAGCGCCTCACGACCATTCAACGCCGTTACTACTATAAATCCATATTTTTCAAGTATTAATTTTCCTGAAATCAAGCTTATCTCATCATCATCAGCAAACAGGACTCGAAATTGTTTGCTTTTGACAGATCTATTAATTAGTAGCGATTGGTTAACAAGAAATTGCATAGCATCAGGAAGCTTAAACGGCAAGGATAAGTAGACTGTTGTCCCCTGCCCCTCAGTGCTATCAATGGCAAGCTCTCCATTCATCAATTTTACTAACTTGCGAACTATTGAGAGACCCAATCCAGCTCCTTGGAAACGACGGGTATATGAATTTTCAACCTGCATGAAAGGTTCGAAAATAGCTTTATGTAATTGTTCAGGGATTCCAATGCCTGTATCTTGCACTGTAAAAAGAACTCTGATGCAACAATCACTATAGTAAGGAAGTGAAACGACTTCAACTTTGACAAATCCGTGCTCTGTAAATTTTATAGCATTACCTACAAGATTAAACAGAACCTGCCGAAGCCTTGCTTCGTCACCGATAAGTCTTTCAGGCACATTGTCGTCGACAACAAATTCAAATATAAGTTTTTTTTCGTTTAACGACGGAGTAAAAACTTCTAATATAGATTTTTTTAATTGTATGATTTCGAATTCTTCGTTAATAATAGGCATCTTGCCAGATTCTATTCTTGATATGTCAAGGATGTCTGAAAGAAGCCTTGTTAGGCGATTAATGGACTTGATAGCAAGAAAAATATACTGCTTTTGTTCAACAGACGGGTTCGTTGTTTTAAGTAATTCGAGCATACCAAGTACACCATTGAGTGGCGTACGTATTTCATGACTCATATTAGCCAAAAATTCAGACTTCGTCTTACTCGCAGATTCAGCAGCTTTCCTTGCTTCCATGAGTTCTGTTATATCTATTTCAATTCCATCCCACACCAAATGTCCATTTGGTAATCTTCTAATAGCAGAAGTTAAAAGACGCCACCTGAAAGTATCGGGGGAGATTTGAAACCTTGCCTCAACACTAAACACTGACATAGATGCCAAAGCAATTTTTTCGTTTTCAGCTACAATACCACGATCTTCTTCAACAATCTGGTTATAGAAAAAACTTGCATCGCTTAAAGCTTCAGCAACTTCCACACCATGCAATCGTTTTACGCCAGCGCTGACATACGTGAACGCACGTTCCTTTCCGTCTATACCCATATCGATTTGAAACACCATCCCATTTGGGAAATTGTCACTTATTAACATTAATTGATCGGTTTTTTCGTATAGCTGCTGTTTGGCTTCGTATTTATCGAGCACTTTCCAAACAGCATCCATCAGCAATATCAGCTGAAAAACGTCAGCATTAGTATAGTTACAAGCCTTGTTGGCTACCGCAACGACTGAAATTATTTTATCATCTTTAAAAATAGGGATTGTCAAAAACGAACACAAATGAGCATGCCCCGGCGGATAACCTTTTTTCAATGGATGTGCAGCTTGGTAATCGTTTATAATTATTGGCTTACGTTGCCGTACAGCCTCACCCCATATGCCAGTTTTTTTTAATTCATAGCATGTCTGTGGGTTTGCAATACTACATTGGGCCATCACAGTCTTCGACCACGTGTTGAGAATAAAGAGGCTAGATTCTTCATTATAATTATAAATATATCCAATTTTGCTGGCTGTTATGCCAATAGCCTCTTCTAAAGCGTAGTCCAAAAATCTTGCGTTGATATATATGTATGTTGTAAAATACTTATCAAACTATGCAATCTATTTTCATTTAGAAGAACCTCTTCTTCTAACTGTTTACATTTTAATACACCGGATTCAAGCTCACTGATCCGTTGTCGCGATTCGAAAAGCTCAGCGATGAGTTGCTCTTTAGTTTTTTCAGAATCAAGCATGTCACCCCCCAGAAACAGACATTAGCATAGAAAAAAACCTAGTTTAATCACTAGAGGATCAACGCCAACTAATAACTGTATTGCTTTCCATCAGACTCGAGGTCATGAAGCCGCCCCAGCTGCCGCTCCTCCTCATCTTGGCGGATTGGAGATCATTTATTAATACTGTCATCCCAGTCCTAACGCAAGCGGCTTGGTAGATTTAATGACTGCCCCTCGCAACGGACTTTAGCAAGCAATCGCTCGAAGGCATGAATGAGGCAATTCACTGCAAAATTGAATGGTTGCATCCGAAAACGCTGCTCTTGGACCATGGCAGTCCCATCAAAAAAGCGACCGACCGCGTATTTGCCCCAAGATAGGTCCAGATCAGACCCATCCGAAGCAGAATCTTAGCAAAATCGTATGTAGAGTAGGAGATATCAGCCCCAGTTGGCAGCAACCGCCACAGTCGCGCCAACGGCTGACCAAAGCACCGCCAACGTCCGAATTCCAGACCAACAAATAGAAGAAGACCCCGTTGGCACTTCGCCAACAGGATCACTTTGTGATAGGGGCTTTAGGAAGGATTTTAAGGGGTTAAATCACGCTTGTGGTGTGTCAAGCAAGCGCTCTCCCCCTGAGCTACGGTCCTATAAACAGAATCAGGGAACAGGCTAAATGCCCCAAACTCGTCCCGAAGTCAACCCCAAATCTTTCGTTCCCAAGAAAAAGTTGGGGGCCAAAACCGTTGGCTCCGTTGGCGCGTCGTTGGCTCGGGGTAAGTACGGATTTGACCTGGGGAGGTCAAGGGGTTTGTTGGGATTTTTTCACGGAGGGAGGAGAAACGTGCGTTGCGGGGATGGGGTGATATGAATAGTCTGTTATTCAAGTATGTTAGCTAGACATGTTATGGAGCTAGGGGTAATACAGGTTCTGCATTTTTCTCATTAAAAGTCAGAGAGCTTGCACCGGCTTTCGACATGGGGTAGTTATAAATAGCTTGAGAGCCCTATTTGTGTCGTTCTCTCTCGAGACATCCTGACGAGGTCAGTTCTGACAATACCACACGCGTAGAAATATCTTATGGAAAAAACAGGCAAAAACTGCATTGCGCGTAGGGAGACCATGACATTTTTTTCAAAAGAATCTTCTTTTGTGCTTGATTCTTTTGATAACTGCCCTGTTGGAATAATGCTTATTCATCGTAATGGCCACTTATTTGAACGCATGAATAATAAATGCTTTGAAATCTTAAGCTTAATAGAAGCAGATGTTCAAACCTACAGTCTTAAGCAAATATTTTCCTCAATCAATGGGTTGCATCTTGACGGATCGCCTGTAAAAATTGACGAGTATCCTATTTTTACAAATTTTAATAGCATATTACCACTGACGTTGAAGTTTTCAATAACTCGAGATAATCAAAAAAAAATAATATCAATGAATTCTTCGCCAATTATAAAAAATAATATAGTTACTGGCGTGGTATCGACCATAGAAGATTTGACTGACCTAATCCTTTCACAAAACAAACTTGAATGCGCGATGTCACGACTTGAAAATCTCTGGTGTGTTTCTAAAAATAGATTTTACTCTGTTAAAGAAGTATGCGACATCACCTTAGAGGCAATTGGTGAAATCACAAAAAGTAAATATGGGTTTTATGGATTCCTAGATGAAAATGAAGCAAATATGATAATACATTCATGGTCAGGTGAAGCAATGAAAGGATGTACCGTCATTGACAAACCTTTTGTTTACCCCATTAAAGATGCTGGACTCTGGGCTGAAGCAATTAGGCAAAGACGACCTCTTGTTGTTAATGACTTTTCGTTGTGTACTTTACCAAAGAAAGGATACCCTGTTGGTCATGTTGAGCTGAAAAATTTAATGGTTATTCCGCATTTTATTGGCAAAAAGATCCATTCTGTTGCGGCTGTCGCAAACAAAGAGTTAGACTATAACGATGACGATATCACAAGAATAACAGATTTTTTGAGTGATACGCAATCTGTTGTCATGCAAATTGAAGCAGAAAATCTTCTCAAAAAGAGCGAAGAAAAATATAGGAATCTTGTCGAGCTAATGAACGAAGGTGTTCTTGTCCTTGATATTGACCTCATTGTTACATTCATTAACACTAAAATGTCCAAACTCATTGGCTACGAGTCTGATGAAATTATCGGCCATAATTTTGATATTTTTTTACATAAAGACAGCAAGGATGATTTTATAAATCAGCAATCGCTCAGGAAAGAAGGTGTTTCAGATAGTTATGAAATGGTTCTTGTCAATAAAAATGGGGAAAAAGTATTTGTCTTATCATCTCCAACACCACTCCTAGATGAAGGAGGTCAATTTAAAGGTTCTTATGAAGTCATCACAAATATTTCCAATATTAAATTAATAGAAATGCAATTACTGCATTCTCAAAAAATGGAAACTATTGGTGTTATGGCTGCGGGCCTTGCCCATGAAATCAATACTCCCCTTCAATATATTGTTGGCAACACTAGCTTTATACAAGAAATAACTGAAAAATTTATTAATTTCACAAAAGCTATTCAAAGCACGCGCACCAACAATTCTCCTCAAAATCCTTCGGACAGGTTGCGGGTTATTGACAAAATAGTTGATGATTTTGACATTGATTTCGTATCTGAGGAAGCTCCAGCAGCAATAAGTGAGTCAATAGAAGGTTTGAATCGTATTTCGTCAATTGTCTTATCTGTTAAAAGATTTTCTCACTCTGACTCCGATGGGCTAAAGAATGTCAACGTAAACTCTGAAATAAGAAACACTATTAATGTTTCTAGGAATGAATGGAAATATAATGCCAAATTAGTTACGAAATTTGACGGCAATCTTCCAGAGTTAATGTGCATAGCGAGCGATTTCAATCAAGTAATTTTGAATTTAATTGTTAACGCTGCACATGCCATACAGGGAAAATTCAAATCAGCTGGCTGCAAAGGCGAAATTACAATATCAACTTTTCATGATAAACATTTTATTTACATAACCATCACTGACAATGGTTCTGGCATTCCAGACAAAATCAAAGAGAAAATTTTTAATCCTTTTTTTACAACAAAAGAAGTCGGGAGAGGAACTGGGATGGGGCTTGCCATAGTTTTAAAAATAATTGAAAAGCATAACGGGAAAATTTGGTTCGAATCAAAAGAGGACGAAGGAACAACATTTTACCTTCAATTTCCTCTTGGAGATGCAAAACAAAGCGATGCATCCTCTTAACCGCCTAGTTCAGATTTGACGTATTCTAGTGTCACGAATTCCCTACAAACCGAAAAAAAGACCCATGCCTTTCCAATTTTCCAGGACGACGTGGGCCATGATGCGTAACTATTCCCAAATAATCCAGCTAGTTCAAAATTTTCTCCAGGAGAATTTTCCCAGCTTGAGGAGCAGAAAATTTGAAGCTCTCCCCAGGGTTGAACCCGTAGCTCTTCAGCAGGGCTGCGCTCAGGTGAACACTTCAATTGGAACCCGCTAAAATTTATATAGATTCAGTTACTTCTTCAAACATACTACCATTGCTTTTTATTGTAATTATTTTTATATCTCCATATCCTAGAGTTCCGTGGGTCTGGATCGGGCTAGGGTTTTCTTGAACACCAACTTAGGCGACTATGGAGGTCGTCGAGGAGGTGCCTGATGGAGATTGAAGGAGGAACGCCCAAGCGTTTTTGGGCGAAGCACAAGGTCCAAGCGGTTCTGAGGCTTCTTCGCGGAGAGGACATTGACCTGGTGAGCCGGGACATCGGCGTGACGGCGGCAACGCTGACGCAATGGCGCGACACCTTCCTGGAGGCAGGGGAAGCCGGCCTGAAGCCGCATCTGGTCAAGGAATCCGTCGAAGTTGGCCGTCTGCGGGAGAAAATCGGCGAACAGGCCATGGAAAACGAGCTGCTTCGGGAGAAAATAGCCCGTATGGAGCAGAACCGCCCTTTGGCGTTCCGGAGGTCGAGGCAGTGAGCCGGGCCGCCTCGATCTCCACCGGGAAAGCTTACAGCGTGGCGCGCGTCTGTCGCATCTGGGGCCTGCCGCGTTCCACCGTCTATTGGCAACGGCAGCAGCCGAAGGGGCCGGGCTGTCGTCGTGGACCTCAAGGATTTTACAGCGATGCCGTACTGGCCGGAGAGATCAAAGCCGAGATAGCGTCCCGCCCGTTTCCCGGAGAAGGCTACCGAAAGATCTGGGCTGGTCTGCGGGGCAAGGGCATCCGGACATCCCCGGTCCGGACACTGCGCCTGATGCGCGAAAACAACTGGCTCGCTCCCACGCGCATCGGTCACCCGCACGGTCCCAAGGCCCATGATGGGACGATCAAGACTTCTCGCGTGGATGCCATGTGGGGCACGGACATGACCACGACGCTCACGACCATGGAAGGCAACACAGCGATATTTTTCGCTATCGATCACTGCTCCCTGGAGGTGGTCGGCATCCACGCCGCCAAGCGCGGCACGCGTTTCGAGGCGTTGGAACCGATCCGCCAGGGCGTCCGCCACAGTTTCGGTGCTTTCGGCAAGGACATGGCCAAGGGCTGACCTTGCGGCATGATCACGGCAGCCAGTTCATCTCGGACGATTTTCAGAATGAAATCAGATTCCTGGGTATAAAGGATTCGGCGTCATACGTGCGTGAGCCGCAAGGCAACGGCATCGCCGAGCGCTTTGTCCGCATCCTCAAGGAAAATCTTCTCTGGGTTCGCAGCTTCGACACGGTCGAGGAACTGCGGTTGGCGCTCCTGGCCTTCAAGGAAGTCTACAACCAACAGTGGCGCATCGGCCGGCATGGCTATCGCTCGCCGGCGCAGATCAGGGAGCAGCAGAAGGCCGAGGTCACCAAGGCCGCCTAATTTTCGCGGCCAAACTGTCCAAGAAACCCTAGACCGCTACAGGTCGCATAACACCCTTCATAAAGAAGAATATCTTCGATCCCATCACCATTGAAATCTGCACGAACAACTTCTGCTAAGAATTGCCCCATACCTTCAGGCTCTTCAATACGTATAGTGTTCTGGCTAACGTTCTTTATTAATATCTCCTTAGCGTTTATTTTATCCTGATACGATGCATTCCCCTTGTATTCACCACTAAGCTCACCAATATACGGGAAAAATGTGAAGGGTAAAAGATCCAAGTCCAATATCCCGCGTCGAGGAGAATCTATATAGCTTACTGTTGGAATTGTTGCTTTTTTTAATGCTTGCAACAAACCACATTGATGTTTAAAAAAAAACTGACATTTTTATATCAAAATTAGTCCTTGGATAATACCCACAAGCAATAGCGTCTTCATATTCTTTACATGTTCTAACATGAATTTTGCCAAAACTATCACTCCACAAATCGAGGCCGGAAATATGTTTATTTTGACCCATTTTTACAGGAAGACCTCTAAAAAAATCAAGATCTCCTTTTGAGACAGCTTTCACATCAGCACGATCTTCAAATTCAATTGCCTCAATAAGATTAAAAATTTCTTGCGGAGAATCGCTATGTTTTTCTAAAATACTTGAGAAATCTTCTTCAGACAATATCCCTCTATCTAAACACTGAAGAAGGTATATTGTAGCCTTTCCCTTTTTATTCCGACGATGAATTTTTTCTAAGCACTCGATAACACGCTTCTTTTTCGATCGAGCTATATTCAAATAAAACAACATCGAGTTAGTCTCAAACAAGAGTCCATTTTTCGTAAATTTGCATTTGGCGTGCATGGAACCAAATTTTCATATCCAAAAATATCAAAACCATCGTCAAGCCCAAGAGAAGTCACCAACTCTTCAAACTCTATTGTTTTTCCTGCATATTCTTCTGGAATTCTGTGATCGATATGAAAATTATCAATTTTCAATGGTTCAGAAGTGTACATACATTTTTTATCGTATGCCGACCAAATAGCTTCGCGCTCTTCAAACGAAAATTTTTGTGTAGACATAAGCCTATCAGGTGACGTTAAATTGTATCAAATTGTTACAAGTTGATATTGTGATTAATAAATTTGCACTCTTTAACATTTTCTCTACAAAAATAAAGACCCACGTTGACCATATTACTGGGGGGCGTGGGCTTTTTTATCTTCGTCTCACCTGCAAGTTTCTACTTCTTTTCCAGCACTATTTTCCCCTCTTCCAGGCAGGAGACCTTGAACTCGTCGCCCTGGTTGTCATTGACCGCCCTAATGGAGCCAGCGATGTGCACCCCTAATGGAGCCACCTTGGGTGGCGTTTCCGGGGTTCGGACGCATCGAAAAGTTAGGTGTTTTCCTCCGCACCGGCAACGCGGTTTTTGAGAGCCGCTTCTTCTCGGGAGCTTCGATAGCTCCTTCCTTCGAGGATGATCTTGTAGGCCCCGTGCCTGATCCGGTCCAAGGTCGCCGCACCGAGCAGTTTGTTATTGAAGGCTTCTCCCCATTCGGCGAAGTCCAGGTTGCTGGTGATCACTGTCGAAACGCGCTCGTAGCGTCGGCGATCAGGTCATGGAAATCCTCATCCTCTGAAGATTTAAAGGGTTTTAGCCCGAAGTCGTCGATGATGAGCAGATCCGTCTTGGCCAGGGCGGAGAGTTTTCTATCGTAGGCGTTGGTCGCCTTGGCGGCCTGGAGCATCGCCAGGAGTTTGCCGACAGGCGTAAAGAGCACCTCGTAGCCTTTTCGGGCGGCGGCATGGCCAAGGGCCTGGGCTATATGGCTTTTGCCGGTGCCGCAGGGACCGACGATGAGCACCGGGGCCTTTTCCTCAAGGAAGCGGCAGGTGGCCAGGTCCAGAATGAGCGCCTTGTTGATGGACGGATTGTAGCCGAAGTCGAAGCTTTCCAAGGTCTTTTCGCTGCGGAAACCGGCCCGGCGCACACGAAGCGAGAACTTTTTCTGTTCCCGACGGGCCACCTCGTCCTGGATCAGCATGGCCAGGAACTCCACATGGGACAGGCCGTCTTCGATGGCCTGCTTGTTGCGGATCTCCATGGAGTCCAGGATGCCGGAGAGACGCAGTTGCTTGAGCGCCGGTTCGAGCGCTGGCATGGGGTTCATGACTTCCTCCTTTTCATTGCAGGATTCCTCGCAATTCACGGCAATACTTCGATTTCCCTCTGTAGATATCTTTCACCTCCTCGTGGAAAACGGGTCGGGGCAGGACATCCAGCCCCTTTCCAGGATGCGTTTGACGGTGTTGTAGCGGGGATCGTGGTGATCCAAGGCGCGGCGGCAGGCGTCTTCCAGACGTTTGGCCCCGTACTTCTTCTTGAGTTGCAGCGTTCCCTGGGCGGCCCGGAGATTGTCCAGGACCTTGTGGGCGAAGAGTGCATCGATGAACTCACGGCAGGCCTGCCCGACCTTTTCGGACTGGAGCAGGCACCATTGCGGATCGTGCATGATGTAGGCCTGGGCCTCCGGCGGCAGGTGCTCCTGGACAGTGGCCTTGCTCCCCGGCTTCAACCGTCGGGAATGAATGGCGATCAGCTCGTTGTCGTGGAAGATTTGCACGGTCTTTTCCGTGGCGCGAAGCCACAGGATTTGGTGCGCCAGCCGGTACGGGGCGGAGTAGTAGCAGCGGCGAAACTCGACGTGGCAGTTGCCGTGCAGCTTCACCTTGGCCCAAACGGCCAGCTCCGGCGGCACGTCCGGCAAAGGCCGCAGGATGTGTTTTTCCGTCTCGGCAAACAGCGCCAACGGCTGGGTCTTGGTCGTGCCGTGGGTGCGATTCCCCGCATAGCCCATGACCCATTCCAGAAGCTGCGCATTGGCGTCATGGAGGCTGCGAAAGGTCCGTGTCGGCAAGAAGTTGATTTTGATGAACTTCACCCCAGACTCAACCCTGCCCTTTTTCTGCGGTTCACGCGGCGGGCAGGGCGAAATCAGGAAGCCATACTCCTCGGCAAAGGCCTCATAGGAGCGCTGGACCTCGGGATCGTGGTAGCAGGCCTTGGTGATGGCGCACTTGGGATTGTCGATAATGACCCTGGCCGGGACGCCGCCGAAAAACTCGAACGCTCGGCGATGACAGCCAAGCCAGGTCTCGATCTTCTGGTCACGCACGATTTCTGCATACTGATGCCGACTCCAGGCCAGCGTCATCACGAAAAAATGGGTCTTGATGACTTCACCTGTGAAGGCGTCGGTAATCACCGGGCCGGCACCGAAATCCACCTGCACCGCCTCACCCGGTGCAAAATCCAGCATCACCGTGGCCTTCGCAGGCGTCTGCTTGATCTTGGCGACAAACCGCCTGACGCTGGAATAGGCGCCCGTGAAGCCGTACTTGCGAATCAGGGCCTGATGGATCGTGCAGCCGGCAATGCCCTGCTTAACCCAGGCCCGGACTTCGTCCTGGTAGGGGATAATGCTGGATGTGGAGGGCTGCTTCGATGCCCGGCCGGAAAAAAACAACGCCAAGGTCGCATCGGAAGGCAAGGACACTTCCGCGACCAACACAGCCTTGCTTTTCGGCGGTCTCACGGACCTGGGCCAGTTTCCTGCGCCCCATCAGTCCGGTCTTGGCTATCTGCCTGTCGGACTCGCCAAGACGCATCCGAACAAGAGCTTGATGATACTCGTACATCTCGAACCTCCGATTGGACATCCGCGTTCCTCCCGTTTGTGGATCGAGAGGACGTACGCGGCGTTTCGAAGGTCCGAACCCGATCGCCTACCGCTGCCTTGGCTCCATTAGATGATCACCAAATGGCTCCATTACGCGAGCACTCCGTGGCTCCATTAGCTGAGCACTCAGTGGACTCATTGGGCGGTCGCCGACAAATCAGGCAGTGGAAATGCAGCGGGGGCAGATTATTGACGTGGTGAAAACGATGTCGGAGACCGAGCTACGGCTCCTCATGCGGATCATTGAACTGACTCGGGAACTGTCGATGCAGAAGGGGTAGGGGGGCGTTGGCGGATTTATACTGCTCCCTGAGAATTGAAGCCCAACTCTTATAAGATAATATGCTATTTTAACTGAATAATCAGTTCCTTGCCCACCGCCCTAGCATACTTTCGCAATGTTGCCACAGAAGGCGAATGCTTGCCGCTGGACAAAGCAGATTCCAAGCGGGCGACGGACGGGGCTTTCGTTCCCATCAGGGCAGCTACCTGGGCTTGGCTTAGTCCAGCTTCTTTTCTTGCCCGCAAAAGCTCGCCCAAGAGAGCAAAACTCAGGAGCCATGGTATCATAAGCTTCCCTGGTAGCAGGATTTCGCACTCATTTTTTTAGCGAGTTCGTTATGGACGTAGCATATCGTTCAGGAATTTATACCAGGCGGGATATTATTGTGTGAATCTTGATGTGATACTTGTTCAGGGTATATCTCGACAATATGGCCATCCTTCCAAGGACAAGCGGTGTTCCTGTTTCTTTAGCGATTGTTGCAGCACGGCGAGCCGCACGTGCAAGGGCGTTTTCGATACCTTTTGTATCAAGATCATTTTCTGCAAAATTACCGGGCATAAAGACCTCCTTAGAAAGAAGCACCGGAGGATTTACGGAATTATCGTACAACGACCAAGCGTCCACAAGTGTAGAGTAGATTTTTTGGAAATTCCGCAGTCCTTTGGTAAAACGCCGACGAATGGTTTCTTCAGGAACCTCGTGCCCACCTTGCTTGACACGAGCAGCGACTCGGCGCACAGCCATATCTGCATCAGGGAGTGTAAGGAAAATTATCTTAACCTTGTATTCAGCCTTTTTCCATGTAAGAATTTTTTTGACCCACATCATGCCGCTAAGCGTTGTCTCAAAGGCAAAGCTTTCTCTACGGGAAAAAAAGGTGGTCGATCTGTTCGATCATCAGCCTTCCCGCACGAACAATCGTCTCTGAAGGAGAAAAAGGAGAAAGTGAGCTGGTCGCGGAAAATTGGACAGTTTGCTAAGCTATAGTCCTCAAGCGAGGAGGACGGTTTTCGATGTCCCAGCGACGGAAGTTTTCGGCGGAGTTCAAGGCGAAAGTGGCGCTCGAGGCCCTGTCTGGCGAGTTGACCTTGGCCGAGCTGGCCAGCAAGTATGATGTGCATCCGACGCAGATCGCGGGCTGGAAGCGCCAGGCCAAGGAAGGTATGGTCGCGGCCTTTTCCGGGAAGTCGGCGACGGTGCAGAAGGATTCCGCCGCGGAAATCCGGGAACTCCACGCCAAGATCGGGCAGTTGACTGTGGAAAAAGATTTTTTAGAGCGAGCCTTCGCCAAACGGTGAGTCCCGGGCGAAGGCGTGGGATGGTCGAACGCGGGCATCCCCGACTCAGTATTTGCCGGCAGTGCCACATTCTCGGACTGGCCAGGTCGACTTGGTACCATCGCCCGAAGGGCGAGTCGGCCACGAATCTGGACCTGATGCGGCGTATCGACGAGCAGTTTCTGGAGACGCCGTTTTACGGATCGCGCCAGATGCGGCTGCATTTGCGGCACCAGGGCTTCGTGGTCGGACGAGGGCGTTTGCGGCGGTTGATGCGCAGGATGGGGCTGATGGCGATCTACCAGAAGCCCAGGACGAGCGTGCCGCATCCCGAACACAAGATATACCCGTATCTGCTGCGCGGTCTTGCGATCAATCGGCCGGATCAGGTCTGGTGCGCCGACATCACGTATGTCCGCATGAAGCGGGGCTTTCTGTATCTGGTGGCGGTCATGGACTGGCACAGCCGAGCCGTGCTGTCCTGGCGGCTATCCAACACCCTGGACGCTGATTTCTGCGTTGCCGCCTTGGAAGAGGCCATGAATCGTTATGGGGTGCCGGAAATCTTCAACACGGACCAGGGTTCGCAGTTCACTAGCCTGGAATTCACCCAGGCGCTCAAGGATGCCGGCGTCGCCATCTCCATGGATGGCAAAGGCCGTTGGATGGACAATGTCTTTATCGAGCGGCTGTGGCGCTCAGTGAAATGGGAATGCGTTTACCTGCGGGAACTCGAAACCGGCAGTCAAGCCCGCCAAGCGCTTGGAGACTGGTTCCGCTTCTACAACGAGCAGCGGCCGCATACGGCTTTTGACGGTCGCCGCCCCATGGACGTATACCAGGATGGCCACTCGGCTTCAAAGGCGGCATGAGCACTAACCGGACTATAGCTTAACTGCGCCGCCAATCTGTCCAACAAATCCGGACCAGCTCACCTGTTTGCGACTACCTTGCTCAACAAAGGGGCCGATCTGGCCGCCGTGTCGAAGATGATGGGGCATTCGACCGTCAAGCTGACGGCCGAAACCTACTACCGCTACATGTCTGGAGAAAAGGAAAGAGCTGTCCGGTTACTGCCGGGTTAGCTGTTGCGTAAGAGGAGAAGGCGGGATTCCTGAGCAGAGGTTTTCCGCCTTCTTTGTGTACGGTCTATTTGGCCGAAACGAAAAATAAACTGACCAGATTTCGCAATGCGGAAACATCGATCAAGGCTTACATAATTTTTGTGGTGGTTGCTCCTTGCGAGCGCCGAACACGCACGCAAAGCGGCATCCGCAACGGAATTCGAAGAGACAATTCCTATGCAGAATAACATTTTCCCACCGAAAGAAAGAGGAATATCGATATCAGTTTGACAATTAACTACGCGGAGCATCTATGAACACCAAAGCCTTTCGCAGTATAAACCTCTATCTATTAGCATCACTGGAATAGTTATCATCTTCGGATTCCTGTTCTTCTGGAAGTCCATCCGCAGCAAACCTCTAATGCAAATAGTGCAACCGCCCATGCTCGTTTCCGCCCTGAGAGTCCAAAGTCGTAACGTTCCTGCTGAACTCCAAGCCATCGGGAGTTTGCAGGCCGTCCAGGAGGTCTTGCTGGCTCCCGACACCGCAGGGCGTATCACCGGCATCCACTTCGAAGCTGGGCAAATTGTCAAAGAAGGGACTATCCTGCTCCAACTCTACGATGCACCTGAGCAAGCCGATCGTGTCGCCGCGATTGCGAAAGCTGATTTCGCCCGCTTGCAGATGTCTCGCTTGGCAAAACTCGCCCTTGTTGACGCTGCACCGCGCTCAGAGTTTGATCAGAACAAGGCCGAATATGACCAATCCATCGCGGCAGTGCGCCAGTTGGATGCCCGCATTCAGCAGAAAACAATCCGCGCGCCGTTCACCGGGCAGATTGGTATTCGCCGTGTCAATATGGGGCAATACCTCAATGCGGGCGATCCAATTGCTACTTTGACCAAGCTCGATCCGCTCTATGTCAATTTTACTGTTCCACAACAGGAACTACCAAAGCTCAAACCTGACCAGCAGGTAATGGTGACTGTAGACACCTCACCAGACAAGGTGTTCATAGCAAATATCAACTGTATAGAGCCAAGGATCAACAGCGACACACGCAATATTGCCGTGCAAGGTTTATTACCAAACGTTGATCGTCAATTGAAGCCTGGCATGTACGTCAACGTGCGTGTGCAACTTCCCGAGATCGCTGACGCCATTACCGTACCGCTTACCGCCATCCAGACCTCTTCTTCTGGCGATAGCGTCGTCGTCGTTCAAGAGCCGAATGCCGAAGGCATCGGCAGGTCCCTCGCGGTGGCCTGTCAAGACAGGGAGACGCCTCGGCGACGACGTGATTGTAGAACAGGGACTAAAATCTGGCGACGTTGTGGTCACGGCCGGTCAAGTCCGCATCCCGCCCGGCGCACCAGTCAAGATCAGCGCCCCCCGCCCTTAGCCAGTTCCGATGCGCCCGACTCCGCGCCGACACAGCGGGGGAAATAAATATGCATTTCACCGATATCTTTATCCGCCGCCCTGTACTGGCGCTGGTCATCACCTGTTGATCCTGCTGGCAGGCGTAAGCGCGATCTTCTCACTGCCGATTCGCCAGTACCCCTTCCTTGAGAACGCCGAGATTACCGTCTCCACAACCTTCCCAGGGGCAACGCAGGAGGTGATGCAAGGTTTCGTGACGACACCAATCGCCCAGTCGATAGCCACCGCCGCAGGCATCGAATACCTCACCTCTTCCTCCACGCCAGGCAGCAGCCAGATTACTGCCCGCCTTGTGCTCAATGCCAATGCCGACCGCGCAATGACCGAGATCCTGGCGAAAGTGCAACAGGTTAAGTACCGACTGCCTACCGGTGCATACGATCCAGTCATCACCAAGTCGACGGTTTCCAGCTCAGCCGTCAATACGTGGCCTTTACAGCGATACGTTGTCTATCCCTCTGGTGACCGACTTTGTTACGCGGGTGGCGCAGCCGCTGTTCACCAGCATTCCCGGGGTCGCCTCGGTGGACTTGTCAGGAGGGCGTACGCTCGCGATGCGCATCTGGATCGACCCTGCGCGCCTTGCGGCGCGCGGCCTCTCGGCCGGTGACATCGCGGCGGCACTGCGCGCCAACAACGTCCAAGCCGCACCTGGCAAACTGAAAAGCGCGCTGACGGTTACCAATATCGCTGCCGCTACTGATCTGCATGGTGTCGAAGACTTCCGCCAAATGGTGATCAAGAGCGGATCGGCCGGCGAAGGCATCGTTCGCCTTGCGGACGTGGCCTCGGCCGAAATCGGCGGCGAGAACTACGACAGCGCGTCTTTTGCGACCGGGATGCCCGCAGTTTTCGTTGCGATCCAAGCGACGCCCGACGGCAACCCGATCGAGATCGTGAAGGCCGTCACCCAGTTGATTCCCAAGATCCGGGCCATGGCGCCTCCGGGGGTGACGGTAGCGCCAAACTATGACGTTGCGCGCTTCGTCAACGCATCGATCGATGAGGTCAAAGACACACTCATTGAAGCAATCCTCATTGTGATCGTTGTCATCTTCCTGTTTTGGGGACGGTTCGCGCGGTCATCATTCCGGTGGTCACCATTCCTTTGTCACTGATCGGTACGGCCGCGCTGATGATGGCCTGCGGATTCTCACTCAATCTGCTCACGCTTCTTGCGATGGTGCTCGCTATCGGCCTCGTCGTCGATGACGCAATCGTCGTCGTCGAGAATATCCACCGCCATATCGAGGAGGGGCTGTCCCCGGTGCGCGCGGCGCTGATCGGCGCGCGCGAGATCGTCGCCCCGGTTATCGCCATGACGATTACCCTCGCGGCTGTCTACGCCCCGATTGGGTTGATGGGCGGGCTGACCGGCGCGTTGTTCAAAGAATTTGCTTTCACACTGGCAGGATCCGTCATCGTTTCGGGCGTGACCGCCCTGACGTTGTCACCAGTGATGAGCTCGATGCTCCTCAGTTCAAAGCAAAGCGAAGCACGGCTGGCGAAGCTCATCGAGCACAGCATGATCCAGCTGACCACCTTCTATAGTCGTCTTTTGGCGCGTACGCTCGCAGCTCGTTCTGCGGTACTATTGGTGGGCGTCGTCGTTCTGGCCATGATCGTTGTGCTGTTTACGGGCACACAACACGAACTCGCGCCTGCCGAGGATCAAGGGGTCGTCGTCGTCTTAACTCGTGCCTCGCAATACGCCGGAGTCGACTATACCTCTCACTATGCGGCAAAGATCGAGCAGATATTTGAGTCCATCCCCGAATTTGAGAGCAGCTTCATGCTTGTGGGCGGCAGCGACAGCGGGAGTCCGAACATCATGTTCGGTGGTGCGATTCTCAAAGACTGGTCAAAACGCAAGCGCTCCGCCAGCAACATCCAAGCCCAGATCCAGACCGCCGGTGCAACGGTTGACGGTGAAACGGTTACCGCTGTTCTGATTCCTTCACTCCCAGGATCGGGCGGTGGCCTGCCGGTTCAAATGGTGCTGCGTTCTCCTAATAATTTCAGGGAGGTCTACGACACGGCCGAGAAATTGAAAGCAGCGGCCTATGCCAGTGGCCTATTTTTGTACGTTGAAAACGAATTGGCCTTCGATAGTCCGCAAGCGCGAATCACCATCGACAGCGCCAAAGCGAATGAGATGGGTGTGACGATGCAGGCAGTGGCGGATACGCTCGCCGTGCTCGTCGGCGAGAACTACGTCAACCGCTTCAATTTTTACGACCGTTCCTACGACGTGATCACTCAAGTGCGCGGCAGTGAGCGCATGACGCCGGATGACCTGGGCCAATTATACGTCAAGACTTCCTCCGGCGCGTTGGTGCCGCTCGCGACGGTGACCCACGCCGAAATGCGTTCGCAGGCCAATCAGCTTAACCAGTTCGACCAGATGAACTCGACGACGCTGAAGGCGCTTCCTCGCCCCGGCGTCAGTATGGGCGAGGCTGTCGCTTTCCTCGAATCGCAAGCACTGCCCTCCGGAATGAGCATCGATTGGCTCGGCGACAGCCGCCAGTTCGTACAGGAGGGCAATCGCTTGCTCATCTCCTTCGGTTTTGCGCTGGTGGTCATTTTCCTGGTGTTGGCCGCTCAGTTCGAGAGTCTGCGCGATCCGCTGGTTATCCTCGTCACCGTGCCGTTGGCGATCTGCGGCGCGCTGGTCCCGCTGTGGCTTGGCTATGCAACGCTTAACATCTATACGCAAATCGGACTCGTGACTTTGATAGGACTCATCTCCAAGCACGGCATCCTGATGGTGACCTTCGCAAATCATATCCAGGAGCACGAAGGGTTGAGCCGCATCGAGGCGATTGAGAAAGCCGCTGCGGCGCGCATGCGGCCGATCCTGATGACTACGGCGGCAATGGTCGCCGGCTTGGTGCCGCTGTTGTTCGCCGGAGGTGCGGGTGCTGCCAGCCGTTTCGCCATTGGCATTGTCGTGGTGATGGGCATGCTGGTGGGTACATTGTTCACACTGCTCGTACTGCCGACGGTCTACAGCTTCATCGCCAAGGATCATCGTGCGATCGCTGCAAGTTCGCGGGCCCGTGAGCTTGCTTCTGCGGAGACCCCCCATGTCTGATCGCTATCCCGTTAGCCGTCGATGTGCTTTCTCCATGCAACTGACAGGCTAACGACAGCTATTAATCTCATAATGTAAGGATGCAGCCTGCAACCGTTATGAGATCAATTATGGCGCGGCATACCTATACAACTATGGGCATGGTCATACTTGCATCATGGCAAAAAAATATCATATCTTGTCACAAGATATGGCAAACAACCATTAATTTGATGAATACATGAAAGGAGCAACCATGTTCATAGAATCTTCTGATTTCCCTGTCGTGTGGATGCATCACGCCAAAGACGACGATCAATCGGAGGGCGCCATCTTTACCGCTTTTGATGCGTTGCTTGATCGAGCAAAGCCTGTCGTCATCATCGGATCAAAAAGATCAGAGGATGCCCAGCGCGAGAAGGATAGCCCTGCCGAACGCAAACGCTTGATGCTTTGGATTAAGCAAAACAAGAAACGGTTGCGTACCCTTGTGAGGGGAATGGTTCAAATTGAGCCTTCGGCCACCAAGCGCATGGCGCTGAAAGGCTTCCTGGTGATGGCCGAGAAAATTTGGGGCTATCCCATGCTGCTTGCCGCCTCGAAAGAAGAAGCGCTTACTGTGGCATCTCGGCTATTAGCTGAACAACCTGTAGCACCATAACCAACATTTATCTATACCGTATCTTGAAAGACGATGCCTGGCATCCTAGATTTCTCGTTCGTGCCCCTGGACGCGCTTTTGCGATCCGAAATATATCGTGCAGGCGGCTTCCCTACTGCCTTGCGGAACATGGTGACAAAGCCACTGGCGTTTTCATAGCCCAAATTGAGGGCCACTGTCTGTACGCTTTCTCCTTTGCTTAAACGCTGTAGCGCGAGGATTACATGCAGTTGTCTTCGCCATCGGCCGAAACTCATGCCAATTTCATGCATCAGAAGTCGGGTCAAGCTGCGCTCACTCATACCAATACGAACGCCCCAGGCAGCCAATGTCGATTTGTCCGCAGGGTCAGCCAGCAGCATTTCCGCAAGGTGCCGCAAATGTTTATCGCGCGGCATGGGTAGATACAAATCCTCGACCGGAGCCGCAATGAGTTCGTCGAGCAAAGTAGCGATCAAACGGCCTTCGGGTCCGTTGAGTTCATAATGGGTGGGAAATCTTGCAGCCTTGAGAAGCAGCTCCCGTAGCAATGGTGATACCGAAAGAGTGCAGCACTTTTTAGGAAGATCCGGGGAGGCATCTGGTTTGACTAACAGGCAGTAGCACTCTGTCTCTCCCGAACCACGGACAGTATGAGTTAAGCCTCCAGGTATCCACACGGCGCATTGCGGAGGAACGATCCAAACACCATCCTCGACTTCACAATTGATGATCCCTCGCGCAGTGAAAAGCAATTGCGCCTTGTGGTGCTGATGTCTCGCATGTTCCCATTCCTTAGTGACCATCGACGCACCAACGACCACTACTGGACGTGGTGTTCCATCGATGTCAAATGAGTCCAATTGGTTACGACGATCAAGCAACAACATGATACGGAACGAACTCCTCACAAAAAACATTTTTTGCAATGCGGACTATTATATTTTCTAGATAACTATTGGATAAGTACTCCATAATAAATAAATTCTTCTCTGGTCTCCTGTGAGTCGCTGTAATAATAATTAATCCAAAGCGATTACTGGATACAAACTTAAAACCGTCCCCTGTAGAATATTATAAAAAGCCCCAAGTCCGCCAGGCATTTCAATATGAATATCGACCTAGACATACGAGAAAAAATAATTCCTTCATGGCAATACATATAAAATAGTTTCAAATGTACATGAAGTATGATGCCCTAAATACAAACGACATTTTGGCAACATCTTTTTTATCAAAAGAGGCAAGGAAAACAAGTCTTCTGGGTTATGATAAACTGATATCGCCATTCTAGGTTTATAACGAACAATAGTTTCAACGGAGGAACGTAAAACATTAAACTCAGAACCTTCAACATCTAATTTTATAAACGTAACATTATTTAAACATTGTTCCTTGACAAAGCAGTCGACGGTTGTCATTTCGCAACGAGTATTCGGATTTATATGATCATTTGCAACACGGGACCCCTCCCCACTAGAGGTAAATGAAGTAGTACATTTTTCACTCCACAATCCGCAATGGATTAAACGAAACGTCCCTTCTAACTTCTTATCATTAATCTGCTTATGCGCCTTGGTAAAGCCTACTGGATCTGGTTCAAATCCATAAAGTCTACCATTCTTCCCAATATTGTTACACATACGTAGCTGCGAAGAAATATTTTCAGATATCCCGCCATCGATTATTATATCACCTTCAACAGGGCGCACCATCGGATGAAAATATTCCGGATAATCAGAGAGGCGCAAATAACCAATATTTCCAGTCACGAGGGAACGAATTTTTGCTGCTAAAATCTTTTTACTCTCAAAATCATCGAGCATGCCATACAACTTCTCTAGCTCATTCTTATGGCTATCGTAAAAACTTGGAATACATGGAGAAGTATGATCACATGGCATAGGCATACAAACAAAAAAACCATTATATCCAAAAGCCAATATCTTGGTTATTGCATAGTTTAATTTCCACCAAACGTAATTATTACTTGCAAAAACGATCTCAGAGTCTAGAGATATTTTTCCCTTAGAAAGACCGCTAATTTTATTTGGGGGAAATTTACTTACCCATTCAATATCACAATCACTAATATCATCTCTATCAATAACTAGTATTGACAAATAGTCCTTAGTTAAAAAACTCCCAATAATTTTTGGCAGATGAGGCAAGTCTTCATAGAAACAAATGACCGCAACCTTACGAGACCAGACAGGGAACCCAAAAGGGCGCTTAAGTGATGCCAACCGTATCATGTCAGCTAACGACATAGCCACTCCCGACGAAAAGCATTACAAAAAATATTCACATCACCCTTCTTCACAGGACGACGTGGGCCATAATGCGCAACTATTCCCAAACAATCCAGCTAACTACTTCTTTTCCAAGACAATCTTTCCCTCTTCCAGACAGGGAACCTTGAACTCATCGCCCTGGCTGAAGCCGTAGTTGGCCAGGAGCAGTCTCGCTTCAGGAGTAGAGAGCTTAGGCCGCAATTTTTTTAAATAAGCTGTCCACAAAAATTGTTTCCCAAATAGGCCGTCATCTGCAATCATCTCTCGCATCGGTCTGAACTCTACAACCTCTAGCTGATCTTCAAATAGAAAACGAATCTGTTTTTCTGAATAGGCTAATCCACCTTTCAATCTGCACATCTTATACACTTCCAAATCTGAAAAGCAATTTCCACCACCAACATCATTGAAACCTGGTCTAAAGCAGGTTAAGCCAAAATACCCACCTGGCTTTAGGGATTTTTTAATAAAATTTATATAACCAATTCTGCGATGTGGCGTTATGTGGTGCAAACATCCAGCGTCATAAATAATGTCATATTTGTCCTCAACTAGCGCTAATTCGTGAACAGATTTACAGATGAAATTTATGGTCACAGTTGTTTTTTAGTGCTAACTCTTTCCCCCATGCAATGGCGACATCTGAGATATCAACCGCGTCTATAGTACATCCTTGTGTTGCAAAAAAGACAGAATTCCTGCCGTTCCCACATCCGAGCTCTAGCACCTTCCCTTCTTTTAAAAATCCGTTGTGGAAGTACGAAACTAAATTTTCATCTGGAAACTCAATGAAAAATGGGAGCCCTCGATTTCGATCGGTATAAAATTGATTCCAAAATGGAGCTGGTTCTCTAAATAGCGTGTCAAGCAAGTCCAGTAAATCTTCGCTAGAGTTAATCATTTTATCGTAACAATTATTATCCATAGTCACCACTTCCTTAGTTCAAAAAGACCCACGCCAACCAATTTTTCTGGGTGACGTGGACCATTTCGAATCAATTTACAAAAAATCCAGTTAGTTAGCTACTTCTTCTCCAAGACAATTTTCCCTTCTTCCAAGCAGGAGACCTTGAACTCGTCGCCTTGCTTGAAGCCGTAGTTGGCCAGGAGAGTCGGGGACAGACGGAGACCATTCTTCGAGAGCTTCACGCTTCCAGATGCCACACGAGCATCCATCCCTTCGATCTTGTAAAATTTTTGGTCCATCTGCATCAATTTCAGGAGATGGGCTTTCAGGTTCGCTTTCTTGATGTCAAAAGCGTCCATGATCTGCTGAGCGGTTTTACCTTCGGTGATCATGGTGCGAAGTTTCATCGCGTCAAATTTCGATGCGATAGGCATGGGATAAGTCTCCTGGCTTTTTGTGGTTTAAAAAATCAACGTTATTGTATATTGTCAATAGACGATGTCAATATTGTTTATACTTAAATTCGGCTATTTTTTTGCGGTTCAAACGTCATTTACCCCTCGATTTTATCTGGCGCTTTCGCAGAAACAACAAAAAATACACACTAAAGACAACCAAGAAATCAGGAGCGGGTAAATCCCTTCGGTTCAATCATAGGCCTTGATCTTCGGCATCGCGCACAACGCCGCCACGACAGCCACAATGGCCACTGTTCCACCCAATACGAACGGTGCTCGCGGGCTGATGACATCCCAGAGCAGTCCTGCAGTCAAACTGCCGGCCAAGGCCATAAAACCAATGGACATGTGAAAGATGCCCATAGCTGTCCCCTTTTTCTCCTCGGGAATCTTGTCCCGGATAAGTGCCCGACCAATTCCCTCCGTAAGCCCCATGAACAGCCCGTAAAGCGGGAAGAGCCACCAGACCATCACCGAGTTCGCCCACGCGAACCCAAAGTAGACGGCAGCATAGAGGGTCCAACCGGCAACGATCATGCGCCAACGTCCGAAACGATCACTCAAGATGCCCAGGGGATAAGCGCTCAGGGCATAGACTATATTAAAAAGGGTATAGGCCAGGATAGACTGCACATCTGAGAGCCCCAAGTCCTTAGCACGCAGGATGAGCAACGTATCGCTGGAATTGGCGAATGCAAAGAGCATGAGCAGCCCAAGGGTTATCCAAAAAGCCTTAGGCATTCCCGACCACGGTTTTCCAAGTGGCGGGTTCGACTCCACGGAGTCTCGGCTACTCTGTTCCAGGTGAGCCGCTTCACGAAGCTTGAAGGTGAGCAATACTGCCGCCAATCCGGGCACAGTTGCAATGAGAAAGATGGTCCGATAATGGTCGGGGAGTAACGCCAGTAGACCCATAGCGAAAAGGACACCCACGATGGCCCCGGCTGTGTCCATCATGCGGTGAAAACCATACGCACGGCCGCCCTGGGAGGAATCAACAGCATCCGCGATGAGTGCATCCCTGGCTGTGGTTCGAAGTCCCTTCCCAAATCGATCGATTGACCGGGTAAACAAAACCATCGGCCAGGAAAAGGCTAAGGCCATGAGTGGTTTTGATAACGCACTCAGTCCGTATCCCCAGCGGATGAAAGGAACGCGGCTGCGGAGCTTATCGCTATGCCAGCCGGAAAGCCCTTTCATGACGCTTACAATGGCCTCGGCGACACCCTCAATGACTCCCAGCACGACAACTGGGGCTCCCAACACAGAGGTGAGGAAGAGCGGGATCACTGGGTAAAGCATTTCCGAAGCCACGTCAGTGAAAAAACTGATCCAACCCAACTTGACGATGGAAGAGGGTAGACCCCAGAAAGATTTCTTGATAAATCTATCTGCATTAGTCACTAGTATCTTTCCTTTCGAATTCAATTTTTACCTCAACCAAATCGATGCTCTACAATAGATTCGGGCAAGTATTATGCTAAACGCATAGCCAAGTGACCGACCAGCTATAGATATCTTGCCCCATGCATCATAAAGATCACAATCGATGCGCAGATGCGGTAATACCCAAAAACTTGCCACCGACCTTTTTCAAGCCAGTTCGAAAGCCATTTAAGGGCAAGTAGTCCTGCCAGGAAGCTTAATACCATTCCCAGTAATCCAGGAAGAAAGAGATGTACCAAACCTGCTGGAGTAACGCTGGTAGCTACTTGACTTCTGCTGGACCTTCAATAATTTGCGAACTTCGCGGACAATCACAGGAGGAGTAAGGACTACCGCCAAAGTAAAGCTGAAAGCCTTCAGCCGTTCTTTATTGACCCCCATGAATCAGTCCGGCTGAAATTGTAGCACCAGATCGTGAAAAACCTCTACAGGATGCTTTATTCCTTCGGTTTTGTCGCAGAAAACTAAATTTTGCAGGAATCCTGCATTTTTAACTTGTTAAAATAGCAGCGCTTTCAGGTTGAACTCACCCAAGGCCCCCGGCCCCTCGGCCTCGTCTCCCCGATCTCCCCGGCCCCCCCTCGGATTCGCTCGGGCAGGGACTCTCCTGGGCGTTTCCCCCTGGCCTCCCCATTGGGATCACCCATCCCTAATCTCTCAGGAGAATCCCGCTCCGGGCCAAAGTACTTTTTCCTCAGTCACAGTTCCAGCTTTTTCCCTGTCCCGTGACCGACTCCCCTGCCCAGGGTATCCTTCTTCCCAAAATTCCTTCTCACCAGGAACCAAAGGACATCCTATGCCACCACAACATCACGATTATCTCACTTTGAAAGATGAGATCATCAACGCATTTCGGCCTATTGAGCAGCTTTTTAAGATAATGGACACTTCTGGACTCGATGTCGATGGAACGATTATCCGGTGCTACGCCGAAATAGGACTCGAACTTACTGGAACTTTTCGGAGCAAGCTCGAAAGTTGCTTGGTAGAAAACGGGATGGTGCTGACAATGCCGAACGATAACAGCTGGAACGTCGTTTACGCCTCTACCCGAGAGCAAGCGATTGCCGATGGCGTCCTGGCCGATGTCACCGAAGCTGCGAAGGCTATCGGCTTCAAGCGCAACACCGTCGTGACCGATCACCTGTTCCATGGATACGTCGAAGTACCCTCTGGGTTGGAAGGAGAAGGCCAATCGGCGACAGGCCGGCTCCACGACCTGATGGTTCTGGCGCTGTTTGCTGCCAGGAAAGCCGTCAACGCGGACCGCGTCAACTTCAAGGTGTCGTTCCTGATGGCCCCCGGACGCATGGAGACCGTCGAAGTCGTCGCCCACATCGGCCCTGGTGACAATGGCGAGCCGGTCCTGACCATCATGTTGCCAGAGGATGATGAGGGATTTTAACAAGATAACCAGGAGAAAGGTATGTTTTCGTTTCTGTTGGGTGTTGCTTTGGGGACCATCGTCGTTGTCGTCGGCGCGCAGCTGCTGATCATTCCTCCCAAGCCGAGTCGGTTGCGTAGTCCGAAGTAGCCACGGAGTTGCCGACCTTCGAAGGAAAGCCCGAGCATGAGCAGCTTGGGCTTTTTCTGTAGTGCAGCGATTTCATATGAAAACAAGATGAATTAGCTGCGTTTCGATAATACGCTCTGACCGGCTCTGGCGAAGGCCTCAATTGCGGCCAAGTCTCTGAGATAGGCGCAGAACATATCGGCCATGGCCTCGGCGTAGGCTTCGATCTCTGTGGGGGTTCGGGGCGTTTCAGAAAAATGCTTCCCCGCCGTACTTAGCGTCGTTGTGATCAGGTCGCCGGCCAACGCACGAGTCGTTTCCGGGGCATCGGGCAACGCCTCTTCCATGAAGCCCAATGACGATGCCGTCTCCCCTCGACCTAGCCTCCTGCACCTCGGGTGCGTCGCGATAGAGCGGGGCGGCGTCATTGAGGGCCACACGCATCTCGGCCTCCTCGCATTCCGAACGGAGGAAGGCGTGGACCAGGGTGCGCAGCCGTTCGAACGGTGGTTTCTGGG
>Ga0268359_10054_pt1 | contig 28580 bp, 32 predicted proteins | sample BioMet11_FD_194416 | JGI IMG/M metagenome (GOLD analysis project Ga0268359, IMG submission 194416) | Sewage microbial communities from Oakland, California, United States - Biofuel 11 (PacBio Assembly) | ecosystem: Engineered > Wastewater > Sewage > Unclassified | place: USA: California | collected...
ACTTGTTCCAATAAAACAAAGTCCGACCAATACTACAATGTTGGGAGAATTGACGTAGATACGCTATGTACAACAAAATGATGAAGACTTTCCCTATGGCGGCTATGGAAATCCAAAAACCTTCCTTGATTATAACAATGTAAGAACGCTTCAGGTGGTGCATCTTAAGAAGAATTTCAGCCGACTTGCGGATGCACTAAGCGCAGAAGGTAAATACGATTCAGCCAGAGCGGTAATGAATAGGTGCATGGAACTTACACCAACGAGCCAAATTCCCTATGATTTATTTACGTTGGACAATATCCAAAGCCTTTACCTGGCCAAGGATATTGAACAAGCCAATAGAGTTGTAACGGAATTATGCCAAACGTCCTCCGATAACTTGGCATACATAATGGCACTACCTACAAAGTTTAAGTCCATGTATGAAACCCCTACTCAGCTAAAACCTTTATCTATTACTCAAGCAATGAAAATAGCAAAGGATAACCAACAAACGGTCTTATCTGATAAGTTGGAAAAGAATTTTCAAACACGCTTTGCTAGGTATATGCAACAATAAATAAAAAAAGTCGGCAATTGCCGACTTTTTTTTGATCTAATTCATGCTTACGTGCTGGAATTAGTTTAAATTTCGTTGTAAATTTATTGCAACAACTAAGCCAAAGAAAAAGATATGGAAAAAGCTATACTCCGCATTGTTGTACCATGGGATTTTACTCCAGTTGCAGAAAAACGCATTAAGTATGCTTTGGCTGCCTGCAAAGAGCGAGAATCCTATAAGATTGATTTAATTCATGTGATCTCTCCTGGAGGACTATTTAGTAAAGGAGCCCTACAAAAAAAGAGGCTGAAGAGAAACTTGGATTGGAAACAAAAAAAATCCTACAAGAACATGGGATAAAGATAAACACCAAAGTTTTGGAAGGAACAATCTTTACAGCCCTAACCGAATACGCTGACGATACCAAAGCTGACTTTGTTATTATGGGTACCCACGGAATTAAGGGCGTTCAAAAATTAACGGGTAGTTGGGCTCTTAAAGTTATTGCAGGATCTAACGTTCCTTTTATTGTTGTTCAGGATGAACCTTCGAGCAATCATGCTCATGTATTTGAGCACATTGTTGTTCCAATCGATTTTAAACCGGAAAGTAAAGAATTAATGATCAAGGCAGTAAAAACAGCAATACATTTTGGATCAAAAATTCACCTCTTTAAACAAAATTCTACAGATCAAGGAGTACTAAAAAAGATCAATTCAAATATGCTCTTTGCAAAAAGTCAAGTTGAAGAGTACCGTATTCCGTTTGAACAGCATTTTGCGGCTAAGACCAGTGGCTTTGCAGATGACATTGTAAAATTAGCACAAGATATCGAAGCCGACTTAATATTGGTAATGACCACAAAAAACATTGACTTTAGCGACTACATTTTTGGAGCTCAAGAACAATATATTATTGCCAATAATGCAAAATTGCCCGTAATGTGTTTCAATCCAAGTATGGTAAGATAGATGTCATTTTTTCCTATAAAAAAAGGCGGCCTAATGACCGCCTTTTTTTATTTATCTGTATAACAATAACCTATTTCTGAATCCGCTCCAGCTGTTCAACAAATACTTTTTGTATTTCAGCTAATCTCTCGACACTGCTACTGGATTCAAAAATACGAACACCATTAACAATTCCTTTTTTCCTGTGAAAAACAGCTAACGCTGCATCGAAATTACTCTCCGACATATTATTTTTAACCATTCTATAAAGAAGAACAAATTCATCCATACTCAGTTCTTTCGGCAGCTCTACATAACGTTCATCTTTTTCATCAAGATCCTTATAGATTGAAGGTGTTAACTCTTCCAACCGAAAATACTTGGAGATAGTAATGGTTGCAAACTCTGAAATTCGTCGTGGTTTTCGAAAGGAAATACCCTCTTCAATGAAAAATCGCATCAGCTCTGGAATCAAGCTAAAGTTTTTCAAATATTTAATCCGTAATCCATAATAAATATCTGAGAGTATAACAAGCTTACAAGGAGCAACATCGTAGCATTGGTTAAACCGCTTCTCCACCAAAGCATTCTTTCTTGCGAGAGTCTCTACCTCAACTTTTTCCTTGGTAATAAAGAAAAGTGTTCTTGGCTTTTCAAAATCAGCCTCAAATTGGCTATGATAACCCGGATAAGGATGGCTATTCTCTAAGACCAACCAGTCGGAAACGTTTAAACTTTCAACGCTTTCAATCTTTGTAAGGGTTCCTATTGTTTCGATAATTACTTGTGTTTCCATCGTTTAAAGTTTTTCCAAAAGATACGAGAAGAAATCAAGTAAGTCAATAGCTTAATGTTTTATCTATCCATCGTAACCTTGCTCAATAAATTGATAGCCAACAAGGCATTTTGCTCAGAATTGCCACATTCGGAAGTAATTTTAAAAACCATTGTATGATCTCGTTTTTCCAATCCATAACCATAGGCCTTATCATAATACTTCAAGGTAATGTCGACAGATTTAAAAAGATTACCAGTAGCCACTCCTTCAACAGCAGCACGAACATTTTCTAATCCAAGTCTTTTTGATAGCTTATTAATACAACCAATAAGTTCCGCTGAAGTAAATGCGCCGTAATCTGAAACCAACCTATCAACGCGAACAGATAATGGCACATTGAGCACTATTGTAGGTGCGGTTGACATCTGAAGAAAAAAAGAATTAGGAATAAAGACAGTCCCAATACTAATGCTCTCATCCTCAATCCAAATTGGCTTATTGGGATCACAGGAGTATAGCTGCTCAAAAAGAAAATTTTCAAACATCTCGGTCGAAGGCTGAGTATTCTGTCCTAATGCTCCAAATGCACTGCCTTTATGGTTGGCCAAACCCTCAAGGTCGATGACTTGCTGGCCCATTTCTCGCAAGTGCTGCAAAACCTCTGTCTTACCACTACCGGTTGGACCGCTTAGAATTACAATTTTCCATTTCTTTGCATAATAGCTTTGGCATAGACTTCTATAAGATTTATAGCCACCCCGAAGAGTTGCTACTTTAAATCCGGCTGTTGCAAGAAGCCATGCTACGCTAGAACTTCTCATTCCGCCACGCCAGCATTGGACAAAAACATCCTTACCGAAGCTATCCCTCCTTACGAGCCGGACAAACCGAGCTAACTTTGGGCCAACAAACTTTAGCCCTAGCTCCACCGCTTCCTGTTTTCCTCTTTTGGTATAGGCTGTTCCAACCAACGCACGCTCTCTATCATCAAACAACGGCAAATTGATAGCACCGGGTATGCATGCACGATCATACTCCCCTGGCGAACGTACATCAAAAATAACCCTTTCGGAACGCTGTAAAAGAAAATCTTCAACTGAAATAGATGTTATTTCCATGCTAATCCTCTAAGAAATTTCCAAGAATAGAGGACGACTCCTTCCCTGAATTTTTACCATAAGGTGCAATGGCCTGTATTAACTTACGTATTGGCATCGATTGAAGCCAAACCTTACCCGTTCCTGAAAGTGTTGCGAGAAACAAACCTTCGCCACCAAAGACCATACTCTTTAAACTACCAACCGATTCAACATTAAAGTCGATACCGGGTTGAAAGGCAACAATACAACCAGTATCTATTCGAAGGGTTTCGTTGTTAAGCGTTTTTTCAATAAGAGTTCCTCCGGCATGCATAAAAGCAAGCCCATCACCCTGAAGTTTCTGTAAAATAAAGCCCTCTCCTCCAACTAATCCAACACCTATCTTTTTATTAAAGGTAATACTAACCTTCGTGCCTAAAGCAGCACAGAGGAAACCATCCTTTTGGACAATCATTTCACCACCTAAAGCAGCAAGATTCATCGGCACGATAGTTCCAGGATAGGGAGCAGAAAACGCGACCCGCTTTTTGCCAAACCCCCGATTTGTAAAATGAGTAAGAAAGAGTGATGAACCGGTCAAGACACGTGCACCCGCTGAAAAAAGTTTACCCATCAATCCTTGTGATGGTTCAGAACCATCGCCCAGCCTAGTTTCGAAATTTATGCCGTCTTCCATATACATCATGGCACCAGCCTCGGCAATGACCGTCTCCAATGGATCAAGTTCAATCTCCACCAGCTGAACATCGTTTCCGATGATCTTGTAGTCAATTTCGTGTGATTTCATAGCAAATATTTAAAAAGGATTTCGATACTTCTCATCACCATCGCTTAAAATATTAATATAGCTATTATAACGAGATAGACCTATTTTGCCTTCCTTCACCGCCTCAATCACGGAACAACCAGGCTCGTGAACATGAGTACAGTTTGAAAAACGACAGCCACTTGCAAATTTAAAGATATCGGGAAAATAGTGCGAAAGTTCACTTTCGGTTATGTCTACAATTCCAAAGCCTTTAATTCCCGGTGTGTCAATAATAAAACCTCCAAATTTTAATGCAACCATCTCGTAGAAAGTGGTAGTGTGCTTACCCTTTAAGTGATACAATGAAATATCTCCGGTTCGAAGAGAATAGCTTGGGTCGATTGCATTTATAAGTGTAGATTTCCCCACGCCAGAATTTCCAGATAAAACCGTAATTTTATTCTTCATTTTTCCCTTTAGGTTATCTAGGCCAATACCCTTTCTTGCAGATGTTTCATATACATCATATCCGGCCTTAGTATAAACTTCCTTATAAAAATTCAACTCCTCTTCCAGCACTCCAACAAACAAATCAACTTTATTAATTACAATTGAAGTTGGAATGCGATATGCCTCAGCAGTAAGAAGAAAACGATCGATAAACTCTAATGGCGTTTTCGGAAATTCAGGAGTAATTACCAAGAATGCATGGTCAAGATTGGCTGCAAGAATATGTGCCTCACGAGATAAGTTTGAAGACTTTCTAATTATATAGTTTTTTCGCTCCTTAACTTCCGTTATTTGGCCCATGGAATCTTCGAGAGTAAAGCAAACTCGATCGCCAACGGCAATGGGGTTAGTAGTTTTTAAACCCTTCAATCGAAGTTTTCCTCGAATCTTACAATGCACCATCTCACCATTGTCTGATAGCACTGTATACCAACTGCCGGTACTCTTCATTACCAACCCCTCCAAGCTCACCTGTGCCATAGAAAATAGTTTATATCAACAATAAATGATAAGTTAAAAAGTTAAATTAAGGTATTCTATTACTGGTCCAAAAATTATAAACAAAAGAGGTCAAAAGCCCTATGACCAATTAACCTCTAACTAATTTCGTCCAATGGCTTAAAACCATTCCCTAAAATTTCGGTAGCATCCAGAACGGTTATAAACGCCGAACGATCTACCTCGCGAATATAGTCTGTAAGCATGGAAAGTTCGCGACGATTAACAACGGTATAGATTATCTTCTTTCTTCTCGCTTGTATAGACCAACGCCAGGGAGGTATGTTCCTCCACGATTAATATCAAAAAGAATTCTCTCCCGAATCTCCTCATGCTTGTCCGAAATTATTATCATACACTTTTCAGCACTTATACCGGCTAAAACGGTATCAATCACTTTACCTGTAACGAAAATGGTAATCCAAGAGTACAGAGGAATTCTCCAATCACGAAAAACAGCAAGTCCAAATATTACAATTATTGAATCAACGGTCATCAACAGCTGCCCCAGTGGCATTTTCGTATACTTTTCCAAAATCATGGCAATAATATCGGAACCACCAGAGGTCGCCTTCGATTTAAAAATAAGGCCCAGTCCAAAGCCAATGAGAATACCGCCAAAAATACTTGAAAGAAGCGGATCTACATCACTATTAGCAATTAGGGGACGCACTGTTAGCCAGCTATAATCCATAAATATCATACAAAGCACAAACCCGACGATAGTTTTTACACCAAATTTAGGTCCGAGTATCTTAATTCCAAGGATTGTAAGAGGAATATTTAAAATAAAACCCAACGTTCCAATGGGAAATCCACCATTTTCAGCCCCAAGGTGCGGAAACATTCCCTCCGTTAGGAAATTAACTACAATACCAATTCCATATACCCCACCAGGTACAATGTGATGAGGAGAGATAAAATAGTTAAATCCCACCGACATAATGAAACATCCCAAGACAATAAAGCTGTATGCCTTAAACCACTGTTTGGAAAAAAATTTCTCCCTTGTAACGTAAGTCATAAAAGTTAGTTTATAAGATTTTGATTGATTTAGAAACATGGGCAACTATAGCGAAGGACCATCAACAGGAACCATCTTGTAAAGACGATCAGCTCGCCGAACAGGTGTGGCCACCTTAACAGAAAAAACTTCACCCTTCTCTGCCAACTCAATAGCACCATGATTACCATGAATCTCAGATGCAATACCTTCAACCACACCGGTAGTTGGACCAATAATAATAAAATCATCGCCCCTTTTGAAACAGTCACTTTCCACCAAAAGTTCGGCTACTCCAATATTTGAGAAATAATTAACTACCCTTGCAATGTATACTTTTCGTGTAGTTGCTTTTGAGCCATAAGAATCGTTCCATTCGCCAATTTTTTGACCTAAATAGTAGCCATCCCAAAACCCTCGATTAAATACTTTACTAAGTCGAGTCATCCATCCTGCAATTAAATCTCTATTATAAGTCTGCGCGGCAACAGCAATAATGGCCTCATTGTAGCAAGATGCAACAGACTTAACATAGTCAGCCGAACGAGCTCTCCCCTCAATTTTTAAAACAGAAACACCAGCAGCAATCATTTTATCAACAAATCCAATTGTACATAAGTCCTTGGGCGACATTATGTATTCATTATCTATATCAAGTTGATAACCACTTTCTTTTTCGGTCACCGTATAGGCCTTTCTGCAGGTCTGTTGACATGCACCACGATTGGCCGAAGTGTTCTTCTCATGAAGGCTCAAATAGCATTTTCCCGAAATGGCCATACACAATGCCCCATGTGCAAACATCTCAATTCTAATTTGCTTTCCAGAAGGACCAACAATATTTTGTAAGCCAATTTGCCTTGATATTTCAGCAACCTGAAAAAGGTTCAACTCCCGGGCAAGTACTACCACATCTGCCCAGTTGGAGTAAAAATTGAGTGTTTGTGAGTTACTAATACTTAATTGGGTTGAAAGATGCACCTCGATTCCAACCTGACGGGCGTATGATATTGCAGCTTGATCACTCACAATCACGGCCGAGACACCATTTTTTACGGCAGCATCAATCACCTGTCGCATCAAAGGAAGCTCCTGCTCATATACGATGGTATTAACCGTTAAATAGCTTTTCACATCATGCTCATCACAAATTTGAACAATTTCCGAAAGCTCTTCAAGTAAAAAATTATTGGCAGAGCGCGACCTCATGTTAAGGACGTCCACACCAAAATAAACAGAGTTAGCACCACCTTGTATGGCAGCATATAAGCACTCTCTATTACCAACTGGTGCCATTAACTCTATATCCGCTCTTTGAAACAGCATAGTCATAAATATTGTCCAAAATTACTCATTTCGTGCTATTTTCATTTTATAAGAAGGCTAGAATGTTGCATAACACCATTTGCTACAACGTTGCCCATAAAGACACGCACTAATAAACGGTCTTTTAACCTTACTTATCAAGAAATTTTACCGATTACGCTTAGATGCGAGTAGAATAATGTGGTTTTTAATGGCAGAATAGTCAATCTGTTCCATACACTTAAAGTGTCCTTTAGGGCATTTATCATACCCTATTTTGGAACATGGGCGACACGACAATCCGGCAACTTCGAATATTCGACTCTCATCGCCACTTTTGTATGGATACATGCCCAACTTAGGTGTTGTATTGCCCCACAATGAAATAATGTTGCGGTGAAAAGCAGCCGCAATATGCATTAAGCCGGTATCAGAAGAGATAACGAATAGTGATTCTTTTATCACCACGGCACTTTCAGCCAACGACAACTTCCCACATGCATTAAAAACATGTGTTCCCGCAAGCTTGGCAATACTATCTCCATCGTGCTCATCCTCTGGTCCACCTAGCAAAACAACAGGGATTTCTATGGTGCCACATAGTTCAACTATGCGATGTAATGGCACTCTTTTAGTAAAATGCTTCGCGCCAACAACAATAGAGAAGTAACCCTGTTGAAAATTTTGTGGTAAAAGTTGAGCGGGAGACAAAATACCTGCCGGTAAAAAAAAGTCAAGCCCACCACCATCATCAAATGCACCAAGTTTCTTAACCGAATCGAGATAACGATTGACGATATGAATATTAGGCATTACATCCCATTTCAATGCAACGTATAACCACTTTTTAAAATTAAGCTTACTAAAAGTGAAAGACTTAACATTAAGCAGCTGAAGTTTTAGTATAAAACTTCGCAAGTTATGATGGAGATCAATAATATGGGTATAATGCTCCTGCTTGAGCTGTAATACTAGATTGGATAAACTGCTATCTAAAAGAAATACCTTATTAATATTTGGATTGTACCGAACGATATCATAAAAGGCCTTTTTAGTAACAAAGTGTATTTCTGAATTTGGAAATTTTTTTTTAATCGCCCGAATGACAGGAGTAGTCAGAACTATATCGCCAATGGAGCTAAAGCGAATGATTAAAAATTTGGCATAATTCTCACTTTGGCAACCGAACGAAAAACATGGAAAGTGCCAGCCACATATCTTTACTCTCAGGGCTGGAAACCCAAAAGGTCTTAGCACCATGACATCCGGTGAAATTTCCTGGCCCATTAATGACCAAATTTCCAGGTGGGATTGACTTTACCATTCGTTCGATATATGGAATTTCTCGTTGAGTGCCAGTAATGAAAACACTCTTTTTGGGAAGATTTATTCGTCGCGTAACATAGGTAGTATCACCAAAATATTCGCCTGGCGAACATGCAATAACACCACCAACCTTCACCGACTGAGACGCAACTATCAAACTTAAAGAAGCACTATAGCTAGATCCAAAAAGAATTACTGGTTTTTGAACAAGGGCTCTAGCGTAGTCGATTGAGGCAAGAATATCGGGTAATGCATCGAGATAACCTTGAGGAAGATTTTCTTTCTTAGCCCTTTCGGCCGTTTCGTTAACCACAAAATTCTCCTGATCACCAGAACGCAAGTCAACAGCTAAACAACTATAGCCCAAGTTAACCAACTTTGGTGCAATCGCTCGATATTCGCCTCTGCTTGACCCCGCTTGATGAAGAAGAATAATTATGGGCGAATTGGGAGGTCCCAAATAAAGATCGGCTGTAATTTGAAGACCGTCGGCTGCGTTGTATGTTACCTTCTGCTGAGCGTATGAAACCACGATCAGCAGCGACAGGAAACAAAACAAAAACAGCCTTTTTGCCATAACATAGCCTTAAGGAACAACCGTTACCTTCTCTCCACAAATAGTTACTCTACTATCAATAACCTCAACAAAGCCAGACTCCACGTCAAAAAGTAAAAAATCATCGTTCTTAAAAGTGATTTTTACCACACCGCTCTCAAGCGAAGAAATCAATGGAGCATGGTTGTCGAGCATCGAAAAAGATCCCTTCTTTCCGGGGACTCTAACCATCATGCACTCTCCAGAGAAATAGACCTTTTCGGGTGAAACAAGCTCAACTATCATTCCGTCAGTTATTTATTCTGCTCGCAACTTTTTGCTTTCTCAATTGCCTCGTCAATTGTTCCAACGAAACTAAATGCGTTTTCTGGAAGATCATCAACTTCACCGTCCATAATCATATTGAAACCCTCTTATTGTCTCCTCAATAGTAACCAACACACCCTTGAATCCGGAATATGCTTCAGCCACATGAAATGGTTGCGACAGGAATCGTTGAACACGTCGTGCACGATGTACAACCAGCTTATCCTCGTCGGAAAGTTCCTCCATACCAAGAATGGCAATAATGTCTTGCAACTCCCGATACCGCTGAAGTAGTCGTTTTACTCTCTGTGCTGTTTCGTAATGTGCCTCACCGACAACTTCAGGTGACAATATTCGTGAAGTAGAATCAAGTGGGTCTACGGCAGGGTAAATTCCTTGTTCAGCAATTTTACGATTCAATACCGTTGTTGCATCAAGGTGACTAAAGGTAGTTGCAGGTGCAGGGTCAGTTAAATCGTCCGCTGGCACATACACCGCTTGAACAGAAGTTATAGAACCCTTGTTTGTAGAGGTAATTCGTTCCTGCATTCCACCCATTTCTGTAGCCAAGGTTGGTTGATATCCCACCGCAGAAGGCATACGTCCCATAAGTGCAGAAACCTCTGAACCCGCTTGGGTAAATCTGAAAATATTATCAATAAAGAATAGAATATCTTTCCCGCTACCAGCTCCCCCGCCATCACGATACGATTCGGCAATGGTGAGCCCTGATAATGCTACCGTGGCACGTGCTCCGGGTGGTTCATTCATTTGACCAAACACTAAGGTTGCCTGAGACTTAGACAGTTCCTCGTGATCAACCTTCGATAAATCCCAGTCGCCCTGCTCCATGCTATGCTTAAACTCATCACCATAGCGTATTACACCGGACTCTATCATTTCTCGAAGAAGATCGTTTCCTTCACGAGTTCTTTCCCCTACACCGGCAAACACAGAAATACCATCATGCTTCTTTGCAATGTTATTGATAAGTTCCATGATTAGAACCGTCTTACCAACACCAGCGCCACCAAACAGACCAATTTTCCCGCCCTTGGGATAGGGTTCGAGTAAGTCAATTACCTTAATACCTGTAAATAAAATTTCATTTTTGGTCGAGAGATTCTGATAAAGAGGTGGCTCTCGATGAATAGGGTAGGAATTTTCATACGACAAAGGTCCAATACCATCAATTGCCTCTCCTATTACATTTAACAAGCGCCCTTTTACCTGATTACCAACAGGCATACCAATGGGAGCGCCAAGGTTAATCGCTTCCATACCTCTTTTCAAACCATCGGTTGAATCCATCGAGATGCATCTAATTGCATTTTCCCCGATATGTTGCTGACACTCTACAATAAGCGCCCGACCATCTTCGCGCATAATTTTGACGGCATCATGTATACTGGGAAGATCCTGGGATCCATTCTCAAAAACGATATCAACAACTGGGCCAATTACCTGAATAATTTTTCCCTGCTTATTTTCCATACTCAATGAATTATTGGAAAAACGATTTTCTTGTCTGACAAAATTAACACAAAAAACATCCCTTGGTTAAATCATTCGTTTTTTTAGCTATTCCTAAACATCATTTTATTTGCGAGACATTCAAGAACACTGATCCGATCCTCTGGCAAGCTAATTTTTCTAAGATTTTCAAAACTAAGGCTGAAGTATTTTTCAATCAACTGTTCGGTTGCAAAATCAACCTTTAAATCACGATAAATGGAGAGTACTCCAGCAATTTTTTTTTCAGGATCAATATCATTTGCATTAAGATAACCATTTAACAAATCCAATTCATTCCCTTGTGCTAGACGTAATGCCGTTATCAGCAGAAATGTTTTTTTATTTGCGACTATATCACCCCCAATTTTTTTACCAAACACGTTGCTGTCTCCAAACGAATCAAGAAGATCATCTTGAAGTTGAAAAGCGATGCCCAAATTTCGCCCAAAGCTATTCATTAGATTCAAATCTGTTTCACTAGCATCACCACAAATAGCTCCAATTGAACAGCACCCTGAAAGAAGAGCGGCAGTTTTTAAATCGACCATTTTAATATACTCCTCTGCTGTAATGAAAGCCTCCTTTTCAAAATTCATATCCAGCTGTTGACCCTGGCAAACCTCGAGTGCAACTTTGTTGAAAACAGGAAGCAGTTTTGAAATATATTGTTGATCCGATTTTTGTAGCATTTCATAGGCAATTACCATAAGCGCATCGCCTGAAAGAATTGCCGTGTTGGTATTCCACTTTTTGTGTACGGTATCCTGGCCCCGTCTCATGTTGGCCCCATCCATTATATCGTCGTGAATAAGGGTAAAATTGTGGAATAGCTCCAATGCCAATGCTGGTTCAACTGCTCGTTGAACATTGTCGCTAAATACATTACAAGCCATTAATGTAATTACTGGTCGAAGACGTTTCCCCCCAGAGGAAAGTAGATATTTTATGGGAGCAAAAAGAGCCAGTGGTTCTCGATTTAATTCCACCTCCATTAGCCCTTTTTCCGCAATTGACTGCAAATCGTCAAAAGAATACATTCTATTTAAAGTTTTTGGTTATCAATATCATCTTTAATTCTAAGCTCACTCAACTCTATATCAATCTCCTCGTTGTAGATAGAAATTAGAGGATCACTGAAAAACTTCTTTTTTTTAAACTTTTCTAAAGTAAGCAAAAGGGTTGGCAGAACAATTAAATTACTAAACATTGCTATTAATAAAGTAAACGAAATAAGCACACCCAACGCAACGGTACCACCGAAGCTGCTTGCAACAAAAATTCCAAAACCAAAAAAAAGAATGATTGAAGTATACAGCATACTTACTCCAGTTTCACGAATTGCAAACCGGACAGATTCTCCAATATTCTGACCCGAGAGCAACATCTCCTGCTTGTATTTTGCCAAAAAATGGATTGAATTATCAACAGAAATTCCAAAAGCAATACTAAATACTAGTACGGTAGATGGTTTTAATGAAATACCAAAATACCCCATAAACGCGGCAGTAAGAAGCAATGGGATTAAGTTTGAAATCAAGGCAAAAAAGACCATTTTGGTAGACTGAAACATACTTGCCATAAAAATAGCAATGAGCATTACAGCAAGAATTAGACTTGAAATAAGATTATGTACTAGATATTCACTTCCCTTCGCATTAACAACACTACCACCCGTTATGGAAACCAAATTAGCTTTACCGTGATAAACACTACGAATATCCTGAGAAATGCTATCTAAGAGGACATTCATTTTTTGCGTGCCCACATCGGCAACATTATACATAATTCGGGCATACCGACCGGAGGAATCAACAAAATTATTAAAAAGCGGATTGTCTGATTTACCCCTAGGAATGTATGTCATTAAAAATCCCATCTCCATTGAAATTGGAAAGCTATATGAACTTACCTGCCCATTATAGTATCCTTGACGGACAAATTTAATAGCCTCAACAATGGAAAGTGGTTTTGATAACTGTGGATAGACTTTCAGCTTATTTTGAAGTTCGTTGATCCGTCTCAAATTTTCATACTGCATCAAGCCCTTTGGCCTCTGCGCATCAATAAGTATTTCAAAAGGCATCAAGCCCGAAAAATTTGATTCAAAAAACTTTAAGTCTTGATAAACTTTATGATTATGTGGCACATCATCCACCATATAACCGTTACTACGAACCAACGATAAGCCAATAACACCGACCAAAATCAAAACGGCCGTTATGCCAAAAACTATTTTCCGATGGTAAAATGTGATATCAACAATAAATTTAGTCACCTTTCGCATATATCTATTTTCGAGATGCTTAAGATGTCTATCGGTTGGTGGTGGAAGGAAACTAAAAATGACAGGTATTAAGGTAATGGAGACGATAAAAACACCAATAATATTCACAGACGCAACGAGTCCAAATTCGCGTAATATTTCGGTTCCAGCAATAACAAACGTACCAAATCCTGCTGCAGTGGTTAAGTTTGTCATAAAAGCGGCACTACCAACTTTTTGAATTACTCTTTGAAGCGCCTTTATTTTATTTCCATGATATCGGTATTCTTGGTGATACTTATTGAGCAAAAAAACACAATTAGGTATGCCAATAACAATTATTAGTGGTGGAATAACAGCGGTGAGGATCGTGACCGGATAACCAAAAAAAGCCAAAGTGCCCATTGCCCATACAACCGAAACGCCGACAACCACAAGAGAGAAAAATACGACCTTAAATGATCTAAAAAAAAGATAAAGAATAAACGCAGTAACCGCAATAGCCAGAAAAATGAAAAAAAACATTTCAGATTTTACCATTTCCGCCATCGTAATCCTGATATAAGGCAAACCCGATATGTGTGTGCTTATTCCCGAATGATGTTCATAAAAGCCTATCTTCTTTACTATTTCTTTAAGTAAAACAACTCGTTGAGCACTCTGAAGTATCTTCTTATCAAGAGACACCACCATTATATAGGTACTCGTTGTATCGTTATAAAGAAACCCCTTATAAAAAGGGAGGTTAAATATTGTTTGTTGTATGCTATCAAGCTGCCCCTGATTGTCAACCGCACCAGAAATAATCTTTTCTAAGTCAAACTTCTTCTCCTCTGAATTTTTTTTGAGCGTATAGATGTCATATATGGAAAAGGCACCTATTACACCATGGATTAACTTTAATGATTGCTCTAAATCACGCCAATCGTTATAATGGTTATAAGAAAAGAACGAGGAATCTGAAACACCAATAAAAACAGCATTACCAGCGGCACCAAATTTTTTTGCAAATTTTTCATAATTAATCTGCACGCTATCTGTTGCAGGTAAAAGGGAAGCTGGTTCATAAAGCATTTTGAGCTGAGTTGCCTTATATCCCATCACCAGCGTAATTATGGAGACAATAACAATAACAACTGGACGGTTCTTAAGAATCAACCTAGCAATAAATTGAAACATTAACGTGAGTATTTAATATGGTAGAATTCACTTTTTGTTTGCAAACGACAAATATAGTAAAGTAACAAAAAACCTTTTGAGACTTTCAACTTTAATGATAAAAAACAACACTATAGATAATCCTTATTTGATCTACTTTTCCATTGTAACAATTTGTCTTACATTTGTCTGCTTGAATTGAAAATACAGAGCAATGAGTAATGCGTTTTTTGGATTTTTAACACTAATCGGCTCTTTAGGCTTATTCCTTTTCGGGATGAAACTGATGAGCGAGTCTCTTCAAAAAGTTGCCGGCGATAAAATGCGCAACATTCTTGCCGCCATGACCACGAACAAGGCAACAAGAATACTAACCGGCGTAATGGTAACGGCAGTTATACAATCGTCATCGGCCACTACGGTTATGATTGTTAGCTTTGTGAATGCCGGTTTAATGTCGCTTACCCAGTCAGTTGGAGTAATTATGGGTGCGAATATTGGAACCACGGTAACGGCATGGTTAATCTCCATTCTTGGCTTTAAGTTCGACATTAGTCATATCGCATTACCCTTAATTGGAATTAGTTTTCCTTTGTTATTTTCAAAGGTTCATCGCTACAAATTTACGGGCGAACTCATTGCTGGTTTTGCCCTGCTCTTTATTGGTCTTAACTTTCTAAAAGATTCTGTACCAAACATTAACGATAATCCGCAAATCCTTGAGTTCATTAAAAACTATACGAATCTTAGATTACTCTCCACCATAATTTTTGTATCCATAGGAACCCTACTTACAATAATTATTCAGTCCTCAAGTGCCACCATGGCCCTGACGTTGGTAATGTGCTCCAACGGATGGATCTCGTTTGAAAGTGCCGCAGCAATGGTGCTAGGAGAAAATATTGGAACCACCATAACTGCAAACATCGCGGCAATGGTGGCAAATGTATCGGCAAAGCGAGCAGCTAGGTCTCACTTTATTTTTAATGTTTTTGGTGTAATATGGGTAGTCTCGCTATTCCATCCATTTTTAAGGCTCATTGCCTATATTCTTACCTCGTCAGGAGCTCCATCACCCTTTATTGCCATTGCCTCAATTCCTATCGCACTCTCTCTCTTCCATACAATTTTTAATATTACCAATACGCTTCTACTCGTAAATTTTACAGGCCTCATTGTACGAATTGTAACTAAGATGGTTCCTGTTAAGGATGAAGAGGAGGAAAATTTTAGGCTTAAACATATAGAAATAGGTCTACTATCTACATCAGAACTTTCATTGCTTCAAGCAAAGAAGGAGATTATTACCTATGCAAGAAGAACAAATAAAATGTTCTCATTTGTGCGAGAATTGTTTAAAGAAACCAATGGGAAAAATTTTGAGCAAATCCACAATCGAATAATAAAATATGAAGAGATAAGTGATCGGGTGGAACTTGAAATTGCAACCTATCTTACTCAAGTTGCAGAAGGCGACCTTAGCGAAGAGAGTTCAAAACGAGTTCATGCCATGTTAAAAGTTATCAGTAATATAGAGAGCATAGCTGACTCTGCATATAATCTTGGCAAAACCTTAGAGAGAAAAAGACAAAACAATATTTGGTTTCAGCAGGAAATACGAGATAACATCAATAGCATGTTTGACAAGGTAGACGAAGCTTTTGCCGCCATGTTAGAAAATGTAGAATTAGGTTACGGTAAAATATCGCTCGATAACGCAAATGCTATTGAAGAACAAATTAATCAACTTAGAAACGCACTCAGAGAAGAGCATATTCAAAACGTTGAAAATAATAAGTATAAATATCTAGCAGGGGTAATTTACAATGATCTATTTTCCGAAAGTGAAAAAATGGCAGATTACATCATCGATGTTTCAGAAGACATATACTCTATCAAACCAATACCTTACGAATCAAAACCGCAGTATAAGTACATACCCGAATAACTAATTCATAAAAAAGCCCGTTGAAAATATTCAACGGGCTTTTTTAAAAGTAAATACCTACTTAATTTTTAAGTGCCTCAGCACCTGTAGTAATTTCAGAAATCTCATTAGTAATTGCAGCCTGACGAGCCTTATTGTATTGCAAACTAAGCTGTTTAATTAGGTCAGTTGCATTTTCTGTTGCAATATGCATGGCCGTAGTTCTTGCACCGTGTTCAGAGGCCACCGATTCGAGAAGTGCACTAAACAACTTCACCTTTATAGCCTGTGGAATTATCTCACTTAACAACCCGTTCATGTCGGGTTCAAGAATAAATTTGGGCATGAATCGAGAATTCTCTTTAATTTTTGCAGTGAAAGGTAAAATTATCTCTTGAATAGGTTGCTGAATACCTGCACTAATAAACTTGTTATAAATTATTTCAACCCGTTGAGTTTTCTCCTCTATAAAAGATGAAATTAATCCATCAGCCAAAACTGAAAGCACCTCGCGATTTGGTTTATCAACGACAGACCGATAAGGGCCAGAAACATTAATTCCTTTTTAACAAAATGCTCGTGACCATGTCGACCAAGAACTATAAGGTTAAAAGTTATCTCCGGATTTTTTTCTTTATATTCCATCATGGCCCTCTCAGCCAACTTTATGGCGTTGGCATTAAATGTTCCACATAAGCTACCATTCGCTGTAAACACAACAAGCGTCACATTAGAAAGTAGGCTAGGTGTTTTTGCCAGAGGAATATTTTGCACTATCTCCTTATCGGCTACCAAGTTTGAAACCATATCGAAAAGTTTGGTACTGTAAGGCCTTACTCTAAATATGGAATCCTGCGCCTTCTTCAACTTAGCTGCCGATACCATTTTCATGGCACTGGTTATCTTCTTTGTTGAAGTAACCGAGGTAATTCGATTTCTAATCTCTTTTAAGGAGGGCATCGTTCAACAGTTATTTAACAAATCGTTTAGCAACATCCTTTGCTACATCAGTAAGCAAAGCGGAGAGTTCGTCATTAATGATACCACCTTCCAGTGGTGTTAGGATAGCATCTTGGTATTTTGATTCAAGCAGCTCAAAAAGAGAGATCCTAAAATCTTTAACTTTTTCAGCGGGAACATCCTTCAGCAATCCCTTAGTTCCACAAAATATAATTGCAATTTGTTTCCCAACGGGCATTGTAGCATGCAATCCTTGTTTCAGAATTTCAACATTCTTTGCTCCTTTATCCAAAATTGCTTTAGTTCCGGGATCCAAGTCACTACCAAACTTAGAGAATGCCTCCAATTCACGGTACTGCGCTTGATCAAGCTTTAGAGTACCGGCAATCTTTTTCATCGATTTTAGCTGTGCATTGCCGCCAACTCGGGAAACAGAAATACCGACATTAATTGCAGGTCGTATACCAGCATTAAATAGATTCGATTCCAAAAAAATCTGTCCATCGGTAATCGAGATAACATTAGTTGGAATATATGCAGAAACGTCACCTGCTTGGGTTTCAATAATAGGTAACGCCGTAAGCGAACCACCACCCTTTACCATTGATTTAATTGATTCAGGTAAATCATTCATCTGCTTGGCGATATTATCTGACTTAATAATTTTTGCAGATCTTTCAAGGAGACGACTATGCAAATAGAAGATATCGCCAGGATAAGCCTCACGTCCTGGAGGACGACGCAGAATTAAAGAAACTTCTCTATAGGCAACAGCTTGCTTTGACAAGTCGTCAAACACCACCAATGCGTGCCTACCGCTATCTCTAAAAAACTCGCCAATTGCGGCACCGGCAAAAGGCGCATAGAACTGTAATGCCGCAGGATCAGAGGCGGGAGAAGCAACAATTATAGTATATTTTAAAGCATCGTGCTCTTCAAGTGTTTTGGCAATGTTTACCACCGTGCTGTTCTTTTGTCCAATAGCAACATAAATGCAGTAAACGGGTTCTCCCTTTCGAAATATTGACGTTGATTAATAATGGCATCAACGGCAATCGTTGTTTTTTTCCCGTTTGCCGATCACCAATAATTAATTCACGCTGTCCACGACCAATGGGGAACATTGCATCAATGGCAATCAATCCTGTTTGAAGAGGTTCATTAACTGGCTGCCGAAATATTACGCCAGGTGCCTTACGCTCCAGTGGCATCTCATACAACTTTCCAGAAATTGGGCCTTTGCCATCAAGAGGTTGACCAATGGTATTTACCACCCGACCAAGCATGCCCTCACCTACATTAATTGAGGCAATTCGGCCGGTTCCTTTAGCTGTAAATCCCTCCTTGATTTCTTCGGAAGATCCCAGCAATACCACGCCAATATTGTCTTCCTCGAGGTTAAGAACAATACCCATAATGCCATTTTCAAACTCAATGAGCTCGTTCGACCTTACATTTGTCAACCCATAGAGGCGAGCAATACCATCACCCACCTGCAGTACTCTACCTATTTCCTCAAACTGGCTATCGGCTTTTAATCCAGCTAGTTCCATCTTAAGGATTTCAGCTATTTCTCCTGGCTTAATATCGGCCATATTGCTTTTTTGTTAAATTAACTATTCTGGTTTGCCTCCAGTATTCTATTTTTGAGATACTTTAATTTGGCTGCAATGCTAGCATCCAACATTTGATCATTCATGGCGAGAGTAAAACCACCTATCAATTCAGGCTTTGTGAAAAAGTTCATCTCTACACTCCCCGTCAGCAAATTCTTGATATTTTGCTGTATTTGATTACGCTCTTCAAGCTCTATCGCTACTGCCGAGGAAAAATCCACCTTAATAATCCCCACAAATTTCCTATATATTATAAAATAGGAATCAAAATATTTTTTAAGTAGGCCTCCCGTCTTTTCCTAACAAGAAAGATCAAAAATCTTAGGCTAACAGGATTTAGCGTCCCTGTAAAGACACGTTCAATCAACTCTGCCTTTTTGACGGAAAGATTACAGGCGAACTAAACAACTCCTGCAACTCGGTGCTTGAATTAATTATTTTATAAACACTTAACATGTCTAAATAAACCAATTCAGCGGCATTTTGGTCAACAGAATACTCCTGCAATGCACGAGCATATTTTACAAAAAGACGACTTTGGTTCATTTATCAGCTCAGCTTTATGTCCTTCAACAATTCGTTTATTAAATTCTCCTGCGCCGATTTACTTGCCAGTTCTTTCTTCAGCAACTGCTCGGCAATGTCAATAGAAAGAAGAGCTGCTTGTCTTTTAAGGTCAGCCATAGCTCTCTCTTTTTCTTGTTGAATCATTATTTTGGCTAATTCCATCTGCTTACGAGTCTCCTCCATTGCAGCAGACCGAGCTTCACCAATGATGCTCTCCTTTAAAATGCGAGCCTCCTTGATAATCTCCTCCTGTTGAACTCTTGCTTTTGATAAAACAAGATTCCCCTCAGTTTGAAGAGAAGCAAACTCCTCCCTAGCCTTTTGTGCCGATTCAAGAGAACGCTTTATGGACTCTTCCCTATTCGACAGTGCATTAAGCACACTTGGCCAGGCGTATTTATAAAGGATAAAGTAGACTAGCGAGAATGATAATATCATCCAAAAAATAAGGCCAAAATCGGGTATTAATAGTCCCATAATGCAATTTTTCTTTTAAAGAATAAGAGCCAAGAACGAAATAATGATGGCAAAAAACGCAACACCCTCTACCAACGCAGCGGCAAGAATCATGTTGGAACGAATATCACCCATCGACTCTGGTTGGCGAGCAATTGCCTCTAAGGCAGAACCACCAATTCGACCAATACCAATACCTGCTCCAACAGCAGCTAATCCAGCGCCAATCGCACCACCTAGTTTTGCCCAAGCCATTCCAGATGCGGCTGCTTGGAGAATAATTCCTAATGTTACCATGTTCGTTATGTTTTTGTTAAACTATTAATTGTGATGTTTCAGATCTACCTTGGCCATGCCAAAATATATTGCTGAAAGCATTGTAAACACATATGCCTGAATAAAAGCCACAAGTAATTCCAATAGCGTCATAAATACCGTAAAAGTAATCGTCAAAACAGAAAAACCATAACCGGCAACAGCCGACATCTGCCCAAAAATAAAGATGAGTGAAAAGAATACGATAGCAACCATGTGGCCCGCTAAAATATTGGCAAATAGTCGAATCATAAGAATGATTGGTTTAGTTAAAATCCCAGTAAATTCGACTAAGGGCATGAGCGGAATTGGGTATTTCAACCACCACGGTACTTCTGGATTGTTGAAAATTTCAATCCAATAGCCCTTATTGGTGCTTAAGGTGGTAATCACAAATACAACTATCGCCAAAATCATTGTAATGGTGATATTTCCAGTTAGGTTTGCCCCACCCGGAAACAAAGGAATAATCCCCAACATGTTTGAAAACCAGATGAAGAAAAAAACTGTCAGTAGAAACGGCATAAACTTTTTATACCGTTCGGAGCCAATAGAAGGGATGGCTATTTCGTCACGAATAAAAAGAATTATTGGTTCAAACAGATTCTGCATCCCACGTGGTGCTGAATTGGGATTCTTTCGATAATGTTTTGCTATCGAAAGAAATACCCAAAGCAAAATCAGGATAACAAAGAACAGTGAAAGTGCATCTTTAGTTATCGAAAAATCCATTGGTCTATACTCCGCAGGAGTTCCGGTTGGATCAACTATGGATTCAACTATTTTTCCTTGATAAAAGCCGCTCTTACTAAGATAGAATCCGCCATATTCCCCTGATTGAATTCGGTTAGACATGAAAAACGTCAGACCGCTATACTTGGAGTAGAGAATAACTGGTAACGAAATTGATATTTGTTTGCTCCCAATATCGGTAATATGCCAATGATAGGAATCCTGAATATGCTCCATCACAAAATCACCCGGAACAAATTTCTTTGTGGAGTTATTCCCGTTTTCCTGACCCATACCTGGCAAAAAGAGAGCCAGAAGTATAAGTATTCCAAAAAGTTTTTTTAAACCGCCCACGAGTTTTTTTTGTGCGAAATTTAATTCTTTTTCTTGGTATGTGCTTCCGATTTTTGAAGTAATAATACAATGTCGAAAGCTAAAAATGCCAAATACAAAACTAACAATGAGATAAGGAATGAAAACGTATGCACATTTATCAAAAAGACATAGATAAATATCGATAAAAGCATCAAAATAATCTTAAGACCACTAAAAAGGATAAACGTTTAAAGAAAACGCTAGGGTTCCCCTCAAGCGCGTTTTCAAGCATCCGGAGACCAACAAATGAGTATATCACAAAAAACATCCAAATAAAAGGGAATAGACAAAATAAGCGTTGGGAGAGAGAAATCGAAAAAAGAAAAAAGCAAGAATTGCAATCGACCCAGAAAACAGCAAGACAAGTTTATCGTGCTTCGACAAAAAAAAGATTTTCATTTGGTTTCAAATTAAGCATTATTCTATTCTCGCTAAAAACCATTAGATACAAATCAACCATTTATCATTAAGCGTTTTTAGGCTAAAAAATAACAACGGGCGAATCCAAAAAAGATTCGCCCGTTTATAAAGAGATGATTTATAATGTCTCGCTATCCTTTTTTGGCAACTCGTTGGAGAATATCGACTGCGGTGTTTCCGTATCAGTCATATTACAATAACCAGTAAAACGCGATCCTGGTTCAACTGAAAATTTTCCAGTAGAGATATCTCCAACAACTCTGCTAGAAGATTTAAAAGAGAGAAGCTCGTTAACGGTTATTTTGCCCTCTACTAAACCAGATATATCAGCATTCTTACAAGAGATTTCACCCTTAATTTTACCGGTTTCACCTACCACTACTTTTCCTTTTGTGGTGATATTTCCAGTAAGTATTCCATCAATTCGAAGATCACCATTTGAATTGATATCTCCTGTTATTTCGGTTCCACCACCAATTAAGTTGATGTTTGCTGAAATTGTTTCTGTTTCGTTGTACTTAGCCATAATAATATATTTAAAGAGTCTGTTTTTGTAGCAAATATAAAAAAATGAGAGGTAACAGAGCTAATAATTATCAGTTCCAATATTTTTAATGGAACAACAATCCGAAGATTGTCTACGAGGAAATGAGTTGTTGGTTTCCCTTAATCTTCTATTTTTTCCTGTTCATCACCAAATTGCATACTATCCAAGTCATCAGGCTCATCTTCGTCAATTTCATCAATCCACACATTTTTAGGAAAAGTAGGCCCTTTTTTTCTGAGAATAAAGGCGAGCACAAACCCTACAATACCGCCAAAAAGATGTCCTTCGTATGAAATTTCTGGAAACTCAGGTAGTATTCCCCAAACCATTCCACCATACTCCAACACAACAACGAGAGACACAGAAAGAAGTCGGACGTTTTGTCTAATCAATCCACTAAAAAAGAGAAATGAAGCCAACCCATATACAACGCCAGAAGCACCAACATGGTATGCGCCTCGACCATAAAACCAAGTTAATGCACCACCAACAAGCCAACAACTAGACAAAACAAACAAACCAAGATCTTTATAAAAATAGAAAACACCTGTAAGCAATACAAAAAACGGAACACAATTAGAAATAAGATGGCTATAGGAAGAGTGAATAAAAGGAGCAGATAAAATTCCAGCAGCACCATGAAAATCACGTGGTAAAATACCGTAATGGTAACCATCAAACAGACCAAGCTGTTGGAGTAAAAAAACTAGGATAAACAAAACAATAAGGAAAAGCGGGATTGCAGCACTAAGCAATAATCGTTTAAGCGAATTGTCCATACTCATTGAATCTTTCTGCTACCATCAAAAAAAACACGTTTTACTATAGTTGGGTTTTGTATCTCATTATAAAATTGTTCAAGATATTTTAGTTTTCTACTCTTCTCAACCAAAAAGGGGAATGGCAAATCGTTTGACAAATCTAAAATTAGCTTGTGCTGTTTGTTGAACAGATCCAGCACCGAGTAAAATTCGCGTCCAGTCCGCTCATAACCTCTGTAAAGGCGGTCCGTTACATGATGTATTCCAAGCATCGGTTGTGGTTGAGCGTATGCTGCATCGACCAATCCAGAAAAATCAAAATCATAGGTAACCGGAATGAGTGGCTGGCTCGGATTTCCGACAAAAAGGTCAATATTATGACGAGCCGCAACAGACCAGTCTGTATTTCCAATTAAATATTGAAATATAGAGATAAGTGTCATTTGAAAGCTATCAACCGACTCTTGATGTATGTTAGCAAGATTAACAAAGGACACACAATTTCGTTTTTCGAATTCGCTAACGCTTTCAATAAAAAAACCGTGTCTAACTAAAGTCTTACTTATTCCAGAGCTATCAATATACTTAATATTCAGTAATCTAACTTTATATGAAAATGGAGTTAATGAGTTATATATTTTGTAAGCCAAATATTCTGACAGTAAATTTTCCTCATCACTTTTTTCAATCGACAATGAGTGACTAGTTTTAATTTATTCTGTCCTCGAAATAGCGTTTGGTCTACTTCCGATTTTTTAAAATTAACGAGAATCGGTGGCATTCTACAAACATCCTTCTGCCGTCTATAGTGACCTCGTGGTCGTATTTTTACATTAAGTGTTACATAGGTGGAATCGTCATTGAAGTAGGATATGGTTGCTGGCACATATATTTTCTCATCGTAACCAATCGCATTAAAACGCTTAAAATTTGTTACTACTTGAATATCGACAACAGAATCCGACTGAAATAGTAAGGAAGAACTTCTTTTACATGAGATCGGCTCAGCAAATTTTGGCTTGATAAAATCAATATCCTGTCCATAGGAACGATAAAAACCAAAGGATAAAATGAAAATGAAAAACCCAATAATCGCCTTCATTATTATTCCTTATTACTAAGCAAAAAGACCTTTTCCCCATTTCCGTATACCCTATAAAATCGGTCATTTTCAATAAATAACGCCTGGAGCCGACTGACCGGAGAGTTAAAAGGTACATTAATCGGTATTACAGAGTTGTTGTAGGTGGGAGAAATACTGACTACTTCCGTATGACCAATAATTTGTTGTTTAATTCCGAAATACTTATTTACAGCATCAACATCATTTTGAATAACTTGAGGTCCATAGAGAGACTCCATAAAATATCCCCGGTACCAAAACAGCCCCATTTCTCCAGTCAAAAACAAAAATCGTTTCCCGCTCAAATCCATCCAAATCCTCGATATTTAAAAATTGATTAACCAAACGATTAATGGTTAATAGGGGAAAAATTGTGTCTCAAAAAGACTTGGTGAAACTCCAGCATGAGAAAAAAGCAAATTTCCAATTCTAATAATGCTTTTCTGATTCCGAATCCAATTACCTAAAACATATTCCTTTGTAAACAAGTCTTTATATTCGATTCCATTTTTCGAACACAGCGTTAAATACTTGCTATTTAAATACCGGGTATCTCCTGTTAACCTCCATTAAATCATGATTACCCAGTAGCACAAAAACATCACCACCGAAATTTCTTGCCTCATGCTGTAACCGATAAACCAACCAAAGTGTTTCTGTTACTTTGTTACCCTCGATCAAATAGATCACCAATAAAAACAAGAAAACCATTACCATAGCTCCATTGGTTATTATTATCAATCACATGATTATTCCGAAGTAATACAACAAGGGAATCAAATTCACCATGAACATCGCCAACTGCCAAAACACGCGAATATTCCTTTAAATCGAATTTTTGTGATTTTCTTTCAAGTGGATAAATTGTATAGGTCGAATTCGCTTCAAAAAACGATGTAAATGAGGTAGGCTTTTTTTTATACGGAATAGTATTCTGTATAATTGAAAAAGATTTTGAAGTGCTATCAAACGATAAATATTGAATCTTTAATGCCTTTGGTGAATTAAATATAGATGAGGTCCATCATAAAAGAGGACAAATAAGGTATATACTTATTCCCAATAGCAAGTTTAATTAGTTCAGAAACACGTGATTCGCTGTATTTCTCAGCATAATCAAGGGCTGAACTATTTACGATATTTTTTACTTCAGGGTCGGCACCATGGTCTAATAAAAGTTTTACAACGTTTAGGCGACCGTATCGAGCGGCATAAATTAGTGCAGTGTTACGTCTAGAGTTTAAGGCATTTACATTTGAGCCAATTTCGATTAAATAACGACCAATTTCTATTTTTCCATGAATAGATGCAAACATAAGTGCATTCAAGTCATTGTATAACAAGTTGGTGCTGGCTCCTTTTTTTACAGCGACTTTAACAGCAGCAAGATTGTCCTCTAAAATTGCATGAAAAAGGATTGGTTCCGATGGATTCCCCAAAAAACTATTAATACTATCAGAATTTAACAGTTCGCTAAAAACATCAATTTGATTGGTGTGAAGGGCATTCAACAAGGCTGAATCAGCAGCATTTCCTTGAGCCAACAGCCCCGCTGATGAAAACATCATTAAAAACAAAAAACAAAATTTTTTCATGTTAATGTTGCTCCAATGTTTTTATGATTATACTCAAACTCCCAACAAATAGCCCATTAATAGTAGAGACCCAAATTTGCCCCTCATAATCCTCAAAATAAAAAAAACACGATCATTGCTTAGTCCATCTTTTTGTCCAAACGATGCCACTTCCCAAGTCGGTAATATGAAAGGCCAAGTCGACTTTTTTCTTTGAGACTTCCTCCAAACCAGATACCGCCCGACCGATCTGCAAACATACAATCGACTGAATATTTTCCCAAAAGAGGGAATTCGTAATTTTGAAATTGGCCATTACTGAGAAGAGTAACTCCCCCAGATTGACTGTCGAAATATCCACCAAACCACATTCTATTCAGGTAATCTTCAATAATGGTCCCAACGCAGTTATCGACCAAACCATCGTTCATCGTATAGGTGTGCCATCGAAAACCATCAAAAACACTTATGCCTTCGTTCCCAAATTTACTTCCTGCCCAAATAAAGCTGCGAGAATCTTCACAAAGTACTGTTGCCGAAGGAATAACGTTTGTATCATCAAAACCGATGAAATGTCCATCTAAAATTGGAATATACCAGATTCGGTAGCAACCCAAACACGATGATGCTTATCGACAAGGACATCATTGATTCGAATATCTGGAAGGCCCTCCTCTGTTCCAATATACTTAAAGGTGGTATCGGATTGTTCTAATATTCCATTAAAAGTGGCAATCCACATTTCACCAGAGGGAAGCTCACAAAGCTTATTTACCATTGGAAGCGCAGAAAAAATTCTTCACAGACCAAGCACGCCACTTTGAAAGTCGATAGTTTGCAACCACGATGGTATTGGATGCTTGAGGCGAAAATCCGCCAGCCCAAATGGAACCGTCTGAAGCGACAACAATTTTTTGATAAGTTGCCTCCGGCAGTCCATCATCAACAGAAAAAATCTTCGTCGTATTTCCTTTTTTCAAAATTATATTCCCCAAACCATAACCATCACCTGTTGCAAACCAAAGTGCAGAATCACTTGTTTGACAAGCAGAAAACACCATATACTTAAAGTCGGTTTCCTGTTTAAACAGGGTCTGGGAAAATCCAGATATATTGGAAAAAAGGAGTATGCTGAACCAGCAAAAACGCCACATATTTAAATTTTTATACCCACCACCAAAATGTCGTCAATCTGTTCGTTGTTTCCCTTCCACCGATGAAAAATATCTTCGAGTAAAGAAGATTGTTCGTTGATATCTGAATGGCTTATATCAAGAAGTGTATTAATAAAGTTTTGCCTCATAAATTTCTTCCGATTCTGTCCTCCAAACTGATCAATAAAGCCATCGGAAAAAAGGTATATGGTATCCTCCGGTTGAAGCTGAATTACATGATTTGTAAACCGCCGATTCAACTTCTTGATTGATATTCCAATGGAACAGGAATCTGGCTTAATCTCATAAATTTTACCTTGTCGAACATAAACCAGCGGGCATAAAGCACCGCTATATTCCAACTCAAGAGTATTGATATCGAGGCAACAGAATGAAATATCCATACCATCCTTAAGCACAAGATCTTCCTCCTCTTTTCGGAGTGAGATTCTGATTTGATCATTGAGGAATTCTAGAATGTCAGATGGTTTTATAATTCCATTTTCGTTAATTGCTCTATTTATCAAATCGTATCCCACAATGCTCATAAAAGCACCAGGAACTCCATGGCCAGTACAATCTGCCGCAGCAAAAAGTATTTTATCGTCTCGTCGACCAAACCAATAGAAATCGCCAGAAACAATATCCTTAGGCTTAAAGAATATGAAAGATTTTGCAAATAATTCACGCACCACCTTTATGGGCGGCAAAATAGCCTTCTGAATTTGTTCTGCATACTTTATGCTATCCGTAATTTTATTGATGTAATCTTCAATAATTCTATAGGCATCCTCTAAATATTTATTTTTCTGCTTTATACTAATCCCCTGTTTTTCTATCTCTTCCTTTTGGGTTAGTATTTCCTCTTTCTGCATACTAAGCGCCATATTGATTTCCTCAATCTCCTGTTTTTGCATTTGGAGTTTTGTGGCAGCACGACGTTTAATTCGAAAAGCATTGTATATAAGGGCAATCAATAGAAAAGCCATTATAATACCTAGAATTAAACTAACTGTTATAACACTCTGTCGTCGTATCTCTTTTTCCTGAATTTCTTGATTTTTGCGCAAAAGTTGATTTTCTTTTTCGGCCCTATCGGTTTTGTACAGCGTTGAAGCAAGGTAATGCTTCGTTGTGCCTTTTCGTTTAGAATGGAATCTTTGTAGATCATGGCGGTATGGAAATAGTCCAGCGCCTTAACCGGGTTACCTCTTTTCTCTTCCAAAAGCGATAAATACTGATACGCCTGCTGCATTTCCCATTTTGCACCAATATTTTTTGCAACATTTAAACCTTCCGAAAGCGAAAGAAAAGCTTGATCAAATATTTTAACGCAAGCTTTGCCTTACCAATATTAATATAACTATTCGCAATAAATTTCTTATCGCTTAGCAACTTGTCAATTGAAAGTGCCTTTTGGTAGTAATCTAAGGCAGTAAAATTATCGCCAATATTAAAGTAAGTATTTCCAACCCCGTTATAGCAAATGGCTA
>Ga0268359_12324_pt1 | contig 28559 bp, 19 predicted proteins | sample BioMet11_FD_194416 | JGI IMG/M metagenome (GOLD analysis project Ga0268359, IMG submission 194416) | Sewage microbial communities from Oakland, California, United States - Biofuel 11 (PacBio Assembly) | ecosystem: Engineered > Wastewater > Sewage > Unclassified | place: USA: California | collected...
TAGGTAACACGACCATCTATTAAATGAAGTGTTGTAGGTGTATCAAGCGATGTATAATTAAAACTTTTCTTAATGTTTTTCTTTGACAGTACCTTGCCTGTGCTGTCTTTCAGAGAAACATCAATATCATAATCAAATGACTTGCCATAATACCAAAATTTGCTGAGATTAATTGTCACAACACCTTTATCATCAACGGAATAATATCTTGTATCCTTAATTGCAGTTGGCACTCCATTGATGGTTATAGAATAACTATATGTACTCGATGTAAGATCGCTATACCCTGTCGGTGTTTGGAAAGTCAGCGTATCATCCTTTGGATCAGCAACTACATTATCGTTCCAAGTAAGGTCCTTAATCGCCGTATCCGCAATGACACATTCCGCTGCATCGGAAGTCAATGTATCATTCATTGCAGTAACTTTAATAACATCACCTGGTTCTGGCGCCACGGTAAGATTTACATTATAAATCGAAGTGACGATAAAGCTTTTTTCGACTTCCTGATTGTTCTTATCAAAATGTGAAATCTGATACTTTGTTGCACCAAACACTCTATTAAAACTGACCTTGGTATCCGAAACACTTACTGGTGCTGGCTTTCCTAACTTATCCAGTGCATATGTCAATGTATTGCTGCTGCAGATTTCACTGTAGCTACTGTTGTATAGAACTACGTTTACTGTATTCGATTGTTCACAATTTGTACAATATACTTTTGAAAGATCTATCGTTGCAAGACCTTTATCATCAATGGATATATTAGATGAGTACTGTGTGTTGTACAGACCGTAAAATTTTCCATTTACATTCAAAGAATAATTTGCGAGATTGGCAGCGAAATCACGATATCCTTCTGGTGCTGTAAAGGTAATCGTATCCTTGGAATGATCATTATCCGCACCGATATTCACAGCTGCATCATTGATTGTGATAACTTTATCTGAAATGATTTCGGCAGTTTCTGAGCGCATTTCACCGTTGATAGCTACAACACGTACGATGTCACCGACCTGTACTGGTACCGTCAATCGGTATGACTCTTTGTCTGTTTTAATAACCGGTTCTTTTAAAGTTGTACCAGTTGCATCATAATGCGAAATTTCATAATTTAGCGCACCAAAAGGATGTTCATAAGATACAATCTCAGCACCAAGAAACATATCTGTTGGTTTATCCAGTTTTGTAATTGTAAATTTCTGGCTGACACTAGAACTCTTCGCAAGGACAGCTTCACTTTTATCTATCAGTTGTACTGTGATTTTATAATCCAATCCTATTCCGTAAAACGGCATTCTCTTAAAATTGATTGTGACCTTGCCATTGTCATCAATTGCTGCGTTGTAGTTATTTACATATGACTTTTTATCATTATTCGTAATAATATAATCATACTTTGCATTGTACGTTAGGTCACGATATGCAGTAGGAGCAGTGAACGATATCTTATCATCTGTTGGATCATTCTCCGTTCCATTCGTATCCCAGACAAAATCTGAAATTGTGATATCTTCCGCTTTTACAGTGACTAGAAACAGCGATACCATCATAACTGTTACAATACCCAAAATTATTTTTTCATAAATCCCCTCTAAAATAACAATTCTATTTTACCATAGCAGATTCTTTGTACAATAACGGATTCTACTAATTAATCGCATGATTTGGAACCATTTTCTACATAAAAGAAAAGGCAAAGCATAAATGCTTCACCTGAACTTTAAAGCATTATTTTATAATGTTGTACTTCTTACAGATAGCTGCCCATTCTGTACCGCTGGCAAAGCCATACAGGACCTCTTTTCTGGTAGAGCCATTCTTCATCTTAGCCAGCCAGTAGCTCTTGCCTGATGTGTCACTTGATCTATCAAAGATTGTCACATACAGACGATCTAAGTAATCCGAATCACTGAGCTTCTTATTGGTAAATTCCTTGCCCATGAAGAACTGCTCTGCTACTGCTGTGCCGCCGATCTTATTTGCATTCAACTGACTGATCCAATAAGAGGCCCCAGCCTTCTCAGCATCTCTTCCTAAGCACTTGGTATACATACGAAGAACAAAGTTTCCAATGCCATTGTCCATCTTATTATCTTCTGGGCATGTCCATGTCTGGATTGTGCCATGGGCTGGCAGTGCAGGCATTGTACCTACGGAGATCCCAGCATTAGTACAGAGTGCCTTAAATTCTTTCCCGCTCATGAATCCATTCAGGACTGCTTCTCTTGTCGTTCCTGCAGCCATCTTATCTTCCCAATATTTTAAGCCTGCTGCATCTGGATTTCTGCTGAAGATTGCTTTATATAAATGTGTCAGGAAATGTTCATTGCAGTAGTTCTTCGCTGTGAACTCCTTGCCAAAGACAAAGTAATTCACAACCTGTGCTCCTGTCCGCTTGCCTGCCATAATCTGATTGACCCAGTAATTCAAGCCTTCTGTATCAGGTTCGCGGTCCAGTGTTGTTGCATACAATGTTTTCAAAAATGATTGTAATGCGGACATAGGAGCTGCTTTCATTTCGAAGAAATGAGTATCTCCACCTATCGTCTTCATTTGAACTAATGAATACTGAGTAGGATCCGCCGCGCTTCGATTGCTGCTGACAAATGCATCCATTCCATTGATCGAATATGGCCGCTCTTTCTGTGAATTGAGTGGAATGATAATACTGTAACCATCAGGATCTTTTGCATATACAGCAATACCATAGGAATATTTTTTCCCAGCTTCAAAGGTTGTAAATTTCTGTGTAGGCAACATAGCTGTAGAGGCTAATGGTATATTCTCTTTGGAATTGATTTTTACTGGTGTTCCATTATCATCCAGCTCATACCAGAATTCGATGACCTTAACAGCATTCTTTACAGCATCGTTGACATTATCACCTTTAATCGTAGCTGTTCCTGAATATACAGGAGCGCGGCCTATAATTACATTCAATGCGGCGCCTGTGACAGAAACATTCGTAATATTTGCGATTCGAGTATTTACTACCATCGTTCTTGAAGCCGTCGCAGATTTCGTTCCAAGAGTCTCATTATGTGCAATGACATTGATGGTCTCTGTCTCGCCATATTTTACATAGGAACCAAGTCCTTCTACTTGACATGTGGCATTTGGAGCCTGACGTATGGTCTTTAATACGGTACCGCTTGCATTGCATACCTGAACTTCATAATATGTGGCGCCAAAAGAATCATAGTGCTCTAAATGCGCCGGATTACAAACTTGGATTTTTGGTGTTTCTAATGCCACTGGCGTATAGTTATGCACCACCGAATTACTAGTACAAAGTGATTTTACACCATTATAAGAATGTCCACTTGCGTCAACCCCATAGGAAGGAACGTACAGAACAATCTGCATATTTCTTTTAAATCCAGTCAAAAATTTGTAGAAAGTTTCTTTTGCATTGACTTTTACAAGACCAGTTGAAGAATTAATGATTGAATTACTACTGTGAATCGTTGCAGATCCCAAATAACCATGATCAGAAGTAGTAGAAGTTGGATCTTGAATTGTATAGCTGTAATTTGTTGAATCCAAATAACGATACCCTGCAGGTGCAGTAAATGTTACATAGTCATCTGTCGGATCTTTTGGTGTTCCATTATCAGAGAATTTCAAGTCTGTAATCGTAGGTGCTGTATCTGCTTTTACATAAATAAAATTCAACGGAAAAACAAAAGATATGCATACAGCAAAAATTAAAAAAGCTTTAAATCTGTTTTTCATTTTATATCCCCCTGAATAAAAATACTATTATTATTATACACTTTATTACTCATAATAACATCAGGCATATAGATCGAGTTTTCATTTAAGCTTATATATTAAAATGCGGTAAGAGTGATGACATCACTTTTATCGCATTCTTTTCAATCACTTAATTCCATAGTTCTTACAGATAACTGCCCACTCTTTTCCAGCGGTAAAGCTATATAAAATATCTTTTCGAGTGGATCCATTCTTTATCAAGTTCAGCCAATAAGTCTTTCCTGAAGCATCTGCTTCTCGGTCAGAGATAGTCGTGTACAGAAGATCGACGTATTCAGAATCGCTGTATTTTTTATTAGTGAACTCTGTTCCCATGAAGAACTTCTCTGCTACTGCTGTACCGCTGATCTTGTTGCTATTCAACTGTGTAATCCAATAGGATGCACCTTCCTTTTCAGCGTCTCTGCCTAAGCACTTTGTGTACATACGCAATACAAAGTTGCCAATGCCATTGTCCATCTTACCATCCAATGAGCATGTCCACGTCTGGATTGTCCCACGTGCTGGAAGCACCGGCATATCGCCCACTTCAATTCCTGTATTGCTGCAAAGTGCTTTGAATTCTTTAGCCGTCAAGGAACCCATTAAGTACTTCTTCTCTTGTCTTTCCCTTTGTCATTAAATCTTCCCAATACTTCAAGCCATCCGCATCTGCATCTCTGCTGAAGATTGCCTTATAGAGATGTGTCAGGAAATGCTCATTACAGTAGTTCTTCGCTGTGAACTCTTTGCCAAAGACAAAGTAATCCACAACTTATGCACCAGTCTTCTTACCCGAGGATAATTGATCAAGCCAGTAATTCATACCATCATCGTCTGGATCGCGATCTAGTGTTGTGGCATACAGTGTCTTTACAAAAGCTTTTACTTTTTCAATATTTACATCTGTCTTAATTGTATATAAATTTGCTGCCGAGATCTGTTTTGCATCCCAGTTTTTGGCGACAATTGAGATTACATTGCCACTTACCATATATTCATCATCGATATACTGATATGGCTCTGTAACACTATATTCCTTAAGTTCTTTTCCTTCAGCATCCGTAATTGTAACTACATAAGAGGTTGCCCCAAACACAGCATCCCAGGAGAATCTCTGCCCGGTAAGAGAAACATTCTTTGGCGCTTTCAATTGTCTTGCAGTAAATGTCTTATCTATAACATTGCTGGTAAGCAGTGTTGTTGTAACCTTATCTTTTGTCTCCTTTAAGCTGACCGCATAATGTAAATCAAAACCAGATGCGTATTGGTTCAAGCCAGCAATATGGATCACAGAGAGACCTGTATCTGTATTGATGGCGATATTCTTTGTTGTAATATTTACTGTTCCTAAAACTTTCCCCTCAGCATCATAGGACACTAAAGAATAAGTAATTCCTGAAGCAGCTGGATCTCTGTACCCCTCTGGTGCTGTAAATGTCAAGGTATCATCAGAAGGATCATCTTTTTACGGAATTCTCATTCCATTTCAAATCTGTAATCGCGCCAACAACGTATCTGCCTGTCTTTGGCGTTAATTATACGTATCATTACTGGCAGTCACTTTAAATATATTTTTAACTGTTAAATATTTATTATCGAAAGGAATTTGATTTTGTTTTTGAAGAAACAGACGCAAGCTTTGTTTTCTCTTCAGGACTATAAATATCAAGGACATACTTCTCAGCACCAAATACAGTATCAAAGACAACTTTCTTGTTCTCATAGATGCTGATATTCTTTGGCTCCGTCAATTCTGTTAATGGAAACGAATACTTACAGTATTACTGTTGCCAAGTATTGCATTATCCTTGCTAAATAATTTTACAGTATAGCTATATTCGAAGCCATGTCCATACGTACCACTGTAGAAGAAGCTGACTGTTACCTTGCCATTAGCATCCATCGTAGCGTTATAGGGACCAATCCCATAAGTTGAATTACCCTCAGAAGCTATCCATACGTATATTCTATTGAACTCAGGTCTCGGTAACCTTCCGGTGCTGTAAATGTTAGAGTATCATCCAAAGGATTGGCCTCTGTACCATTATTTTCCCATTTCAAGTCAGAAATCATATCTGTTTCTGCTTTTGCCTCAATTTTGAAAAAAGGCATTGCAAGGATAGCAATCATCATTGATATTGAAATTACGATACGTTTCATAAATGTGCATACGCCGGCCAAACTGAGCCACCTTATCCGGACTTTGAGAGCCACTGCGTCCGGTGACACAGAGCCAGGCAATCCGGCAATGAGAGCCACTCGCCCTGATATAGACTATAGTTGATGCCGTATGAGAATGTCATATGGTATTTTTCATATTAGGAGGAGGGCATTCGTATGCCTGAATATCTTGAGATCGCCAGGATGCGGTCTCACAATTTCAGCCAGCGCTCAATCGCCAGATCGTTGGCCCTCAGCCGCAACACCGTTTCAGAAGTGTTCACAGTCATGGATCAGAACCATCTAGACTATGACCGCATGCTTCAGATGACACCGCAACAGATTCTTGAACTATTCTCATCAAGGAAACCCGCACCGATTCTTTATGCACAGCCAGATTATAAGGAACTGGTCAAACAGTTAGCACAGCCAGGGATGACAATGCGGGTTCTTTGGGAAGAATATACGGACCAATGTATCCTAAATCATGAAGTGCCATATAAACACACACAATTCGAAGAGCACTTGTCGAAGTATCTGCACGAGAATAATTATTCGGAGGTCATCACTCATAAGGCAGGTGAACGATGCGAACTGGACTGGGTTGGGACAAGGCCGCAATGGATCAATCCAGAGACCGGGGAGATTGAACGCGGATGGATCTTCGTCGGTGTCCTTCCCTTCAGTGATTTCGGATATGCAGAGGCCACAGAAGATATGAAACAGAATTCCTGGATCTACTGCTGTGAGCACATGTATCAGTATTTTCAAGGCGTTCCACCACTCACTTCAATTGACAACCTTAAGACAGGGGTCATATCGCATCCTCTGGGAGATGAAGCTGTCTTGAATAAGAGCTTTGTATCGATGGCAGATTATTATCACACATCGATCTTTGCGGGCAATGTCCGCAGCCCCCATTCGAAACCGACGATTGAGAATTTTGTGAAAATCATTGAGACAAGCGTCATGACAAAGATGCGCAACAGCCAGTTCTTCAGCGTAGATGAATAAAACAAGCAGCTGCGCATCGAAGTAGAGAAGATCAATACACAGCCATTCCAACGGAAGCCTGGGACGCGCAGGAGCACATATGAAGAATTCGAAAGACATTTACTTCTTCCACTTCCTGCGGCTCCATATGAACCCTTCACCATCGCTCAGGCAAAGGTAATCAACACCTTTCATATCAGCTATAGGCGCAATTATTACAGTGTGCCATCTCATTCAGTCAAGATCGGTCAGACTGTCCAGCTCAGAATCTATGCTTACCACATTGAAGTCTATGACTTGATGACCAATCAGTGCTTGTGCCAGCACAAACTGTTCCCATCAGGCATCATCGGAAGATATGACACATACAAGGAACACATGCCAGCCAGTCCCTCTGGCGAATGGAGTAAGGACCGTTTCCTCACATGGGCACAGAAGACAGGGACAAACACATTTGAACTTGTTCAGAAAGTATTTGATCAAGGCAGACCGGAACAGGTCTATTATGCAAAGATCCATGCGATATTAAAAATGGCAGGTATTTACGGAGCCGATAAACTCGATCATGCCTGCCGCCGTTGTATTGATCTAGGAGTCAATCCAACAACCAAGAATATTAAAGCGCTAATCGAGACCGATGTACAATCAAATAACACAAGAACAGACATCTCAAGCCCGGAAACTGCATATCTGAGAGGCGATGATTACTATGACAGCCAGAAATGAATTGATTGAGAATGTTCTGCAGCAGATGCGGGAGATGCGGCTTTCTGCTATGGCAGACGAATTGACGGCGATTCTTTCTGACCCTATGGATCAGAAGATCACTACATATGAACTGCTCTCAAGAATCGTAGATGCGGAGTATGAAGATCGTTACAGCACACGGATCAAAAGCCTTGTCAAACATGCAAAATTTACCAATGAAACGGCAGCACTGGACGCCATCGAATATTCTCCGGACCGCGAGATCAATAAAAATCACATTGATCAGCTGCGTTCCAATGACTATATCCAAAGTCATCGCAATGTTATTGTTGGCGGACCAGCTGGTTCAGGCAAATCATTCATTCTTCAGGCCCTAGGCATCAATGCATGCAATGCCAGATATCACGTTCTCTACTTTGGCATGTATGACCTCATGACAGAATTTGCGCTTCACAATTCGCCAGAAAGGATGAACAAGTTCCTCAAGAAGCTTTCAAAACCTGAAGTATTGATCTTAGATGACTTTATGATGACGAACCTTGGTGATGAATTCCAGGACTATCTTCTGAAGCTCATAGATGAACGCCATGGCCGCGGGACAATCATCATTGGTTCCCAGTTGATGGAGGTCGAATGGAAACACAAGATCCAGGATCCTGCAATCGGTGAGGCAATCCTGGACAGACTGGTACACAATTCCTTCCATATCACTTTAAAAGGAAAATCCATGAGAGAAAAATATTAATCCAGAAGCACGAGCCACCCTAAACAGGGTGGCTCTATTCTCCGGATTCACTGGCTCTGAAAAACCGGAACAGTGGCCCTGAAACACCGGATGCTCTGGCTCTAAAACGCCGTCGTTTGCAATAAATGTCCCCCATTTGCATATGTTCTTGTAGAAAACATTATTTAATCTGCTTTATTTACTGTTTCTATTCTAATCGATTCAATGCAATTCTACAAACTCGGTTTCGATTAATATATTGCTTCAAATGGAAATCTGATATTTTCTTGAAAATAGTTTCTTTCTAACAACCAATTATTCATTCTCTGGTTACTATTTATTAATCAAATAATATCTTTTTTAACCTATTATGTTGTATTCTATAAACAGAACTTCTCTAGAGAATACAGTATGCAAATACAGAAACGCTTCATCATAGGTGCACTTGTAATAGCATCTCTGTTCAGTGGCACAATCAACAATGGCCGCTCTTTTGTGTATGCAGAGGACAGCACAATATCATCAAGCAGCAGTGACAGTGCTCTGTCCGATACTTTTGGTGACTACACCGTTAAGGTTCTTGATGATCTTCCGCAGGGTACAGAGCTCTCTGTATCCAATGTAGATTCAATTGAAAACATTACATCAGTACTTCAAGCAAAGAATACTGAGAATCAAACAATAATACCTTATTTTACCGCAAAACTAAGCTTCACCTTAAATGGTGAGACCTATCAGCCGGCAAAAGATACACGTCTTGAGATTACCGGTCCACTGGTCAGAGGTGAAGTGACAGGAAATCTCATCCTTTATCAAGGTACTTGTGCAGATGATATGACCGCAACCGATCCTGCTAAACTGACAATTGAAAAAACTGATTTCAGCTGGAATAACTCTCCGTTGCTTATGATTGTGGATAAAACAGACCAGCCAGTACAATTACCTGTCATGCCTGCACAATCCATAGAAAAACACTTCCCTGTAACAAATCCAGATACAGGAAAAGATATAGAACCAACCCTACAGTTAAAGGCTTCTGCCTCACAGGCACACGTTTCAAAATATATTAATCCAAATTTACCAGCACTGCGCAACCAATATCCTTATGGTACCTGCTGGGCATTTGCTTCAACTGCCTTAGTAGAGACTAGTGTCATTAACAGTGCTGGTACAAATGCTGCTACATTAGCAGAGAGTATTGACCTGTCCGAGCTCCATCTGGCTTATTTTACAAATAACATGAACGGTTATGACCCTCTTGGCCTGACCGTTGGAGATACCAGCCACAATACTTCAACAAATACAAATACTTATCTTGATTCTGGCGGTGACTATTCTGCCGCTATGAACACTCTTCTTAACTGGGTTGGTATGACAAATGAGACAATTGTTCCTTATGAAAATGCCTCGGCTGTATTAGCAAATGGCCTGACCAATGAGTATGAATATAGTAAAGACCAGTATCATATACAAGATGTATATTCCTTTGACCCAACAACAGAAGATGGAATTGCTATAGGAAAGGAATTCATTCAGGAAAATGGAAGCTTTGGAATTTCCTTCTATTTCAATTCCAGTGATTATAGTTCCACGAACAATGCTTACTACTGTCCGGCAGATACAGATAACAATCATGCGGTCGCCATTGTTGGCTGGGATGATGATTTTGCATCTTCGAACTTCAATGCAAAAGGAACCGTTCCTGAAAGAATGGTGCTTGGCTTGTACGCAACAGCTGGTATAACCCATATTTTCCTGAATATAGTTATTATGGATATTTCTGGATTTCTTATTACGATAATTCGATTACGGAAGATGCTGTTTCCGTTCATGCAGAATTAGCTGATAACTATGATCATAATTACCATTATGATGGTGGTCTATACTCCTCTGCTGTCAAGGCAGAGAACAGTGAAACCAGTATTGCAAATGTATTTACCGCTAAAGGAAATTCCGGCAATGGAGAGCGTCTCAAAGCAGTTTATGTAGGATTGACATCACCAAATGTCAATTACACTGTAAAAATCTATAAGAATTTAACAGATTCTTCCAATCCTGAAAGTGGTACTCTTGTCTATCAAAATTCTGGTTCTACAGAAACGATTGGTGATTATACAATTCCATTAACAACACCTGTCACACTGCACGAAGATACCATTTTCTCCGTTGTCTTCGATCTTTCCTGTCCATCCAGTCAGGATTTATACTTTGAAACAGAAAATAATTTTGCCAACTCATTTTCAACTGTATCCTGTCCATCCGAAGGTGCTGCTGGAAGATCCTTTTACAAGCCAAACGGCACCTGGGTCGATTTCTACACTACCATGCAGAAACTGGGAACAGGAAATACAGATATTCGTGTCAGAGCTTTCACGAGTGATCTAGGCGAAAATCCAGTGATTGCTTTTGTAAAGAATTTATATTTAACTACATTGGACCGCCAGCCAGATACGGATGGATTGAACTATTGGGTAAATGAACTGTCTTCCGGAATGAAAACGGGTGCTCAAGTCACAAACAGTTTTGTGTTTGGAAAAGAATTTACAGCCAAGAACTACTGCAATGAACATTTCCTGACACATCTCTATAAGGCAATCTTCAGCAGAGATGCAGACACAGATGGGTTGAACTATGGGAAGGCAAGATGAGTGCCGGCTTGACAAGAGAAGCCGTCCTGAATGGATTCCTCGGCGGGCAAGAATTTAAAACACTCTGCAGCAATGCGGGAATTGAAGTGGGATCTATGCCGGCATTCCTACCCATAGCACGATTCAGACATGGATATGTCCAGAAGACGCTAAGATGGACAATGGCATTGGAAAGTTTGTACTGCGTATGTATACCACATGTTTAGCAAGAGATGCCGAAAAGGCGGGAACTGTCTATTGGATCAATCAATTGAACACCAACCAGATTGGCGGTACCGCGGTGGTTGAACAGTTCTTCATGGGTACCGAATTTACAAAGAAAAATATCAGTGACATCGAATACATGTATCGTCTATACCTCACAATTTTCAATCGAGATCCAGATACTTCGGGTATAAATTTCTGGGTGAATAAACTACAGAATGGCACAAGCAGAAAAGATGTCTTATATGGTTTTACAGGTGGAAAAGAGTGGGCGACTGTCTGGTAAACAGTACGGTATCATCCAATAAAATATTACCATTCAGCGAAAACATCATATGTCTTTGCAACATATGATGTTTTTTAATAGTATTATATTCTTATTGATATTTGCATCACTTAAACTGGAACATCCGCTGTGGATCAAAATTTGCCGGAAGGAAAGTGCTCAGTAATGCACAATAGTAATAAATAGATTCATCTGGGAATACTTTCCTTTGCGCAATGGTTACATCCACTGTTTCTACTTATTACTCCCGCTCGACATTAGCAGCACCCTATTGTTTCGCAAATGCCACTAACATGTTGGCACCTTCTATGCATCGAAGACTAGAATCTCTGCAAAACAGCAGACTCGAAGAGTCACTTTATCGGCATGATGAGCCACTGTAGTCGTAGTGAATTGTGCACCCATCATTACTCAAAACAGTGAGCCACTCCTATTACAATGGAACTGTAGTAAACGTTAAATTGTACCCATCTATGAATTACCAATGCAATTGACAATACTAAATGCAGAGGTGATTGAAATGATAAAGATGAGTGACAATCCAGAATTGATCGCAAAGTGGAAAGCAATATGGAAGGACCGCTGTACAAGCAGTATGAGCACAGCAGATCACTGCAGTGCACATGGGATTGCAAAGAGCACTTACAACAAATGGGCGCATTACTTCCGGGAGATGGAACATCCGCAAGAAGTGAGGAAAAAGAAGAAAGAGGTCTTCTGCCCGGTAGTGCTCAGCGGGCCAAAAGATGTGAAGATCAAGATCAATGGCATCGCAATGGAATTCTCTGAAGACCTGAACGAAGATGCACTGAACAAAATCGTCCGTGCATGCAGGGGATTATGATCAGATTCGATGATATCAGCCGCATCTATATTGCGCCGAATGTGACAGATCTGAGAAAAGGCATCGATTCCTATGCGGCAATCGTGCAGAATGAATTCAAGCAGGACCCATTCTCTGATGCGATGTATATCTTCTGCAACCGGGCCCATGACAAGCTGAAGATCCTCTACTGGGACGGGACAGGATTCTGGCTGCTGTACAAGCGGCTTGAGAGCGGTCGCTTCAAGTGGCAGAAAGCAGAAGATGGGAAAGCAATAGAGATCGCAAAGAGACAGCTGGCATGGCTGCTGGATGGGCTGAAGATCGAGCAGAAGACAAGCATCCGGGCAGTGCAATATCAGTACATGTAAAGAAGCAGAAAATATATCAGAAAAAGTGCTGAAAAGTGCCTTAAAATGAGGGTTTTCAGCACTTTTTGTGGTATAATCCATCTATGGAAACAGAGACCGCTGCCAGAGAAGATCTGGCCACATTGAGCAGAGAAGAACTGACCAGAAAATACATGTCAGCCATGCAGGAAAAAGAAGAACTGGCCGATCGTCTGAGAACAGCTGCCATTGAAAAAGACGAAATGGCATCACAGATCAACTGGCTGCGCGAACAGCTGAATGTGCTCCGTACCAGGAAGTTCTCAAAGAACAGCGAACAGGTCAGCAGCCTGCAGATCTCCCTTTTCAATGAAGCAGAAGATACCCTTGATCACGCATTGCCAGAGGATCTTTCAGAAGACGAGATCACCAAAGCAGTGCCGGCAGCCTGCCAGTCAAAGAGATCCATCATGAACTGACCGACAGATCCGGCATGGCAGAGCTGAAGCCGGAGAAGAAGGACTATCTGCGCTATGTGAAAGGATACTACTATATTGAGCGCCATATCATCCATCAGTATGTAAAGAAGGATGATGCCAATGACGAACATACAGAAGTATATTCCAATACAGAAGGAGTACCGGCAAGACTGATCGAAGGCAGCAGTGTGACATCCTCAGTCGTTGCACAGATTGCCAATGAGAAATATAACCTGGCGACACCTCTGTACCGGATGGAACAGGACTGCATGCGCAATGGCATACCGATCAGCAGGCAGAACATGTCCAACTGGCTGATCAGATGTGGAGAAGATTATCTGGGAACTGTCTTTGACCGTATGCATTCTGACCTGATCACGGATGCCAAGATCATCCACATGGATGAGACAACGAAAGTCGTGATCGAGGACAGAGCCGACGGCAGAGAGAAGAGCTATATCTGGATGGCAATGACAGGAAAATATGAACCATCCCAGATGATCCTGTATTTCTACTATGAAAGCAGAGAGCACCGCCATGTGGAAGACATCCTCGGACATGACTATACCGGATATCTGAACAGTGATGGCTTTGGAGGATATCATTCATATCCTGGTGCGGTCTGCTGTGGATGCTGGGCACACTACCGTCGAAAAGCATACGAGGCAATGATCAGTGACGACAATATCTATAGTGCATATAACAAACTGCATTCCGCAGATGAACGCAGGACTTTTCTTGATGGACATCCATCCTTCAAGATCAAAGTGGCACTGCTGGAAAAGATCGACCAGATCATGGAGCTCGAACCAAAAGAAGAAAAAACCAGTGCAGAGGAAATATATCAGATTCGGCAGGAGAAAGCACTGCCGCTGATCGAAGCCCTGTTCACCTGGACAAGAGAACTGGAAGCATCCATACCGCCCAAGAGCAAACTTGGAGAGGCAGTCAAATATGGCAGCAATGAAGAACAGTACCTTCGGAATCACCTTCTGGATGGACATCTTGAGATAACGAACAACCTTGCGGAACGGGAAGGCATCAAGCCCTACGTGATCCTGCGCAAGAATGAACTGTTCTCATCGACACGCAGAGGAGCAAAGTACAGTGCAATCTATATGACCCTGATTGCCAGTGCAAAGCTGAATGGTCTGAATCCACAGAGATATCTCGAATATGTGCTGGACTTCCTTTCAACAAAAGGACTGACGGATGAAAATGTCACAGCTGTACTGCCATATTCAAAGACATTGCCGGCAGCAGTGAAAGCATCGAATATCTGATCATCACAAAATACCAAACAGGAAGCCATCAATTATAGCGGATGGTTTCCTGTTTTAATAGATGTGCACTGTTTAACGCTTACGATTAAATTACATAAGCTGGACATATCGAGCCAGTATATCAAAATCTATCTTCATTGAATTGAATATGGATTTTGACACAAGTATGAACGTGTGTCCGCATTCTTTACAAAGATACCGTTCCGTCCCATTGGCAGTATGGTCATCTTTGATGCAGTCAGAGCTCCCACATGCAGGGCATAAGATTGGCCGTTCCTTGAGCAGTGCGAGTTCTTCAATAGAAGATGCTCTGTACTTCTCCATATTGTTCCGTTTAATGATTGTATCTTTCAGTAATTCAAAATCGTCTTTCGACAGCGAAAAGACATAGTCCTCAAAAGAATCTTTGGTCGACATATACAGCTCCTGGAACTAAAGCAGCCATCCAGCAGGAGATGTCGCCAAACATTGAGCCAAATGGCTGCTTTAGTTCTTCAATATTTGGCGATTCTATTATATGTCAGCTGTCTATCTGTCAACCACACGATTGTTTACTGTTAGATTATTTATAATGTTCATAAAACAAACAATAAAGACAAATAATTTAAAATATGGGTTTGATCAAAATAGCAAAAAAATGGGCTCTTCATCAACACTTGTGGGTGACAGAAATGATGAATGAGCAGTAAATATCTATATCTGCACTTGATTTATACCTATTAAAAATGGGCATGGGATTTTATACTTATTCTTGCGAGTAATAAGGAGTAAAACCATGCCCAACAAAACTTTAATCAAGCAGCTCCTCCACGTCAAGAACATTGTGATAGATTCTTATAAATATTGCGCGGAAGATGATAGATTCACCATCTCTGTGCATCCTACAAAGGGACAGCAGTGCCTGTGCCCAGTATGCCAGAAGAAATGCTCATACTACGATTCTCTAGAGACCCGCAAGTGGAGATCTCTGGACATGGGATATACAAAGGTATTCCTTGAAGCACCAGTGCACAGGATCGAATGCCCTGTCCATGGAGTACTCACGGAATATGTCCCCTGGGCACGGCATCATTCATCCTTCACAAGGGACTTTGAGAACACTGCTGCATGGATGGCGCTGTATCTTCCCAAGACCGCAGTGTCTTCCTACATGCGGATCGCATGGAACACCATCGGACCTATCATCTCCAGATACAGGAAGAATGCGGACCCATGTCCAGAGCACCGTTTCAATGGTCTGAAGCACATCGGCATCGATGAGACGAGCTATAAGAAAGGCCACAAGTACATCACCGTCATCGTTGACCATGACACCAGCAGCGTCATATGGGTACATGAGAGACATGGCAAGGAAGTGCTGCGGGGATTCTCTGAACAGCTCAGTGAAGAACAGCGTGCATCGATCGAATGCGTCACAGCTGACCATGCCAGATGGATCAGCGAGACGATGGAGGAATATATCCCCAGTGCACATCGGTGCCTTGACAGCTATCACATGGTGGAATGGTCACAGGCAGCGATAGATGAAGTACGGACAGAGGCATGGCAGCGTGCACGTGCAAACAATCATGAGCCGAAGAAGGGCCGTGGAAGGCCAAAGAAAGGCGAAGAGAAAGACAGGACAGCAGACCAGATCAAGAACACAAAGTTCACCCTTGGGAAGGCTCCTGAGAACCTTATGGCGAGGCAGAAGGCACAATTGGAATTCATTGCCAAGACAGATAAAAAACTTTATAAAGCATACCAGCTGAAGGAGTATCTGCGGACACTGATCCATCTTCCCCTGGAAGAGCTCGAAGGATCATTGAAGGACTGGCTGTGGAAGGCATCGCATTCACAGATCAAGCCGATTTATGAACTGCAGAAGAAGATCAGGAGACATTATGAGGCGATCATCAATACTACCAGGTATCATCTTTCCAATGCACGCATAGAGGCAACGAACAACAAGATCAAGCTGACGGTACGATTGGCATACGGTTTCAGGAACATAGACAACCTGCTTGATATGGTCATGTTGAGATGTTCAGATATCTCTGTCCTGCTGCCATATCAAAGACTCATTCCTGCTCACGCTTCTTGATGAAACCTCAAAAAATGTATCATTTATAGTTCAAATAACAATGTACGACCCATTCATTTCTGAATTATAATAACAATAGATTTATCACATCTTGAATGTGATTTTGAGGGGGATTTCATTATGAGTCGTTGGATGCATAGATTTCTTTTGATGGCAGCAGTGCCTTTTGTCATTATCTGTTTTTTGGCTTCTTCAAAAACAGATATTGTTGCGGCAGAGAACGTTCTTTCATTACAGAAACCGGAAACGCTAGGTCAGTCTTTAACCAGTACAGCGTCGGATTTCGTATATGGAACGAACGATGACCTATATACTATCATTAAATATAATGGGACATCATCTAATGTTGTTATTCCGGCTGCTGCGAAAAAGATTGGTTCAGACGTATTCAAAAATAATACGACAATTACATCTTTATCTTTTGAAAGTGGTACCAGACTAACAGAGATAGGTGCCAATGCATTTTATGGATGTTCAAATTTAAAGAATGTAACTTTTCCTTCTACGCTAAAATACATCGGCAATTCTGCATTCAACAAATGTACTTCAATGACAGCAATCACTATTCCAAGCAATGTAAAGAGAATAGGTGTGCAAGCATTTACAGACTGCGAAAGTATAACATCGGTCACATTAAGTGAGGGACTGATCGATCTCGAGAAAGGAGCGTTCGGGAACCTGGATAAACTGACAAGTGTCAAGATTCCAGCGAGCATCAAGAACGATCAATCGAGCAATGTCGGCATAACCGGATATGACTTCGGCCTGAACTTCAATAGTTATTATGAAGGCGGTGCATTCCGTGAATGTGATGCGCTCACAAATATCACTTTTGGAAGTGGCACGACAACAATTGCGAATTGCCTGCTGGGAGGCATCTCAGGACTGACAAACATCACGATACCTGACAGCGTCAAGACAATCGAGAAGTGCGCATTTGAGGATAATACGAACCTGGAAAAAGTGACATTCGGCACAAGCCTGATAACAATTAACAATAGAGCCTTCAGTGGCTGTACGAGCCTCGGGAATGTTATATTCCCAAGCAAGCTGACTTACATCGGCAATTCTGCATTCAACAAATGTACTTCAATGACAGCAATCACTATTCCAAGCAATGTAAAGAGAATAGGTGTGCAAGCATTTACAGACTGCGAAAGTATAACATCGGTCACATTAAGTGAGGGACTGATCGATCTCGAGAAAGGAGCGTTCGGGAACCTGGATAAACTGACAAGTGTCAAGATTCCAGCGAGCATCAAGAACGATCAATCGAGCAATGTCGGCATAACCGGATATGACTTCGGCCTGAACTTCAATAGTTATTATGAAGGCGGTGCATTCCGTGAATGTGATGCGCTCACAAATATCACTTTTGGAAGTGGCACGACAACAATTGCGAATTGCCTGCTGGGAGGCATCTCAGGACTGACAAACATCACGATACCTGACAGCGTCAAGACAATCGAGAAGTGCGCATTTGAGGATAATACGAACCTGGAAAAAGTGACATTCGGCACAAGCCTGATAACAATTAACAATAGAGCCTTCAGTGGCTGTACGAGCCTCGGGAATGTTATATTCCCAAGCAAGCTGACTTACATCGGCAATTCTGCATTCAACAAATGTACTTCAATGACAGCAATCACTATTCCAAGCAATGTAAAGAGAATAGGTGTGCAAGCATTTACAGACTGCGAAAGTATAACATCGGTCACATTAAGTGAGGGACTGATCGATCTCGAGAAAGGAGCGTTCGGGAACCTGGATAAACTGACAAGTGTCAAGATTCCAGCGAGCATCAAGAACGATCAATCGAGCAATGTCGGCATAACCGGATATGACTTCGGCCTGAACTTCAATAGTTATTATGAAGGCGGTGCATTCCGTGAATGTGATGCGCTCACAAATATCACTTTTGGAAGTGGCACGACAACAATTGCGAATTGCCTGCTGGGAGGCATCTCAGGACTGACAAACATCACGATACCTGACAGCGTCAAGACAATCGAGAAGTGCGCATTTGAGGATAATACGAACCTGGAAAAAGTGACATTCGGCACAAGCCTGATAACAATTAACAATAGAGCCTTCAGTGGCTGTACGAGCCTCGGGAATGTTATATTCCCAAGCAAGCTGACTTACATCGGCAATTCTGCATTCAACAAATGTACTTCAATGACAGCAATCACTATTCCAAGCAATGTAAAGAGAATAGGTGTGCAAGCATTTACAGACTGCGAAAGTATAACATCGGTCACATTAAGTGAGGGACTGATCGATCTCGAGAAAGGAGCGTTCGGGAACCTGGATAAACTGACAAGTGTCAAGATTCCAGCGAGCATCAAGAACGATCAATCGAGCAATGTCGGCATAACCGGATATGACTTCGGCCTGAACTTCAATAGTTATTATGAAGGCGGTGCATTCCGTGAATGTGATGCGCTCACAAATATCACTTTTGGAAGTGGCACGACAACAATTGCGAATTGCCTGCTGGGAGGCATCTCAGGACTGACAAACATCACGATACCTGACAGCGTCAAGACAATCGAGAAGTGCGCATTTGAGGATAATACGAACCTGGAAAAAGTGACATTCGGCACAAGCCTGATAACAATTAACAATAGAGCCTTCAGTGGCTGTACGAGTTTAGAAGAAGCGAATCTACAAAAGACAGTAACAACAATTGGAAAAAATGCATTTTATAATGATGCAAAGTTGCAAAAAGTAACAATGCTTCGTAATGTTATTTCAATAGGTAATTCGGCATTTAACAATTTTGATGTGTTAACGATTTATGGTTGTAAAGGTTCATATGCAGAAACTTATGCAAATAAAAATAATGCTACATTTGTTGACATATCCATTCCTTCAACAAATATTAGTTCCAATGTGAAATCAATATTTATTAAACCACAGGAAAAAGTAAGTGTTGACTATACGTTAACTCCTAGCAATAGCAATGATATTGCTGCACTGTCGTCAAGTGATACTACCATTGTAAAGATAGTAGATAATCAAATTTCAACACTGAAAGAAGGAAGTGTTGCTCTTACGCTTACAGCTTCCAGTGGTGTTAAGACGGTAGTGCCGGTCTATGTATATAACGATGCAGAAAAAGCAAAGAAAGTTATTTCCTTTGTTACAACGTTATATTCTACGACATTAGATCGTTCACCAGATGCAAATGGAGTCAGCTATTGGACCAATGCATTGTCATCTGGTAAGCAGACAGGTACACAGGTAGTAGATTACTTTGTGTTTGGTAAGGAGTTCACAGCCAGGAACTACTGCAATGAACATTTCCTCACCCATCTCTATAAGGCAATCTTCAGCAGGGATGCAGATGCAAGCGGTCTGACATACTGGGAAGGGCTGATGGCAAAGGGAACGACCAGGGAGGCAGTACTGAATGGCTTCCTTGGAGGCAATGAGTTCAAGACGCTCTGCAGCAATGCCGGGATCTCTGTGGGCACACTACCTGCACTACCAGCTCATGGGACGATCCAGACATGGACATGCTCCCTGGACAACAAGATGGACAATGGGTTAGGGAACTTCGTACTGAGGATGTATACGAAGTGCCTTGGCAGAGATGCAGAGAAGACAGGTGCATCGTACTGGGTTGGTCAGCTGAATACCAATAAGGTAGGAGGGACAGCAGTAGCAGAGCAGTTCTTCCTGGGGACAGAGTTCACGAAGCAGAATTACAGCAATACGGAGTATGTCACCAGACTGTACCGTACGATCTTCGGCAGGGAGCCGGAAGCGGAAGGGCTGAGCTATTGGACAGGCCTTCTGGGCAAGGGCACGAGCAGGAAGACAGTGCTGCAGGGATTCACGAGCGGGACAGAATGGTCCGACATCTGCAAGAAATACGGAATTACAAAGTAATTGAATGCTCATTCATTGATTGAGATATATGTTGTTCAAGTAACTAAATACTTCATTTGAAGTAGGGAGAAGTCTATGAATAAAGTCATTAAAATGCTTATAATAGCATCTGCATCAATTCTTTTCGTTGGATCAATTAATCTGTTGATTGTTCATGGGGACACGAGAAACCTAGCAACAGGTCAAGACAATAATAGACTAAATATGATTCAGAACATTCAAAGTACTGGAAATCCTGTTTCAACCAATAGTGATTTTTCAACTTATACAGAGAATGGGCGTATTATTTTGGAAAAGTATGTCGGGACAAACACGGATATCATTATCCCAGCAGAAATCAATGAGATTGGTCAATATGCATTTAATATGTCGAAGGTGAGGGTAATTCACTTTGCACCGGAAAGCAAATTGGATACAATTCATTCTTCTGCTTTTGCAGATCAAACGACATTAGAGGATATCTACTTGCCGAATTCTTTAACATATATCGGCGATTGTGCGTTTAAGGGGTGTACGGGATTAACAAAACTGGAAATACCCTCAAGTTTAAAAAGAATCGGTTTATTGGCATTTGCTAACTGTACAAAATTATCATCTGTATATTTCAATGATGGTTTGATAGACCTGGAACTCTGTGCGTTTGAGGGTGACACAAGTTTAAGCGGTGTGCATATTCCAAGTACAATCAAAAACAATGGCACGAGTGGGGTAGGACCAGCAACATATACTTTTGGTGAGCAGTTTCGTGGTTGTGATGCACTCAAATCAATAACATTTTCAAATGAATTAAAAATGATTCCTGGCGGTTTGTTTCAATTGTCTGGTATTGTTAATCTTGTCATACCAGACACAATAACAGAAATTGGGCCGCGTGCTTTTGAGGCATGCTCACAATTAAAATCAATTAAGTTTGGAAATGGTCTGCAGTCAATCGATTCAGAAGCATTTGATATGTGCAAAAATTTAGAATCTGTAGAAATTCCAGGGAATGTAAAAAGAATTGAGCGATTGGCATTCTACAACTGCACAAATCTTGCTTCAGTTATTTTGAATGAAGGAATCGTAGATGTGGAAATCGGAGCATTTGGGAAACTTCCTAAACTAACGATGGTTACAATTCCTGCAAGTATAAAGAATACATACCAGTATAAAAGAGAGACATATGATGAAACGGTAAGTGCCAAAGAGACTAATCCTGATAGGGGATCTGGTTTTGTAGAATGTGATAATCTGACAAAGATAAACTTGTCAAATACAGCTACAGAAGTACCGCCGTATTTGCTGGAAAACGTTCCTGGCTTGATTACAATTACTCTTCCAAAGTCCATAACAAAAATTGGGGAAAATTCTTTCCGCTTCAATGATAAGTTATCGAGCATTAATCTGGAGACTTCCGTAACAGATATTGAGGAAGGTGCTTTTAAGGACTGTACAAGTTTGAAAGATATAAAATTTTCTGATGCATTAGAAAAACTTGGACCTTATGTGTTCCAGGGCTGCACCAGTCTAACTAATATTAGTACGTTAGGGAAAATCACAGAAGTACAGGGTAGTACATTTGCAGACTGTACGAGTTTGGAATCTGTTATTATCCCAAACACAGTAACAACAATTGATTATTTTGCATTTGATAATGATACAAAGCTGAACAAAGCTGTCATGCTTAGAAATGTAACAAAAATTGAAGACTTTGCCTTCGAAAACTGCAGTAGTTTAATCATATATGGCTGCAAAGGATCGGCAGCGGAAACATATGCAAACACAAACGGAGCTAAATTTGTAGATATATCCATTGACGCAACAAAGGTTACACCGGAGTACTCTGAGATCCTGCTCCGTTCTGGACAGACTGTATCATTGAAATATACATTGGAACCATCGAATACCAATGATGCAGTTGTGCTATCATCCAGTGATACGAGTATTGTGAGAATCGTAGAGAATAAAATTAATGGAATTGGTGCGGGAACAGCGAAAGTGACCATGACAACGTCCAGTGGCATGAAGGCTGTTATCATCGTACATGTCGGTCAATTAGTGTATTTCAAAGATGATATTACGTATATTCCAGTAGGAAGTGAAAAACAATTATACTATTTAACACCATTAGACACAGATGGGCTGATAACATCATGGATATCAGGTGATGAAAACATTGCCAGTGCTAAAGATGGAAAAGTTACAGGTATAAATATTGGATCGGCTACTATATATGTAAACACAAAGAATGGGTGTGTATCTCATCAAGTGCAGGTTGTGCCTAAGTTAGAAGGATTTGTCATGTCGCTGTATCAGACAACGCTTGATCGTACACCGGATGCCAGCGGGCTCACTTACTGGACAGACCAGCTGTCCTCAGGCAAACAGACGGGTGCACAGGTGGTAGATTACTTTGTCTTTGGCAACGAGTTCACAGCCAAGAACTACTGCAATGAACATTTCCTCACCCATCTCTATAAAGCAATCTTCAGCAGAGAAGCAGATACGGGAGGATTGACATACTGGGAAGGACTGATGGCAAAGGGCATGACCAGGGAGGCAGTGCTGAATGGGTTCCTGGGAGGCAGCGAATTCAAATCGCTCTGCAGCAATGCCGGGATCTCTGCAGGCACACTGCCGGCGCTCCCAGCCCGTGGCACGATCCAGACATGGCCGTGCTCCCTGGACAACAAGATGGACAATGGGATAGGGAACTTTGTGCTGAGGATGTATACGAAGTGCCTTGGCAGAGAAGCAGAGAAGGCAGGCGCAGCGTACTGGATCACGCAGCTGAATGCGAACAAAGTAGGAGGGACAGCGGTAGCAGAGCAGTTCTTCCTGGGGACAGAGTTTTCGAAGCAGAATTACAGCAATACGGAGTATGTCACCAGACTGTACCGTACGATCTTCGGCAGGGAGCCGGAAGCAGGAGGACTGAGCTATTGGACAGGCTTTCTGGGCAAGGGCACGAGCAGGAAGACTGTGATTGAGAGATTTACCAGTGGTACAGAGTGGGCAAATATCTGTCAAGAATTTGGAATAAATAATTGATTGATCATATAATACAGTACAAGTCTGATAAAGCAATGCGACGATTGTACTGTTTTTTTTGTTCAAACATGCATGATACTACGTTCAGTTTGTGCACAGGAACTCATGAATAAGAAGGAATTATGATAACATTATATGAATCTATTATTAATATCATTTATTTAGTGTATTTTTTGCTTCAATAAGTTCATATGACTAGATATTCAGATGTATTTCTGCGGGTTTTACGTTATCTAAGCATGGAAAATATAAAAATATGCCAAAAACTCAAATAGTAATTGCTACACATAAAAAATATAATATGCCAAAAGACGAATTGTATATTCCTTTGCAGGTCGGCGCGGATGGGAAACCGGATTTAGGTTATCAACGAGATAATACAGGAGACAATATATCCAGCAAGAACCAGGGGTATTGCGAGCTTACTGGGTTATATTGGGCATGGAAGAATTTAAATTCAGATTATATTGGTTTAGTACATTATCGCAGGCATTTTGGTAGGAAGAAATCTAATAATTTAGATGTCTGTGTTATTCATAACGCAGACATAGATAAATATTTAGATAAGATAAATGTTTTTGTGCCGAAAAAACGCAAGTATTATATTGAAACATTGTACAGCCATTACACGCACACGCATTATGGTTCGCAATTAGATGAAACAAGAACAATCATAGATGAAAATTGTTCTGAATATTTGTCATCTTTTGATAATGTAATTAAACAGTCATATGGATACATGTTCAATATGGTTATTATGAGAAAAGATTATTTAGATTGTTATTGTTCATGGCTTTTCCCGATTCTATTTGAACTAGAAAAACGAGTCGATGTCTCAGAGCTCTCAGACTTTCAAAAACGTTTCTACGGAAGAATTTCGGAGATTATGCTTAATGTATGGCTCGATAAACAATTGAAGACTGGATTCATCAAGAAGTCGGAAATTATGGAGCTACCTTATTTTATGGTTGACCGAACTAATTGGTGGAAGAAGGGTATCACTTTTTTAAAGGCGAAATATTTTGGAATAAAATACGAAGAAAGCTTTTAGGGGAAGAGGAGAACGATGTCAGAACCACTGATTAGTATAGTGATTCCCGCTTACAACGCGGAAAATACGCTGGCCAGAGCGGTCCATAGCATATGCTTGAATGGCACTGTATCTGTCCAAATACTGGTTGTTGAAAATGGTTCAACAGATCAGACGACAGATGAAGCAAACAAGTTTTCATCTGATGATTTTAGAGTTCTTCATAGTGAAATAGGGGTTTCAAGAGCTAGAAATTTAGGCATTCAAAATGCAGAAGGAAAATGGATTACATTTCTTGATGCTGATGATGAATTGGTTGACGATTCATTAGGTAAGTTTAGTCAATTTCTTCAACCGGATGATCCAACAGTTGATATATACATTCTTGGAATAAAAGGTGGTTCAGAAAAATATATTCGAAACATTGACAATAAAGATAAGATTCGTTCCTATATGAAAGAATGCATGTACTTTCCAACTAAGAAAGCGAATAATCATGGTATTATTTACCGCATGGATTTCCTAAAAAAAAATAACATTTTGTTTGATGACAGACTGAACTACGGAGAAGACAGTGAATTTTTTTTAAAATCTTTGGCTTATGCGCAACATATATGTGTGTTGGATATTCCTTTATATAAGGTGAATTATAATGAACAATCGGCTGTTCACCATGCAAATTGTTCTATGGTAACGGCATACAAAAAATCGATTTACAAAATTCAACAGAACTTTTTTGACCGATATGATCTTTCATCAGACAAAATATTGAACAATGCGTTAAATATTTATATTTTGAATCAGCTGTTGATTATTCTGACTCATGAAACGCTGGCGGAGAAGAATGGTAACGTCATCAGGGAAATACATGAAATTAAACAATTGGCGAATACAGAACCTTTCAAACATGCAGTTTCGGAATCATATATATATGAAATGTCTAGTATAACAAGAGTTGTTTTTCAGATGTTGAAAATGAAATTCTACTCTGGTGTTTGGGTAGCGGTAAGAGCACGACAAACACAGAATAAATTGGGAAGTGATAATAAATGAAGAGAATACTGGTATTCGGTATGACAGAGGTTGCCGGAGGGGTTGAAAGTTTTTTGATGAATTATTATCGGCATATGGACCGGCAACAGCTGCAATTTGACTTCTTGTGTAATACACATCAAAAAATTGCTTACGAAAATGAAATTATTGCAATGGGTGGAAAAACTTATCACATCACGGCAAGAAGTGATAATTATTTAATATATCGTAAGGAATTGAAAACATTCTTTTCTACTGCTGGAAAATTGTATGACACAATCTGGGTTAATGTCAGCAGTCTTGCAAATATTGATTACTTGAAAATGGCAAAGAAGTATGGAATTTCGAGACGAATCATTCATAGTCATAACTCGATGAATATGGATTCTAAGCTGCGTGGGATTTTACACAAACGTAACAAAAGAAACATTCAAAAATATGCTACAGATTTTTGGGCATGTAGCAGACAGGCTGCAGATTGGTTCTATGATTATAGTTTCTCTTCAAAGATTGTCATTATAAAGAATGCTGTTGATGTAAAAAAAATGGAATATAGTACAGCCAAGAGAAACGAGAAGAGGATGCAACTGCATATGTCTTTTAAAAATCAAGATAGAGATGGTATGTATCTAGTAGGAAATGTCGGAAGACTTCATTACCAAAAGAATCAAATCTTCCTATTGGATGTGTTTTCTGAATTTATAAAAAAGTTCCTGAAGCAAAACTCGCTTTCATTGGAAAGGGCCCTGATGAGAAAAAATTAAAAGAATACGTTGAGAAACTTCAATTAACAAAGGATGTATTCTTTTTAGGACAACAGGATCATATTCAAGACTGGTTGAGTGCAATGGATATTTTCCTTTTTCCATCTTTATTTGAAGGGTTGAGTATTGCAGCATTGGAAGCACAGGCAAATGGAGTGCCAATTCTTGCATCTACGGAAGCCAGCCCAAAAGAAATCCAAATATGCCCAAACTATTTTACGCTGTCATTAAGTGAATCAGCCAAACAATGGGCTGACTTAATGGCAGAAATCCGACAGACAGAGAAAAGAATGGAACCAGAGGAAATCATCCGAAGGTTCAATATAAGTGGCTACAATATCACAATTGAATCTGAAAAATTATATCAAAAATTGATGGGATAAGAGAAAATGAAACTTTATCAAATTGTTGAAATTGCTGGAAAGTTTAATCATGCTGGTTCAAAAGCAACTTCAGATGTTGCTGAAATCGCTGAAAAAATTGGGTTTATTCCATTACGATTGCACATGAATACAACCGCCGGCACAATGTTAGCAAAACTAGAAAGACAATTTGGCTATTGGCAGGACTGGAGAAACATAACAGAGATGATAGAAGATGATTCTCTAGTTTTACTGCAGCATCCTTTTCATTATCCACAATTGACTAGAGAAGCATCGCTTAAGTATCTTAAAGAAAAAAAACATGTCAAGTTTATATCAGTGATACATGATGTCGAAAAACTTAGAGCTTTTCGCTACAATGATTACTATAAACAGGAATTTGAGTTTATGCGAAGAATTGCGGATGTATATATCGTTCATAACGAAGTAATGAAATCCTATTTTGTTAATCTGGGAATATCTGCTGACAACATTATAGTACTAGACATATTTGACTATCTGCTAGATGATACTTATAAGAAATTTCCAGTATTTTCTAAATCTCTCTCTATCGCTGGCAATTTGGATATCACAAAATGTGCATATATTAGTGAACTGCCTTGCTTGTCACAATTGCAAATCGACTTATATGGTTCTAATTATGATAAAAAGTTGAATGCATATTCAAATATTCATTATCATGGGTCTTTTCCGCCGGATGATATTCCTGCTCAACTGAATCATGGGTTTGGCCTTGTTTGGGACGGCAGCAGCATCGATGGATGTAAAGGTGAATCTGGACATTATTTGAAGTATAATAATCCGCATAAACTGTCACTGTTTCTGGCATCTGGTTTGCCTATTGTTATCTGGAAAGATGCTGCTGAAGCGAGTTTTGTAGAGTCTAGGAATCTAGGAATATGTGTCAATGATTTGATGGAAGCAGAAAAAATGATAGTGTCATTTTCACAAGAAGAATATATGAAGAAAGCAGTATCAGTAAAAAAGATTTCTTCAGAGTTAACGAAAGGTGTATTTATGCAGCATGCTATAAATGAAGCACTGAACAGATTTGTTATAGAATGATGATTACCTTTGATGTGAATGACGATGCAGCTAGATATCTCAATAGATATGAATGGGTGTAAGCAATGAATGAAAAAAGTCCAAGTTTAAAAAGAAATTACATTTATAATACGTTGTATCAGGTATTTACTTTAATTACACCTTTAATTACAGCTCCATACATATCACGCGTATTAGGCGCTGAGGGGATTGGAATTCAAAGCTACACAAATTCCATTGCAACATATTTTACTTTGGTAGCTGCTTTAGGCACTGCGCAGTATGGTCAGAGAGAAATTGCTATGCTGAGAGATGATGTGCATGAATGCAGCAAGACATTTTGGGAAATTGAAATACTTAGCATCTTCTGTACAGTCGGAGTGACTCTGATATGGTTGCTTTGGATTCTGCTTGCGCATCAGTACCAAGTGTATTACATTACATTGACAATCATCATTATTGCGGTTGCATTTGATATCTCCTGGTATTTTGCTGGGATGGAGCAGTTTAAATATATTGTTTTGCGAAATTTCATATTCAAACTGGCAGGTATCGTGTTGCTTTTTATTTTTATAAAAAACAGTAATGATCTGTTGCTTTATATCCTGATACTTTCTTTATCTCAACTTTTGGGTAACCTATCGATGTGGACGTACCTAAAAGGTTCGGTTGAAAAGGTGCCTTATAAAAAACTGAATATTAAAAGACATGTTAAACAGACTTTCGCATACTTTATTCCAACAATTGCGACTTCAGTTTATACGGTGCTGGATAAGACAATGATTGGTGCAATCACTGATAATGCGAAAGAAAATGGATATTATGAACAGGCAACAAAGATTGTGAAAATGGCGGAAACACTGGTTTTTTCTTTGAATACAGTCATGTCATCCAGAA
>Ga0268359_12250_pt1 | contig 28384 bp, 27 predicted proteins | sample BioMet11_FD_194416 | JGI IMG/M metagenome (GOLD analysis project Ga0268359, IMG submission 194416) | Sewage microbial communities from Oakland, California, United States - Biofuel 11 (PacBio Assembly) | ecosystem: Engineered > Wastewater > Sewage > Unclassified | place: USA: California | collected...
TCGTTGACCATGATCCCGTCTTTTTGCATTCATCAGCATGAGGCGATAGCGTTCCCGGCTCTCTTCCAGTGCCTTTTCCATGCGGATGCGATTCGGTCATATCGAGATCGGCGCCGCGGTAGCCAGGAGCGTGCCGTCATCGGCAAGGACCGGCGATCCGCTGGATTCCAGCATCACGATATGGCCGTCTTTGTGCAGGTTGGGGTTGAAAAAATGCCCGAACCTCTTTTTTTCCTTAAATACGGCGAGCACGGATTCGTGAGCTCCGCTTTTATGCCGGGTTCGAAATGATCGTAAAAGTACGTCCCCACGATCTCTTCGGGGTATACCCGAGGATCTCCTCTACGACCGGGCTGCTGTAGGAATAACGGCCGTCCGCATCCACCTCCCAGATCCATTCCCCGGCGGATTCGGCAACCTGGGCAAACCGCCGGTTGCTCTCGATGAGGGCTTTTTTGCACGCATCCGGTCCGTAACATCGTCAACGGTGGTGAGGACATATGGCTGCCCGTCCATCATAACAAGATTTGAGAAGAACCGGCAGGTCCGGATCTCACCGGACTTCAGCCGGCACGGTATTTCCCCGCCGGTTACCATTTGCCCTTTTTTGAGTGCGGCGACCTCCGATCGTGTCCGGCAGGATCGGCGATGATCCCGATACCGTCACTTGTTTTCCCGATGACTTCGTCCCGGGTGTAGCCGGTATTTTTGACAAACGCATCGTTGACATCGACGAATTTCCCGTCCGCAGCCGATACGAGCGTGAGTGCAACCGGGCTGCTTTTAAACAGCAGGGCAAATTTCTTCTCCGACTCACTGATCCGGGCGTGCGCCTTCCTGCCATCGGTAATATCCAGGAGGGATGCCACGATCTGCCGGGTGCCGGGGATTATACCCTCCAAAAGAAGGATTTCGCGGATTTCACCGGTTTTTGTGCGGAACCGTAACTCGTACCGGTTTTTGGCCTTTTCGGGATCGGCCCGCACCAGCCGGTGCTGCTCGTCCACAAAGGGGATATCTTCCGGCAGGGTAAAATCGCGCCAGCTCATCTTTCCCTCAATCTCGGCGGCAGTAAATCCCGATAGCTCCACAAACCGGGAATTGACGAGGCTGATCGTGTCATCCTCTTCGAGCATGGCAGTCGCTGTCCCGGTATTCTCAAAGACTGCCCGGTACCTTCCTTCGCTCTGGCGGAAGGCCTCCTCGCTTTTTGCGAGTTCTTCGTAATTCTTCCGGAGCTCTTCTTCCGATGACGCGAGTTTGTCGTACGCGGCCCGGAGTTCGTTCCTTGTCTGGCGCCGGTCGATGGCAAGCCCGATCTTGTGGGAGAGGTCGGCGAACTGTGCCGCCGGGTCGCCGCCTTTCTGGACATAGAAGTCCGCCCCGGAATTAACCGCATCGATCACGACATCCTCGGGCCCCTGCCGGTGAAGATGACGAACGGGATATCGCCGTATTTTTCCCGGACTTCTTTTAAGAATGCAATTCCGTCCATGCCCGGCATCTGGTAATCGGAAACGACCGCGTCGAACGTGGCAATGGCGGGGGAGGCAAGCCCTCCTCTGCCGAGGTCATCGTGGTAACGCGGAAATTTCCCGAGCGTTCCAGGAAGATCTTTCCGATCTCAAGGAGGGATGGCTCGTCGTCGACATAGAGTACTGAATGCATGGGCGGGTTCCGGGGGGTATGAATAGTGAAGAGAGGTGTATAAATCTAGAAAAAGATTCGCATATTCGTGCGGCAGGAATCGGGGAGGTGCCCGAAACGGGATCTTTTGGGAGTGCCGGGCCGTGAAAAGTGGGGGCATGACCAATTTTTTTCGTTTCGGGGATCTCAGTTTTTAAAAAACGCACTCCCCCGATTTCCGGGCTTTTCCCGTTCAGCCCGCATCGGCAAGACGGTAAGCGCCCTCCGGCACAATAATCTCGAACCGGGCACCTTTGCCGGGTTCGCCGGTCTCCCGTACCGCGATCCCGGTCAGCCCGAGGACTTCCCGGACCAGGAACAGGCCAAGGCCGGTATTTTTCCCGTACCCCCGCACGAAGATCTTCTCCTTGTCGGAGGCAGCAATACCGATCCCGTCGTCCTCCCAGACTACAACGAGCGTTGTGCCTTCCCTCCGGGAAAAAACACGGACCTTCGTTACGTGTTCCCCGTGCCGGACCGAGTTGTCGAGAAGGTTTGCAAACACCGTCTCAACCATCGGATCGGCAAGCAGCCGGATGCCCCCGACATCCGCGGAAAACGAGACCGGTGCCGGGATTTGCAATTGGGACAGGTGGGATTCGAGGTCGCACCACTGCGGCTCGCGGGACCCGAGGTTCTGGTAGATCCGGGCAAATTCGATCTGCGAGCGCATCGCAGCAACGACCGCTTCCATTTTTTCGAGGATCTCTTTTGTTTCAGGCCCGGGCGAAGACTTCGAGGCTACTCTCAGGTAACCGAGCAGCACGGTGATCTTGTTGAGGGAATCGTGCCGCGAGACGCTGCCGAGCAGGGTAAGCTGGCGGTTTGCCCGGCGCAGGCTCTCCTCAGCCTTCTTCTGCTCCGTGATATCCCGGGCCACCCCCCTAAAGCCGGTAACCTTTCCCCCGCTGTCGGTAACCGGGAACGACCGGATCTCGACAACCATATCGTGCCCGTCGCGGTGGCGGGCGGGGACTTCAAACGGCGTAATGAATTTGTCTGCGGCAAAAAATTTCTCAAGCTCCCGTTGTGCCAGCACCATTCCCTGTTCCGGCACAAGACAGGTCACGGATTTCCCGACAAGCTCCTCCGGCAGGAATCCCAGGATCGTTTTGACCGTGGGGCTGATGTACCGGAATATTCCCGAACAATCGATCTCCCAGATCATATCCGGGGAAGTCTCCACAAGGGCACGGAACTTTTCCGCACTTTCCTTTAACTTTGCCTCGGCCTGCTTCTTTTCCGTGATATCTTCAAAGATCGTGACAAACCGGTTTTTTTCCGGCGAATATACCGAGATGGAGAAGTGTTTTTTTAAGGGTGCAAAATAGGTTTCAAAAACTTCTGCCCTGCCGGTCAGGGCCGCCTTTGCATAAATATCGAGATACGGGGGTTCGCTGACGCCATAGGCTTCCCGGCTGGTCTTTTTGAGAACCGATTCCCGGGAAATGCCGAGATGCTGCTCAAATGCAGGATTTGCTGCAAGAATGACATAATCCTCCGGTTCCCCCTTGTCGTTGCAGACGAGCTTGTGGAGGGCCGCCCCGCTGAGCATGTTCGAGAAGAGGGCGGCAAACCGGTCCTCGCTTTTCATGAGCGCTTCTTTTGCCTGCTGGCGCTCGGTGATGTCCCGGGCAATGCCGATGATCCGGACCGGGCGGCCCGATGCATCCTTTTCGAGCCGGGCCACTGAAAGGATCGTCCGGGGGGCGGACCCGTCCGCGGGACGGATCGCATACTCCAGGTTATACTCTTTTTCTCCGGCAATCAGGCCGGTCATTGTCCGGCGGACCATTGCCGCGTCCGGGATACATGCCTCGATCTTCTCTACCGGGATATTCCCGGCAAAGGCAGGAAATCCGAGAATACGCGCTCCTTCCGCCGAGACCCAGAACGTGCCGGTGACAATATTATACTCCCAGCTCCCGGACTGGCCGATGGACTGGGCCATTGCAAGACGGTCCACCTGCCGGCGGAGCTCGTCCTTTGCCGCGGTGAGCTGCTCGTTTGTCGCCCGCAGTTCGTCGAACTGGGACCGCAGCTCTTCTTCCGTCATCGTGACCCGTTCGTACGCAGCCCGGAGGTCCTTCTCGGTCTCTATTCGTCGCGTGATATCCCGTACAACTTCGATGGCACCGGTGACCTCCCCCTTCTGGTTGTAGAGCGGGCTTGCCTTTACCATGATATGGATCTGCCGGCCTTTGGGAGCTGCGAGATCGGATTCTGCGCTTATCGCCCGTCCGTCATGCACGATATTTGAATAATATTTTTTGATCTCTTCGTCCGGCCACGAGAGCATGTCGAGAAGGAAGGGGCGCCGCTCCCCGTAGGGCGAGAGGGCGTACTCGTAGTTTCCTTTCCCGAGCAACATGGAAGCGGGAACGCCGGTCAGTTCCTCGTTTGCCCGGTTCCAGACAAGAACGCGGCCTTCCTTGTCGACCGCAAGCATGGCATCGGGAAGGAAATCGATGATATCTGCAAGACGCCGTTCGGATTCTCCCTGCGAACGCTCGGCCTGCTTTCGTAACACGGCATGGCGGATCTTATGCGCAAGCTCGGCGAACTGGGCGGTCGGGTCGCCGCCTTTCTGGACATAGAAGTCCGCCCCGTTGTTGATCGCCTCGATCACGACCTCTTCGCGGCCCCGGCCGGTAAAGATGAGGAACGGGAGGTCGCCGTACCGTTCCCGGACGGCTTTTAAGAATTCGATCCCGTCCATGCCCGGCATCTGGTAATCGGAGACGATGGCATCGTAGGTGCCAAGGGCCGGCGAGTCCAGAGCCTCCTGTGCCGATGCCATAACGGCGACCTGGAAATCCCCGGACTGTTCGAGGAAGAATTTGCCGATCTCAAGAAGTGCCGGTTCGTCGTCAACGTAGAGTATGGAGTACATTGTTTCGGCTCCGGGCCGGTGAATAGTCAAAAGAAGAGTATAATGCTAGAAAAAGATTCGCATGGCACCTGAAAATGCCAAAAATGCTCTACGCGGGGACGAAAAAACGGAAAAAAGGTGTCGCTGCTTGAAATCAGCGGCGCTGCCACTCTTCGAGCACGTCCTTTCCTTCGACAAAGATGAGGCCGTGCTTTTTCGCATAGGCTTTTGCACCGGCTTTGGGGAGTGCATACCCGGACTCGTCGTCCAGCATCTCGCAGATCGTGATCGCGGGAGTAATACCGGCCATCCGGGCCATCGCAACCGAGAGCTCGGTCTGGCCGCGGCGCACATCGAGCAGGCTGTCGGCGGCCCGGAGGATTGCGCAGTGGCCCGGGGTCCTGAAGTTCTCGGAGAAGTGCGACCCGCCGCCGTTTAAGGATTTTTTGACTTCATCGGCAATTGCCGTGATCGTGAGGGCACGGTCGTTGTCGGTGATGCCGGTAAAGGTCTTCTTGTGGTTGACCCAGAGCGAGAACGAGGAGTGGTTCTTGCGGTCGTACGGGATGTCGCCCTGCCGTTCGGCAAAGTGCGTGGATTCGAGCACGTCGCTTGCGAATGGGAGGCCGAGCTTTTCTGCTGCAACCGGGTCGATCGCGGTGCAGATGAGGCCGCCGCCGTCTTTTCGCATGGTGAGAATGTCCTGCGGTTTTACCGCATCGGAGCGGATCGCAAAATCGGTCTCGCCCTCGCGGTCGTCGAAATCGTAGAGCAGGATCATCTTCCCGTCGCGGAGCGCAGCAAGGGCGTTCTCAATCATCGCGGCCCTCCGCGTGAACTGCCCGGGCGCGGGCCGCGGGAGCGGATCCGTCTGCGTGGCCGTGGACCGGGGCCGCTGCAAGGGTTCCGGCCCGGCCGTCCCATGCTTCGAGCACGTCGTTGCCGCCCACAAAGGCAAAGCCGTGTTTCTGCGCATAGCGCTTTGCGTCATCGTGCCGGAGGGCTTTCCCCGTCCGGTCGTCCAGGAGTTCGCAGATCGTGACCGCCGGGGTCACGCCCGCCATTGCGGCAAGTGCTACCGAGAGCTCGGTCTGGCCGCGGCGCTGGTGGAGGAGGTCGTCTGCGGCACGGAGGATCGGGCAGTGGCCCGGGGTCCGGAACTGCGAAGAAAAGCTGGTGTGCCGGCCGGCCATGGCATCCTCAACGATGTGGCCGATCTCCGTGATGGTGAGGGTCCGGTCCCGGTCGGTGATGCCGGTAAACGTGTTCTTGTGGTTGACCCAGAGCGAAAAAGAGGAATGGTTTTTTCTGTCGTACGGGATGTCGCCGATCTCCTCGGTGAGGTGGGTCTTACTAAACACATCGCTTGCAAACGGCAGGTTGAGGCGGTGCGCCGCTGCCGGGTGGATGGCGGTGCAGATGAGGCCGCCGGCATCCTTCCTCATCCGGAGGATGTCTTTTGGCGTTACCGCATCGGAGCGGATCGCAAGATCGGTCTCGCCTTCGCGGTCGTCGAAATCATAGATCAAAAAGAATTTTCCGTCACGTAATGCCTGCAATGCATGATCAATCATATGCCACCTCAATTACCGCCTTGTCGCCTTCCTTGACGTGGAGTGCGTCGCGAAGGCCGACCGGTGCTATCACTTCGACAATATCCTCCGGGTAATGGCTCCGGCCCGGTACCACGATCCCGCACGGGATGTCATTGATCCGGCAGGGAAGGCAGCGGACCTCCCCAAAGGTCCGGCCCTCTGCCGAAAACCCGTGGACAACGACCCATGTAAGGGCGTCGAGCTTTTTCCGTGTCGGGATGTCTGCGCCCGAGAGCCGGAGGTTGAGCGTGCCCGGGTACGGCTCGAAGCCCAGGTGCCGGAGAAACTGTTTCTTGTACGGCTCGAGGCTCATGTAGTACCGTCCCTCGCCAAGCCCGCTGATAACAATTCCGGGCAGCGAGTAATGGCCGCCCTCGTGGGAGAAGAGCCGGCAGTACTCCGCGTACTCGCGGCGGAGTTCGTCCTCGCCCTCTTTTGTTACCGTGATATGCTGGCCGTCAGGGTTGATCGCCCGGGTGATGAACCGCTGGCCTTCGAGCGATTTGAGCCGGCGCGACGCGGTCTGCGGGCTCGTCTCGAGTACTTCCGCAAGCGTCTGCGATGAGATAAAACACCGGTTCCCGGATCCCGCCCATCAGGGCAATCGCCTTGAGGCAGTCCCTGTCTTCAGCCAGTACCATGCTCATCAAAATTGAGATGCTTACTATTTATGGATTGCTTTCCTGCGCAGTTTGTAGTGCTTCCCGGCGGTAATTCGTTTTTTGTCGAACCCGGATTCGTTAGGTATATAATGGGGCGGGTTGACTTAGCTGAGCATGAAATCCGGTCTGCGCAACCAGCTGGCCGAAAAGATGGCTGGCGAAATTACGCTGTCGGACTCACCGGGGCTTGCGCTGAAAAATGGCGCCAGAACTTCGAGATACCGCCGGGCGTCCTCTCGGACCGCCTGGGGGTATCGCCGTCCGTGATCAGCGATTACGAGAGCGGCAGGAGAAAGAGCCCCGGAACCGCCGTGGTCGGCAAGATTGTCGACACCCTCCTCGCCGTTGACGAGGAAAACGGCGGCAAACACATCCACAAATTTTCCTCCATGCTCTTTACTGGTGTCGATGATGAAGTCATTCTCGACATCCACGAGTACACGAACCCCATACCCCTGCAGGAGCTCACTGATGCAATCGGCTGTGCCCTGCTCTGCGGGCCCATGGAACAGACCATTTTCGGGTACACTGTGGTAAACAGCCTCAATGCGATCCTCCAGCTTTCTGCCGAGGAGTTCAACCGCATCTATGGCTGGAGCACCGAACGGGCGCTCATCTTTACCAATGTCTCGACCGGCAAATCGCCGATGGTCGCGATCCGGGTGACGGCATTCAAGCCGCGGTGCGTGATCCTTCAGGGGATCGCCGCGGAAAACGTCCACCCGTTTGTCGCAAAGATGGCGGAACGCGATCACATCACGGTGCTCTGCACCGAGATGGAGATCGATAAGATTGTGAGTACACTGAGGGAGAAAGAATGGTAGGCATCATCACCTACGGTGCATACATACCGAGATACCGTATCAAGGTTGAGGAGATCACCCGGGTCTGGGGCGCAAACGCCTCAGATATCACGGGCGGGCTGGGCGTATTTGAAAAGTCCGTGCCCGATCTCGACGAAGACGCCGCAACGATTGCGGTCGAGGCAGCAAGAAATGCGCTTAAGCGGCGCAGCGTTGACCCGGCAAAGATCCAGGCCGTATACGTTGGCAGCGAGTCGCACCCGTACGCGGTAAAGCCCACGGCCTGCACGGTCGGGGAAGCGATCGGTGCAACGCCGGTTATGACCGCAGCGGACTACGAGTTTGCCTGCAAGGCGGGAACGGCCGGCATCCAGACCTGTATGGGCCTTGTAAAAAGCGGGATGATCCCGTACGGCCTTGCCATCGGTGCCGATGTCTCGCAGGGTGCGCCAAGCGACGCCCTTGAGTACACCGCAGCGGCCGGCGGGGCGGCGTTCGTTATCGGGAACGACAACCCGATCGCAACGCTCAACCACACCTGCTCGTTTACCACGGACACCCCCGACTTCTGGCGCCGCGAAGGGCAGAGCTACCCCCGGCACGGCGGCCGGTTCACGGGCGACCCGGGCTACTTCAAGCACGTCAAGGGCGCAAGCAACCTGCTCATGAAAGAAGTCGGGACGGCCCCGAAGGACTACACCTACGCGGTCTTCCACCAGCCAAACGCGAAATTCCCGCAGAAGGTGGCAAAAGACCTCGGCTTTAAATCGGAGCAGATTAAGCCCGGCCTTGTGGTCCCGCACCTCGGGAACACCTACTCGGGCGCATCGCCCATCGGCCTTGCGGCAACGCTCGATATCGCAAAACCCGGCGATCGGATCTTTGTCTGCTCGTTCGGGTCCGGCGCAGGCAGCGATGCCTTCGATATCACGGTGACCGATGCGATTACGGGAAAAGACTTCAACCGCGGAGCTGCGCCATCGGTACAGCAGCTGCTTGCAAACCCCATCTACCTGGACTATGCACGGTACGCGAAACACAAGGGAAAGATCGTGATGCAATCATGAGAGACGTAGCAGTTATCGGGATCGGGTGCACGAAGTTCGGCGAGAAGTGGGAGAGTTCCTTCCGGGATATTTTTGTCCAGGCCGGTGCCCTTGCGCTCGAAGACGCCCAGATGTCGGGCGAGCAGATCGATGCAATGTACGTCGGGAACATGAGTGCGGGCCGGTTCATCGGCCAGGAGCACATCGGTGCCCTGATTGCCGACTACGCGGGCATGGCAAGCCGGCACATCCCCTCGACCCGTGTCGAGGCGGCCTGTGCATCGGGCGGCCTTGCGTTCCGGCAGGCCGTGATTGCGGTCGCGAGCGGCATGGAGGATATCGTTGTCGCGGCCGGCGTCGAGAAGATGACCGATGTCGGCTCGGACGAGAGCACCGATACGCTGACCGGCGCCGCCGACCGTGAATGGGAAGGCTTCATGGGCGCAACGTTCCCGGGCCTGTACGCGATGATCGCAAACGACTATATCCACAAGTACGGCCTGACCCGCGAACAGCTGGCGCAGGTTGCGGTGAAGAACCACTACAACGGTGCGAGAAACCCCATCGCTCAGTTCCAGAGCGAGATCACGCTCGATACCGTGATGAAGTCCACGATGGTTGCAGAGCCGCTCCGGCTTTTCGACTGCTCGCCGGTTACCGATGGTGCGGCAGCAGTGATTGTCGCACCGCTCGACCGGGCCCGCGAGTTCACGGACACGCCGATTAAAGTGCTCGCGACCGCCCAGGCCAGCGACTCGATCGCGCTGCACGACCGGCGCGATATCTCGACGCTGGATGCATCGGTTGCGGCCGGCCAGCGTGCGTTTAAGATGGCGCACCTGACCCAGAAGGATATCGACATGGTCGAAGTCCACGACTGTTTCTCGATCGCAGAGCTCTGCGCCATCGAGGACCTCGGGTTCTGCAAGAAGGGAGAGGCCGGCAAGTTCACCGCTGACGGCGAGACGGCCCTTGGCGGGAAGATCCCGGTGAACACGAGCGGCGGCCTCAAGGCCTGCGGCCACCCGGTCGGTGCGACCGGTATCAAGCAGGTCTGCGAGATCGTCCAGCAGCTCCGGGGCACGGCCGGCAAACGCCAGATCGATGGCGCGAAGATCGGCATGACGCACAACGTGGGCGGGACCGGGGCTACGGTTGCGGTCCACATTCTCGGGAGGGTGTAAAGATGACGGTTGCACGGTTCTGGCGGCACCTGCCCCAGCGCTACAACATGGTGGGAACGAAGTGCGAAACCTGCGGCAGGCACTTCTTCCCGCCCCGCTCCCTCTGCCCGGACTGCAGGCGGGCGGGCAAGATTGTCCCGCACAAGTTTACCGGGTCCGGCACGGTCGTCACCTACACGGTGATCCACACGGCGGCCGAGCAGTACTCGATGCTCACCCCGTACGTGCTTGCGATCATCAAGCTCGACGAAGGCCCGCAGATCACGACCCAGATTGTCTGCGACCCGTCTGCGATAAAGATCGGGATGCGGGTGAAAAGCGTGTTCCGCAAGATCGCCACCGATGGCGAGAGCGGCATCATCCACTACGGCACGAAGTTCGTGCCGGTGGAGTAAATCTTTTTTATTATAAACACGATGAATTTTCGCAGAATTTTCAGAAGAGTTCCCATAATTCTCTAACGTTTACAGTGAACCTGCAGTTTTCATAACATTAGTCTAGTTTTTATCGAACAACGAGCTTTCCTGTTTTTCTTGCGATATTAATAACTGATTTATTTGAAGTGTAAACAAAAATGTTGGGGATAGTTGAAAAATCCCCATCATCGGTTATAATAGAAAAGTTTGGATTCCGGGTTTGTTCCTGAATGGAGAAAAATGCATCATACCCATCAATACAAACTCCTTTGAGCATTTGAATAAGGGTATAGCAGGTAGTTTCGTTTATTGCCAGGTCTCGATGTTCTGACATATTTTTTACCAGATTCCAAGATCCCTCGATCTCCTTAACTGTGGCGGCTCTTTCCGAGGGAAAATTATGCCGATACTCTTTTGGTTTAATTGTGGGATGGGACAGTTGAAAGATCTCTAATTCTTTTCTCTCTATAATATGTGAAAGTTCGGACAAATTCAGACCACAACTGTATAATTTTGATCCGGCAGTGATTGCTTTGTTAATGTAGTCAGGGTAATCAGATATCTGATATTGTTGTGGGTTATTTGGAGGCGGAATACTGCTAGCTTTTGTATATGTTGTCCAGAACCAAACATTGGTATCTACTAAAAAAGAATCAGTCAGTTGTGGAGTATCTTGAGCAATATCAACAACAGATGATTGTACCGAGTATCTAACGGGCATTAACTTGCCTCAGAGTACTCCTGTAAAAGTGAGATAATCGACTTTTGGTAATCGGGATTTCCATAATATTTTTTTGAATTTTCTATGACTCTGTGTAGAGTATCCGTTCCCACGGGTGAGAGAGATTCAACTTTTAAATGTCTATTCAGCGTTTCTGGCTCAATATCTCTTAAAAGTTGACCTATTGCAGCATTAAAAAACGGAGAGGCAAATACTTCCACTCCATCAAAATCAAGTATTGCCGTGCCATTTCTTGTTAAGATTTTATGGAGGGCTTTGTAAATTTTTTGACCGTCTCCGATAGTTATACAATTTTTACCGATTTGCGTTTTGATTTTTATTATGGTCGTTGTCATTCCTGATCAGAACATTTTTTTCTGGCTTAACTCTTCAGGAAGTGTGTATAATGTTTCATCACATTGCAAGGTAATATGCATTATGGTCCCATGGAAGGAACAATCATGAGTCATGTATTTTTCTGCGTCTTTATCTATAGTAACATATGCATTGTGACTGAATAAGCTTAAGTTCCCTTCATTTACTTTTATAAAGTTTTTTAATATCCCAAGTCCCATACCACGACCCATTCCTCCAACTGTTGTTGTTCCAGGTTCAAACGCCCATCGCAACGCATAATCCGATTTTATATCATACCCGGTTTTCGTGCGCTTCACAAATTCTCGAACATTATATGGGATACCCACTCCAAAGTCGGCAACACATAATATCAATTGATCTAGTTGCGGAAAGTATTGACCACAAGTAAAAACTCTCTCTGATTTGCTATGTTCAAACGCGTTCAGATATATCTCAACAAGATTTGTTGTAATTGTGTCTGCCAGTAACGGACTGATATTAATCCAACCTCTTTGTAACCATTTGGTTTTGAGATAATACACAATTGAGTCTGAATTTAGTTCTTTATCTTCGCGGTAGGGTATCGAGTTGCCCGCCCAAGGTGTGGTAAAACCTCCAATGTGATTTAAAAAGCCATTTTGAGCCAGATTCGCCTGAATATCGTCATGCAATGTACTCCAATCAAAATCCAATGTTTTAGAGCGTGACTGCATAGTATGGGCAAGACCACCTAAAAACGCCACAGCGTTTGGACGTAAAAAATTACATCGGGAAAAATCCAACACAATTGGCGAATCTGCATGTATGATTGAGTTATATAAATTAAACATCTGGCAAAAATCAGAAGGACTATCGTTAATAGTGGGAACAAAAAAGGTTTGTGCCATTGGATGACACTACTAAGGAGTGAAAGGATAAAATATTATTTTTAATTATTTTGCGGCCATCCCGACCATGGGTTTCCTCTGTTTCAGACAGAGTGGGTGGAATCAATCCACAATTTTTCTGATGATGTGTGTATCACACACCCCACGACCCACGGTTCGGTACCCCCAATCCGGGCCCGTAATGGCCCCGGAATGCCCCCGCTCCCCGCCCGACACGCACTCATTCGTGCAAAACACGCACGAATTCGCGGATTTTTGGGATTTTCACGCCGTAGGAAAACGCCGCTAATAGCACTGTTCCTGCGGCCGATCGTTTGCGGGACGGGCTCCTGCACGTTGTACGGAAAAGAAGGGCGGTTTTGTGGGGGTTGATCCTGGTGTCGGGACATACGATCCGGCATACCGGTTTCTCCGACGGAGACCCTTGTTTCCCGGAGTACAGTTTGCCCCACGCGGGGGACGAAATCACGGAAAAGGGGGTCGAAATCAGGTTCCCGGGGGCATTTTTACACCGGAGAAAAAAGGGCCTAAACAGGCCCAATTGGACGGCCGATCCCTTCTTGGATGGGCTCTGGCACACGGAATTGAAAAGAGGGACGGTTTTGGGAGGGGTCGATCCGGGGCCCGGGACCTGCGATCCGGCATACCGGTTTCTCCGACGGAGAAGTTCCCGGGAGCCTGGTGCCGGCAGGCAAAAATGTGCAAAAAACGCTGCACTTTTACACACTTTTTTGAGATGGGCCCGATACGCAGCCCGATTGCCAAAATACACGAGATTCTTGGCGCTGTAAAACCCTAATGTACGCTTTTGGGAGGCAGATCTCCGCTCAGAGGGGCTCTGGTATGTGGGAAATGAAAAGAAGACCTGTTTTAGGGGTTTGATCTCCCTATTTTCACGAACCCCCACCGGAATAATTTTCTGTTGAGGGGGATCAATTGGTTACACAATTATTCAGGAAAAAAATCCCGCACATGCTTTGTGGGTTTCTTATCAGAACTCCACAACCCTTTGATCTGCCCCGGGCCTTTGTACTTGCCGGAGTGCTCGCAGATCTCATAGTATTTGCCGGTCACCGGGTTGAAGATCTTTCCGGCAGGAGGGACGGGTGACACAATATCACGATCTGATATTTCCGAACCCATTTTACGACCACTCCAGCAGTTTTTGCTTCAGCTCATCTTTCGAAGGTAGGTACAGCTGGTACTGCGAAGCATAGACATTGGAATTTTCCGGAAGCGTAAGCCGGACGAGTGCATCGTTCTTGGTCCGGCACAGGATGATCCCGATCGTTGGAGTCTCATCCGTCAGTTTCACGTGTCGGTCATAGTAGTTGACATACATCTGCATCTGGCCGAGATCAGTGTGCGTAATCTTCCCGATCTTGAGATCGATAAGAACATAACACCGGAGAATCCGGTTGTAAAAGACAAGATCCACAAAATAGTGGTCCGCATCGAACGTGAACCGTTTCTGCCGGGCCTCGAAAAGAAAACCTTTGCCAAGTTCCAGCAGGAATATTCCCAGCTTGTCGATGATCGCGGATTCAAGATCGCTTTCGGAATACCGGGCTTTCTCATCGAGCCCGAGGAATTCAAGGACAAAAGGATCCTTGAGCATGTCTTCCGGTTTTTCGATAAGATGACCTTTTTGCGCGAGAGCCTTTACTCCTTTCTTGTCCCGGCTAAGCGCGAGCCGCTCATAGACCCCTGAATTGAACTGGCGTTTGAGCTCTGATAGCGACCAGTTGTTCTGTTTTGACTCGATCTCGTAAAACCGGCGTTCGTCCCGGTTATCGATGGAGAGGAGGAATACGTAATGCGACCAGCTGATCGTGAACCGGGGGTTGAATTGGTCAGACAATGTCTGACGAATTGGTGTGTCCTTTGGCAAGACTCCATGAGATCTCCCAGACGCCATCTGGGGAATTTGAGGGGGCTGTTCATAATATTCAAGATAAAACTGGCGCATGTACTTGAGATTTGTCGTTGAGAATCCGCGCCCGAGTTCTTCGGTCAGATTATGTGAAAGTTCATTGAGTGCCTTCTCTCCATACCCGGCTCGCCGTTTTCCTTTCTGTTCGTACTCCACGATCCGGCGCCCGATCTCAAAGTTCGTCATAACCTGAAGGGTATTGACGTTCTGTGCGGCAGCCCGTCGTGCACTCTGGACCAGATCCCGGATTTCCTGCACGAGATGGAGAAGGGATTCTGCGGGGACCGTGCTTTCAGATTTTACCGGTTTTTTTACCATTGTACACACTCCCCGAAAAAATTCCAGAACTCTTAACTAATCCTATCTAAACGGCCTGACTTAAACGTGTGGGTAGAAACGGCGTTACAGGTATGAATCTACCGGGATTCTGGATACCCTGACCTCTCCAAAACCCCGGCCTTCGATAAGACGCCGGGTCGCCATGTTCCTCACCCGGATTTCCCGGGCTTCGGTAAGCGGCAGAGTCGGTGTCACGAACTGGACGGGATGCGTCCCGGCCAGTGCCGCACGAAGCCACCGGCTTTTTGTCCACGAATGTTTGAAGATCCACGACTTTTCTTGTCGTGAGACACGGGAACCGTTCATGCACGCGTTGAGGGCAATGTGCCAGTAATCGTAATCCATGAACACCCCTTCCACAGATTCAAACGAAAGGAGTGCGAGGTTCGGGAACTCACCCTTCTTCCGGCAGATTTTCCGGTAAATCCCCTCAACAGTTTCGCCACCGGTAACGACCCGCCAGTTGTCCTGATAGCCGGTCATCCAGGCAATGTCCTCCAGCCCCCCGACTGCAAGAAAAAGCGGGAAGAACCCGAGCCGTTCCTCAGCCCATTCATATGCGGGGAGAAAATCCGGAAATGATCGTGTGCGATCCGGTACGATGTTTCCGCAAACAACACCGGATGCCGGCATGCAGTAATGGTAGAGAAGACGGGGAAGTGCGTGTTTCTGCACCGGAATCATGCAAACATTGGAAGTTGTCCTTTGACTGCTTGCTGGTCGGATGGCTATTGTCTGTCGTATACCGGGACCTACGATCCGGCCCACCCCTTCCTCCGACGAAAGCCCCTTTTTGGAAAGCGGTATTTCCCCTTCCAGGGGGGCCGAAATCGCGAAAACGGGGGTTTAATTCGGGATCCCGGGGACATTTTACGTCGGAGAAAAAGGGGCCAAATTAGGCCCAATTGGGCGGCCGATCTTTTCCCGGGTGGGCTCCTGCACGGAACCCGGTATGTTTGAGGGAAAAGAAAGCCTGTTTTGGGTGTCAATCCGGTCAACCTGTTACCACATTACTATAGGTATATTGCGCAAACTATTGTGTATATTGGAAAAATCTATATTCACCGGAGTCCATACGGTTCCGTGGGCATACCGGTGATGGCATTTGAGATGGCTGAAAGGCTGGTTCCGGGGTCGGCACATTCACGCGGAAGCGTGAGGTTTTCCCGTCTGCAAAAAGTAGGATATGCACAACGGGCCGGGCGCCGGGCAGTCGACCGCAGCGGTTTTGAATACGAAGTTCTGGACCTGTACATCTTTGGCACCCGCCATGCAATACGCCTCGAAGATCTCGTCCGGGCGATTGCAGAGCACGGGGCGGTCCGGGTAGAAGGCCTGGCCCGGGACGGGAAATATTATCTCGGGGCCACGTGCGGTCTCGCACAGGTCTCGGTATCTAAAAAAGGCTTCAACATCGAACTCTTCGATGGCGGGATGTACACGACCCCGCTTGCCGCCCTGTGCCGGGTCATCGAAAACCGGGACCGCTACGCCCCGGTCGTAAAGATCCCGGAGCCGCCGGTCCTGTCCGGTGAAAAAGACCGCAGGATCTCTCCCGGACAGCAGCGGCTCACGGCCTTTGCCTGAAATTTTTATGAACATGACATGGGGGACTTTCCCGGGCACCTGCGCCCCCCGCGCTAAAGGTTTTTACCTGAAAAGAATGCTTGTTATCTGACATGCACACCCGCGAAGCCCCGGCCCTTGACCTCTTTGTAGACTCGACCCGGCTCATGGGAGACTCGACCCTCTGCGGGGTTGTGGAATTTACCGCACGGCTCGACCCGGACCTTCTGGGCCGGGCCGCACATGCCTGCATCCTTGCCCACCCGGTCCTCCACAGCCGGCTCGTGCGGGGGGACAGGCCCGGCGTACTGGATAATGGAAGACCCGGGGACTGCCGGACCGGTTCCCGTGGAAGAATGCGGTGAAGACTACCGGCCCCGGGTCACCGGGCCGGTCGATCCGAACGGGCCGGTGCAGGTCCGGGTCCGGATCCTGAAAAGACCATCGGGCGATGTCCTTATCGTCAACCTCGCCCACGCAGCAGCCGACGCCTCCGGCCTCCAGGCATTCATGGGCCAGCTTCTTACGGAATACGAAACGCCCGGCACCATCCGCCCGGCAGCCGGGGGAATCCCGGAACGCGACACGCTCTGGACAAAGAACCTTCTTGGAACAACTGCGCCGGCCCCGACGGGGATGGAAGTGATCGACCCGATGTGGCCCGATCCGTTCGGCCGGTCGGACGCACCGTCAACGTTCCACCGCGAATGCATCAACGCCCGCGAGCTTGCCGCGATCAATACCCGCACAAAAAAACTCGGGGGCACCATCAACGACGCGATCCTCGCCGCGTACTTCCTTGCGATGAGCGACTGTACCGGCTGCAACGGGCCGCTCCCCCTCTTCTTCCCGGTCAACCTCCGCCGGCACCTCGCAGACGGCTCCCGGGTGATGAGCAACCAGGCCGCAAACGTCAGCATCCCGGTGGAGCGAAAACCCGGCGAAGGCATGGCAGAGCTCCTGCCCCGGATCGTCCGCGAAACCCGACGCTTAAAAGAAGGACACATCGGCGTTCCCGAACAGGCCCGGATGGATGCCGCCTCCGACCCGGAGGGCCGGGCCGTGCAGGAAATGGTGGAGAGAATGGCGGCGCTCGAAGCAAAGGGCTTTGCCGATATTTTCATCACGAACCCCGGCGTGCTCGAACTCCCGGAGGTCCCGGGCCTTTCCGATGCCTACGTCTGCTACCCGGGATCGCGGATGCCCACGACCTGTTTTGTCACGAGCACGTTTTTAGGCCACATGACCGTCACGATGGGTTACCAGGACAGCGAACGCCCACGCGAGGGAACGAAAAAAGTGCTCGGGCTCTTCTGCGAATATCTTCGCGGGCTCGCGGGACCGTAAAACAACCCTATAGACAGTCCGTCACCGGCGGCACACCCGAAACACTTTAACAGACGGCCCGCAATAGTTTCCCGGACAGAATCATCATGACCATTTTTTCCATCATCCAGTCGCAGATCATGCAAAAGAAAAAGCCGGGCCTGCAAAAAAAGGAGGAGAGCACTCCCCCGGAAAACCCGGACAATAAAAAAGAGAACGGCCCGGAGAAATAACCCCGGAGATCCCGGGGCCGGTTAACCAGAGGCCGGCCTTTTTCCGGTTAAAAAAAATAAAAAGATCTATTCTTTCCTGCCCGGATGGTGCACAGCGGCGTGCCCCGGAACCTTTGCTCCCTTGCAGCCCTCGAGGCTGTGGCATTTCCGGCACATCTCAACAGTGCAGTGTTCTCCGGTACAGGGTTCCCGTTCCTTTCTGTCCGTTGCCGTTTTACCGGCAGGTCTGGTGGCGTCGGTCATGGTATCCCTTTTTTGTGCAGCGTCCGGCGTTTACCTGCCGGGATAACGCAACGTGTTTGCCTTTCGCACGAAGAAATATTTTCTGTTCGGCACCTGCTGCTAAAAAAACCCGGGCACCGGCACGTCAGCCCGGGACCGGCACCTTCGCACCGGAAGCACGGACCTGGTATCCGCCCTCCGGCACGATAATCTCGAACCGCACGCCCTTACCGGGTTTCCCGGTCTCGCGGATGGTAATCCCGGTGATCGCAAGGATCTCCCGGACCAAAAAGAGTCCCATGCCGGTATTTTTGCCGTACCCTTCCCGGAACACCAGCTCTTTTTGGTCGCTGGGGATCCCCGTACCGTTGTCCGTATACACGATCGCCATCCCGTTGCGGTGCTTCCCGTACGAGCACGAGATCGCCGTCGCTGAAGGGCTGTGCGTCAGGGAATTTTCGATCAGGTTTGCAAAGACCTGATCAAGCAGCGGATCGGCATAGACATCAAGGCCTGCAAGATTATTCGTGCACTCGACGTTCTTGATCCTCCCGTTACAGTGCGAGACAGCAGTGCTGAAACAATCAAAAACATTGCACCAGAGCGGGGACTTCACCCCCATATCCTGGTACTGCCGCGTGGCCTCAACCTGCCGGCGGATCGCATCGGCCGCCGATTCGATCCGGTCGATACGCCGTATAACGGTCGGCGTGGGTGTTTCGGTTTTGATAAGGTCCAGGTACACGTTCAAAGCAGTCGGCTTGTTGAGGATGCCATGACGGGTCACCGCACTCATCAGGTTAAGCTTCCGGTTCGCCTGCGTGAGCGCCGCTTCAAGATGCTTGTATGCGGACACGTCATGAACAACGGAAAGTACGCCCGAAATGTTCCCGTTATGATCGTACAGCGGCGATGCCTTGATCCAGATATCCACGGACCTCCCGTCGGGAAACGTGACGCGGGATTCACTTATCAGGGTTTTCCCTTCGGTTCTCTGGACATGTTCGTACGGGGAACTCTCCGAGATACCGGGATGGAGAACGATATCCACGAGGGTGGGGATCCGTTTGCCGTAGAACGGCAGCGCATATTCATGATCGGATTTGCCAAGTATCCGTGCCGCCGGGACACCGGTCATTACCTCTGCGGCCCTGTTCCAGACGATCACGTTCCCAAAGAGATCGATCGCATACATCGCGTCGGGCAGGAAATCGATGATATACTGGAGGGTTTTCTCTGAATCCTTCAGGGCATCTTTTGCTTTTTTCTGCTCGGTAATGTCCCGCGCAACGGACTGGTACTCGGTTACCTTCCCGTCCTTATCGAAGATTGCCCGGTCGTTGCACATCACCCAGCGCACCGATCCGTCCGCCATGATAAGACGCTGAGTCATGTACCCTTTGGGGTCGTCCGGGGTGAGGGAATCCAGGTAATTTTTTGTTACCACAAGGTCTTCTTTTGGGATATTCGGGACAAATTTTTTCCCGATAAGATCCTCTTTTCTCTTCCCGACAAGGGCGCAGTACGCGGCGTTGGCAAAGACATGGGTGCCATCGGGCTTAAAACGGCAGATCGCTTCAGTCTGGTCTTCGACAACGTTCCGGTACCGTTCCTCGCTCTGTTTGAGTTCGTCCTCGATCCTGCGCCGCCCGGCCGCCTGGATCAGCATGTTTCTTAACTCGGCAAACTGCGCCTTGGGGTTGCCGCCCTTCTGGAGATAGTAATCGGCACCGTTGTTGAGCGCATCGATGACAACTTCCTCCCGGCCCCTCCCGGTAAAGAGGATAAACGGTATCCTCTGCCCGCTGTTGCGGATCTGTTTGAGAAGCGATATCCCGTCCATTTCGGGCATCTGGTAATCGGAGATGATCGCATCGTATCGCCCGGTTTTTGCCTGCGCAAGCGCGTCTTTTGGCGAGAGATCCGTATCGATGGCAATATCGCGGGAGTTTTCAAGGAACATCTTTCCGAGATCGAGCAGGGCCGGCTCGTCATCGACATACAGTGCGTGTATCATACTCTTTTCACCCAGGAATTGTCCTTTATTGTTCCCGTCCGGCAGAGGATAGGTTCTCATGGCTGTATACAGCCGGTATCCCGGAGGATCCGGCTGATGCCAATCCAGACAATGAGCTCCGAGACCTCCTTCTCTCTGATCCGGACTTTTTTCCGGATGATTCCCATGATGGCGGTATCATCGTTATAGATCGATGCTGACGAACGGTCGACATCGGACTGATCGTACGTTGAGACCGAAAGGACATCGTCGACAATGATCCCCATCTTGACTCCGGTCAGTTTCTCATCGAGAACGATGATCCGCCGGTTGTCATCGCTGGTGCCCGCATTTTCCACGGCAACGCTGAGCCGTTCCCTGAGATCAATGATAGTCGTGATCTCTCCCCGGAGATCTATGATGCCCCTGATGTATGCCGGGGTATTCGGCAGCCGGGTGATCGCCGTATTGTCGACCACCTCCTTGACATCGTATAGATCGATGGCGTAGTGCTCCTTTCCCAGGAGGAACTCGACGACCTGGATCGTTTCCGGCATATCGGCCGTGGCTTTTTGAGATCCCGGAACCTGGTGATCCCGGGCGTCCGGGGGATTATCTGATGGCATGCGACATCTCCCTACACGGAAAATTTGGTCATTTCAACGGTGAGGTTCGTGACAACCGTGTTCACGTCCCCCATCGCCGTGTTGATCTCCTCTATGGATGCGAGGGATTCTTCTGTTGCCGCAGCGGTATCGGACGATTCTTTTTCGGTCTCTTCAAAGAGGCGGGTCACTTCGCTGACACTTGCGGTAATTTCCTCGGTTGTTGCAGCCTGCTCCTCGGTTGCAGCGGCAACTTCCTCGGTGTTTCGGGAAACCTGTTCAATCGATTCAACGATCTGGTTAAACACCCTGATGGTGTCCTCAACATCCTGGCTGCCGGTGCTGACTTCTTTTGTTGCCGAGGTCATCGCCTCTGCTGCGTGATTCGACCGCTTCTGGAGATCCCCGATCATAGTCTCGATGTTTTCCGCCGAGGTACGGGACTCCTGCGCCAGGGATTTTACTTCTGCCGCGACAACCGCAAAACCGCGGCCGGCATCGCCAGCGCGTGCCGCCTCGATTGCCGCATTGAGGGCTAGCAGGTTGGTCTGGTTCGCAAGATCGCGGATGATACCGACAATCTTGCCGATTTCGTCCATCTTCGCGCTGATTTCCGTGATGCCCGTGTTCACCACGTTTGTCGCATCGTTGATCCGGCCCATGCTGTCGTTTGCCTTCCGCGAGAGCGAAACGCCGTTTGTACTGAGGTCCTTGGTCTTTTTTGCAAGCGCCGAGACATTTTCCATATTTGTGGTGATCTCCTCGACCGCTGCTGCAAGGTCTTCCATCGCCTTTGATACCTGTAAAATCCCCTCGTGTCCCTTCTCCATGTTTTCATGGACATGGGTCGTGTTCTGGGCGATCGCCTCGGAACCCTGGGTGATCTGGGAAAGTCCGGTAGTGGTTTCCTCAGCCTCTTTTGTCAGGTTCTTTACCTGCGCATTGACCAGCCCAATCGCTTCCGATACTTCCGGGCCGATCTTGTTTAAGGAAGTTAAAAGCTCGACAAAATCACCGGAGAGGTTTGCACTGCTGTCGATATGGGCGGTAAAGTCGTACTTTGCGTACGCATCTGCAACCCGGGTAACCTCGGAAATCGCAGATGAGACATTGACCCCGATACCGTTAAGCGCATCGCGGAATTTTGCAAGATCGCCGGAAACATGAACGTTTTCATTCATGCGTGCGGAGAAATTCCCTTTTGAGAGTTCATGGGACACCCGTATACCCTCGTTTAAGAGGAGTGTTATTGAGTTAAGGGTCGTGTTGACTCCTTCAATGATCGTCCTGAACTCTCCCTGGTGCTTTGTCGCGTCGGCACGGATCGTGAGCCCGCCTTCTGTGGCAGCGGCAGACAGCATGTTCACATCAGTGATCATGTCAGAGATTGCAGTCATCATACGGGCAAATGCCGGCACCATCTCATCGTTGTCGGATCGTTTTCCGAGCTTTTTAAACTCCGCAAGGTCGCCGATGTTACCAAGAGCGATGTGGTTTGCGGTTGTCGTGAGGTGATGGAGCCGTTCCTGAACGGTGTTGATTTCGCGTGCCACATCGGAAAGCGGGCCGGTGTAGTTGCCCTGTACGGTCACCGAAAAATCATTTACCGCCATCTTTGCAAGAACGGACTGTATCTCGGAAAGTCCGTTGTTTGTTTCCCTGAGCTGGAAATACTGCTCGCGTATCTGGTTGAGTGCGGAAATATCGCCGCTTTCGGCGTTCCTGAATAGATTTTCGATCTCCTGTTTTTCCATACTGCATCTCCTTGTCTGACCGGTATCCTCCGGGTTGTTTCCTGCACGGGATACTGTTACGGGATTCCACGTGCATGCCGGTGGTTCCGGCCCTGCTGACAATGCATGAAAACCGGCTTTTTTTACGGGTAAATGGCCCGCAGCCGTCCTTTTATTGTATTCTGACATAGTATGGACTGTTAATAATCAATAACATCAAAGATCACCCGTAATATAAAGAAAGGGGGACGATTACGCACGTAAATGACAGACACTGACCGGAATGTTCTTATCATGACCAATGCAAAAGTTTTATATCCGGATTTTTCATTTTTTATGACTCACTACGACGAAGAAATCGCACTTATCAAGGATCTCTTAAAGAAAAATCCAAAAGGTATGACCATCAGCGAGATCGCTTGTGCCCTTTCGCTCAACAGAGTATCTGCCGCAAGGTACCTGGACAGCCTCCACTACTCCGGGCAGGCGGAGATGCGGCAGTTCGGGCGGGCAAAGATCTATACTCTGGCGACAAGGCTCCCCATTTCTTCTTTCCTGAATGTCCTCTCGTCACCCGTGCTGATTGTTGACGGGGATCTCTTTATCCGGGATGCAAATAACGCGCTGCTTCGGCTGTTTTCGTTAAAACGCGAGGACGTACTCAGTCATAGTATGCTCCAGACAAAATTATCCGCAAGTTATTCCGGTATGTTTCCCGAAAGGATACAAGAGGTCATTAACGGGAAGGAACACGTCGAGGAAAAATCCTTTGAACGCAAAGGGAAGAGATACAGTTTTATCGTAAGGATGGTTCCGATTGTCGATGAGAGCGGGCAGCCCTGTGCAACGATAGTCCTTGAAGATATTACGGAACTCAAAAGATATCAGCAGCACCTTGAAACAATGGTGGAACTGCGCACAAAAGAATTACAGGAGACAAACGATCGCCTGACATCCGAGATGGAGGGGCACGAGAGGACAAAGGAGGCGATCCTGATCAGCCGGAAGAAATACCGGGCGCTTGTCGAGGACATGCCGGCCTATATATGTAATTATGAGCCCGACGGGACCTTCACGTTTACCAACGAAAACTTTTGTGTGTTTATGGGGAAAGATGCCAAAGATCTTGTCGGTGTGGAGGTCTTCTCAGTCCTTTCCCCAAAAAATGTGACCCTAATTCAGGATGCATTAAAAAAGATCAGCCACGAGTATTCTGCCGAGACCATAACGCTCGAATTCACGGGAAAAGACGGCACACCGGTCTGGCACCAGTGGACGATCCGGGCATTTTATGACCGGCGGGGAAAGGTTGCCGAGTTCCAGTCGATCGGTATCGACATCACGGACCGGATCCGCACCGAGACAAAACTTGCAGAGGAAGAGAAAAAACTCGACGCGATCATCCGGGGATCTCCGCTGCCCCAGATGATTATCGGCAAAGACCACCGGATTGTATCGTGGAATACCGCAATGGAACATTTCTCAGGACTCAAGGCCGGCCAGATGATCGGTGCGACAACGTTTGGCAATATCTTTTACGACCGCGATCGCCCGCTGCTTGCCGATCTTATCATCGATGAAAAATTTGACAAACTGTCAGAGTATTTCCCGCAAAACTGCCGGCGATCCTCGTACCTTGACGATACCTGGGAAGGCATCACCTTCTCAAGGATTCATCGAGGGGAGGGGAGCTGGGTATTTTTCACGGCTGCAGCAATCCGTAATGAGGAGGGCGGTATAACCCATGTGGTGGAGACCATGGAAGACCTCGTCGGGTACAAGACAAAAGACGGGACGTCGTTTATTGTCAGGCCATTGTTCCCGATGATCGATAAGGATGCACTCAATTGACAGAATTTTTTAAAAGTTTCGGGACTTTTGTTTGTTCAGCGATCCGGCCCACTCACTTTCGTGATATATTGCGAACAACACAAAAAAAACCGGATTAAGTCAGCTGCGGAGGGTTATTTTCTTGTATCCCAAGTCTCCATGGATGAGCCAGCGAGGATTCCGGATGTTTTTTTTATACAGAGAATTCTGGAAAAACAGATACAAGACGCTATTAAAAATAATTCTGTTCGTTGTGCATATGTGTAGCGTTATCATAATGTTATTTAGGAGGACTAACCATACTTTTTTAAATAATCTTTTTTTACCTAATGCACTGTGTCTATATGGGCTCCCGGGATGAAATCGAACGCATCAAGGAGTTCCTGAAGAATCATCCCCGCGGCATGAGTATCGGCGGGATTGCCACTGCACTCTCTATCAACCGGGCCACGGCAGCCCGGTATCTCGATATGCTGTGGTTTTCCGGGTATGCCGAGATGCGCCAGTTCGGCCAGGCCAAAGTCTTTTCACCTGCAAGGAGACTCCCGATGGGATCGGTCATCAATCTTTTTGCATCGCCCATCCTGATCATCGACCAAGACTTCTTTATAAGGGACGCAAACGATGCCCTGCTCAAAACCTTCGAACTGATGCGCGGGGACGTGGTCGGGCACAATATGCTGTATACGAACCTTGCCGCCAGTTTCTCCGGCACGTTTGAAGAGACCATGCGTCTGGTTATTGAAGGCAGGAGACATTCCGCGGAAAAAACGTACGAAAGGAACGGGAAAAAGTTCACGTTTTCCGTGCGGATGGAGCCGGTGGTCGATGAGGACGGGCAGACCTGCGCCGCGGTAATCCTTGAGAATAATACCGAGCTCAGGCACTACCAGCAGCAGCTTGAAGCAATGGTGGAACAGCGGACCGCAGAACTCAAAGAGACCAATATCCTCTTAAAAAAAGAGATCGCGCAGCACCTGCGGACAAAGGAGGCGATCCTCATCAGCCGGCAGATGTACCGGGCGCTTGTCGAGGACATGCCGGCCTATGCCTGCAACTACGAGCCTGACGGGACCATTACGTTTGTAAACGAAAACTTCTGCGAGGTCGCAGGCAAAGAGAGGGACGAACTCGTCGGGGAACCGGTCTATTCCCTGCTCTCGGAAAAAAACCAGGAACTCGTCAAAAAAAAGATTGCAGCTATCAGCCCTGCTCTTCCCGCGGTGACGGCAACGCTTGCGGTTGAGGAGGGCAACCCAGAGGCCCGTTACGAACAGTGGACGATCCGCGCCCTGTACGACAGTAAGGGGAAGATTGCAAGGTACCAGTCGATCGGAATCGACATCACGGACCGGATCCGCTCCGAGGCCCGGCGTGCCAAGGAGGAAAAAACCCGATGCAATCATCCGGGGTTCGCCCCAGCCCCAGCGGGTGATCGGAAAAAACCACCGGATCATTATCTGGAATAAGGCGATGGAACTTTTTTCCGGGCTTCCTGCGGCAAAGATGATCGGTTCGACAACATTCGGGAACCTCTTCTCTTGACCGGGAACGCCCGCTCCTGGCCGATCTCATTCCCTAAGGGAAAAACGAAGAGATTGCACGGCTCTTTCCCGAGAACTGCAAAAAGTCCCGGTTCCTTAAGGATACCTGGGAGGGGATTACGTTTTCGAATATCCGCCGCGGCGGGGAAGGGGGGTGGGTTTTTTTTACCGCTGCTGCGATACGGGACGAGAAGGGCGGGATCATCTGCGTGGTGGAGACCATGGAGGACCTCGTGGGATACCAGACAAAAGATGGCACTTCGTTTATGATCCGGTCGCTGTACCCCCTCCTCCACGGGAATGCGGTGAGCTGAGCCGGGCGGGAAGGCGGCCCTTTTGTTATCCGGATAAAAACCCAATCACCGTTTGGGAAAACCGGTCAGGGCACTGGTACATCAGCCCGTGGCCGGCGCCCGGGAATACTGCGAGCTCTGCACCGGGTATCCGGCCGGCAAGGATCCGGGAATTTTCGCACGGGACCACGGCATCCGCATCGCCACAGCAGACCAGCGTCTTTGCCCGGATATCGCTAAGTCGGGAGAACGCCCCGGGCCAGGACAGGAACGCCTCCAGCTGCCGGGCCGCAACCGCATCTTCGGTTGTTTCCTCGACCTCGGGACAGTACATAAGCGGGTCGTGACCGATAAGCCACTCGGGGGAAAAGAGGAGTGGGAACATGCGCCGGGCAATTTCCGCAGGAGTCCCGCTCTTGTCGATGAGCCGGGCAAAAATACCGGGTGACGAGCGGACCGCTTCGCTCCCGCCGCAGTCGCCCCCGACAAGAACGAGCCGGCAGATTTTTTCGGGGAACGCGAGCGCCAGTTCCTGCGCAATGCAGGCCCCCATCGAAAACCGAGCACGTGCGCCCGGGCAATCCCGAGACCCTCCATGAGCCGGGCCGTGTCCTGCATAAAGAGCAGTATCGAGAACGGCTCGTCTGTGTAGCCCGAGTAGCCGGTGCCCCCGGGTGTCAAAGACCACCACCCGGTAGTGCCGGGCCAGTGCTTCGATGACCGGCGGGTTCCACGTGTCCATCGCGGACGCTAAGCCGTTAATCAAAACGAGCGGCTCGCCCGCCCCGTACTCGCGACAGGCCAGCGTTACGCCGCCGTCCGGGACAATCCTTACCGGGGGCCGGGTCATGAAACGAAGTTTTGTGTTTTTCCGGCTACATATACCTTTTAGCGCCGGCAGGTATCGTCCCGTTACAGCCGGCTCACCGGCCGGATCGCCCGCTCGTCATCGGCAGCCGGGTCGTTTGCCCGGTCGGAGACCGGGTACGCTTCCATGCCACCCGCAGGAAACGGCGCGAAGATCCTGCGGCTGTCCGCTTCGGAAAGCCAGCGGGCCTCGTCCTCCCGCGAAAGGATCACCGGCATCCTCTTGTGGACGGCGGCAACAAGCGTGTTTGGCGCTGTTGTCAGGATCGCAAACGTGGCAAGGCGTCTCTCCCGCCGGGCCGTGCCAGCGGTCGTACAGCCCGGCAAACGCAAACGGCGCACCGTCCCGCATCCGGAAGTACCAGGGCGATCGTTTCGGGGCCTTCCACTCGAAAAAACCGGTCGCGGGCACAAGGCACCGCTGCGACTGCACCAGATCCCGAAACATGGGTTTTTCCGCGAGGCTCTCGGCCCGGGCATTGAACGGCCGTGTCCCTTCGGACGGGTCCGCTGCCTGCCGTGGCACGAGGCCCCACTGCATCAGGGACGCCTCACGCGGCCCGCTCCCCAGAACCCACCAGCGCCCTGCCACCCGGCGCGATCGAGAAATGCGGCACAAGACCGGCGGGAAGAACCGGCACGCCAAAGCGGGTGCAGAGGTCGTGGTCCCTCCAGGCAAGAGAGAACTGGTGGCACATACCGGTCAGTCTCGTGCCATGCCTCATCAAGCTTGTGCCCCGGGGTGTCGTTATCCTTAATGTGTCTCACGGCCCCGGTAATGAGGGAGACCGCCTGTTGATACCCGGTACCGGACTGATCAACGCTGCTTATCGCTCCTTTGTGGCCTCTTCTCATGGGCCTGGGGATCAGCCCGTCACCCGTTCCGCGCTCGGCACCGCCGTCGCCATATCGAGCGTCCCGTACGTCCTCTGCCTCGCGTTCCCGGTAACGTTGGCGAGTTCACCATCATCCTGACCCTGATCTTCTTTGGCCGCCGAGTCGTCATCATCGGGCGCTCGTTCCCGAAACGCCAGTATTTCCAGGTTATCATTGCCTTCTTCCTTGGCGCTTTGTCGATCTGGGCATGTTCCTCTCGGCCGGCGTCCATCCGGACTTCTACCCGGAACAGATCGCAGTCGTTCTTTTAGGCTCCGCAGTGCTTTGCCCTCGGGATCTTTTGCAGGTCACGGCAAACGTCATCTTAAACCCGGGCGAGGGACTCGTGCGGGCCATAGCGGAGAAGACGCACAAGCGGTTTGGGATCGTAAAAGTTTTCTTCGACACCTCGCTTGTTGCGGGCCGCAGCGGTCATCTCGCTTGCCGCGTTCGGACGGTCGAGGGTTTCCGGGAAGGCACCGTCATCTCCGCGATCCTTGTCGGCTACATCATCCTCGGCATCACTTTTGGTGTACTCGCGGTACGGCCTCGAAAAATGGCTTGCGGATTAACCGGCCGGTGCAGGAAAAAAGAAAAAAAGTTTTTGCAGGAACTCAGACATTTTGCTTTCGCGGCCTGCTGCAGTGCCGGTACAAGTTTTGCAAAGATCGGGCTGTTCACCGGCGTTGCGTACACTATGTACTGGCCGACCACGATCATGCTGCCCACCTGTTTTCCCTTGCCCGGGGCATGGGCATTGTAAAGCCGGACTGCCGCATCGCGGGAATCGCG
>Ga0268359_10852_pt1 | contig 28266 bp, 31 predicted proteins | sample BioMet11_FD_194416 | JGI IMG/M metagenome (GOLD analysis project Ga0268359, IMG submission 194416) | Sewage microbial communities from Oakland, California, United States - Biofuel 11 (PacBio Assembly) | ecosystem: Engineered > Wastewater > Sewage > Unclassified | place: USA: California | collected...
AAAAATCACTTCTCTCTATCTCATCAAAATCTTCATCATAGCTAAAGTAAAAATCAAAGAGATTTCCGTATTTTTTCAAAAAATTCGCATAGTCATAAACAGTATGAGTTATTTTGTCAGGGTTGTTATACTTTGACCAAACACCAGAATCTAAGATGATAGAATTTATATTGTCTGAAAAATCATTTATAATACGAATTGTTTCATTGTCATTCAACCCGAAAGAACGCAAAACATTTACTTTGACATCCGGCGCATATTCTCTGATAAGCTCAAAGCTTTTATAGCTTAGAGATGATTGGTAGATTCTCATCTAGTTGCTCGCCTTGATTTTTATTTTTGATATTGGTGTAACTTTTGGGTCGTCAAATTTATCCCACTTTTTAGCCCAATAATCCATTAGGTCTTTCGTTGTATAATGTAAGACCTCTAACATGGATACAAATCTTTCAGGGCTATGGTCTGGAACGTAATTATCTGAAAATATATCTTCCATCATATCGGTAAGTTTAAGACATGTTTCTTCTAGTTGGTTGTAAGATGGAGAGAGATCGATATCTATGGTGTTTGTTGTTGGGTTGAAGGTGATGTTTTGCATAGGATCATTATCTTTCTTTTTAAGAAAACATAATTCTAGAGCTGCATAGAGTGGTGTCCCTCTTTTTAGAGATTTCTTTACTTTTTCTATGTCTTTTCCTGATACTACGCCTTTTTTGCTTGTGATATCTTCTAGCATGTTAGCAGGGACTGATATATTTGATCTAATAAATTTGAGTTTGTTTACCCCTAGTGTTATTTGTCGTATAAAATCTTTAGGGGTATCTTCTTTTTCACTATCGTATGTATATCCACCTGCGTATAAAATCTCTAAGATGGGGTTGTCTGATTTGATATTTGGTATAACCCTTGCTAGCTCTATTAATAATTCAATTCCAAGAAAGCAAAAGTTCTCGACATTAGGAATTTTAGCTACCCTTAATAGGTCGTAATGTCTATCTTTTTGCTTTACAGTCACAAATAGCTTGCTAGTAAGTTTTATGCGCTCTTGTTCTGCTTTGATGCGTGATTTTGCGTTCTTTTTTATTTCTTTGAGCGAATTTTCAAATATTACAAGAAGTTTTCCTGTTTGTATCTTTAAAAATGCCCTTGTTGCTTTGTCATAATTAGACATCTTAATTATATTTGTTTCAAAAGTATTTTTTAGATTGACAAGCTCGTCAAATTCTTGACTAGAGTTTATTTTGAGATTTTCAAAGTTAACAGTTTTCTGAAGTACTTTTGTTACTATGTCTATATCAAGAGGATGTTCCTGGAGTTTTTTGTATATGTATGACTTTATGTCTTCATTTTGAAAAGTCTCGATAATTTTGCTGAAGATAATATCATAATCTTTGGTTGTCATGTTCATATCCTTCAGTGGCTTGGTAGTCACCAGGGTGCTTTATTGAACTGCAATTAAGATAATAACCAACAATATTTTATTTGTGAAGTTAAATTAGAGACTCCATCGAGACATATTCTTTGCATGGGCAGCTATAAAAACTGCCAGTGGTGGCGCTGTTGACATGGGAGAATCCATTTCACTACCCAAGGACAAGGGGTAGCCCTGCTTTTTGCTAACCAACTGGCCCGGTGCTCAGCGTCAATTACTCTTGGGCACTGCCGACAACTATTTTTGTGCATCCACCTCGGCCTCAGCCATGTGATCATCGGGTTTGAGGTCGGCCCCGCGTCCGTCATCATCGCCGCGCGGCGGTGAGACCGCATTCCGTTTTTGGGCCTCCTGGTTCCGGTAGCTCTGGCCGTTGAGCTCCAGGATGACGCAATGGTGGACCATCCGATCGATGGCGGCTGCTGTCGTCATGGAATCCTTAAAGATTTTGTCCCATTGAGAGAAGACAAGGTTGCTGCTGATCAGTACGCTGCCGCGCTCGTAGCGCTCCGCCAGGAAGGTGAAAAGCACCTCCATCTCTTCCCGGTCCTGCTGCACGTAGCCGATGTCATCGAGGATCACCGCCTCGAAACGATCCAGCTTTTTGAGGGCCTTTTCCAGGTTGAAGTCGCGTTTGGCGATGAGCAGCTTCTGCACCAGGCGGTAGGCCGGGATGAACAGCACCGGATGATCGCGACGGACAAGCTCATGACCGATGGCGCACAGCAGATGCGTTTTCCCTCGTCCTGGCAGGCCGAAGGCCACGATGTTTTCCGACCGTTCAAGGAAGTGCCCCTCGCACAGGGAGGGCAGGATCTTCTTCACCCGTTCCGGCAAAGCCCCCGTATCCAGACTGGCCAAGGTTTTATCCCCCGGCAGGCCGGAGGCCTTGCGGAGACGTTCGATACGGCTTTGCCGTCTGTCCTCCAGTTCAAGCTCGGCCAGGTACTGCAAATACTGTTGGTAGCTCCAGCCCTGGCGCTCGGCCGTGGCCGTCGTCTCTTGGAGGCGGCTGGCAAACGCCGAAAGATGCAATGCCTTGAGGCAGATCGTGAGGACGCCGGTTTCCTGGGTCATATGCAACCTTCCTGTCGGGACAGGAGATTGTCGTAAACCGAAAGGTCCACGAGCGGCGCGTCCATGCCCATGGCCGCGAGCGTTCCGCCATCGGTGACCATGCTTTTGACCCCCTCGGCGCTGAGCAGCGTGCCTGCCTCAAGGAGGAGTTCCAGGGCGGTTTCCACTTCGGCCTCCATCGTGGACGCCGCCAAGTGCAGGATGCGTACGTACTCCTTGTCGGCCTTGTTCTCCTCGAACCGGTCTCGCAACGCGTCGTACGCACGCCGGAAAACCAGGGAGGGGAAGAGGTCTTCCTGGTAACGATAGAGACGAAACGCACCGGGCTTTTTCACCAGGGACCAGATGATGTGACGGTAGTTGATCCGGTGGCCGCCGCGTCCCAGGAGGCGTTGGGTGGTGAGTTGGACCTTGCCGCCGTAATACACGTCGATCCTCCCCTCATAGACTCTGACCATGATCTTTTCTCCAATGAGTCTGGAGGGTACGGAATAGACATTGCTTTTGATGGAGATGGTGCTCCAGGAACTGACCCTGGTATCGACTTCCGTAAATTCGGGAAGTCTCGCCATCGTTACTGGCCGCATCACAGCCAGTTCCTCCTGAAGCTTCGTTTGCCGGGGACGGTTCGTCTTGAGCAGCATCCGCCACAACCACATTTCGTAGGCGGTGGCGCTTTCAAAGTCATTGCTGCCGCGCAGAAGCAGATATTGTTTCAGCCGATTTTTCAGCCCCCGGTGCATGGCCTCGACATCACCATTCTGCTCCTTTTCGCCGACAGCGATGGTCCTGGGGTGCATGCCGAAGTGACCGACCATGGCCATGTATTCCTCGTTGAAGGCCCGCTTGCCGCTGGTCAGATCATGGGTGGCCGCCGTGGAGTTGTCCGTTTGATGGAACTTTGGCGCATGGTCCAACCGAAATAACGCTTCCTGTACGCCTCGTTTCAGCGCCGCCAGGGATTCGGAGTGGCAGACCGTGGCCCATTCCCAGTTGGAGTATGGCAGCACAGGATGACACAACATGTGCGGAAAGTCCTCGCCCTGTATGGTCACGCCGAGCTTGCTGGCCCAGGTGAAATCAGTCTGCAGGGCCTCACCAGGACGATGCGCCTGGGGGAAGAAGACTTCCTTGTCTGGACCGGCCAGCCCCCGCCACTGCTTGATCCGACGCTGCAAGGTCCGCAGTTGACCCGGCTCGTACAGGCCAGGATGGTGTTCCTGCAACTCCTCAAAGATCACGCGCGCCTCAAGGTCCGGCTCCGCAACGAGACGCGCTTCAATCCTCGGCCAGTGCTGCTCAAAAGGATCGGGGCGAGTCCGCCAGTCCCGGACCGCTTTCATCTCCGAGGGCAGCTTGCCCTCCTTGAGGTACTTCGCCGCCGTGTTGCGGCTCATGCCGGCCCGTAGCGCGGCTATCCCTGTCCGTCCCGTCTTGGTCTTCTCGCTCATCAGCTTTCTCACCTGCGCATCCGTTATCATTTCAGCCGGCTATCATCTTTCCCGGAGGGAGACAGCCGACAGACTCCAAGGAGGAGGATGCACAATTCTAATTGTCGCTGATGCTCAAGAATAATTGTCGCCGATCAGCCCGGGATCGGTCAATCGGTGTTCATGCGAAACCGGCGTTACCGATGCGGTCTCATGGCAAGAGTTGGCAGATATTACCCCGAAAATTCGGTGGCATAGGATGTTCAAGTACGGATTGTTTACCGGAGAAGGATCTGAATCGGGAATGGACCTGGTGGGCTTTAAATTTTAATCCCAAAAGCTCGATGGTGACAGCTGACGCGGGTAAAAGTTCCCGAATTTGTGTTATCCTGCTTAATTTATGGAACTATTTATAGATCTGTCGTCGTTCAAGGTGGAAGAAAGGATACGTTATTTCACCATTTTCCCACTTGAGCCCCTATTTTCGACAGCAGGTGCTCAAAAATCCGGGGTGAGACTTTTTGATTTACCACCAATTGGTCTATTCTTGCGAATGTTTAACATTTAGTTGCCACAATTGGTTTAAAATAACTAGCAGCAAATTTCATCTGGAATAGGTATAGAATTCGTGCATGGATTCACAAAAATAAAATCTAACAATTTGTTTATAATAGATATTTTAGGACAATACTGCGCGTTAAAGATCCTCTACGAGCATCAGCGTCAGGACGGGTTCACCTCTATCCCCGGGACCGATGTGGGCAATGACCTCGACAGTTTCCTTCTTATCGTCATCCATAAGAAATGAAACCGGGAACTTTACTTGATCGGTATTCATGGAACTTTTAGCGGCAAAGAGTGCTAGAACTATGAGATCATGGAGTCGTCCCGTAGTCGATTGTCCTTCTGCTGCAATATTATTTTTTGGAACAATGTATCTATAAAACAAATTTGATGTTACTACGGTGTTAATTTTAAAACCTATTTCTTTTGCCTCGCTGGTAATATCAATAAGAACTCCATCTTCTATCGATTGTTTTCTAGAATATGAATAAATAACATTTGATTTACTTTCCATTTGAAACTCCTTCTCTTAAAATGTCGAAGACTTCTTCAATCTTACATCTAAAGCTTTGGCATAAAAATATTCCTATCTCTGAATATAAACGTAATTCATTGCCGCATAGTTCTGTTTGTGAAATATTCATTGTTTTAAAGACATTTTCGATTGGTCTAAAATAATTAATCATGTTATCTTTTAAATCAATAAGTTCACTAGGTTTTGCATCCATAGTATATCCTTTCGCTTGAGTTGTTAAAGAAACTTTGAGCTTCAAGGATATCCTCGGGAACTAGAAAAGGTCACGGGGGAGAAGGGGACCAGTTACTGTCACAGAGAAAACAAAGCGTTGGCCCGGAGCGGGATTCTCCTGGAGTTTTGGACCAGCGGGGACCCAATGGGGGCGGCCCAGGGAAAAGTCCCAGGGATGGGCCCTAGGACGCGAAATAGCGGGGTGTCCGGGGGGATTGACCAGTGCCGTTTCCCAACCCCATGGGGACTTGGAATTTTAGCTGGAATTTTTATAGCAAACCATTGACACCATTTTCAGGCAAGCGTTATATCTGTCATAAATTTTATGAAGGAGAATTTTTATGACAGATAAAAAGCTTTGGAGTGAAGCTATAGATATTGCTAAAGATCAAATGCGCCATGGTAAGATTCACTACTCTGATCTTCAGAAAGCTGCACAAGCTATTTATGATGATTTGCTCCAAATGGAAGAGGGGCCTTTCATTGATGTCTCATCTATAGCTTCAAAATCTTCTCAACTTGCTTTGCCTACTGCTCCAGAGTCTAAATATAAACACGAAACAGTTGGTGGTAAAGTTCGTTGCGCCGAGTGTGGTAAATTACTTAAGTCTTTATCAAACAACCATTTGCATACTCATAGCAACATGACTCGTGAAGAATACATGGCGAAGCATGGTGTCACTGATAAAGATATGCAGGGAGATATAGAGCGTAAAGTTAAAACTGGTGATGATAATGCTCTTAAAATTTTAGGATATATCATGAAGGAGTATGACATTACTAGGTCAGAAGTTAAGGCATTCGTGGTGAAATATGGGTTTAAAGATCTTAAAGATTTGATGGCGCAAGCGAAAGATAAGAATATTTCTGCTCTTGATCTCTTAAAAGAGAAAGCTCCTACTCCGAAAAAAGGGTAACTAGGGTTATTGTCAAGCGTGTACATAAAAGCCCACGTTAGTCATTACGCGGGTGGTTGGCGTGGGCCACTCTGAGTTGTAATTATTTAGATATTCCTCCCACATTTATTTAATTCTACTTGAAGCATTAGGACTTGCAATGATAACAACATCTTACTTTGCTCGTGAAAAAAACATTGCAAATCCTGTTTGCATTGCTCAAGTTAAACCAAGTTGGAGTAATTCACGAGAGTATAAAAAGCTTGCTCCTCCTTGGGATTTGGTGGATAGATATAAGAAAGGTCTTGTGACTCAACAAAAGTATATTGAAGAATATACTTTTTTAGTTTTGTCTAGATTGAATCCAGTAGAGGTATTGAAAGAAATCAAGTCACTGTTTGGAGAAGATGCGACTTTACTTTGCTATGAGAAAGCAGGTGATTTTTGTCACCGTAGGATAGTTGCTGCATGGATAGAGAAGGGGACCGGTGTAGTAGTTCCTGAGTTGAAGTTTTAGAATGTAGGGAAAAATCTCAATGGTTGTATAGGAAAAGTTGCGTATTATGGCCAGCATTGTCTAGTGAAGAGGGGTGGCGTCGGTCTACATTCAAAGGAAATAAAATTTTAAATAATGTTAAGCTGACTTAACCTTTCGATTATTTACTTACAAAAGGATAGTGAAATGTTTAGTTTGGTTAAAAAAATTTGTAATTATTGTAACACACCGAAAACTCTAGCTAAATGTAAACTGAACTATTGTGTTTCTAGCGTTGCTTTGATTGCATCGGCTGCTTATTTATGTCTTAAATTTAAGAATGAAACTTTTTTCATGAATAGTGTGTACTTTGATGCGGTTGTTGTACAGTTTATATACGGAATAGCTGCAGCATTTTGTTGGTTGGTATTAAATAAAAAAAATTTTTATATTAAAATTGTCTCAATATTAAATCTTACAATGCTATTTTTCCCTTTAGTATATTTTTTTATAATTCATAAATATTTATTGTTCGGATTGGTTGATTTTTTTAAATACTCAATTGGTATTTCAGCGATATTTTTGTATGATTTGATAGAGTTTGATTCTTATAGATCAGGGCTGTACGGTAAATAGATGCGAATCGACTTTGAAAAAGGATTTACACTTATCGAAGCATGTGTGGTTTTGTTGTTACTTGGAGTGGTTGCTATAATTGCAATCCCTAAAATACATGATTTCAGTAAAGTTTCAGCAGAACTAGAAATCCTAAAATCACACTTGAGGTATGTTCAGTTTAAAGCAATGAATGATGATGTCAATAACTATAGTTGGGGGCTTAGAGTGTCAGGTGACAGTTACACGCTGATCTGCACTCCAAGTTGTGCAAATGTTCCAAACTTACCTAATGAAACATCATCAACTCATACTCCAGTTGCGGGGGTGTCTATAACGTATGGATTCTCTTCTATCGTTTATAATCTATGGGGAAGTCCTAGTGTCGATGGTGAAACTCCTGCAACAGATGTGATAACTATAAATATTTCAGATGGAATGATAACAAAAACAATCACAGTTATACCAAATACTGGATTTATTCAATGAAAAAAAATGGTTTTACACTGATCGAATTGTTGGCAACAATTGTTATCCTTGGGGTTTTTTCCGTCATGCTTTTTAGCTTTTTTGGTCCATTTATTTTAAATAGCTCACGGCCAATAGTTAATTTACAAAATATTTCAAATTTAAATACTGTTATGTCTGATATAACGAATAGATATAATCAATTTAAAGCATGGACAGCAAGTACAACTTATAAAATTGACGAAATAGTGGTTCCAACAACTGCTAATAACTATTATTATACATGTACACAAGCTGGAACAAGCGGAAATGATGAACCTACAGACTGGACAACATCATCTGTTACTGATGGAAACGTTATTTGGTCTAAGAGCTCAAAATCAGTACTTCAATATATTTCGAGCTATGTCAATTCAACATATTCAGCGTATGTTCCTAGTGGGCAAAGCCCTTCTTATACGACAGATTTTAGTTCAAGTGATGGTACTACAGTCTTGAAAGTTATTGTCGCGAGCTCCAATGCTGGTAGTTTAACTTCCTATTTCATGAAAAAATAGAATTTTTTTCATATTATTATGCCCAAAGAATATTTCATAAGACGTGATGGATTTACTTTAATTGAAATTGTAGCTATTTTAGTTATATTAGGAATATTTATGATATCTTTAGCAAAACCATTCTCCAATTTTGTTTCAGGATTTATCTTTGCACAAGATGTGTCAGAATTAGAACAAAAATCATTGTTGGCTTTATCGCGTATTGAAAAAGAAATGAATCTCGAGAGGTCCATCGATAGTGCTAGCACAGCGGCTAATCTAAAATTTTTTCCAACAGCCGACTCTTCGGGGAGAACAACTTCAACCACTGCTTATAGTATACGATATGATTCAACTTTAAAAAAAATAATTTTCAACGATGGAACAGATTTTGTGTTGTTAGATAATGTTTCGAGCTTCACGGTCACCTATGATGCAGCGTCTCATGATTTATCTACAAAAATAACTGTAAGCTTTACTTGTTTTGAATATTCTCAGCCGTTTACGACAACTATCGCATTACGGTAAAATATAAGGATATTTTCATGCATGTTAAAAGTCGCAATTGCGGTATGACATTGCTCGTATTGATTATTGGGATAGTTGTTATTTCTGGACTCGCAGCAAGCATGGCAAGTTTTTACAATACCTCTACTGTCGCTGGAATTAATGATATAGGCTATTTAAATGCATATTATTTGGCTGAATCTGGTGTGCGATATGCTAAACTCAAGCAGCTAGATGTCAATAGTGATAGTAATCCTTGCTATACTTATTCAATTGGTTCGTCTGGAAACTCAATAAAAATTGTTGTAGATAAAGATTCTGGAACAACTTCAACTGGAATTTATTCTGCAAACTCTAGTTTTAAATCAACCAGAGTAATTAATGATTCATCTTATAAAGGTCCTAATTCGTCTAAAATAACTTACCCAACGAATGCCAGCTATTCTGCGAGCACTTTTGGTTTGTCTGGAACCTATAGCGGTGATTATATATCTTCAGATTTTCAATTGAATGGTGGAGTTAATATTGATGGATCGTTAATATATTTAGGTACAACAGCTGCGTGCTTAAATATATATGGTAACAGAGTTGGCAAGTTGGATGGAACGGACATTATATGTTCGAAGTCTTGTATCTATGTTGGTGGTAACGTTAAGATTTATGGTACTGTGACTGCTGCCGGAAATATAACAGTTGATAGTGGAACGATAACTGGTGATGTTTATGCTGGTGGTGATGTCTCTATAACTAAGTGGAGAGGGAAAATAGACGGTAACGTATTTTTGTATGGAACAATTGACGATGATAGCAAGAAGTTTGTGACGGGTAAAATTACTTATTTGACTAAAAAACCTGATTCTTGTACAAATTATGGATTGCCATCGCATCAAAAAAGTTCTTCACCTAAGCCTGATCCAAATTACACTGGAACATATACATTTGTAGGTACAGATAGTCTTTCAGATGTCTCAAGTTACGCATTTGAATCATTTACAACTGGAAGAGGTGCATCAACATGTTTTGATTTATCAAAAGATAATACTTATATCAATATTATTGTCAACAGTAATTTAAGTTTTAATAGCTCCATATATATAAAAACAGATTCTAGCGATTGCTTTTCTAATAGTAATAAGCTGTCACTTTCAACATATAATACGGAAAAATTTATAGATGCCGCCAAAAGGATATATATTGATGTTAATGGAACATCATCTTTTAGCGGGGATGGCCATGGATGGGTTGGTACATTATTTTCTCAAGGTAGTATTACAGAAAATGGAACTTTCTATGTGACAGGTGCAGTGTATAGCAATACATCTATAAATAGTGCCAATGCTGGTAGTAACTATTTTTATTTTTCTGAATCTGATTATGTTGCCACGTACTGGAAATTTTAATTTTAAATTTTTGATAAATTCTAGTAAGAATTGAACGAATATTATGATATCCTTTGTTGCTTCATAAGTTTATTTAGTGGGTTCTATTTTTTTTAACACTGCTCGAATTTTAATGTGCCTGCTTGGTATGATGCTACTCGACGCGCGGAGGTGTACTTATGAAATTGTTTTTGCATATAACATACTGAAATGATTAACTATTTACTTTTCATGTCCTCCCCAACGCCCGTTTCTCCTCCCTCCGTGAAAAAATCCCAACAAACCCCTTGACCTGCCCAGCCCAAATCCGTACTTACCCCGAGCCAACGACGCGCCAACGAAGCCAACGGTTTTGGCCCCCAACTTTTTCTTGGGAACGAAAGATTTGGGGTTGACTTCGGGACGAGTTTGGGGCATTTAGCCTGTTCCCTGATTCTGTTTATAGGACCGTAGCTCAGGGGGAGAGCGCTTGCTTGACACACCACAAGCGTGATTTAACCCCCTAAAATCCTTCCAAAAGCCCCTATCACAAAGTGATCCTGTTGGCGAACTGCCAACGGGGTCTTCTTCTATTTTTCGGTCAGAGAATCGGACTTTGGCGGAGCTTTGGTCAGCCGTTGGCGCGACTGTGGCGATCCTGTTGGCGGAGTGCCAATGGGGTCTTTTTTTTAAATTTGATCTTTGGTAGAGAAGTTGGCGTGACTGTGGCGTAGCTGTTAGGAGAGATTTATTTTTCCATTATATATTAATTTTATTGAATTTTTTTTAAAGTTTAAAGCTATGGGCTTACATATTATTATCTGCGCGAGGGACTGCACGGCACTTGATCTGCCTGGGACTATTGTGTTCTCGCACCACGCGCCCCATAGAAAGTATGCCCTAGGATTTTCGTTGCTATTATCAGACTTTCTCATCTATTGTTATCCGTTATTGTCCGGCTGGCTAAGATAGGCATAGGCAAACAAAGATGTTATATTTAAAAAGATAAATCATGTTTACGAACAATCGTTGTTGTCGCTGTTCTTAGAGCGAAAAACTTATTTCAAATAATGATAACTTAAATTGTTTTCCCATTCCAATGCCGTTGGAGATCGTGTTCAGAGTGCATGCACAACCTTAGATGGAAGGAAAGAATCCATGGGAAGAATTAAGGTATTGGCTACGTGCGCCAATGTAGTGTTTCGTCGTGGGTTGGTGCAGGTTCTCAGAGAGACTACGCACATTGAGGTGATTCAAGAAACAGCAGATGCCCAGGAGGCTATTCAGCTGGTCAGTCAATTTCACCCTAATGTGGTTCTCATAGGCCCTGTTGTAGAAAAAATGACCAGTATTGAATTGATTAAACAGATCAAGGAAATCGATCATTCTGCTCACATTTTGGCTTGTAGTAGCACGCCTGACGTCGAGCACATCCTGTCACTCCTACTGGCAGGTGCTGATGGATATCTTCTTGAGACCGGAAAACCTGAGGCGTTTATTGCTGCTATCACCACCGCTTACTTAGGTGAATCAATACTTGATCCACTCATCCTGAGAGCTCTCCTGGATCGACTCCCCCAATTTCAAATGAAGTTGAAAAGCGTCCAAGTATCCCACTCAGTGCCAAGGAACTTGCAGTAATTAAACTGGCAGCTCAAGGCATGAGAAATAAAGAGATAGCTGGTAAACTCAACATGAGTGTCAGTACGATTAAAGCTCACTTGGCCAGTATTTTTACAAAATTGGGGGTGACCTCGCGTACTCAGGCTATATTTAATGCAACAAGAGAGGGATTATTGTTGCCTGGAGAGCTCTATGCATCTAGATTGATCAATTAAAGCTCCTGACGAGCAGCCGTTTTGCCATTTGCCGCCCAGGGTAGTTTCGCCACCGTCAGCGTAATAATAATTTAACGAATAAAGAATTCCTTGGTCAAGTTATAGCTGATATGGGTTTCTCCCCCGAAGGATGGTTGCTTAGACGAGGTAACTTGGTTGCCATTCGTATCAAGGGCATTGTAATTGTCGAATAGAACTGAGCATTCACAGTAAATTTAATCCAAAGCTTGTCGCCAAATCCCTTAGCAATGCAGAGTTCGTGTTTAGTTGCCCACCGGTTTGAGCCCATGTTGACCCCACTTTCCCGATCATATTGGCCCGTCGGAATCATCAAGAACGGTGTGCATGCGAAGATGAGTTTGCTCTCTTTATTTTGATGAACCAGATGGTGGACGCCAAGGTCAAATCACCAAGGCCTGAGGACTGATTTCTGGACAACGTGGCTTCACCGATGGGCAGGATAAATTAGGGATCGACCGTAAACGGACCGAGCTGCATATAATAGACGGGGCGGATGATGCTGACTTTGGCCGTGTAATTTTTTATGACTTTTCTTATTCCAATTGGCATAAAGATCATTTCCGAAACTGTGGTTATAGTATAAGATAAAGAAAAACGTTCCAGAATCAAACGGTATGTAGTCGCGCGGGCTTGCCACCTCTTGTGATGCAAACTGTTATTTTTCAATAGCCATAACGCACCGGTTTCATATTCGCGTGACTCTCCCCACTCGAAACATCTAGAACGTATTATGGTCGAAATCCGGGGCAGTAATGCCAGTGAAACTAAGCAACAAACTTGGACAGGGCGGGCACAATCCCGCCCTGTCGCTCGCCTGCTTCTGGTCCGGGCGTCTGGCCTTGGTTGGTGAGGCAACCAAGTACTTTCACTGCATTCCTAGCAGGACTTTTTATGAAGTATTCTTTTTTTTGCTTTGAGCCTTAAGGTTAGCAAGCTCCTTTTCCAGATAAGCCGTTGGGCGGCTAATGCACACAACGTAGGCGTTGTTGACAACGCTGATACAGTCGAATGCTGACCACACAGCGAAACCGGACCTAGACACTACCATAGGTATTTGTGCACACGAGGATTCAGCACAGATCACGTTACGCTCAGGCTAAACTTCGCAATAACGCCGACAGGTGCCTTCCTAAATTGTCAAAACTAGTTTCTGGCCTCAAAAGAACCTTCTCTTCTTGGTTACAACCCTATCTACACCCATCCTGGCAACCCTAGCCGGAAAATGTGAAATCAGCCCTGATTCCACAGCGATCTTTGTAATCGAAGTGCCTTCCATAATCCTCGAAAGTCCAAAACTCAGAATGGCAAGCGTAGACATTCGTTAACATAGGAAGAACTTGGTTTACAAGACTCACTGGTGTTTTGCCATCAGCCCCCTTCGTTAAGTATTGCTTCATTTCACCAAAAGGCATTTTGAAATGTACAGTGTCACCAGATTCAATGACGTCAATCTTAACGTATTTGAGGCCGAAGACTTTTTTCATCAAAACACCACCAATATTTTCTACAGCTAATATGTCAATGATCTCTCGCTGTTTTGCGGTGGTGTTGTCGCTTACATATATTGCGCCTTCCGAGCCAATTTTCAAGAACTCCTCAAAAGAGGCGTGGGGGAGGTCTCCCATATACATGATGGTAATTCCGGACAAGTCAACATCATTGACTTTTCCTTCTGTAATCCTAAAGACCATGAAATACCTACAACCGTCTGTCCTACTTCTGCCAAAGTAATACGGGCAGGCCCCTTCCGAGGCACAAGCCTCATTATATGTTCCAGTCACTTGCCAACCTTTCTTTATTGTCGTCATACTGCACCTCTTTTGAACTACTAAAAATTAATTTTGGTCCTTCCAGGTTTTTATGGGTTTCCACCGGCAAAAGGCTCATCCCGAGAATTTACTAATAGCCATTATCATAAAATTCTTCACTCTAAACCCGGAAGGACCAATTTTACACACCAGTGCCCTTCAACAACGCCTAGAAGGTAGCTTGTCCCGTATCAGGTGAACTGTAACCGGAATCGGCCAGGAAGCATCGCAACCGACTCCCCATGACGACTTCAATAATGCATTTGTTGCAATTAGAGCATTTGGCCGGATCTTCTCTCCCTTGGCAGATATCATTAGGGAAGTTAGGTTCAGCTGCAAGGACTCTGGCCATGGACAACATATCAGCTGTACCTTCCTCAATAATACGGTTCATGGTCTCAGGATACTTGTGGCCACCCGTAAGAATCAAAGGAGTATCACCGCACAGAGGTTTAAGGACTTTGGCATAGTCATACCAGAAAGCTTCTTCGTACTTAACTGAATCTCTTTGCGCGTAGAGGTTTTGTATGAGATCTTCGGAAAAGCCATCGCAGTACCCACCGATACCCTTCCGCATCGCGCCAATGGGCATTTCTCCCCGTGTCATCATAAAAACGTTGTCAACAATCGTGCCGCCGCTGATTTCGACAGCATCAACGATCTTGGCCACTTCCGGTATGAATATCTTGGCTTCTTCCAAATTAATTCCATCATCCCAAGGTTCATTTACCGAAATTTTTGTCCAGAGTGACATATCTGGCCCAACAGCCTCCCTCACCGCCTTAAATGTCTCCCTAAAAAATTTAAATCTCTTCTCAGGTGACCCCCCCCATGCATCAGTTCGCTTATTGGTATGTGGTGAAAGAAATTGTGCCAGCATATATCCATGTGCTGCATTCGGCAGTATGATATCAAAACCGGCCTTCTTAGCCCTCACGGCTGCCGCTGCCTGGGCTTCGATTGCATTCCAGATATCTTGCTCTGTCATCTCCCGGCACTTGGACTGGTACAGCGGACATGGCTCCATTGCAGATGGACCCATGACTTCTTCTTTGTCTGAAAAGAAGATATTTGGATTGGCCTGTCGCCCGGCCGCTGCTAATTGAATCCCAGCCACCGAATCATGGGAATGGATTATGTCTACCAATTTTTTTAAACCAGGAATGTGTTTGTCACTGTACGACCCAGTCTGAGCAGGCATGCAGCGTGGTAAACAAACATTAGTATAACCGAGAAATACACATGCAGCTCCACCAGCTGCCTGCCTTGCAATCCACCATTCGAGTTGAGGAGTAACTCTTCCGTCTTCCGAAGCCATTCCTTCATACATTCCGGACCGCAACATTCTATTCTTGAATTTTACACCCTTAATCGTGATGGGTGAGCAAAGGGCCTTCCATTTTGTTTCCTTCTTCATCTGACTTTCCTCATTTTGAAGTTAAGGAGAACAAAAAGCTCCTATTGGAAGAAGCACTATCATGCTAGGAATAAATATCAATTCAACATACGGACATTTTTCTATAGCCAAATGGCCTGGCCATTTGGCTATAATTTTTTTTGAATGATATTATTAAATAGATAGAATTATAAAGCATAAGTGTTGTTGTATTTTGTTATACGTTATGCGCATAAAATTGATCTTGTTTCGTGAACAGATCATCCTTTGAGAAAGCGCCCCATACGACTTTTTCGTGGGTAAGTTTCGGCTATGGTCTTCCCCGGAGGGGGACCAGGAAGGACACGGACGGACCTTGATTCATGGACAGAGAGCAGTAAGCGGATCGCGACGATGGACGAAGCCATGATGGATTGTTATCCTAAGAACAGGAAAGGCTGCGAAGGTAATGCTACGAAATCAAACGATCCGATAGCCGCTTGAAATACTTCAAAAAAACAGCACATACCCAACCAAGTCGACGGTCTCTACTACGCGAAAGCGTTGGGGGGCATGATGGCAAGCAGGCCATGTAGTTTGTTTCCATGTTCGCCGTGTTATGGGCTTATCCCCAACCCGGCGACGCTTCTGAACACGCCGTTTACTTTCGTCTCCGCTACCATGTTCTTTTTAACGAAATGGTCCCGTAGTATTTCACTATGATCGAGAATTACTCCAAGAATTTAGTGAATTGCAAACGCATTTTGCGAAAGGTTGGTATGCCCGCGCTCGTACCAGGTCTCCCAAAGTCAAAAACAACAAAATTTTCGTTTTGGTCCCAGTCCTGGGCCAGAAATCACAGGACCCTGTGACTGGAACGGGACAACTCAACAGAATAACAGTTTTTTATCCAGCAATTACGGCATATTTCACTTCAAATGGCAAAACCGGCACTGGAAAGGGCACATATATCGGGAAATTTTCAGCGCCAACAGGTGGTGATTCCCATTTTTCTGCCGTTGCAGGCGCCTGCACAATTTTCACGATCACAGTTTGTAAAATTTACTTGAATTTATTGATATTTTGACTGGAATGGCAGCGCCAGTGATCTTCCAACTGGGCCCCAGGTGGGATATCATGGTCCAACAACGCGCCAGGATCGCCAGCTGGGCCACTCCAGGTGCACCACAGGCCATTTAAAAGGGTGAACATCCGGGTCAGGGAAGTTCACCTCTTAGATGTTCAATAAATGATAGCTTTCCCTTTTGTATTGAAGAATCGTCAAGGCTTAACAGGATAAAAGATCTTTGACAAATGAAAGAGGAGAAGTCCTTGAAGAGATTTCTCCTCTTTCCATATGGAGTAGATTTTAAGTTGGTCAGAATTAGTTTTCATTTATAAATTCAGTTAGTCTTTCCATCAACTCCTCCGTGCTCCTGCTTATTTTTTTTATACTAAGTATAAGTTTTTTGATTTGATTCATACTGCGCAATTTTTTGAGTTGAAAATAGAATTTATGTGCACAACTTTTACATAGAAATTGATAGGAGTCGTTTGGTGCTATTTTCTGTGTCTTGTCGCAGATCAAACAAATCATCTCAATATCTTCTTTCTCCGAATTTGAAGCAGTCAATTGTTTGATATTGTTTTTGTAGTAACTATCTAGAGCAGAAACGTATTTAAATGCAAGTTTAATTTCTTCGATGCTTTCTATAAATTCTTCCCAAGTCATAATATTTTTAAAAATGTTGCAGAATATATTGTGATAGCAAGATGGGCAGAGTTGAAGGTATGTATCGTTTATCGTTTACGTCAAACGTATGGGAATTGTCCCACAGACACTTACGACTAGGCATTTTACTTCTCCGTTACTAATGTGTTGACAAATAAGAAAGACGAGGAATCTCTGGTCAGGTTCCTCGTCCTTCAAACCTATGCCACTTCCAATACTGGTAATAACTTGACTGCTCTTTCCTTTTCTCCCTCCATGTAATGGTAATAGGTGTCAGCGGTGAGTTTGACAGTGCTATGTCCCATAAGCTTTGACACTGCTGCTAAATCAGCGCCTTTGTTAAGTAATGTAGTTGCAAATAAGTGTCGAAGATCATACATCCGTGTAGGATAAGTTATGCCAGCACGTTTGCATGCGTTCTTAAATGATTTACGAATAGTTGTAAGTTACGTCCTTGGTATTCAACGACATAGCCAGAGATAGAAAGTTTTTGTTCCTCCTTCAATCGATTTAAGAATTCAGTGTTGATTGGGATAATTCTATATGTTTTTGTTTTACTAGCGTAAATCTTAATAGTGCTAGTATTAAAATCGATGTGCTCAAATTTTAATGACAATAGTTCAGATTCACCAGGACGAGTTCCAAGATTGAAACAAACCTCCATTGCCCAGCGTAAATGAGGTTCAGCACAGAACATGATTTTTTTAGCATCGTCTAAGGTTAACCGTAAGTCCCACGGTTGAACTTTTGGTTTTTTCCAGTTCTTTAAAGGGTTGACACTGGTGAAACCATTAGCGATGCCAAAGTTGAAGATGAAACTCAAATAATCACAGTACTTATTGACCGTATACTGCGACCTTGATTTCCCTGTACTTTCACTAACTCCTTTAAAGTGCAGAATGAACGGCACCATATTTTGTTGATAGGTTAAAGTGTCAACTGGCCTGTCACCGATGACCGGAACGAACTGGTTCTCCAGCAACCGCTCGATATTGCGGATGTGCTTTTCCGTTCGTCCAGATGCTCGCATGTGATCCAGGTACTTCTTCCCGAGATCGGACAAAGTGATCCCACCGACGACCTGGCCGACAACTTGTGACGGAACTGACGGAAGTGTTCCTGCGGTAACAGATGCCACCACCGTTGACGTAACCGTTTCAGGATCAGGAATCGGTAAACAAAGTTGAATCGCATCTTGAACAGCTTTATCGAATGCCAGTGCTTTTGCTTGAGCAAGATCACCTCTGCCAAAGGACTTATCGTGACGCTTGCCGTAGTTGTCATGCCAATAGACCATCCATCGACTATCGCGTTGATAGACACTCATAGAAACCTCTACTTTTCAGGTTGATGTTTGATTTAGAAAACCGAGATCAGATACCAGAAACGGAAGGATTCAAATAAAGGGGATGTGACTCCCCTTGTTAAAGGTTTAGATCGATTTCATTAAAACTTCTTCGACTTCCTCTTCCTTACACCGATATAACGGACGTGTGATGCTCGGACTACTATGATTCAAACGCTTGGCAATAACCTCCCACGATGTCCCATAAGTCTTCCGTTGGTGGTAACACCAGGTCTTCCGAAGGCTGTGCGCCCCATAGTTGCCTGGAAGGTTGATTGCATCGCACCATTGCTGCACGTACATGGTCACCGCGTAAGTTGTTAACGGTGCATTTCGACCCCTTTCTGCTCTTGAACAGAAACAGTTCATCTTTAGCCTCGATGGTCTTCAATAGTCGTCAAGTGCCTCTTTGATTTCCTTGTTTATCATGAAAACGTTTTCTTTGCCCGTCTTCTTTTCACGGATGACAATCCTGTCACCAACATTGGTATATTTTACATCGCCAATTTTCAAAGCCAGGAGATCTTGTACACGCAGTCCTGAGTTACACCCACAAATGAAGAGTAAGCGGTCACGAGGACGATTAATCAAGAGTCTTTTGATGCACTTGATGTCTTTAGCGATTAATGATCGGACCAACCTTCATAGAATCCTCCAATTAGGTTTTTCCTTTTTAGACGGTTGGAAAGAAACATTGAAAATTGCCTTGTTCAACCCGATCCCTCCCTGGGGCACTTTAACGGCTTGTAGTCCTTGGACTTCTTGATTTTACTCGTCCCAATTTACGATATTGGGTAAAACCGTTCTTTCCTAGAAATACTAATATCTGTAGTTTTTTGACTAAAATCGCAAATATTTTTCGTAGAATCATGTGATGTCTATTAGATAAATATTTCCATGAATATGTCTTTTAAATAAGAATCTCTTTTGTCAAAATAAAAGTACATTGCTATTGAATGAGTTAAAAAGAAGAAATGCCATGCAGATAAACCACATGACATTTCAGTTGGAGTGTTATGGGAGAATCTTTGTCAGGATAATCTTTCCGTCATTGACATCGACAGAGAATTCGTCGTTTTCGTTGACTTCAAGATCACCAAGATCATAGGCCTTCAGGTTGATCTTCAGGATGCCCTGTTGATTCACCTTCGACCGCTTCGAGTCTTTGAGATAAAGTCCCTTCACCTCGTAGAGCACATGATCCGTGCTACTGAGCTTTACCAACGTGTTGTTTGAGGGTCTGCTTGTGCTTGATGCACATACGCTCCATTATTGTAGAAGCGTCCAGACCTTCCTTGACCAGTACACGAAGAGTTTTCGGATCGTACTTCGATTCGATCTTCTTCTTCGTCCTTCCCGTTCTGAACGTCAGTTGTATCAGCATTCTTGGCTCCCATAACAGCTCCTTTGCATAGAATTGTTACTTTTCATTATATATCTCTATGTAACAGTCAAAAACGCGGTAAAATGCGCATTTCTGGGGTGAAAATGCATCAAATTTCTCGTGATTCTACTGTGGAAATCGTAATTTGGGGCTAGGAGCCCGTCTCCTGCGCTTTTGCCCTCGGGGGAACCCGAACCATAGGACAACCCCCAAACGCTCAGGAGGAGCCCGATTTGGGGCCCTGTTTTTGGGCTGGCACAGGAGAAGATGCTGGAGGAGGGGAGTTGGACAAGAATTTTGCCGTTACTGAAAAAGAAAAAGGTCTCCAATGATGAAGACCTTTTTAAAAGATATACTTTGCAAGTTACAGAGTTATATTCCATCTGAATTGTTTCAAATGGAATACTAGCTCCTAAGAGTAGAAAGGAACCGTCACCAGTCCTAGCCCTCTGTTGCAACCGTACAAGTGGTTTTCCCACATACGGCTACGTCAATTGGTATTCGATGTATCAGAAATGTATTATATTTTAAAGTAGCATTATCTATGAAAACCTACTATAAACCTAGCAGTGGGTATTTTAATTGGGGCAAATATTTCTATAGCATTTTTTTAATTTCAATTTACTTGTTACATCGAATACCAATCGATAGTTTCTTACAAACTTCAGACACCCTTATGAAAATCAAGCTCTTCTTCTCCATAAGAATTTTCCCATAAGGGTTTCCTTTGGTCAATTTCAATCCATTAAATCCATCCCGAGTCTAATCGCATCCATGTATCCAAACATGAGTCTACTTGAACTATCATGTTTTTAGAAGATTTATTTAAAATCATCAGATTTCAGTTTGCCATGAACTTCATCCGATACATAGGCCACCGTGACTTCTGTATTTCCATACATACGGGCTAGATTACATCTCAACCTTTCCCTTGTCTGGATTACTCCATAAACAAGTTGGTCATCCTTGGGAAGAAAGATTCGAGGAGAACGGCGATCTTTCTCATAACTTTTCCAAGTAATGTTTATTTTTCGATTTGATGTCCTTTCAAGTAAAGACACCTCCTAGGTCCATATCCTAGGACTGGATTTGAAATCTACAAAGCACCCATGGCGTTATGTAAATTGCAAAGTTTTTTTTCTATAGTTTATTTGCCATGTATTAATATCTCTAGGAAGTCAGCAAAAGTGACATTGCTTGAGAAATAAAGATGTTGTCCTTGTCATTCGTGTCAGGAACTGGTTGTGGGCGGGAAATCGCTGTGCTAAAAACTGATTGGAATCATTATGGACTCCACCTGGGATGATATTTGCCGACTGATCCAGCAGGCCGATCAGCTTGACGCTGACGGTCGGCTTCGGATTTTTGAATTTCTGGCCCAGACACTATCCCTCATCCCCCTCCGTGACGGCTTTCCGACTCCTGCCGAGATTGAAGCGCATGGTTCCAGTCTGACCAAAGCGGCAAAGCAGTACAAGGCCCCGGTTGAAAAAGGTTGGTCCCAGTGGTGCTACGAAAAGAGACCTTTTGATCGAGCGCATTTCAGCACCGACCGTGCCGGGATTGCCTGTGGACCAGCAAGTGGTGTTATTGTTCTCGATGTCGACGATTCCCATCTGTTCCTGAAGTGGATGCAGGAAAACCATCCATCCCAAGCACTGCCACGGACATTAACAATCAAAACGGGTGGCCATGGCGAAAGATTCCATTACTATTTTCAGTATCCGTCTGGTGATGAGCAATATTCTTGCCGTTCGGTAAAAGGGGTATTCGACATACGGGGCATTGGCGGACAAGTCCTTTGCCCTGGATCGTTGCACCCTGAAACACGAAAGCCCTATACAATTGTAGATATTGTCCCGATAGCAGCTGCGCCGTTCTGGCTGTTGGAAATGAGTAAGAAGCCCCTTAACGATAAAACTAACCATAGAGAACTGAATTCTCAATTTGACGCGATAGAAATTCATTCAACATCGATTGTTCCGACTGATGAATTTCTATCAACTCTGAATATATCCAATGAAATTAAACAGAAAATTCTCACCTATTTTCCTCACGGACAAAGATCGGAACCATCCTGGTCAGTCCTTCTGGGTTTACTCAATGCAAATATCGATGAGCAGACAATAAGAACTATTTACCAGAGCTATCCCATTGGTGAGAAGGCAAGGAAAAATCCCAACTGGTTTGAACGTGAACTTCAACAAGCAAAGCAAACTATTGCCCAAAACCCCATAGGGGCTGTTATGCCAGCTGATACTTTTATCGCTCCAAGTCCTGCTCCTGTTGAATCTGAATATCGCATCGTCAACGCTTTTGACGTTTTAACGGCGCAGACCAGTTTCGAATTTTTGATAGATAGTTTTTGGCCAAAAGATGAGCCAATGTTATTACTGGTTATGGTGGGGCAGGTAAATCAGTTTTGACATTGCAAATAGCAATGGATTTGGTGTTCCCGCCTGTCAATGGTTTTTTGGATAAATTTAAAGTCATTCATGGAGGGCACAAAGTCCTTTTTATTCAATCAGAGAACTCTTTAGTAGGAATGAAGCGAAGACTTGAACTTATACGAGCCACTTACGCCATCCCCGATGACTTTATCCGGCAGAAGATTTTCTTCCTGGGTAGAAAGAATGACATCCGAACTTCAGGCGATATAAATAGTAATCAATTCCAAGATATAATCAAAGGGCAACACGGCTTGATAGGGTTCGACATTCTCGTCGTTGATCCACTAATAAGTTTTCACAATAGTGACGAAAATTCAAATGATGAGATGCGTAGACTTTTAGATAACTTTTCAGAGTTTTGCGAATCAATTAAAGTTACGCCGTTAATCATTCATCACCACGGGAAATTTAAACAAGAGAGAGGAGTTGGTGGTGGTCGTGGAGCAAGTGCCATAGGTGATTGGTCTCCCAATACCTGGGAACTCGAATATAAAGAGAAGATAAGAAATTTAAATTTATTCATAAAAAAGCTCGAAATTTTATGTTGAATGACGATATTTTTCTTGAAATGAAGGGATTGCGGTTTACAATTACACTTTCCATTTCAGCTGGGAAAGCTGCTAAAGTTGATGAGAAAATGGCTGTTGTTGTCGACGCGTTGCAGGCTCTTGGTGGCACAGCTCTGACTCAAAAGCAATTGAAAGATGCTATCATTGAGGTCTACAAGACAAAGAAACCAAATGATATTCCTTCTGAAGGAACAGCTGGTAACGACATCAAGCGCGCCGTTAAAGACGGTGTCATCAAAGAAGTTACTGGACCATCCGGCTCTAAGACCTATTCATTTTGACGAAAAATATTGTCTCTCCAGTCAAAAATGGGGTGGGTAGACAAGCAGACAATTGTCGACAAAATCAAATTTGTCTGCTGAAAATCAAAAGATTTTATGGGGTTAAAGCTGTTTTGGGGCAGTCAAAGACAAAATGCGTTTGTCTGCTGTAACCAGTTAAAATCTTTTAGAAATCAAAGACAAAAAGGGTATATATATTAGAGGGGGGTTGCTATGCGCAACCCCTCCTTTCCTCACAATGTTTAGCATTGATGTTGGCGAAGAAGCTTTCCCTTTAAAAGAAACGAAAGGGACTTTTGACAACATTTTGAACAAAATTATCTTATTTTTTCTAAATTAAAAACAAGTTTATAAAAAGCTATGTTTGCGATAGGCATAACTTTATGGTCAAAAGTTAGTGAAGTTTGACGCCAAATTTCGGTTTCTTTCCTGGATAGTGATGGAACTTTTTAGATATAGCATGAGAAACTTTTTTTTCAACATAAAATAATCATATTCTTTTTTGCTAAAATATCTACATCTCTTGTTGGTCTATTGGCATCAACGTTGATGTTATAGATATTATTTTCAGCAAGAGTTTTGAACACAAAATATATGCGATGGGGGTCACCCGAGTTTTTTATTCCAGATAGGTGCTTATCTGTCGCAGCTGAAGTCCCATTGATCAACAGGGATTAACGGATAGACCTAACGAGGCTCGTTGGGAATCCTGTTCTGGAACTTGAAAAGTAAAAACAGACTAAGTTCACCAGTTGCTGTCACAGGGGAACGGGTTAAAAGCGGGGCAAGTAGAACTTACTACGTAATAACCTCTGTAAATTCGCGATAATATCTTATCCTTTTGTTCCCGAACGCTGTTTTTCGACCCTGGTAACGGCACCGGTTTCCCTTTGTATTTCTCCTGAATCACATGGAAATTGCCAGGACATGAATTTTTGCAGGTCCCTGCAATTTTTTAACATGCTGATTTTTAAGTATTTTTTAGAAATAAAAAAGGATGGCCGTTGCCAGCCACCCTCTGTGTCAGTGATGGAGGGGCGCTTTCCTATTCGGGAAAGGAAAACCCCTTCACCTGTTGATGGTATTCTGTCACGCGGCGTTCCATCTCCTTGAAGAACAAGATGTTGACCAGCGCACGGTAATGCACCTTGTTTCTGCCGAGGAGGTGGTCAATGGTGATGCCGAGATTGGTTTCGATGTACTGGTCGAATTGATCCCGGTAGATGTAGTCCCAGTAGTTTCGTCCCTTGCTCGGATCATGCTCGACTTGATATTTGGGGAAATAAACCACTTCAATGGGGTTCCAGTCGTCGAGTTGCGCGTTCCACCACATGACCTGACCGTATTGGACATACTGTGCCCAGGAACTTGAATCACAACTCCAGATGGGGAGCTCTCGAAGGATGTCCAGTTCTGTGACACCGAAGAGATGTACTTTGCGTTTTCCCACCGTCGTATATCTTTTCGACAGCGGGCTTCAATTTGCTGAAGGGGCGGCCTCCCTGGCATTGTCCGATAGCAATCGGATCGTAGCCAAGGTCCATCAAACGATCAATTTCATCGTTCTCCAAGTTATGAACAACAGGAACTGGGGAAAGGCCAGCCGTTTCAAGTTCAAGCTGGTTGAACATGTTGGTGTCATAACCATGGTGGGTGAAGTCCTCGTCCAGGTTGAAGAGAAAGTTATAGTACTTCGATGCGAGTTTGCAAAAGTTGCCATATGCCTGGAGGATATTTTTCGGTCGTTTCGCCCAGGCACTTTTGTTAAGGGTATAGGCACCGGAATCAAGAATGAGACTTTCTATCTTGTTTCGATGCAATACTTGAAAATCATTGAAGTCCTGTTGTTTGGCAAAGGTCAACAGAACGTTGAGGAGCATTTCCGGGTGCAGTGAATGGAAAGCCAGTATCTGCTTGATCGTCGGGGATGATATATGAACGCGCATTGGTAGCTCCTTGTACAAAGCCCCCTAACCTCGTGGCCAGGGGGCTTCGCCGTTCAGTGACTAGCTTTCGGGGTGTTCGGTCGGATTGGCATCCTGCGATGGCAGCTGGTGTCGTTTCGGAAGGAGGTGTTACCCCGAGGCGCAGTTTCAACGCGTTAAGGTCCTGGATCAGCGCATCAATGCGATCGATGTTGATGTCACCGGTGATCTTGGGCGCTTTCAACAGCTCGGCCACCGTGTCACGGATTTCCTGGGCCTGCTCCATGATGTTCTTGGACAAGGTCCGGGTATTCAGGGAACCGGAAACGGTGGGACGCTTTTGGGTTTCGATGATCTTTTCCAGGTACTTGGCAGGATCACCACCTGCGTCATGGATGGCCTTCATCGCCTCCAGGTCCCGTTTTTCCAGTACGAATCCGGTTTCCAAAAACTTCCGGACGCAATCCTTGTCCACACCAGGAATGTCGTTTTGTTCCAGCTTGGCCATGGTTATTCCAAGACCGATCTCGAAGCGCATCTCCTCGACATCCGGGCATTCCATCAGGTTGATGTTGTACCGCATGGTGAAATCACGGATCGGATGTTGCGGGTCCAGATTGTCGAAACGCTTCAACACGGTGCTGAGGGCCGCCAGTTTTTCGATTCCGAGCACAACGTAGTCCAGGGCATCGGCAATTCGTGCAATGTCCATGTACTTGCCCCGGGTGCGCTTGCTGATCCGGGGTTTAATGAGATTCTCGGAACACCACGTCTCGAAACCGTTCTTGATGGTCCGGACTGCTCATGATATACTCGACACGCAACAGGGCTTTTCCTACCGTATACGCCCTGTTGCCGTTGTGTGCGTCAACATCGGCCGTGGCCGCGTTGATCGCCATGGTGTTGGTACGATGACATTCTTGAGCTCATCGGGTCCCATGGTGTCGATCTTCACCAGCACCTTTTCATTCAGGGCCGCTTCATCTTCTGGCGAGACCGGGGATGTGACCTGGCCATGTTCGTTGACCTGGATATTGCCAGGAAGTCCAGCTGCCCCGGTGAATCCCACGAACATGTTGATCCGTTCGGGAACGGACCTTCGCGTTCAGTTCATCAGGGGAGAGCGGAGTTGAAGCCGGGTATGTAATAGGGTTGGCAGGACCACCGAACGATCCAGGAGCACCAGGACCTCCCGTTCCACCGGTCGCTCCCATAAAACCACTGAAGTCGTTTTCTTGATTTTGATGCTGTTCCATAGAACACTCCTTTGGTCAATGTGTGACCGGGGTAGGCAGGCGCCAATCGCTATGCCGTTCCCGGTGCGCACACCAAACCGCAAAGGAGGGGGCGGAGTCGCACCAAAAGTTAGAAAAAGATTTTGGCGGTAGGTCTAGAAGGATAAAAACTTATTTATTTAAAGTTGTTAGTGTTCTATTTCTGATGCAGAAATCCGTGGTGGCATAATACTCGACGATGCGTTTCCGGTGGGTGAAGATCTGGTCCGAACCTTTGATCGTAATGCCGGCTTGTTCGATTTTCTGCTTCAGGCGGGAGTAAACATCATCAAAGGGGAGCGGATTATTTCGGTCATCTTCATGCGCCTTGTCCCACATCCAGAGCATGGAAAGTCGCATAAAATCAGATCCAGAAACATATTTCCCTGCCAAATTTCGCTTGTAAACTGACTGCAAACTTTCTGGGGGTATGTCTTGCTCTTCAAAAATACTTGCGACGGCTTTATTGATGAGGTTTAGTGCATGAATATCCTGACTGACTTCTGTTGGTTTGTTAATAATTCCTTTAGGGTCAATCGTAATTGATTTTGCGTGTTCATAGTCGTACAGAAAATTGTTTGGCGTGTAATCATCGATGGAAACAAGCCATGATCCATTGAGTTTTGTCAGCGCAGAAATTTCAGGTGGTGCGGACGCTTCAAATGTGACATTTTCTCCTTTGAAGATTTTTTGTAGAGTTTCTTCAGTATCTATGCCAAAGAAATAATGGACATAGATACGGCCGAACATCTTTTCGTAGCTACGGCACAAAAAACCATATTTAAAATATTTATGGCCGGCTTCATCTCCATGGTCACGATCCAATCGCCTTCTGAACGGTGGATATTTTATGTCGAGATGGTCGTCGTGCGTTGAAACATATTCCACCATTTCATTGAGATATTCCTTTGTTTGCATGGAATCAAAGACACCGATAGATTTAAAATAGTCGTGATATTGTTCCATAACATCGCAATATCTTCGATAAAGATCATTGCGACGCATATATTCCCAGTACCAAAAGGCAGCTTTCTTGAGACGATCAATGTCATCCTGGCAAACAGTGGCTGATGATTTTGGCGTCATGGTTGGTTCGTAGCAAGTGCTTGCTTCGTTGCCAAGTGCCATGCGTTCGTGCAGGAGCCTGCATCCGTGGGGAGGGGGAGGATTCGGTGGGATTGGAGGACGGAATTTATCTTATATTTTCCACTTTACCCCCTGTTTCTGCGACTGGGTGCTGAAAATTCCGGGGTGGGACTTTTTGATTTACCACTAACTGGAAAAATTTAGCTATTCCATGACAGATTTTCACCACTTTGGCTTTGGATGAGATGCGGCTATTTCATCTGGAAACCGTATAGAATTGCTGCGTTCCATGGCAAAATAAAATTGCGCATCGGCGGATCAAAACGAATCTTTTTTCGGACCAGCTTTCTCTTTCAAGTACGTGTCGTATTCACGTTCCGTTATTTTGTAGACATAGACAATCTCTGTGGCACCGGATGCAGAGTCAATCGCAAATTCCAATTTGACGCGTTTCCAATCCCAGGTGCAGATGAAGTTATCAAGGGAATCTTCTATCTTTGTGCATTCACCGTATTTTTGCTTGAACATATTGAAGACACTGGCCGGGTCACATTTAGAGAAAGTCATTTTGACTTTATAAAATCTACCACTAAACGTTTCATAGGATAAGGTGTCAAGAGGACATGAACCAATAGTCATGTCTTCACCTGATCGTTTGAACACATCTATTTTTTCATTGCGGGAAAATTGTTTTACGAGTCCTGGAATAGCAGAGTAGTGCGAATCCCATTCCATACCGCGAAATCTCTCGGTTCAGTACTTTGCGCATAGGCTGTGGCAGAAAAGAGTAGTGCTAAAACAGTAAATAATATTTTTTGCATCTTAGTTTAACCTCTTGACCATGATCTTTTGCTGATTCCACTGACGAGCAAATAGCTGTATCTGCCGCTTTTGATGATCGTGCATATCGGGGAAACCAAATCCTTGTCGTAGCTGAACGCACTACTCATTGTTTTCAAAGACTTCACCGGTAGCCATTTTGACGATGGTCCCGGTCTGTATCCCATCCTTTCCTTGAACGTATTGAGGCACTGGGAATACTTTGTGTTTCCTTCGGCATGGCCAGGGAGAG
>Ga0268359_10829_pt1 | contig 28061 bp, 31 predicted proteins | sample BioMet11_FD_194416 | JGI IMG/M metagenome (GOLD analysis project Ga0268359, IMG submission 194416) | Sewage microbial communities from Oakland, California, United States - Biofuel 11 (PacBio Assembly) | ecosystem: Engineered > Wastewater > Sewage > Unclassified | place: USA: California | collected...
GGTTCACGGTTTTGGCATCTTAGGTCTCTTAATCTTAACCATGGGTGGTGCAGGTTGTTTTTGCTCCGTGCCTAAAGCTTTGCTAAGCAGGGGCAGAATAACATTGACATCTCCTACAATACCGTAGTCGCAATTCTTAAAAATTGGCGCATTAGCATTATTATTAATAGCTACGATAGTTGAAGCTTCCTTAATACCTTTAAGGTGTTGCACTGCTCCGGAAATACCACAAGGCCATATAGAGGTTGCCAGTGAATTTCTGTCCGGACATTCCCACATAACGATTAAAGGCACATATTGCAAGGTCTCTGCTACAGGACGACTGGAACCAATTGCAGCACCTGCAGCCTGAGCCAGTTCAACTATAAGCTTCATGTTTTTCTTCTCGCCGATACCCTTGCCGGCAGAGACAACTCTTTCTGCTTTAACAATAGGAGTATCCTGGGGAATGCCTACGCTAAAGTCATAACCATCCTTCTTTAGCAGCTCAACCAGCTCGGCAACTTGTTCTTCGGCCGTGCCTTCTTTGAAAATATGATGCTTGCGAATACCGGTAATAGGAGCAGCCTTTTTGCGTATGCTCTTAGTTCCCTTCAGCTTCTCTGGGAGGCTTGCCTAAAACATGGGCAGCAATAACCACCCTTTGAATTTCATTAGTACCTTCATAAATAGTGGTAATCTTAGCATCTCTATACATACGCTCTACGTCCATACCCTTCAGATAACCTGTACCACCAAAAATCTGGAGAGCGTCATTGGTTACCTCCAAAGCGATATCGGAAGCATATTGCTTAGCCATGGCAGACTCCATGCCATACGGTGCATGCTCTTGCTTCAAAGCCGCAGCAGAGTAAACCAGTAGTCTGGCAGAACGTAATTTAGTAGCCATATCTGCTATCTTAAAGGAAATAGCTTGCTGGAAACCTATCGGTTTACCAAATTGCACACGTTCCTTAGCATAACTGACAGCCTGCTCAAAAGCTCCTTGCGCAATTCCCAAAGCCTGAGCTGCAATACCAATACGTCCGCCATCTAAGGTAGACATAGCAATCTTAAAGCCCTGACCTTCCTTGCCCAAAAGATTATCCTTAGGAACCTTCACATCATTGAAAATCAACTCGCAGGTAGCACTGGAACGAATGCCCATTTTATCATAATGCTCACCAAAGCTAAAACCCTTCCAGCCCTTTTCTACAATGAAGGCACTAATGCCTTTAGTACCAATGTCAGGTGTAGTAACTGCAAAAACAACGTAGGTGTCTGCCTCTCCACCATTGGTGATAAATATCTTGTTGCCATTAAGAAGATAATAGTCGCCCTTATCCACGGCAGTAGTTTCTGTACCACCGGCATCGGAACCGGCATTGATTTCAGTCAAGCCAAAAGCACCTAAATGCTGACCATTGCACAAGGGTACCAAATATTTCTTTTTCTGTTCCTCTGTACCAAAGGCAGCAATAGGATAAGTGCCCAAGCTGGTATGTGCGGAAAGGATAACTCCTACGCCACCATCCACTCGTGCCAGTTCTTCAACGGCAATAGCGTAGCTCAAAACATCCAAGCCTGCCCCACCATATTCCTTGGGATAGGGTATACCCATTAGTCCCATACTCCCAAGTTCTTTAACAGCCTCCTTGGGGAAAATATTTTGTTGATCGTTGAGGAACGCATGTGGTTTCACAACCTCCTCGGCCCAAGCACGTACCTTTTGTCGTAAAGCTTCTTGTTCTGCACTAGTCGTAAATTGCATACTACTGACCTCCTTTGTTATTAAATCTTTACTGGACTTTTTTTGTCTAGTTTAACTCCGAAAAAAATCATTTAAACAAAATATCATACAAATTATATCCTTGCATTTTTTTAACGAATTCTTGTTGAATATGCAGCAAATTTACATGAGCCTTACAGGTAGCGTTGCCCCTAGCCTTACGCCACTGGCACTGATACCCCGGCTGCATGCAATGTGCCAGCTTTTCTCCCCCATCCACAAGTTCGATCAAATCATATAAAGAAACTTTTCGTAAATCCACCGCCAAAGCATAACCACCTGTAACGCCACGATAGATATTCACCAAATGTCCGGTTTTAAGTTTCTTGAGAATTTTATAGGCAAACTGCTGTGGAATCTGCTCTTCCTTGGCTATTTCTGCAGCTGTTAGTTGCTTTTCATTTTGCAGTGTCCTAAGGATACGTAAAGCATAATCCGTTTCTCTTGTAATTAACATAACCTATCACCCTTCTTTAAAGATAGCAAAGTGGAGTATTTTTGTCAAGTATAATTTTCAGAAAATTTTGTTTATCTTCGTAAGACAAAAACCGGTTACAGGGTTTTCCCTGTAACCGGTTTTCTTTATGAGCATAAAGCTATGCATCAAAGATATTTTATAGTTAGCTGCCCTTTGCCATATTTCTTGGACTCATAGAGCGCATCATCACTGCTCTTATAAAGCCTGCTAAACTCCAGCTGCTTACTCGTACAAATCGTACAGCCAACACTGATACTAATATGTAAGGTAGAAGCCTGTGGTATATCTATTTTATCCAGTTTTTGCATTAGTTTGGCAAATCTCTGTTTGCAAATCTCTGGATCTGTCATGTCTACTGCATAAATAGCAAATTCATCGCCGCCAAGGCGCCACAAAATATCAGAGGAACGAAATACGGAATGCATGACATCGGACAAGACGCGAAGCACCTCATCACCGGTCTGGTGGCCATAATTATCATTAAACATTTTAAAATCATCAATGTCCAAAATAGCAAAAGTCCCTGGGACATTCTGTCGTAGCAGCTGGTTTATTTTAGCTTCGCCGGAAGCACGATTATACAGCTCAGTCAGATTATCATGCTCTGCTTCTGTACGGGCCAGAAGATAATTCTCCACGCCGGAAACCTTCTCCATTAAGACGAAAATGGTAGTACCTATGATATAAGCCATATAAACCGGAAAATAAAACATATCAGCCACAAACACGTCATAAGGTTTAAAATAATAAGCACTGACTGCAAAAATACCGGCAAAAGCCAGTTGGTATCCTATAATTTTCCAAGGATTATCAAGCATAAACAAAGGCAAAATACAAATAAAAAGTATGGCGGTAACACCAGGCTTGGTTGGATCAAGAGCAGAGCTTACCAACACGCCGCCAATCATCAAGGGTGTAAAAAGCAAGTACTGTATGGTCCTAATTTGCTTGGTCTTATTTCTCAGGCAATATTTAGCCAGAAAGAATAATACAATACTATAAACGAATAAGGCTGCATGAGGCTGCAGCATCCAATGATAATATGGCAGAATAAAGCTCATGCAAATCGTAATGGCAGTAAGAAATAAAGTTCCTTGAGAAAATAAAAGGAGATTATTTCTATTGCGATTATCCACTTCTTCTGAGCATTGTTTAATACGTTGTGCTAAGTTGTCCAGTATGTTCATTGCTGTGTCTCTCCAAACTTTCCTTTAATAAAACATTTAGTGCTTTAACCCTAATGTCTTTTCAAACGTATGGCAGTTATTATACAATAAAAACTCTTTTAATTAAAGTAATTATTGGGTTTTTGGATGAAAGCTTATCCCCGTTCCTTTTGTCTATATTCTACCATTTTCATAAGTAAAAAGATTGCTTTCGGTGTGACAAAAAGGTGCCATATCTGTGACGAACCATCATTTTATAGCTTACCATAGCAAAAAAGACTTCGGTAAAAGTACCGAAGTCTCCAAATCAAATCATATGTCGATGTGAGAAAATTTAACTCAAGTAATTAAAGCTATCTCATTTGCTAAAAATAAATCCTGTCCACACCGGCTTACCAGTATATTCTAAGGCTTTTTCCTGTCCGGACAGTACACGAATGGCCCCAGCTACTAATGCCTCCATTTCGAATTCTCCAGCCATGACAACAATTGGAGCTATGAAGCTAAGGCTTTCTTTCAAATTACCAACTACATATTTATCATAAGAAATTCCACCGGTTAAAATAATGGCATCAACTTTGCCATGAAGCACCGCAGCCATAGAACCGGCTGTTTTGGCAATTTGATAGATCATAGCATCATAAACTACTTTAGCATATTGATCGCCCTTCTCTATTTTCGCCTCTACTTCTCGTGCATCAGAAGTACCTAGGTGATCAGAAAGACCACCTGTCTTGGTCATCTTATCATACATTTCTTTCTTCGTGAATTTTCCGGAAAAGCATAAATCAATAATATCACGTACTGCCATGGCACCACATCTGGTGGGCGCCATCGGTCCATCGCCATTAGCAATATCATTGGAATCAATCATTTGCCCATTTCTATGTGCAGTTACAGAAATACCACCGCCAATATGACAAATAATCAAATTAAGGTCTTCATACTTTTTGTCTATGCTTTTAGCATAGCGCAAAGCAATTTCCTTTTGATTTAAAGCATGAATAGCACTTTGCCGATAAATATTCTTTAATCCTGTTACTCTGGCAACATCCTGCAATTCATCCACATCAGGTGGATTTACCACAAAGGCTTTCCCGCCATATTCTTTAGCAAACAGATGAGCAAGTTGGGCACCTAAAGTAGCCGGATGTTTTACTGTATGCCCTTCAATTGCATGTTGTAACAAGATTTTACCGATATTATAGACACCACTTTTACACTAACAAGGCCACCGCCTCTCGCTGAGAAAGCATCTACACCCTGCAAGGAAATATGTGCGGTTGCTAATTCATGCAAAATGGTTTCTTTGCGATATGGCAATTGATCTTTGATTTCTTTAAATTCTTTTAATTTGGAAGCATCATGAGAAACATTTTTAGAAAACAGTTCTTTTTCGCCTTCAAATAAAGCAATCTTGGTAGATGTAGAGCCTGGATTAATGGCAAAAAACTTTAAATGCACACATAGTGAAGTCCTTTCTAAAAACAATCGTCTACTAATAATTTATTTCATAAGGAGAGGATATAAGAAGCCTAGCCACACAACCATCAAAGCACCACCAATACGAGTGGAAATGGAAGCAAAAGCTAACAAGTTCATACGATTGCAAGCAGTTAACACGGCTATATCACCACTGCCGCCAATGTTACAGCAGCACAAACCGGCAGTAATACCACATTCATATGGGAATAAGCCAGCCAATCTACCAAAGAACATAGCTCCTAAATACGCACCCAAAACCCCAAAGAAAATTACGGCAAAAAACTCCGGGGCTAAAATATTCAGTCAAAGAAGTAAATTTCAAAGAATTGATACCGATGCCGGCAATCAACATAGGCAATAGAGCTTTTAAAGCAAAGCTCATGGCATATACAGTATCATCCATAATATCATCGTCAATGATACCTGCAGTTTTTACAATAATAGCCAGGATAATAGACCAAGCCAACCCGGCAATAATTCTAGTACCAGGCAGCTTGCCCAAAATATCACCTAATAGATACACTGACAAGCAAATGAAAATACCAGCACCTAAACGACCATAGTTCAATGTTGTTGTAGGGCGTTTTTCTTCTTTCAGCATTTCTTCTGTCTGGCTCATAAGGATGCGGCCATTACCGTTCATACCAGGTATCTTAGAGGTAATGCCATTACCAATAGCCCCTAGCAATACAGCCAAAACGTTGGCAATAGAAGCATAGCAGAGGAACTGTCCAGCCAGAGGCATCATATCTTTGCCGGATAAATTTGTATATAACACAGGCAAGGTAGTAATAGCACCGGCAGAACCGCCACTCATACATGGGGCACCAATATAGAACAAGCCTTCCGGACCACCAAAGCCAATCAACCAACCACCTATTACGCAAGCACCTAGAGCACAAACCTGACTGCCAATAATAGCAGGAAGATAACGAGCTGTAGCTTGGAGGATAATTTTTCTATCCATCATTAATACAGAACCAATTAGTAACGCAGCAATATACATATCCTGAAAACCGCCACGCATAACAACAGTAGTACCTGCCTCCAAGGCTTTAGGTATCAATCCTACATAGTTCATCCAAGAAGCACCAATCAGTGGCAGCAAACAAGCTCCACCTAAATAGTTATTCAAAATAGGAACAGTGTTGCCAAGCCAAAACAATAAACCGCCAATTGCCATTAAATAAGCTACTGTTACAACAAAACTAGTTGCTACAAAATTGCCGCCACTACTTTTAAACAAAGTTACTGTCGGCATCCATTTGCCGTATACACTTAGCATTACTACTACAAAGAACATTGCAAAATATTTTGCTGGTAAACCGCTAATCGTAGTATTAATTTTATTGTCCATTATTATGTACCTTCCCCTTCTCACTATTTCGTTTGATATTTTATATGCATCTACCAACCAAGGCAGCCATTACTATAGACATATACTTATCGGAAGCAGTTGCCGCTCTTGATACCAATAAAATTGGCACCTGAGCCCCTAGCACGACACCGCCTGTTTTACCACCACCAATAACAGTAATGGTTTTAGCTGCTACATTACCACATACAATATCTTTCATTAGAAGTATATCGGCATCTCCTGCTACAGGACTTTGATAGCCCTTGATTTTAGCTGCCTCAGCATCCATGGCCAAATCGTAGCTAATCGGGCCCTCAATAATACTGCCAGGCACTCCAATAGCTTTAATTTCTGCTGCCTCAACTGTTTCCGGCATCTTGGGATTAACCTTTTCTACAGCAGTTATAACTGCTATCTTCGGTTCTGCAATTCCTAAAGCATGAAAGGCTGCTACAGCATTATGTAAAGCTGCCAGCTTCTGTTCCTTGGTAGGATACATCAGCAGTCCTACATCAGTAATGGCAAACACCTTATGGTAATGTGGACTTTCCATGAAAGCAACTATACTCATTGTTTCATTCTTGCGAATGCCATGTTCTTTGTTAACCATGACTTTCATGAAAGTACCTGTCTCAGTTTTTCCTTTCATTACACAGTCAACCTTACCTTCTTTGGCCAGATCGGCTGCTTTTTGAATTGCAACTACAGGATCGTCTTCATTAATTATTTCTGTATTTGCTGCATCAGCTTTGATAGCTTGAAAAATTTGTAGAATCTCTGCTTTTTTACCTATCAGTACAGGAATTACAATGCCGTCTTTAGCAGCTTGCATAACAGCTTGAAGAGTATGTAAATCTTGTGCAGGAGCAACAGCTACCCGCCGTTTAACCGGCATATTCTTAAGCCGTTCTTTAAGTTGAACAAAATTTTTTATCATGCTCACCGCTCCTTTATAACAACTTGGCCGGATCAGCTACTACTCCAGCCAATGCCGTTGCTGCCGCTACTGCCGGACTACATAGGTAACTGAGAGTCTTTTTTGTACCCTGACGGCCAATAAAGTTACGATTAGCTGTGGACAATATTCTTTCATCATCGGTCATTAACCCATAAGGCATGCCACAACATAAACCACAGCAAGGATGGGAAATAACTGCACCTGCTTCAATGAATGTTTTGATATATCCTAAGCGGATGGCATCCTTGAATACTTTATTTGTTGCCGGAACAACAATAAACCTTAAACCATGAGCAATATGCTTCCCCTTCATCATTCCAGCCGCAATAGCCAAGTCTTCCAAATTACCATTAGTGCAACTGCCTAAATAAACCTCGTCCATCTTTGTACCAACAATTTCAGATAATGGATGTACGTTATCAACACCTTGCGGGCAAGACAACTGTGGCTCTAAAGTGCTAACATCATAAGTCAGAACCTTCTCGTACTTTGCTTGGTCATCCATCTTAATCCAATTAATTTCAGATAAAGGCATGTCATAGTAGGCTGCTGTTTTTTCATCTACTTCAAACAGTCCACATTTTGCACCAGCTTCCAATGCCATATTGGAAACAGTAAATCTAGCCATCATGCTCATTTCATGAGCAGCCGGGACCAGTAAATTCCAGAGGACTTATATTGACCGCCATCTGCCTTTATATCACCCAAAATCTTTAAAATAACATCTTTGGATAAAACACCTTTAGGCAAATGACCATTTAAAACTATCTTAATGGCGTTGGGAACCTTGAACCAAAGCTCACCGGTGATGAGGGCCGCTGCCATTTCTGCGGTACCAATACCTGTACAGAAGCAACCAGCTCCTCCATAAGTAGTAGTATGGACTATCAGTAGCCGTAGCAATTTCACCAGGTCTAGCATAACGAGCTTCATGCATAATACTGTGGCAAATACCTTCGCCAATATGCATACGCTTTATGCCAAAGCCGTGCTGCCAGCTCCAGTCCCTTGTTGTAGTGATCATAATCGTTCTTGGCCACAGCTGTTGGCATGCAGTGATCCCAAACAATCTCAACCTTATCCGGATTATCAATTGTCTTATTTCCGATTTTATTAAAAGTATCTATCAGATAAGGTGTGTAGATATCATGAATCATAAACTATCCGGTTTGGTAATAACGATGTCACCTGGTTCTACATGTTCTTTCCCGGCATTTTTCTTAAGAATCTTTTCTACCAAGGTATAGCCAGATTTCTTACATTGCTCGGTGGTTAATGGCTTTATATCTAATTTTTTAAGCCCTGCGCCAAACGAATCTTTGTATCTTCGATTAGTCCGCCATTAGCTACAATATCAAACAGATTTTGTGGAATAGCGCCTACTTTAAAGTTTTTGCCATTGACACTGACAATTTGTTTATTCAAATCGACAGTGACAATATCTCCACCTTCACAAACATCTTGAATGCCATCACATTGCAGGAGGATTATTCCGCTGTTAAAAGCATTGCGGAAGAAAATTCTGGCAAAGCTTTTAGCAATAATGCAACGAACACCATTATAGGACAGTACCGTAGCCGCCTGTTCACGGCTAGGAACCACACCCAAAATTGGTACCCGCTACCAAAATATCTCCTGCCTGAACAGGTAGAGCCGAACTCCGGCTTGAGTAGTTCAAAAGCATATTTCTTCATTTCTTCAATTGTAGGAATAGTGCCTCTTTTGCCGGGGATAATGGTATCAGTATCTATATCGTTACCAAACTTCCAAATTTTACCGCTAAATTTTTTGTCCATTTTCGTAGCTCCTTTATATCTGCTTAGTTTGTGAAGCTGCCACAACAGATTCCATGGAAGCCGAATAAATCTCTACATCTTCACAACCCATGGCACCTTTGAATGTATACAAGCCAGTAGTCAAAAGCTTTTTCGCCATGTCCCATGGCCCCTGCACCCTGTACAACTACGCTATGATCACCTGCTGCACTAATTTGTGCGCCATAATCGATAAAGTCTGTAATAATACCCTCTTCCAGCGCAGCAATATAATCCTTGCTGGTAGCAGGGCAAATGGTAAGTCTAAATCCCAGTGCTATTTTTTTACCCTTTATCATAGCTGCGGCTTTACGCAAAGTTTCAATAGTACCACAGGTATATCCACCAATTTGACCTGCTTGTACTTTAGTGCCCTTTACTTCTGTCAAAGGTACAATTTTAGCCCTGCTTTGCTCATTGCGTTCAGCACAAGGCAACATAACCATAGCCTGTACTGTACTTAAGTCCAGCGTGCTACATGAGGTTGGCTTATCTTTACTTATAGCAGCTGTTACAGCCCAATTTTTACAAACCATGCTGCACAAAATTGCCTGTTGGTAATTATCCAAACCAGGTGCATAAATCTCAATTGCTTTGCCTGCTGTTTGCTGCAAATTCTTCTGTAAAAGGGTGAGTGCTACATCCATTGCACCTATACCTTCTGCCATAACGCCTTCTAAGCTTACATATATAGTCTCAGGTACTATGCAGCTATAACGGCCTGTTTCTACACAGCGAGCCAGTTCAGGAATACTAACATCTAGGCCCAGTGCACCTTTAGCCCCAAAAATACTACTATGGGAACCACCGCCTATAATGATTTGTCCTGGTTTTACCACAGTATTTAACATATACTGATAACCAATTCCCTCTGCCTGTATATATTTACAGCCATACTTATCTGCAAACATTAGGTTTTGTCTCAAAATAGCAGCTGCCTCAGGACGGCCTGTTGGCACATCATGATCATAAATGACCAACACTTTGTCAGGAACTGCCACTGCTTTTATTTCTTTAACAGCAGCAGCTGACACGCCATCATTAATAACCACATAGTCAGGATTAATAGTAACTACTGTCCCTGCTTTTGCTCCCATTACCTTCTCCACAAAAGTGCTCATGTTATCCTCCCTTATTTTGCTAAAGCCTGATACTTCGCATATCTGGCCTTTGCTTCCTTTTCCGTTTTAGCAAAAAGCTTCACTGCTTCTTCCGGGAAACTGCGTTCCAAAGAAGAATATCTTACTTCGCCTTTCAAGAAAGCTTGGAAATCACCGGCTGGCTCTTTTGAATCTAATTGGAAGGGGTTTTTGCCTTTTTCAATAAGTAAGGGGTTGTATCTATATAATTGCCAGTAGCCAACCTCTACAGCACGTTTAATTTCGCCCTGTACATCACTCATGCCACAACGCAAGCCATGATTAATGCAGGGCGCATAAGCAATAATAATGGAAGGACCATGGTAACTTTCTGCCTCCAACACCGCTTTCAAAAATTGTGATTGGTTTGCTCCCATTGCTACTTGTGCAACATATACGTCACCGTAGCTCATAGCCATCATGCCTAAATCCTTTTTCTTTGTTCTCTTGCCGGCTGCAGCAAATTCTGCTACTGCACCGGTAGGAGTAGCCTTAGAAGCTTGTCCACCTGTATTGGAATATACTTCTGTATCAAACACCATGATATTGACATCAGCTCCTGAGGCAATCACATGGTCAAGTCCGCCGTAGCCAATATCGTAAGCCCAGCCATCGCCACCAAAGAACCATATTGATTTCTTGGTTAATTGATCAGCCTCGCCCAAAATCTTAGCTACCAGCTCGCCCTCTTCACCAGAAGCTTTGCAAGCAGCTAGTATTTCTTTATAAGTAGCGCCTGTCAGCTTAGATGCTTCTGCATCATCGTAGGCATTAACCCATGCTTCAGCAGCTGCTTTTACTTTGCTATCTGCCGTCTTGGCAATTAACGCTTGAGTATCTTCTAATAAGCTCATTCTTTGTCTTTGCGCTGCCAAATAAATACCCATACCAAATTCAGCATTATTTTCAAATAAAGAACCACCTACTGCAGGTCCTTGTCCCTTTTTATTGGTTGTATAAGGAAAAGACGGGAAGCTGGTAGCCCATACTTGTGAGCAGCCTGTAGCAGTCGCAATATACATACGATCGCCGAACAGCTGAGTAAGCAGTTTAGCGTAGGGAGTTTCGCCACAGCCTGGGCAAGCACCGGGGAATTCCAAAAGTGGTTGTTCAAATTGACTACCCTTTACGGTATTAACACCAAGCGGATTTTTCTTAGCCGGTAAAGCAATGGCATATTCAAAACCAACTTCATCAGCAAGGTGATTATCTAACGGCTCCATCGTCAAAGCCTTAGCAGGGCAAACTTTTGCGCAGCTGCCACAGCCAGTACAATCAAGAACTGCATTTTGAATGCTAAACTGATATGCTTCCATGCCTGATCCTTTAGCCTTAGCTACCTTAAATCCTTGCGGTGCCTTGGCTGTTTCGTCTGCTGTTACCAAGAAGGGACGAATAGCAGCATGAGGGCATACATAGGAGCATTGATTACATTGCACGCATTTACTGCTGTCCCACACAGGCACATTTACAGCAATGCCACGTTTCTCATACTTGGAAGTACCTGCCGGCATAGTACCATCTGCTGCATCAGCAAACTCACTAACAGGAATTTTATCGCCTTCCATTTTATTTACAGGAATCTGAATATTACGAATCCATTTGGGTAATTTACCATCTACGGCACTGGGCACATCCGTCAGCTTAGCCCATTCCTCAGGTACAGGAATTTCCTGCACCAGTTCAATCCCCTTTTCTACAGCAGCGTAGTTCATGTTGACAATCTTATCGCCCTTGTTGCCATAGGTCTTTTTAATAGCTTCTTTCATATACTGCTCTGCTTTCTCAATAGGGATAACCTTGGTAATTTTGAAGAAAGCGGCTTGTAAAATAGTATTGGTTCTGCTGCCTAATCCCAACTCCTGGGCTATAGCAGTAGAATCTATGGCGTAGAGATGAATTTTCTTTTGTGCAGCTTGTTTCTTGAATTGTACTGGCAGATGTTTAGCTAGTTCTTCACCTTTCCAGTCACAGGTAATAAGTACACTGCCACCCTCTCGTACATCAGCCACAATATCGTAGCGGTCTAGATAAGACTTGTTATGACATGCTACAAAATCAGCTTCTTTAACTAAATAGGTTGATCTAATTGGATCCTTACCAAGCGCAGATGTGACCTAGTAACACCACCTGATTTTTTTCCATCATATTCAAAGTAAGCTTGTACATACATATCTGTGTGATCGCCAATAATCTTAATAGTATTTTTGTTGGCTCCTACAGTACCGTCTGAACCTAATCCCCAGAACTTGCAGCTAATAGTTCCTTCCGGAATAATGTAATTTCTTTACCATAAGGTAAGCTTAAATGCGTCACATCATCGTTAATGCCTATGGTGTAATGATTTTTAGGTTCTTTTGCTTCCATATTTTTGTACATGGCAATAACTTGTGCAGGAGTGAAATCTTTGCTGGCTAAACCATAACGGCAAGCGAATACTTTAAGCTTGCGATCTGATTCTAAGACAACAGAACTAACGTCTTCATACAGAGGTTCGCCTACAGCGCCAGGTTCCTTTGTTCTATCACCAACAGTGATAGCCTCCACTGTTGCAGGCAATTGGCTCAGAAAATATTGTGCGGAAAAAGGACGATACAGATGCACTTCTATAAAACCAACCTTTGCGCCTTGCTTTCTTAAATAATCAACAGTTTCTTGTACACATCCTGCTGCACTGCCCATGGTTACAATGACATACTTGGCATCAGGAGCACCATAATAGTTAAAAGGTTTATAATCCCGTCCTGTAATTTCGCTAATTTTCTTCATATAATCGGCAACTACATCAACCAGTTTGTCATAATAGGGATTGCAAGCCTCACGACTTTGGAAATAAGTATCAGAATATTGACCCGTTGTTCTAAGTACAGGATGCTCGGGATTTAATGCGTTGGCTTTGAATTCCTCCAAGGCTTTTTTATCTACTAATTTTGCTAAATCAGCATAATCTAAGCATTCTACATTTTGGATTTCATGAGAAGTTCTGAAACCATCAAAAAAGTGTAAGAAAGGTACATGACCTTTAATAGCAGACAAATGAGCAACAGCTCCCAAGTCCATTGCTTGTTGCACACTGGAAGAAGCTAAAAGCGCAAAGCCTGTTTGACGGCAAGCCATTACGTCTGACTGTTCAGCAGAAATGGAAATGGCATGAGTAGCTACATTACGAGAAGCCACATGAATAACACCTGGTTTCAACTGACCTGCAATACGGAACATGGTTGGAATCATCAACATTAGTCCTTGAGAAGCAGTATATGATGTTGCCAGGCACCCTGCATCCAAGGCACCATGCATAGCAGAAACAGCACCACACTCAGATTGCATTTCAACCAGCTTAACTTCATGGCCAAAAATATTCTTCTTCCCATTAGCAGCCCACTTATCTACTGCTTCTGCCATAGGAGAAGAAGGAGTGATAGGATAGATTGCTGCCACTTCTGTAAAAGCATACGATGCATAAGCCGCTGCTTCATTACCATCCATTGCTTTCTTTAAAATTGTCATTTTAAAACCACCTTTCTTTGCTTGTCCGTGAGGTCTTGCCTTTTAGTTGCGACTACTAAAAAGCTTTTTGCACACGTTTTGTAGGTTTAGTATATCGTATTAGTAAATCGTTTTATCTTAATTCGTATTTTAGTACAACGTTTTAGCAAAGTCAACGTTTATCCTATTTTTTACCAAAATTATCTTGAAATTGCGTTCAATTTACTTTTTTAGTACTTTTTTCTTGACAGAATCTCTTATTTTGTATAGTATAAATTTGAATTATACTAAAATTATGCTGTTTTTTAACTAAACTTTAGCAAATATTATCCCCGTAGAAAGTAAGTGATATATTATGGCCACGATTAAAGATGTAGCTAACAAGGCCGGCGTATCTGTAACCACAGTTTCTATCGTCATCAATGGCAAAGCGGAAGAACGCCGGATTCCTGACAGTACCAGGGAAAAAGTACAAGAAGCTATGCAGGAATTAGGCTATCAGCCTAATCTAAGTGCCAGACGACTTCGTTTCAGCGATACCAAGAAACCGTCTATTGCTTTCTATTGGCCTATTGACTACCGTACCTCTATCATGGCGTCTTTCGTTAATTACATTCAGAAAGAGTTAAATGCCCAAAATTTCGATTGCGAGTTTATCATTCAAACCTATGAAAGCGAGCATCTGGAAAAAAGTGCTTCTGCTCTCATTCGCAACAGCTATAACGGTTGCATCATTGGCGCAGTTTCTCAAAGAGATCTGCAATATTTAGAAACATTGTCTTCTCAGATTCCCATAGTGCTCATTAACCGCAGTTCTGAGAAATATTCCACCGTCAACATTAATTCGGAGGCCATAGGAAAATTAGCTGCCGGGTTATTTCATCAGAAAGGCTATAAAGAAATTGCCTTATTTGCTTCCGATCAGCCTTATATGGCCACCGGTATCCGTACCAAAGCCTTTAGAGAAGCTTGTGCTACTTTGGGCATTAACATCAGCGAGCAAAACATCTTACGTACAACTAACACTATGGCCGGAGGAGTAGAAGCTGCAGAGCGTTTCTGCCATTTGGAGAAGAAACCCAAAGCCATTTTTCTGGAATCTGAATCTATGGCCATCGGTGCCCTTCACACTTTTAATAAAAAACATATCCGTGTGCCGGAAGACGTAGAGCTCTTATCCATAGCCTTTTTAAATGAAGAACACTCCCGCTATTCCATTCCCTCTCTCAGTGTTATCGAAATGCCCAACGAATCGGTAGCTCGTTCTGCGGTAGATATTCTCATAAATCACTTTAAGAGTTCATCTACAACGCCTGTTCATTCTGATCTAGAGCCTAAAGTGGTACTTAGAGAAAGCTTTTCCCTTTAATTAATTCAAAAATTTAAAGCCGTACGGTTTCTTTAAAAGAAACCGTACGGCTTTTTCTGTCTTGACAATTTTAAAATAAATAAGTATTATTAGTTTAACGATTTAGTTTATCGTTTTATCAAATGCGACTTTTTCTTTTTTACTTTATACATATTATGATAAAGGATGTGACTTTATGACGACAAATGAATATTTTGCTAATAAAAATCCATTAAAATTCAATAGCGTAGAGTTTCGTGATGGTCAGCAATCACTTTTTGCTACTCGCATGACCACCAAAGACATGGAACCACTACTGACAGCTATGGATAATGTAGGTTTTGACTCCATGGAAATGTGGGGCGGTGCAACCTTCGATGTTGCTATTCGTTTTCTCCAAGATGACCCTTGGGAAAGAATCAGGACCTTTAAGAAATATGTAAAGAAAACACCTTTAAAGATGGTGTTACGTGCCCAAAACCTAGTTGGTTATCAAGCTTATCCTGATGATGTGGTAGAAGCTTTTGTTGCCAAGGCAGCTGAAGCAGGCATTGATATTTTCCTGACTTTTGATGCACTTCAGGATTTACGTAATTGTGAAACAGCCTTTAAAGCCATTAAAAAAGCCGGCAAAAAAATTGAAGGTTCTCTACAATACAATATCAGCCCCTTCCATACTATTGAATCTTTTGTTCAAAATGCTTTGGAACAGGAAAAAATGGGTGTTTCCGCCATGCACGTTGAAGACATGGCCGGTCTTATGACTCCAAAAGTTGCTTACGATTTAATCAGCGCCTTAAAGACAGCCTTAAAGATTCCTGTTCATCTGCATTGCCATTGCGTAGGTGGCATGGCTGAAATGTCCTACTGGGAAGCTATTCGTGCCGGTGTCGATGGCATAGATGTGTGCGTATCCTCTATGGCTTTAGGCCCTGGTCATCCTCCTATGGAAAGCTTCATTGCAAGTCTGCGCGGTACCCAGCGTGATCCTAAGATTGATTTGAATCAATTCAAGGCCATCAACGATAGTTTCTTAGCAGTTAGAAATAAATATGCTGAATTTGCCACTAAGCTGGTAGGTGTTGATGTTGCCTGCCTGGAGCATCAGGTTCCCGGTGGTATGCTCACCAATCTTGAGCGTCAGCTACGCGCCATGAATGTAGAAAGCAAATTACCTCAGGTTTTGGAAGAAGTAACCAGAGTACGTGCGGATATGGGTTATCCCCCGTTAGCAACCCCATCCAGTCAAATTTGTGGTGCTCAATCCACTGTAAATGTCTTAACCGGAAAACGTTACAACATGTTGTCTAAAGAAATGTGCGATTATTGCAAAGGTATGTATGGCAACCCTCCCGGCAAAATAAGTCCGGAATTATTAGACAAAGCACTAAAGGGTGCTCAACCTGATCAAACAAGGCCAGGAGCCAGATTAGCACCTGGTATGGAAAAAGCTAAACAAGCTGCAGGCAGCTTAGCTCGTTCGGAAGAAGATATTATTACTTATGCCCTCTTCCCTGCAGTTGCTAAAGAATATCTGCAGCACAAGTATGGTATTCAGGGCTAACAAGAAAGGATGAAAAAAATGCAACAAACAGACAAGGAAAAATTAGCTCGTTCCAAAAAAATCATTGCACAATTAAAAGAAGCAAGAGGCGGTAAGGTTATGGCTTCCCATCGTGTCATGGGTAACGATCCCAACCTTATTAATGCCTTTTTGCAGCAATATATTAACTGCAATAAAATGGATACCAATATTCCCCGTAAATACCGCGAACTAATTGTTATGGCAATAGGTATGGCTACCGGTACTGCTACCACCATGAAGGTTCACTCTAAACTCGCCATTGAAAATGGTGCTACTTTAGACGAAGTATTCGAAGTCATCAGGATAATATTCTTTACTTGCGGTGTCAGCAAGCTATTACCTGCTTTAGAAAATTTAGATATGTTTGATCCTATAGACGAAGATAAATAATATATTGAACTTGCCTTAAATTCTGTTAGTAATCAGCCCCTTTTCTATAATAGAAGAACCGCTAACAATGCTATCCACGGAACATTATTTGTTCCAGTCGAATAACATGTTAGCGGTTCTTTGTCCTTTTCTATTATCCCTTGCTCGACAAAGCGGAAGTTTTGGTGCAACATTATATTTTTCGTCCTATCTCGCTTTCTCAGATAGACTATTCTTTTCATACCTTATCCCCTCCCTAAGTTGCTATTTTATTAGCCTCTTTTTTAATAAGTCGATGCTTTACAGCTTGTCTGTAACCATCTTCCATTTACTTTTTCCATCGTAGCTGAATAGCATAGAAAATATCAAGCATAAGCTTATTATTCTAAACATCTTGTTTTCCTTTCTATTGAACACTAAATCCTAATTTACCCAGCCATGCCTTAATCTCAGGTTCAATACCGGCAGTAATCACAAACAGCATGGCTACAGTTAAAACTATTTTCCTTTTCATTAGCATCCTCCTTAAAGTCGCAGATTTGCCATTGGGGACGGAGAAAAGTGGTAAATCCGCCTGATAAGGCAGAAAAAATTTACCACTTTTCTCCGTCCCCAATGGTAAATAGGCAGAGGTAATCAATTGGTCTGACGGATTAACGATTCGATAATGATGCATACTTGCTCCCATGATAGTGGCAGACGGAAAATATTTAGACAACAAAGTATTTGGAAGTATAGCAACTTGATGTTTCACTTCTTCAATATTTTTTCTTGTTATCTGTGTATCCCAATGATGTGCGACTGGCTCAACGAACATATAGTGCTCTTTTTTCATATCCACATAAAGCTTTAGCAAGTCCTTTTTATAGCACCTTTTTTAGCTTCTTCAGCTACGATGAAATAACTATGTATGACCTGCATCCCAAGACAAATACCTAATAATGGCTTGTTATTACGTACTGCATGTTCCACTACCTGAAAATGGTATGGAAATATTTTACGCCCACCTCCTATAATAAAAGAATCACAGCAATCAAGAGATTCTTCCAATGCATAGCCATCCTTACCAACTATACCAAGAGGCACTCCACCATTCTCTATGATTCGAGCACAGTAATTATTATGAAAATTATAAGCATCCTCATAATAATCATCTGTCTCAAAAAGTTTAGCAGATGGTACAACCCCTACTTTTTTCACATCTATCACTCCATTCAAATTACTAATTTGCTAATTTAGTACTATAAGCTTTATTTACCTACTTAGCAAACTTATCGGATTTTCATCACAAGAAACTGTTTCATACTTTTGTTTCCTGTAAAATATTTTTTTCGCCTTTTCTTAAACATAATTTAAGCAAGTTGTATTTTCCTTAATATTAACCATAAAAATTGATTTTAAGGAAACTTTAAATTTTGCTTAGTCATTACTTTATGTGTAGTTTCCCAGATCTTGTTTCAATTTCTTATTATTAGCTTTCTCTTCATAAATATTTTGCGTCTCATGCTTCCAAGCATTCCAAATATTGTGTCCATATATCCCTGTTTTTCCACTTTTTACACCACTTCCAGAAAAAGCTGTCCTACTTTTTTTAGTTAGAAAATCTATAAATTTCTAGCATAGTAACCTTCCCCACAAATCGGAATTTGGATTTACCACTGGGGACGGAGAAAAGTGGTAAATTCGCCTGATAAGGCGAGAAAAATTTACCACTTTTCTCCGTCCCCAATGGTACTGTTATTCAACGTTTAAATAGTCATATTTTTGCATTTTTTAAATAATTGTCTATTTAACTTGGTATTCCAATCAGGTGTGGAACTTGCAATAAAAACATAAAAAAAGCAAACCATTCTATTTTAGTAGAATAGCTTGCTCTATAATTTTGCTCGACAAATCGAAAGTTGTGTGCTAATCTTACTTTGCCTTTTTATATTATTGCTATTTTGATTGACAATGTAAACCATTTATAGTAACATTTAGCGAAAGGAGATGATAATTATGGCTACTGTTCCTACCCAAATTCGTATTGATACTACTACAAAAACTCAAGCCGTAAAACTATTTAATGCCCTAGGCATGGACATGTCTGAAGCTGTCAATATCTTTCTACGCCAATGCATTCTCCGAGGCGGTCTCCCTTTTAATGTAGAAATGCCTCACTATAATAAAGAAACCTTAGATGCTATGTCCGAAGCAAAAAAAATATCCCGAGACCCTGACGTCAAAGGATATACTTCTATGAAAAAATTAAAAGAAGCTTTGGAAAAAGATTGATATATAAAGTAAAATTTACCAGTGCCTATAAAAGAAGTTATAGGCGCTTGAAAAAACGTGGTCTTAATATTTCCCTCTTAGATGCAGTCATTGAAGAACTACGTCAGGGTAGATTGCTTCACAAAAAATATAAAGACCACATACTCAAGGGAAACTTTGCAGGATTTCATGAATGTCACATTAAACCGAATTGGTTACTTATATATTTGATTGAAGATGATGTCGTAACACTAACACTTGTCAATACAGGCACACATACTGATATATTAAAATTTTAAGTAAAGAGCAAGCTATTCTATAATAGAATAGCTTGCTCTTTAACTTTGCTCGACAAATCGGAATTTGGATTTACCACTGGGGACGGAGAAAAGTGGTAAATCCGCCTGATAAGGCGAGAAAAATTTACCACTTTTCTCCGTCCCCAATGGTAAATAAATCACACCTACAACTTCCAGTTCGTACAACCGATACCATAAATTCTATAGTTTTTAGAAAATTATCCTACTTTTTTAGCTAGAAAAATAATGTTTGAAAGCTATAAGCACTTAGAGGTAAGGCTTAATTTGCTTGTATAACCCTCTTGTATTCCAAAGGATAATAATTAAAATAGACTCTTATGTATTCCGTAGGATAATAATAATTAAAGTATGCTTTCATGTACATCTCCAGAGCCTCGTTTGCTGCCAGCATTTTGCTAATTACATTTGGGACGACCTTTGAAAATTTCAAAAAAGTCTTGTTCCGCTTCAATACTTTCTTTCTCTCGCATTCGTAGATAAGTTGAAGGGATTCCTGAGCGCAATATTTCAGCAGATACTGTCATAGCTGCATAAGCCATTAGGTCATTCAAATTGCGTGGCTTTAAGTCCATTAATAAGCGTTTTTTTATAATGTTTAGTTCGTTTCGCTCGGTATCTTTATATCTATAGGAACTTTCTATGAAATTGCCACTGCTTAAGAAGTTATACACCTCTTGATCATCCAGTGGAATATTCTCAAAATCTATCTTTTCACCCTCGCGTACAAATATATCTGCCAGCTCGTCCAACACTCCCAAATAAGGACTATGCAGCCAGTGGTATATGTTAAAATCCCAAGCAATTGCATCCCGCGCGCTATACTGACTGACAATCTTAGGGTACTTTTCATCGAATGTTTCTAAGGATGGCATTGTAGGTAAATATTGTTCTGGGGCTTTTTCTTTGGGCAAAATAATTAGATAGCGATCGAAACCTGCCCTATTCATCCTAGGAAGACCATCCAGCCGCCAAGCATAACTAAATATTTTCTTAAGGAACTTGTTTGTTCTTAAGAATTCTTTGAGGCCACGAATTTGTTCTATATATGCATCCAACTCTTCATTTGTCCCCAACCGGTTTACCGGGTATTCTTGGCCGCAGAACTTAAGCAGCTCTTCCGAACCTTCAGGCGCAGAGTAGATTTCCATTAACATGCCACATAAGGCAGAACCCATATTCCTGCGAGGAACCACTACGGTGGCAACTACTCTGCCTTTGCCAAATAACATCTCCAGACTGCTTATCATATTTCCTAAGTAATAATTTCCGATAGCACAACCATTTAAGGTTGCAAACAAGTCATTTTTCCCTAATTCGTTCAGAAATTCTTTATCCTCCAATTGCCATTTTACAGGATCTGTAGGCACCAGTCCTAAAAGGTATGCTATCCAAGCTCCCATAAACTGCTCCTGGTTTTAGATAAGCCCTCATCCCATGTTGACGGATGCTTTGCAAGCAGTTGCTGGCAAATATGAGCTCCCTGCTGCGTTCAAGCTTAATAATAGTCTTGATTTCAATTGCCAAGCGCAGCTTTATAACCGCATCGGCATGAGGATAATACCTAGCTAGTCTCGCTTCACACATAGCTTTAAGTTGTATGTCATAATCTTCATCGTTTTTTTCCCCGATTGCAATAAAGTTCTTCCTCGCCCCAATTATTATTATTCATTGGGCCTGAGTAATCATTTAGCCAAAGAGAATCAACAAGAAATTTTGCCAATTTTAATGTATTGTCCACTGCCTCAGGATATTCTTCCGCAAGCTTCTGGAGCTCGCTACCACTGCACAAATGTTTATTGGCCTCTATACTTAAATTTGTTACATAATCTGCACGTCCATACCAATCTGCCCATCGTGGCAATTTTTGAGCTAGGGCCAAAAGCTCTTCATCTTCTTTTTCTACATAGCACACGTCATTGGTAGCCACAAGCTCAACATCATTCTCTTGCCCCTAATTTTTGCAATAACTGGTTCAAAAACTTTTCTTCAGGACGCCCCTGATTCCTGTATTTCTAAATAAAAATTTTTGAAATAAACTTTTGCCCATTCTTGCACAAGAGCAGTCGCCTCGGCATAGTCTCCCTCCAGCAAGGCCTTATTAATCTCACTATCTGAGCCGCCACTGAGAAGCACTAGCCCCTCATGATAAGTTTGCAGCTCTTCCCTGGTGACAAAGCCATTATCCTTACGGAAATACGAATTCCTGTCCATTTTCCTGTTTATGTCTCATACTTGAAGCTTGATACCAATTGCAACAGATTATAGTAACCTTGCTGCTTATAGGCTAATACAACCATGGGACTAGTCTTCTTGTCCTTGTCATCCTTTGCATAGTACCTGTAATTCACTACCAATAATAGGCTTGATGCCTTCTTTGGCACAGGCAACGCAAAAAGTTGGTACGCCTTCCATATTCCCTGCATCTGTAATGGCAAGATATTGCATCCCCAGACTTTTGGCTTTACTTACCAGCTCTCTAATTTTGGCAATACTTCTACCAGGACTGTACTCAGTTAACACATGTAGATGCACAAAATCGCCATTATAACCCTTATCCATCATGCTTCCTCCTTAGCAACATTTATCAAGCTTTGCATGATCACTTAAATCGTAAGCAGTACCGGCCACCGTTTTTAGAATCGGCTGCTTAATTTGCAATCTCTCCCAAGAGGCAAAATTCTCTGTATGCATAGGTATCACTACCGTCTGTGGAGTACTGCAAACTTCTACTACTTGTTTTATTACCATGGGATGGCCATGTCCACTGGTATGAAGCTCTACAAACCTATCGCCCCACAACTTCTGCAGATGGTGCAATTTAGCATCCCTCTCCAGATAGCCATGCCACATGGAATATACCAGTACTGTATCTTGGCCATATTTTTTAAAGAACGCCTCTATGAAACTTTGCTGGCTAGCCCGCACCATTAGCACCATGCCATTGGGACAAAATTCGGTGGTAGGCTCAATATCATATATATCTGAATGTCTGTCTGCCACCAATTCGTTATAAATCTGCTGCTGGAAATCATCTACCTTAAAGGCTTTGCGACTAGCTCTAGCAGCTCGGTAAAAGCTTACCTGTGTATCAATATTGGTAGAAGAAGCCAAAACCAAAACATACTTATGTTTTTGACAAAGTGTCATAGCCTTAAAGTACAGCGTTGGCTCGCTAATGAGAACTTCGCCAGGCCTAGACAGCATGGTCCCTTCGCAAAGAATATAGTCTACCTTCCCTACATATTTTTGGCACATCGGTACCAGCTTGCTACCGGTATAACCATGACCTCGAAAATCTCCGGTAAAGAAAATTTTGATGTTGTCAACCTGAATGACAAAGCCTAGGGCATCGTAGGCAGAATGATCCTGGCGAACAGGCGTAACTATAAAGTTCCCAAGCTGATGAGGCTTACCCCAATCTGCATAGGTAAATAGGTTAGCATTATTTAGTTGCTCTATCTCCCAATCGGTAACACCACCTAGGTGGTTGCGCAAAAGAACCGCCTTCACCACTCTTAAGACGGACCGAGTCGCCCTACTCATATAAATAGGAATATTGGACAGCACATAGTGCAGCAGACCTGCATGGTCACCATGATAGTGGCTGATGAGGACGCCATCGCAATCAGGTGTACCTACTGGTCACACCATTAATATTAGGATTAGCCTCTCTGGTTTCAGAAAAAGCTACCACTCTTAGGCAAATCTGCCCCCATATCGATAATCAGACGATGTCCGTTGCTTTGCAATTCAGTAATCCCACCGCCAATGCGTTCTGGATTTTTGTGAAAAATAAGCTTAACCATATGCATCTCTCCTTGTAACTTCAACTACTTTCTGGCTATACCATAGCAAAGCCAATGCACTAATTTTCGTGCATGGGCTTTTGTACAATAGCTTCAATTAATGAACCTTGAAAACTACATATGCTAAAACGTCAGAAAGACTTGCTATATGTCTATTAGACAAGAGGAGTGATATATATGAATAAATTTAAAAGAGCTCGCAAAGACAATCTTGGTCCTAACCAATTTCACGGGAAGAACAGCTAATAAGACTAATTTTTGAAGGAGATTATAATCCAGAACGTCCTATTCCCAACCGCAGAGAAAGAATTAAATGGAAGACAGATTGTATTCTCCGTATCAGGCGGGATGATTTTCACCATTTTAAGATTATGATGCCAGCCGGTCATTTAAGCATGGCTAATTTATTGGAAGCAGATAAAGCTGGCTGCATCATGTGCGGGTATATTTTCCAACCACAAAGGATAAAAGAGGAAATACCTAAGGCCAACGCCGGCCAATGCGAATTATCTAACGGTAGATTAGTATGTTGCCCTGACTGTGGTACCCCCAACTGGATCATCACCGACAAGATGGGACTGCCGGTCACAAAGAATTCCTAACCGACGCCCATGATTATGAGTTAAAACTAGGTAAGTATTCTACTACTCCCTTTGAAAGTTTTCTTCATAGCCCCTACAGGCTTTAGACGGAGTAAAAATATGAATAAACTCTATTCAAACTTAAACCACAGCAAATGAAACAAAGGCACTACCAGACCGGTATCATTCCCCTGAACTGTACCTCTGCAATTACCAACAAATTCACCTTTCATCATAGCCAACATACCGGAATCTAAATATGGTAAGTCATCTACCATGATATTCTGCCCCACCCATTGTCCATCTTGGGAATTACTGACAGTAACTAAGGTTCCTTGGTCATAGTTGCTGGCAGTAAGGCCCCACAAGGTAATTACCTGGGCTGAAGCAATAGCCGAAGTAACAAACAAACTTAATACGCATACCATTACTACAAATAACTTTTTCATTTGAACACCCTTTCCTGAGTTTTTTAATAAAGTTATTGTAGCAAAGGCCATGCACGAATTTTGATGCAAAAAAGCGGCTACAATGTGGCCGCTAAAATAATTGTTATAATTTTAGTTTTCTGAAAAAGTATGTATCTCTCCCTCTTTTTTATATTTCATATTACCAGGCTTATAACCTTTTATGGTAACTCCGATTAAAGGTAATTTTTCTTTTAACGTAATACCATAACCACCCGCATAAATCTTCAATAGTTCAATGAAGTATTCATCATTTTTATACTTGGAGATATATCCTTTAACTTGTTTCACAGGATCATCCTTGGAATTGCTATTGTCTTTCATTTCTATTATGTAAATAGCTTTTTCACCAACAGCTACTACATCTATGCGCTTTCTTGGTTCTTGCTTAGTACTTGTATCCTTTTCGTATAAAATAATTTCTGATCCCAAAAATGATATTTGTTTTTCGTCCAACTGTTTATAAAGCCAAACAAGATTGTCGTTCCTGTTCTGGAGCAAATCGCTAATAAAGTCTGCCTGAAGCTCATCTTCATCCGAATGATCAGCAGTAAATCCTAGCTTTTCTAAAAAATTTTTATCAAGTTTATCATCATTTTTTTCTAATTTAGCTTTTATATTGCTAAGAACAGTTTTAAATGCCCAAGTTTTTGCACCGTCTTTTTTGATACCATCTTTAAATACATTGCAGTGAATCCCATTCATAGGTTTGATTTTGTTATTTGCAACTAGCGTAATATAACTTGAGGATGCCCTCCAATGAAAGTTTTCTTTAATTGCGCTACAATCTTTGCAAATCTTTTCCCATTGTTCTGCTCCAGCATTAGCATTTCTTATTACATCTGCAATCATTTTCCATCCCACCCCTTCAATATTTTTTCAACGCTTTTTCCAACTCTTCCCTAACCATCTTCCGCAAGGCATCCGGTGCAATCACCTCGCAGTCGCTGCCATATTGCTGGGCAAAGATCCTTGCCCCTTCCAGTGAATCTTTAAAGCACACTTCCATGTTATCATCGTCTAGTTCTTTCATTTGGACCTGACTACCATAATTATCATATACATTACCGGCATGTTTTTTAGGCATCTTGAGGACAATGTCTTCAGGAATGCCGCCAAACATCAAGTTATGCTCCTTGGCATATGTCCCAATATTTCTTCTTACATTGTTTGTATAGCCTTTAATAACTCCCCAGGTTATAGCCTTATTTTTGCGTATTTCCAGCTCAGTAATCTTGTCTATGCGATAATGACGCAATTCATTTAAACTGCCAATACTACAAATCAGATAGTATTGCTGGTACGCACAAATCATGGCAAAGGGATGCACAATCTGTGAGCGTGTATACTTAGGCTGCAAAGAGCCATCTGTCTGCACTTCATTGTAAGTAAAGCTAATTTGCTGCTGTTTACGAATGGCCTCTTCAATAAGTTCTAAGTTCAAGAAAAATTCCTTATTCCGCTGATGAATCCAGTTAGGCAAGGTATAGACATGATTAAGTTTCTTGGTCCTTAGGGTAGGCGTTCCCAAATCAGCTATGCGGTCTATTAGCTTTTGAGCAGTGTTTTCAGGTATATATTTTGAAGACAATACCCCGTCCACCAAAACCCTGAGCTCACTGTCGTCAAAGGTACGTTCACTCAGATACCAGCCTTTTGAATTATTCTCAATGGAATATTCAAACTCATCGCGCAGAAACTTCAAATGTCTGGAAATAGAGTTTCTGTCTAATTTAAGGCTGTAGTCCTTTTCCAAGTATTTAGCAATTTCATCCATAATAAGCGGGTGATTGCTGTCTGTGTATTGCTCCAAAATTTTCAATATACACAGAATACCTGCCTTTTTATCGCTGGCATCTAACATAAGCTCACCCTTTCTTAGTTTATTATTAATTATATCATTTGCCATGCTAAAAAGATACAGCGTGAGAAAGTGCTTCTATGAAATTTCTTCTTAAATTAAAGCAACATAATATTCCATACCCAAGAATCCTAAGTTTGTGTTTAGAATTTTTAGATAGTAATAAAGCCATGGCTTAACAGCCATGGCTTTTGTTTTTATTGACAAATCGGAATTTATTGAAACAAGGATTGCGCTCATAATCTGTTGTATCGTTCCCCATAAATTAGCTTTGCAGCTTGGGTTTGCTCTTTTACAAAATCACCTTTTGCATCTGTATATGCATCCCTATTATATTCGTATCGTTTCCACAGCATCAGTTTCAGTTCTTCATATTGCTTAGCAATAACAGGTTTTTCATTCAAATAATCTCTGAAATACAGTTCATCATTATCATTCCAATATCTTAAATGGAGATGAAAGACCTTATCAGCAAAACCTGTTTCCGTATATCCTTTATTAAAATCTTTTCGGATTTTTTCATCACCCATACAAAGATATCCATTACAAAGCAAAGTGTCTCTTACCTTTTCCATTGATATGCTTTGGGGTATTTCAAGCAAAATATCAACAATCGGCTTTGCCCATATAGCCTTAATTGACGTACTTCCTATATGTGAAATCTTTACACCATTAACTAGTAAGAAAGATTGTATCCGCTTTTCTTCTCTGTGATACTGCGCTGCCCAGTTGTCATTATGTCCGGATAAAAAGATAGGGAAAAGATGCCATAATTTTTCTGATGACATTTCTGATAACTTTTTATTTGCCTTCATGCTGTACCTCGCAATATATAAATCATTTTGCTCGCCAACTCTCAGCTTTTATTTCTAGATTCTACCATGTTTCAATGGTACAATGGCAAGTGTCTTTCCCAAAGGAATCAATACTTTGAGCACTGTATCCAGTTGAGGATTCGTAACCCCTTTTTCCATTCTGGCAATAATCGGTTGTTTCACTCCGCTAATTTCTTCCAGTTTCTTTTGGCTAATACCTTTTTTCTGTCGTGCCTTTATCAATTCTCCAATAAGCGCAACTCGAAGATCACTTTCTGCAATTTCTTCAGTGGTGAAAATCTTAGTTCTTACATCTTCCCATTTCCTACCAATAGCTTTACTCATTATCACCACTCCTCTCCATTAAATCAGCAAATTCCTTTTTAGCTTTTGATATTTCCCTCATAGGTGTTTCTTGCGTTTTTTCATAAAATTATGCAACAATATATAGCTACCATTAAACCATGCCACAAAAAATATTCTGTCTCTTAATGGTCTCAGCTCCCATATTTTTCCATCTGAATGTTTTACAAAAGGTTGTCCAGCCTTTGTTCCATATTTTTTCAATATATTCTAATACCTGTTCACGACCATTTCTATCTTTATAAAAATAAATCTCGTGCAACACTTTCCCTCCTTTTCAATATTATTATACTTATAGTACGACATTGCTTCAAGTACTTTTAAGTTATTAAATCGTTAGAAAATTATCAGTACTTTTTTAGACTTTTTAGACTACCTAAGGAGTTAATTAAGATTAAATGTAAAAGTTAAAACTAACATATAAAAAAGAGCAAACTATCCTATGTTAATAAAGTAGAATAGCTTGCTTTATTATTTTGCTCTACAAATCAGAAGTTGTTGTGCAAATATTAATCAAATTTTGTCATTTAAATCTAATTGCTTTTCTCATTATTTATGCTAGAATATAAACAAAAGAAGATGGTACATTTGCGTGTGCCCCTTCAGGTGTTGTGTTTGACCACCATCCTTCAGGGACGGTGG